>QGCW01000001.1_pt1 | contig 197096 bp, 197 predicted proteins | sample 4702261 | NCBI WGS metagenome assembly QGCW01 (sample SAMN08941162, study PRJNA450518) | Sediment metagenome, whole genome shotgun sequencing project. | biome: grassland soil; feature: grassland; material: soil; isolation source: soil 14 days enrichment with methanethiol ...
CCTCGGCAAGCTGCCAGTATGCGGTCTGGTCAGGGACTGGCTTATTGGCGATTGGCTTTGCAGCCATTCCTTTCTATATTTATTTTTTAATGCCATGAATGAGTTTGAACTGGATAGCCAGACGCCAAAAGGTCGACTTGAGAACAGGTGGACGCAACACAAGTTTAATATGAAGATAGTCAGCCCGGCTAATCGCAAGAAGTACACTGTGATTGTGGTTGGAACAGGTTTGGCAGGTGCTTCAGCGGCTGCATCTCTGGCAGAGATGGGGTATAAGGTAAAAACATTTTGTTTTCAGGATAGCCCCCGACGTGCTCACAGTATTGCCGCTCAGGGTGGTATCAATGCAGCTAAAAACTATCAAAATGATAGTGACAGTGTTTGGCGATTGTTTTACGACACCATCAAGGGTGGCGACTTTCGCTCACGTGAGTCGAATGTTTTTCGTCTGGCCGAGTTGAGCAACAGTATTATTGATCAGGCGGTAGCACAAGGGGTGCCCTTTGCCCGTGAATACAGTGGTTATCTGGCTAATCGTTCATTTGGTGGCGCGCAGGTATCGCGTACTTTTTATGCCCGAGGTCAAACAGGCCAGCAATTATTGTTAGGGGCTTATCAGGCGATGAATAAGGAGATCGCTGCGGGCCATATTCAGCATCATTCACGTTGCGAAATGCATGATCTGATTATGATTGATGGTCAGGCAAAAGGGATTGTCAGTCGTGATCTAAAAACAGGCAAATTACAAAGTCATATCGCGGATTGCGTGGTGCTTTGTACCGGCGGTTATAGCAACGTTTTTCATCTATCGACGAATGCCAAAGGCTGTAATGCCTCTGCGGTCTGGCGGGCCCATAAAAAAGGGGCGCTGTTTGCTAATCCCTGCTTTACGCAGATTCATCCAACCTGCATTCCTCAACAGGGCGAATTACAATCAAAACTGACGCTAATGAGTGAGTCCTTACGAAATGATGGCCGGGTATGGGCACCTAAAAAAGCGGAGGACTGTGATAAAAGTCCTGAACAAATTCCAGAACAGGATAGGGATTATTTTCTAGAGAGAATGTATCCCGCCTTTGGCAATTTAGTGCCTAGAGATATTGCGTCACGAGCGGTAAAATCGATTTGTGATCAAGGGCACGGCGTTGGTCATGAAATCGAGGGTAAAAAATTGGGTGTTTATCTTGATTTTGCCTCTGCTATCGCCGAGCAGGGCCTGGATGCCATTAAGGATAAATACGGCAATTTGTTTGAAATGTATCAGCGAATTACCGATGAGGATCCGTACCAGACGCCAATGCGCATATATCCGGCTGTCCATTACACTATGGGCGGACTGTGGGTTGATTATAACTTGATGACATCCGTTGATGGTTTATTTGCAGCAGGCGAAGCCAATTTTTCTGATCATGGGGCAAACCGTTTGGGAGCCAGTGCCTTGATGCAGGGACTGGCGGACGGCTATTTTGTATTACCTGCGACGGTATCTAATTATTTGGCAGAACAAACACCCATAGATAGCTCAAAACAGTCTGCGGAAGCCACCGTCGCCGTTGATGCATGCAAAACACGTATTAGCAATTTAATGAATGCACCGGACCCAAAACAAACACCGGATGAGTTTCATCGACAGCTAGGACAAATCATGTGGGATGCCTGTGGTATGGCACGTGAACAGAAAACTTTAGAAGCGGCAATTGGCCAAATTAAAAAATTACGTGAGCAGTTTTGGCAACAGGTGAAAATCACCGGTGATGACAAAACACTTAATCAAACCCTGGAAAGGGCCGGTCGCATTGCTGACTTTCTTGAGTTGGCAGAACTGATGTGTATTGATGCCCTGACGCGTGAAGAATCATGTGGTTGTCATGCAAGGGAAGAACATATTGGTGATGATGGTGAAGCACAACGCCATGATGATGATTTTTCCTATGTAGCAGCTTGGCAGTATAGTGACCACACGAGTATGCCTGTGCTGTATAAGGAGTCGTTACACTTTGAGTTTGTCCATCCGAATACAAGAAATTACCGATGAATTTTAAACTGCATATCTGGCGACAGCGTAATGCCAATACACAAGGCTATTTTGAACAATTTCAGATAGATGTCGGTGAAAACACATCTTTTCTGGAAATGTTAGATGCCTTGAATGAGCGTTTGATTCTAGAAGGTAGAGAGGCGGTTGCCTTTGACTTTGATTGTCGTGAAGGCATTTGTGGTTCCTGTAATTTAGTCATTAATGGTAAACCTCACGGTAAACACAAAGCAACAACAACGTGCCAACAATACATGCGGGATTATGTAGAAGAACAAGAGCTTTGGATTGAACCATGGCGTGCTAATGCGTTTCCTATTATTAAGGATCTTATCGTCGATCGCAGCGCCTTTGATCGTATTATTCAAGCCGGTGGCTATATTGCAGCGCGCACAGGGTCAGCACCTGAAGCTAACACAATAGCCATTGATAAACAGGTCGCTGATGATGCGTTTGATGCGGCAACATGTATTGGCTGTGGTGCTTGTGTAGCGGTGTGTCCAAATGCGTCGGCAAGTCTGTTTGTTGCTGCCAAAGTCAGCCATTTATCGACCTTACCTCAGGGTGAAATGGACAGTCAACGTGCTTATAAAATGCTGGATGCGATGAATCAGCAAGGGTTTGGTAGTTGCAGTAACTATCGTGAGTGCGAGCGTGTTTGCCCGAAAGAAATTAAAGTTACCACCATCACAACGATGAACCGTTTGTTATATAACAATAACAAGTAGCCTGCTTGCACTAATCGGTTAAACCATTCTGGTAATATTGAGCAGGTTATCCTAGAGGAGTAAATTATGCTGCGGGTTATACTGTTCCATTTGTATGTTGCCGTTATGGCCGTGATTGTTATCACTACGGCAAATATCCTTTCAGACCACTATGGGCAAACGATTATTAATAGCATCACAGGGACGGTTGATGAGGTCAATAATGACGTTTCTGCTGTGAAGAATAAAGTAAAAGACTGGAATAAAAAAATCCTGGAGTGATAACTAAGGGTGAAGTGAGTGGCAAGTCAGTATAGAATGCTTGTTTCTTTAACCAATTATTTTATGCCGATGGGGAACGAATGTTAAACGCAGAGCAAGTGAAGCAGATTATTAATGAGCATATTGATTCAGTAGCCGCACTTTCACTGGGTGAAAGCCGTGCTGGTTTAGACGTCAATATTGATGGTGATAAGCTACAAGTGTCTGTTGTTTTAGGGTATCCAGCTGCCGGTCACAAGCAAGCGTTAGAGCAAGAGTTGGTTGCGCTCATTCAGAAGCAGACAGATGCCTCGGATGTATCAGTAACAGTCACCTCAGAAGTGATTAAGCATAAAGTGCAACAGGGCGTAAAAAGTCTTGAAAATGTTAAAAATATTATTGCTGTTGCTTCTGGTAAAGGTGGGGTGGGCAAATCCACCACATCAGTGAATCTGGCACTGGCACTGGCTGCTGAGGGTGCCAAAGTCGGTATTCTCGATGCTGATATCTATGGGCCTAGCCAGCCACGTATGTTAGGCAAGCAAGCTAAACCAGAATCTAAAGATGGCAAAACCATCGAGCCTATCGAATCTCATGGTCTGCAAACCATGTCAATTGGCTACCTGATTGATGAAGAAGAACCAATGGTATGGCGCGGACCTATGGTGACACAAGCCTTGCAACAATTGCTGAATGATACGCACTGGCAGGGATTAGATTACCTTGTTATTGATTTACCTCCGGGCACAGGTGATATCCAACTTACGCTCTCGCAAAATGTCCCTGTGAGCGGTGCTTTAATTGTGACAACGCCACAGGATATTTCACTATTAGATGCCCGAAAAGCACTAAAAATGTTTGAAAAAGTAAGTGTGCCTGTGATGGGTATCGTGGAAAATATGAGCACACATATTTGTAGCCAATGTGGTCATGAAGAATCGATTTTTGGCAGCGGCGGTGGTGAAAAAATGGCCGAACAATACCATTTGGATCTACTTGGACAATTACCGCTGGATATGCAAATTCGTGAGGATGCTGATAGTGGGCATGCGACGGTAATTTCCGATCCTGATGGGGCTATCAGTAAAATATATCGTACGATTGCAGTGCGTTTAGCTGCACGACTAGCAAAACAGGGTAAGGACTATTCATCAGCTTTCCCTAATATTGTTGTAGAGAATGATTAAATAAGACACATTGACAAGCGGGCATGACGAAAGCATCAACTGGAAAAAGTGATAATACATGAGCATTAAATCAGATAAATGGATCCGTAGAATGGCTGCGGAGCACGGCATGATTTCACCCTTTGAACCTAATCAGGTGCGGGACAATGGGGCAGGTCGGATGATTTCCTATGGTACATCCAGCTACGGTTATGACGTGCGTTGTTCCACAGAGTTTAAGATTTTTACTAATATAAATTCCGCTATTGTTGATCCGAAAAACTTTGACGAAAATAGTTTTGTTGATGTGAGCTCTGATGTCTGCATTATTCCGCCAAACTCCTTCGCATTAGCAAGAACTGTTGAACTGTTCAAAATACCGCGAAATGTGTTGACGGTTTGTCTAGGCAAATCCACCTATGCACGCTGCGGTATTATTGTGAATGTCACGCCATTAGAGCCGGAATGGGAAGGGCACGTTACCTTGGAGTTTTCTAATACAACGCCACTACCTGCGAAAATTTATGCTAATGAAGGTGTGGCACAAATGTTATTTTTTGAGTCTGATGAAGTCTGTGAAACTTCCTATGCAGATAGAAAAGGTAAATATCAGGGACAACAAGGCGTTACGTTACCTAAATCGTAACCACCTTCAGTGTCGTTGATGCAAAAACTGCTTACATTATTGCTGATAACGCTTTTGTGCACAGCATGCTCGGTTGAGCGTGGTTCCGACAAGCAATGGATTCATAGTGAATCCGGTAGTTATGCCGCTGCTTTTTCGCCAGATAGACGCTATGTCTTGGTTGGCGATACAGATGCGCCGGCAAAATTATGGGATATCGAGCAAAACCGTGTTTTGTACAGTTGGCAGAATAGACAAGAGCAGGCAGGCACGACGACAGCTGTTGCCTTTTCCGGCAATGGCCAGGTGGCCGCAACATCAGAAGAAGATGTCGTTGTGCTTTGGCAAGTAAAAACTGGCAAACCCTTACATCGCCTGCGTTTACCAGTGAGAATTAAATCGTTAGCCTTGTCGGCAAACGGTGATTATTTGTTACTTGCTCTGTATGACCGAACAGCGATTTATTTTGATGTGGTGAACAATCGGGTAGCGCATACCTTTGAACATGACGGTGAAGCAGTTAATTCCCCGGTAAATCAGCTTGTCAATGCAGTTGCCATATCACCCAGTGGTAAATATGCCCTGACTGGTGGCGATGACTATACTGCTCGTCTTTGGAGTCTGGAAACAGGCGAGCAATTGCAGCAATGGAAACATCAAAATGCTGTCAATATTGTTGCCTTTTACCCAAAGGGTGGTTTTGTTCTCACGGGAGCAGGGAATGGTCAAACACACTTATGGAATATTAAGACAGGAGCCAAACAATACACGTTACGGCCAGCTATCTGGCCAAAGCAATTAGCGTTGCCAGATTTCCCGACGTTTACGATGACCACATCAGCGATTGCTTTTTCACCCGATAATAAATATTTATTAACTGGACACCCGAGCCAGCGACTTTGTCTTTGGCAAGTGGCTAATGGTGAAAAAATTGATTGCTGGCAAGCTGCCAGAAAACAGATGCTAAGACCGGGTGTGGTCTTGCAGGCAGTCGCTTTTTCTGTTGATGGTCAGGCTGTATATTCGGAGTCGGGTAATGGTATTGGCCAAAAGTGGTTATTGAAATAAGAATGCGTTATAAACTGGTATTTTTTGTTCCCGAAAGTCATAAAGAAGCTGTTAAACAGGCTTTGTTTAGCAAAGGTGCGGGTAACTTTGAAGGTTATGATTGTTGTGCTTTTGAAACACTTGGCACGGGACAGTTCAGACCGCTTGATGGCAGTACCCCCTTTATTGGTGATGTCGGGGAAATCGAGTACGTTAGTGAATATCGGGTGGAAATGATTTGTCACAGTAAGGCTGTGAAGTCTATTGTGATGGCACTCATTGATGCACACCCCTATGAAGTACCTGCTTATGAGCTATGGCCAATATTAACGCTGGATGATTTTTAATTTTTGAGTATGACTATGTTAAACACGACCCAACCGAAAGAAGTTTTTTTAGCTGATTACCAAGCACCGGATTATCTTGTCGATCAGGCAGCACTAACCTTTGAGTTAGCAAGTGACATGACTCGGGTTCGCAGTGTGTTATCGATGAGAAAAAACCCACAAGGACAGCTAAATGATTGTGTGCTCGATGGCGAGCAATTAAAACTTATCTCGATAAAGATTGATGGTCGTGAACTGCAGGGCAATGAGTATCAATGCACGGATTCTGCGCTATTGATTAGCTCGCCACCCGATAAGTTTGAGTTGGAAATAGAAACAGAAATTTTTCCAGAGAAAAATACAGCACTAGAAGGTTTGTACCATTCAGGTCGTTTACTATGTACACAGTGTGAGGCGGAGGGCTTTAGACGGATTACCTATTACCCTGATAGACCAGATGTGATGGCTGTATTTACCGTATCTATTGTCGCTGACAAAGTGCTATGGCCTATCATGTTATCGAATGGCAATCTAGATGGGCAGGGGCAATTTGATGATGGTCGCCATTGGGTTCGTTGGCATGATCCCCACCCTAAGCCCAGTTATTTGTTTGCCTTGGTGGCTGGTGATTTGTACTGCCAACAAGATAGTTTTGTCACAGCATCAGGACGACAGGTGCAATTAGAAATTTTCGTCGATCCTGAAAATAGCCATAAATGCGATCACGCCCTTAGTTCATTAAAACAAGCGATGAAATGGGACGAAGAGAAATATGGCCGTGAGTATGATTTGGATGTGTTCATGATCGTTGCGGTTAATGATTTTAATATGGGGGCGATGGAAAACAAAGGTCTGAATATCTTTAATTCCGCCTGTGTATTAGCCAGTCCTGAAACCGCCACCGATAATGATTATTACATGATCCAAAGCGTTGTTGGCCATGAGTATTTTCATAACTGGTCCGGTAACCGTGTGACATGTCGTGACTGGTTCCAGCTTAGTTTGAAAGAAGGCTTTACCGTATTACGCGATCAGCAGTTCAGTGCGGATATGAACTCAGCGGCAGTCAAACGAATTGATGATGTCAATCAGCTGCGGAACTTGCAATTTGCTGAAGATGCCGGACCAATGGCGCATCCGATAAGACCGGCATCGTTCATTGAAATTGGCAATTTTTATACCGTAACCATTTATGAAAAAGGTGCTGAAGTGGTCGGTATGATCAAAACCATTTTGGGCGAGCAAGGTTTTAGAAAAGGCACGGACCTGTACTTTGAGCGTCACGATGGCCAAGCAGTGACAACCGATGATTTTATTAAAGCAATGGAAGATGCCAATGACATTGATTTTAGTCAATTCAAACGCTGGTATACACAAGCAGGCACACCGGAACTGACGGTCACTACGCATTATGATAGTTCAGCAAATCGCTACCATCTACGGATAGAACAATCGTGCCCTGCCACACCGGGTCAGAAGGAGAAGCAACCGCTTTATATTCCCGTTGCTATGGGTTTATTAAATAAACAAGGCGATGCTATGGCAATGCAGTTAGAAGGTGAGGAAAATGCCTATCCTGATGAAACACGTGTACTTATTGTCAGTGAACAACAGCAAGAATTTACCTTTATTAATGTAGCTACAGAACCTGTTCTTTCCTTATTAAGAAATTTTTCAGCACCAGTGAATCTTTCAATGGCACGAACGAATAGTGAGCTGGCTTTTTTAATGGCGAATGATAATGATAGTTTTAATCGTTGGGATGCGAGTCAACGCTTAGTGATCAATGTTTTAATGCAGCTTGTCGAATCGGTCAGGGCTGCAACTGTATTGACTGTACCTGACGAAATTATTAAGCAGTTCAGCTTAGTATTGGCAAAAGCGGAGGAAGCACCAGACTTAGTAACTAAGATGCTAACTTTACCATCTGAAAACTATTTGGCTGCACAAGCTAAGCCGGCAGATGTTGACGCGATTCATTCAGCGAGAAATCATTTGAAGCGCAGTTTAGCTCAAGCGTTAAAACAACAGTTTACGACGTTATATGACAAACTTAACAGTACAGGAAACTATCGTTTTAACGCCGATGATATGGCAAAACGCAGTCTGAAAAACTGTTGTCTTGATTATCTGCTTACAACTCAGGATCCGATGCAGGTGCAACGTTGCTTAAAACAAATGAAACAGGCCGACAATATGACGGACACATTGGCAGGCCTGAGCATATTGGTGGAGTACGAGGGACCTGAAACGGAACATGCAGTCAGAGCATTTTACGAGCAATGGCAACACGATCGACAAGTTGTGGATAAATGGCTGGCAGTGCAGGCAAAATCGAGTTTGCCAAATACCTTAGTCAGGGTGAAAGGCTTAATGAAACACCCTGCATTTAGTATTACCAACCCGAATAATGTACGCGCACTTCTCGGCCAGTTTTGTCGCAATAACCCGGTTAACTTCCATGCTCTGGATGGTTCAGGCTACCAGTTTTTAGTAGAGCAAATTCTGCAGCTTGATAAATTAAATCCACAAATAGCAGCCAGACTATTAGGTGCATTGAACTCTTGGCGCCAGTATGACGAGCAACGGCAGCAGATGATCAAACAAGCTCTGCAAAAAATTGCTGAACAACCTGAGTTATCATCTGATGTTTATGAAGTTGTTACTAAATATTTGGCTGTCTGATGTTTGAACTTGATCCACAACTGAAAAAAGATACTTTCATTATTGGTGACTTTGCTTTATCACGTGTGTTATTGATGAATGATGCACGTTATCCATGGGTTATCTTGGTACCGAGAAAAACACGTGTTACGGAGATTTATCAGTTAACACCTGCAGAACAACAACAATTTATTGCTGAATCCAGTTTTGTTGCTAAGCAATTAGCTGAATTGGTGAACGCAGATAAAATGAATATAGCGGCACTTGGCAATGTTGTATCACAATTACATATTCATCATGTTGCCAGGTTCTATACTGATGAGAGCTGGCCAGCACCCATTTGGGGTAAAGGTGAGGCAGTCTCCTACACAAATCAAGAACGGGATGTGATGTGTAATCAGTTAGTCGCTAGTTTTTCTGCTTATTTAACAAATGTTGACTGAGTTACGATTTACACTCGCTATCAGTGCTGTTGAAGCACAACGATACTATCAGGGGCAGGCACGGTTTGTTATTGCCTACAGTCAGAACGGCCAACGTATCCAATTTCCTGCCGCACATATACGACCATTTGTTGACAACCGTGGTGTCTATGGCGATTTTGTTATTACATTTGATGGTAATAATAAACTCGTGGATCTGCGTAGAGCATAAACAGGTCTAAGCGAAGTAGAATAAGGCAAGCTATTTATGTTTATCTGCACTAATACCCTGAAAAAGGATGAACGAACCAGAGAGGTGGGGGTAGGAGGAAGAACCTCTCTGGCTCGTTACCTTACTCATGGAACAAATGGCACACTTTAGGAACAGGAAAAAGTGGATAAGCCATTCATTCATGATCTTTTAAATCGTACTTTATGCATAAATCCTTGTTATAAAAAGGATGAACGAACCAGAGAGGTGGGGGGTAGGAGGAAGAACCTCTCTGGCTCGTTACCTTACTCATGGAACAAATGGCACACTTTAAGAGGAGGTAAAAGTGGATAAGCCATTCATTCATGATCTTTTAAATCGTATTTCAGACATAGACCATTTCTAGACTTTCTGAACTCATTGCTTGTTCCAGATCATCTTTCAAAATAGCTAATTTTTTATCAAATAACGTACGAATTGCTTTGTGAACGAGAAAATACTGCTTATTCAGTTCAGGGTTAAAGCTAACTTCTAACGTTACTAATGTGATGTTGTCTATGCTTTTCACTGTAATATCAATAGCATCAATATGGGCGTTTAAATCTTTTCTGCTTAATCCCATAGCCAAACGGTGAGATGAATTCCAGCTGATCAACTTGCCAGGAATGACATAAGACGGCATGACTTTAGAACTTGGGCTTTTAATTTCTGGCAGGAAGTTTTTAACAAATAACTCTTGGCTTATTGTGTCCCAAACCGTTTTAGTATTAGCTAGAACGGTAGTTTCAGTTCTGTAGGTTTTAGACATACTGTTTTTCCTTAAAAAATTCTATTAATTAACCGCTTTTACAAAAAAATCGTTTTTGTTTTTGTACCAACTGGTCGGTATGTTTCACACTATACGTGAAAAAAATGCCTTGTCAACCATTTGGTACAAAATAAATTGTGGTGGGCAAAAAGGCGGCTAAATGTGCTAGTTTCAATGACTTACAAAAAAAGGTATAATAGAGCGAAATTTGATAAATTCATTCGCTATTTTTTTTACTGACTAACTGGTACAAGAGGTGACCATGGCTAAGAAAGGCCACATAACTCGCGAGAAAATTTTGACGACTTCGCTAGGCTTGGCGATTTCTCAAGGACACGCTGCGACGCCTATTGATGAAGTGATTTCAGAAGTGGGTATCACCAAGGGAACGTTTTTTTACCACTTCCCGTCAAAAAAACATCTTGCGATGGCTATGACCGAGAAGTTTTCAACGAGTAAGATAGGTATTCTTAATGACTATTGTGCAAAAGCTAGCAAACTGAGCAATGATCCATTACAGCAATTACTGATCTTTGTCGGCCTAATTCAAGAACAACACGCTAAACTTGAGCTTGGTGAAATTGGTTGTTTGTATGCCAGTTATTGTTATGAAAATCAGTTAGCAGACAAAGAAATTGAAAATCTGGTTTCAAGCACGATGGGACAATGGAAACGCAAAATTAGTGATAAAATAAAAGAGATTATGGAAATTTACACTCCCGCCACTGAGATTGATCCTGATCAAGTAGCGGGTATGTTCTTAACATCATTAGAAGGTGCATATATTATGACGCGTATTATGCCTGAGCATGATGCCGTTGAAGTTTATCTTGAGCAGTATAAAAAATACTTGGAAGTTTTATTCACAAAAAACAAATGAACGTTTAAAGAACTTGGCCTACACAGCGATATGTAGCCAGTTATGTTCCAGGTTTGCATAAAACCATACTGTTAATTGACAGGTACCAGATTTCTTTCTCCACTAGCAACAGTGTTTTTAATGTCGTCTCCGCGCTATTATAAAAATCAGTGCGAAGGGTAGCACTACCCTTATTGACATGGATTATCAGTGATCAGCAAATATGGCGAAAATCAAAGAAGCCTATAACGTACGGTATATCTTTAATGTGGCCTTAGAGCACAAAACCGCGTTAATTCAGGCAAATATCATTGCTGTTCTGGCAACGCTATGTGCTGTACCCATCCCCTTGTTGATGCCCCTTATGGTAGATGAAGTTTTATTAGGGCAAACAGGCACAATTGTTACAACACTGAAACAACTGACACCAGAAAGCTGGCATAAACCTGCTATCTATCTGATTTTAGTGCTCGTCATTACCATGCTGTTACGCTTGTTTGCACTGCTGTTTAATGTATTGCAGACACGGCAATTTACCATTATTGCTAAAGATATTACATTTCGGATCCGTAACGGCATATTACAGAAACTGCAACGCGTTTCTATGACGGAATATGAAACACTGGGAAGTGGCACCGTCAGTTCTCATCTGATTACAGATGTAAATACAATAGATGAATTTATTGCTGGTTCGGTGAGCCGTTTATTGATAGCCGTTTTATCAATCATTGGCACGGCTATTATATTGTTAATCATGCACTGGCAATTAGCATTATTTATTTTACTGCTTAACCCTGCCGTGATTTACGTAACTGTGCTCATTGGTAAAAAAGTCAAACAATTAAAAACACGGGAAAATAAAGCCTTTGAGGTTTTCCAGTCTTCTTTATCTGAGGTGCTGGAGGGTATTCAACAGATACGGGCCGCTAATCGTGAAAAACATTATTTGAGTCGGCTGGGTGAGCAGGCAAGAGAGGTACGTGACCATGGAATTGCTTTTGCCTGGAAAAGTGATACCGCTAACCGCCTGAGTTTTACTGTTTTTTTACTCGGTTTCGAAGTGTTTCGTGCATTGGCTATGTTGATGGTGTTGCTGTCTGATCTGACAATCGGTGAAATGATGGCTGTCTTTGGTTACTTGTGGTTTATGATGACACCGGTGAATGAAGTTATAGCCATTCAATATAGTTGGTTTGCTGCAAAAGCAGCATTGGCAAGAGTGAATAAACTGGCGCAACTTGATCAAGAACCAGTCTATAAAACGACTGTGGATCCCTTTATTAACAAACATACCGTATCCATTGATGTTGAAAACTTACATTTTCGCTATGGTGATAATGAAGAAGTTCTGAAAGGTATGAGTTTACATATTGCTGCCGGTGAAAAAATTGCGCTTGTTGGTGCCAGCGGTGGCGGGAAATCAACGCTGATACAAGTATTGTTAGGCTTGTACCCACATCAGTCAGGAGCCGTCCGGTTTGATGGTGTAGACATAGAACAGATTGGCTTAGAGAAAGTGCGTGAAAATGTGGCGACAGTGCTACAACATCCTGCGATTTTTAAAGGCACCATACGTGAGAACTTAACGCTTGGTCGTGAGTTTCTGGAGGAGGATATCTGGCATGTATTGGATATTGTGCAATTGCAGGACTTTGTTTGGGATCTGGAGGATGACTTAGATACCGAAATTGGCCAGCGTGGTATGAAGTTATCTGGTGGACAGCGTCAGCGTATAGCGATAGCTAGAATGATTTTGTCTGATCCAAAGGTCGTTATATTAGACGAGGCAACGTCTGCTTTGGATCTTGAAACAGAACAGAAATTGATTACTGAAATGAATGACTTTCTTACTGGAAGAACAACTATAATTGTCGCTCACCGCTTTAGTGCAGTAAAACAGGCTGATCGTGTTTATGTCTTTGAAGATGGCAAAATCAGTGAACAGGGCCACCACGATGAATTGATTAATAGTGGTGGCCTGTATACGCGGCTTTATGCTACTACGTAACTGGCCTGCTACGCATTATGACTTTTTACTGGCTATCACTATCAAGCGACTATTCGAAGCGATATCTGGCCAACCTGATTTATCGTTAGCTAAATATTGCCACCAAAACCCGAGACCTAATGGCAGCCACGATAGCAATGCTACTGCAAAACGGATAAGTGCCAATGTCCAGCTGACGCTTTGTTGGGATTGGCAGACCAGCTGAACGCGCCAACTTTTCATGCCCAGAGTTTGACCTCCATGCGTCCAAAACCAGCCAAAGTACATAAAACTGACAAAGAGCAAATACAACAAGAAAAAGGGATTGCCACTATGGATAGCCTGTCCGCCATTGAGCGCTATCAGCATTGCTGTTGCGACAAATAAGACGGCGAGTAATAACAAGCTGTCGTAAAACATGACTGCAATATAACGGAGTAGGCCGGGTCTTGTGTATTGTGTGTTAGCGTCAAGCATCAAAATGTGTAATTTATTTGGGTAGTGGAGAGACATAAAGTATCATTATCTAATTAATTTATGTGAAATAGGATCATCATGTTTCAAATGATTGGCCGTGCGGCGCATTCAGCTTTTCGTTTAGAAAAGTTACTCAATTCTGTTCAAATCCTTGAACCCAATATTACGTCACTTCGTAGTGAATTTCGCTATTTTATAGAAATTGAGTCTGAAGGTGATTTACATGCGTCAGAACAGGCGCTACTTGAAAAATTATTCGAAGCAGAAAGTCGGGAGAGTGAGGCGGACGCCAAGGAATCTTTTTTCATTGTGACACCACGACCCGGAACTATTTCACCGTGGTCTAGTAAAGCAACTGATATTGTCCATAATAGTGGTTTATCACGCATTAACCGTGTTGAGCGCGGCATTGCTTATTTTGTAACATCGACATCTACCATTACTGTCGAAAAATGGCACCGTATTAGCCAGGCGCTACATGATCGTATGATTGAGTCAGTTTTCACTGGTGAGGATGAGGTCGATCGTCTGTTTATTCATGGTAATGCCAGGCCACTACAAAGTGTCGATGTTCTCAATAGCGGACGTGAAGCATTAGAAGTCGCCAATAAAACTATGGGACTTGCACTGGCAGACGATGAAATAGATTATTTGGTTGATAACTTTACCTCACTGGGGCGTAACCCGAATGATATTGAATTGATGATGTTTGCTCAGGCAAACTCAGAGCATTGCCGGCATAAAATTTTCAGTGCGGATTGGATCGTTGATGGTAAGGAGAAAAATCATACTTTATTCAATATGATCCGTAATACTCATGCCCTACACCCTGAAGGTGTGATCACCGCTTATAGTGATAATTCATCGGTTATCGAAGGCGCGACTAGTCAGCGTTTTCATCTTGATATGACTAATAACCATTATCATTATATTAGTGAGCAACAGCATATTTTGATGAAGGTGGAAACGCATAATCATCCGACAGCTATTTCACCTTTTCCGGGGGCTGCGACAGGAGCAGGCGGCGAAATTCGTGATGAAGGTGCAACGGGACGAGGCTCGAAACCAAAAGCGGGCTTAACTGGTTTTTCTGTGTCCAACTTGAATATTAAAGGCTTCGAGCAACCCTGGGAGCATGATTACGGCAAACCTGACAGGATGGCTTCAGCACAAACGATTATGTTAGACGGGCCTCTTGGCGGTGCAGCTTTTAATAATGAGTTTGGTCGGCCAAACCTTTGTGGTTATTTCCGTACTTATGAAGCAGAGGTTCCTAGCTCATCAGGCACAGAAGTTCGCGGCTATCACAAACCTATCATGGTTGCCGGTGGTATGGGTAATATCCGGCCACAACATGTGCGAAAAAACATGATTGAGCCAGGCATGCAGTTAGTGGTCATTGGCGGCCCGGCTATGCTGATTGGATTGGGAGGCGGAGCAGCGTCATCAGTTTCATCAGGAAGTAGTGAAGAAAGTCTGGACTTTGCTTCAGTTCAGCGTGGCAACCCAGAAATGGAAAGACGGTGTCAGGAGGTTATTGATCGTTGTGTTGCTTTGGGTGATACAAATCCAATAGTTGCCATTCATGATGTTGGTGCCGGTGGCTTATCAAATGCATTTCCAGAGTTAGTTGATGATAGTGGCCGTGGTGGCCGTTTTGAATTACGCTTGATTCCTAATGATGAATCAAGCATGTCACCAATGGAAATTTGGTGTAATGAGTCACAAGAGCGCTATGTACTGACTATTGATGCTGATCGTGTTAAGGATTTCAAAGCAATTGCACAGAGGGAGCGTTGTCCTTGGGCGATCGTGGGTGAAGCGACAGAGGAACAGCACTTACTTTTAGGGGATGCTGACTTTGATAATGTTGCGATTGATATGCCAATGTCATTATTGCTTGGTAAACCACCTAAAATGCTCAGAAACGTGTCACACCGCACTGTTAGTAAACACGACGTTGATTTAAGCGATATTGATGTTAATGACGCGTTAGAACGTGTACTTAAATTGCCAACGGTAGCCAGTAAAAGCTTCCTTATTACTATTGGGGATAGAAGTGTGACCGGTTTGGTTGCGCGTGATCAGATGGTCGGTCCATGGCAAGTCCCCGTTGCTGATTGTGCTGTTACCTTAGCCGATCATCATGGTTTTCTCGGTGAAGCAATGGCGATGGGAGAGCGGGCACCGCTAGCAGTTGTGGATGCTCCGGCCTCTGGTCGCATGGCGGTCGCTGAAGCAATCACTAATATTGCAGCTGCTCAGATCGATAAACTATCAGACATCAAGCTATCGGCTAACTGGATGGCTGCATGCGGCCATGAGGGCGAGGATGCATTGCTTTATGACACAGTTCAGGCCGTCGGTATGGAGCTATGTCCAGCCTTAGGTATTGCCATTCCGGTCGGTAAAGATTCGTTGTCAATGAAAACAGTTTGGCAAGAGAATAAGGAAACGAAGTCGGTTGTTTCTCCATTATCGTTAATTGTGACTGCATTTTCGCCAGTAGTCGATGCAGCTAAAACAGCGACACCACAGCTCAAAACAAACCATGGTGATACCGATCTCATATACATTGACTTAGGTTGTGGAGCAAACCGTTTAGCAGGATCAGCATTAGCTCAAGTATTTAACCAAGTAGGTGACTACACGCCTGATCTGGATGATGCGGATTTATTGAAACAGTTTTTTGCTGCTATTCAACAACTTCAAAACGATAATTTACTGCTTGCCTACCATGATAGAAGTGATGGTGGCTTGGTGACAACATTATGTGAAATGGCATTTGCCGGTCATTGTGGTATCGACATTAACTTGGTCGGTCTCGGTGAAGCATTACCAGTGTTATTTAATGAAGAGCTTGGTGCGGTTATACAAGTTCGTCATTGTGATGTTGAAGATGTATTGTCGATATTGAGGGAAGAAGAACTATTACCTTGTAGCCATGTTATTGGCACATTGCGTGATGATCAGCAGATAGTTATTTCAGTCAATAATCAACCGGTGATTGGGCAATCACGGGTGACATTGCAGCGTTACTGGGCAGAAACAAGCTACCAAATGCAAGCACTTAGAGATAACCCTGATTGTGCAAAACAAGAGTTTGATAATTTGCTGGATGAGTCCGATTCTGGTCTGTATGCTAAATTAAGCTTTGATCAGGATGATCATATTGCTGCACCTTATATCGTGAGCGGTATTAGACCTAACGTTGCTATTCTTCGTGAGCAAGGCGTCAATGGACAGATAGAAATGGCCGCATCATTTGACCATGCAGGTTTTACTGCCATTGATGTCCATATGAGTGATATTTTAGAAGGTCGGGTCAATTTAGCTGACTTTAAAGGGCTCGTAGCTTGTGGTGGTTTCTCCTATGGCGATGTATTAGGTGCTGGACGAGGATGGGCGAGTACAATTCTGCATAATGAACGTGCCAGACAGCAGTTCAGTGACTTCTTCACGCGTGATGATACTTTTGCTTTAGGTGTCTGTAACGGCTGCCAAATGCTGTCACAGTTAAAAGAATTGATTCCAGGTAGTGAACATTGGCCACAATTTGAACGGAATACCTCAGAACAATTTGAAGCGCGCTTTTCACTGGTGGAAATTGTTGAATCCCCTTCCATTTTATTAACCGGCATGGCAGGGTCCGTGATGCCAATTGCTGTCGCTCATGGTGAAGGAAAGGCGGACTTCAGTATAACGGGTTGCCAACAAAATGCACATATTGCTATGCGTTATGTTGACCATGCAGGCGTGGCAACAGAACGCTACCCATTTAATCCGAATGGCTCGCCTGAGGGTATTACCGCATTGACAACAACCGATGGCCGCGTGACCATTATGATGCCGCATCCTGAACGGGTAATTAGAACGGTACAGCATTCTTGGCATCCTGATAATTGGGGTAAAGACGGCCCGTGGTTACGCCTATTTCATAATGCCAGAAAATGGGTTGGCTAGAAGCGTGGTGTTGAGCTTGAGGTCTTGTTTGGTCTCAGGCTTTATTCCGTCTCAGTAATACATAAAGCGCACCGGAACCGCCGTCTTCAACACGAGCAGAACAAAAGGCTAAAACATCATCGATTTCTCTGAGCCAACTGTTGACCTTGGTTTTTAGTATTGGCTTATGGTGAGCCGAGCTCCAGCCTTTACCATGAATGATACGAGCATGACGAACCTGCATTTGTTTGCAGTTGATAACGAAATCGTTTAGAGCTTGTTGAGCAACAGGTATAGTCATGCCATGCAGATCAAGCTCAGCTTCTATTGTTACATGGCCGCTACGAAGTTTAGCCATTACGCGTCTCTGGATACCGCTGCGACGAAAGTTTAGCGTTTCTTCATTGCCTAGTAGTGAGGGCTCTGACTCTATGGAGAGATCATGATGAGACTTAATGTTTTCTGTCGATTGCCGTTTTCTTATAGCGACATTGAGGGGTTTATGACTCGGCTGGATTTTATCGTAAGGTATGTGTTCTATATCACCGATTTCCTGCCGGAAAAGGGCGATGTCAGATTCGTCGAGATGTTTGTTTTTCCTTGTCATAGCGCGATATTTAGCCGTAGATGTTAACGATACACCTTAATCAGCCCCATTTTGGCTTTGGTTTTTCTACATCGACTGCTGGTTGGATAGGGGGCATCTCTTTCAGATTATTCTGGTAGATATTCTGCTGTTGCTGCATTGCTGCTGGTTTTTCTTGTGGTTTCTCTTGTGGCAATAATGTCTGACTATCAGCTGGTTTTATATCTTGTGTTTGTAGGTCATAAATCTGTTTTTTAAGCTGTAATTTTTCTTCGCGAAGTGTGATGACTTGTTCTCGTAGCTCAAAGATTTGCATCATTAATTGATTATTACGCGTATTTTGATCAGGTTGTTGATTAATTTTATTAGACTGCGAGGCAGTTTGTTCATCTTCCTGTTCAGGAAATAGAAGACTTGTTTGTTTTTTATTGGCAACCTGGTTCGACTCAGTTGTTTGCTGTCGGGCAGTTTCATCGATAGCGGTACTACTAGCAAAGATGAAATAGCCAGCGATGACGAGCAGGGTTGTTAATAAACTGGCAGCAATAAGAATAAATCTATTTTTAGATAAACCAAGGATCTTTGCTGATGAATTTTTTTCATCTTTAAGATTTTCTTCTATCAGATCGTCAGCAGCCATCATTTTATTCCGGTTTAATTATACTAACTATTGTATCGGTCAACAGAACAATATTGTTAGATCAAATACAGCAAAACAGGCAGCAAAAATGGTCCGATTTGCAATCAACCGCTTAATTTAGCCAATATTAGTTAATACTAAGGTAACGACACTAGCTACGATTAAGACAAATGCAACGGTTAGAATGAGACCGGCAATAAGGAATGGTTTAAAGCCTTTTTTATCAAGATATTCAGAGTCACGGTTATGGTTTTTGCTACTTTGCACGCCTATAAAAGAAGCGAGAACACTCATGACAATTTCAAAGGTGGATGGATCTTGTTGACTCATAGTTAACCAATTAAAGTAGATAAATTATAAAGAATAGTAAAAGTACGTATTATCACATTTCTAATTATTTTTTACCAGATGGTCAGTTATCTTCTTCCGTCACAAGTGCAACCACGGTCCACCCCAATTCTGGTTGGAATTCTTGCTTGGTAGTGAAAAAGCGAATCTGTTGTTTTTCATTGAAAGCAAATAGAGGAATTACGCGTTTACCATGTTTTTCCAGATAGTTTTCGAAAGTGAAGTTTTCACTAAGCTGCGTCTGTTTTATCTTCGCGTCTTGACTGATTAAACTAGCCAATTTGGAGTAGCTAATGTCTTTACTAAATAGCATTGGGTAATTATGACTGATGGTTTTTCTTGAAGCTTCTTCATTATTTTGTTTGTCTTTTTCAGGTTCGGTCGCCAGATCATAAATGTGTTGGTGACCAAATTCCGTTTTATAACGTTGTGCAGCGAGCGCATTACGATCTTGCTGGGGTGTCAACGCCAATAAATTTCCAAGACCAACGAGGTCTAGGTGACGGTCTGCATGGACTGATACAGCGTTACCATAATAGGTTCTGAGACCTTCCATACGAGCTTGTTTAATGTTACTCCAGTTATCATCCGTCAATAATGGATTAAAGCCATTATTTTGCAATGCAGTGGCAATAAAACGAGCAACAGAATTTGCACCGACAATGAGAAAGCCATTACTTTCTGGCTCTGCAACACCCAAAGAGTTTGCAATGTACTTAGAGGTGGCACCTTGTAAGATGACGGTACCAATGATGATGGTAAAGGCCAGAGGAACCAGTAAAGGGGCCTGTTCGAATCCCAGCTCTTCCAAGCGTAAGGCAAATAAGGCCGTGAATGCTGCAGCGACAATACCTCGGGGACCAATCCAACTGACCATAAATTTTTCTTGCCATGTTAAATCAGAGTTAATCGTTGATAGTATGACTTTGAGAGGACGAGCAAATAATTGAATGAATATAAATAATAAGCCGGAACTCCAGCCGAGCATTTGCACCTGAGCAAAATCAAGGCGTGCCGCAAGTAAAATAAATAAACCGGAGATTAATAAAAGAGAAAGACTTTCTTTAAAGTTTAAAATATCTTGGATATGTACATTTTTCATATTGGCAAGCCACATACCCATTACAGTCACAGCAAGTAACCCTGATTCTTCTGAATAATGGTTGGCCAGGCTAAACACAACAAAAACAAGCGTTAGTGCCATTACATTATGTAGATACTCTGGCACCCAGTGGTGACGTAGCAGCAAGCCAAAGAGATAAGCTGCAACAGCACCGATAGTGCTGCCAATAATAAGCGTCTTTATAAATATAAAAATGGTATGGAAGATTGAAATATCCCCCTGTAACTGCATTGTTATAATCACTTCGAATACTAATACAGCGAGAATAGCGCCGAGTGGATCGATAATAATCCCTTCCCAACGGAGAATATTTGAGACAGCTGCATTAGGTCTGACTGTACGTAAAATCGGTACAATGACGGTGGGGCCAGTGACGATCATCAGGGCACCAAATAGTAACGATAAATCCCAGGAAAAACCGACAATAAAATGCGTGCCAAGCGTGATAGCTGCCCATGAAGTCAACACGCCAATGGTGAGCATGTTTCTAACTACACCTTGTAACCCTCTAATCTCCCTAAAGTTTAATGTCAAACTTCCTTCAAATAAAATGATGGCGACTGAGAGAGAAATCACAGGAAATAATAGATCACCAAACAACGCTTCGGGATCAAGTATATTGGTGGCAGGCCCAAGGATAATGCCAGATATTAGTAAGAAAACGATCGCAGGCAGCTTAGCCCACCACGCAAACCACTGGCAGAGTATTGCTACAAAGCCGATCATCGATAAAGCAATAATGGCTTGATCATGCATTATTATTTCCTTTTAAAACAATATGTTATTTTCTGTTGTTAACGTATCAAAGTAACTACAGAGCGGCGGTTATATGAACGACCTATAGGTGTTTGGTTGCTTTTTACTGGTTTGAATTCCATGTGGTGTGATGTGGTAATCAAGTTCTCAGCCACACTACACTGTTCAATTAAATAGTTCTTAACAACAACAGCTCGTGCTTCTGACAGGGCCTCGTTTAGACGTCTGCGGCCATGATTATCCGTGTGACCCGAAATACGAATTTGTTTGATATCTGGATCGGCATTGACATAGCGAGCAAGTTTACCCAATGCTTTTTTTTCAGCATCACCTAGCTGTGATTTTTCTACGTCGAAATTAATTGTTAATTTTTGGATCTGTTCGAACGAATAAGGTAGCAAATTTTGCAGGCATTGCTGAAATTCGGGCAAATAATCTGACAAATGGATGGTCGACATTTGCACATTAATGACACCATTACTGGGCTGACTTTGATAAACAATACTGGGGAAATGACCTTCAATTAATTGATTAAATGCTTGTTTAGCGGCGACATCATGTATGGCGAAGTGACGTTGGCCTTTGTCGGCATTAATCACTTTTAGGCTTGTGCGTTGCTCACTGTTTTTCCAGGGTGCTTGCGTGATTTGAAACCTGACTTTGCCGCCTAAGGTAGGTTGGGAATAAGTTGAAAAGATAAGTGTAAAAGGTTTTCCTGCCTGTTGTTCAAACCGGACGCTCCCGAAGTTATCAATAGTCTGACTCAATTGACATTGAATTTGCGATGAGGTGACTTGCCATTGTGTATCGGTGATTGATGGTTGAAACGATGTGGCTTTTACCATCATGCTTGTTAACGATACCAGTAAAAATAAAAGTATTTTATACATTAGTACTGAATCAGTGAGTGAACAGGGTAGGGAGTTAGTTGCTTTCGTCCATCAAGCATAGCTAATTCTATAACAAAAGCACAAGCAATAATGTCACCTCCCAATTTTTCCACAAGTTGACAGCTTGCTTTCGCTGTGCCGCCCGTCGCCAGCAGATCATCAATGAGGAGAAGTCGATCACCCGGTTTAATTGCATCGGTATGGGCTTCTAACGATGCAACACCATATTCAAGGGTATAGTCTACCGTTTCGACATCGTAAGGTAATTTACCTGGTTTCCTTAGCGGTATAAATCCGACTGCCAATTCAGCAGCGACTAAGCTGCCAAAAATGAAGCCACGTGCTTCCATGCCAGCAACTAACGTTATATTACTTTCTCTATATGGCTCAACGAGCTTGAGCGTTGTCAGTTTAAGTAAGTTTGCATCAGCTACCAGAGGCATAATATCTTTGAAGTTTATCCCCGGTTTTGGAAAGTCGGGGATGTCACGAATTTTGGCTTTTAATCTTTCCATGGCAAGCAATCTAGCTGAAGTTAATTTATTATATCGGTTATTTCTCTAATCTCTGTAATGATAATTAGCAAAATTAAGGCAAATATCAATGATGCAAATTACAAAAAACCGGTTACTCCTTCTAATAATTATGTTGCTGATAAGTGGTTGCTCAACATTTGGGGGTGGAACTGAGCGAGCTGTAGAAGCAAAACATTATTACGTATTGGATGTTGATCGTGGTATCCGAGATGATCCGCAAGCCACCAAGCGGGTCTTACGGCTTGAACCTGTTAAATTAACATCGCAATTCCGCGGGAAAAAAATATTGTTTAAAGTTGGCGACAATGAATATCAGGCTCAGGAAGACCACCAATTTTTATTGTCACCGGAAGCCATGTTTACAGAGCAAGTGAAACGGTGGCTGGAAAAAACAGGCATTTTTACTGAAATCACTACCGACGTTAATAAACCTGCGGATATGGTAATGAAAACTGCTGTTACTGCTCTTTATGGCGATGCTCGTGAAAGCTTCACGCCCCAGTCGGCTTTGGAAATGCAATTTTTCTTATTATCGGCAGCAGCGGAAAATAAAGGACAAGTTATTTTTCAAACTGGTTTGAGAATAGATCTTGATATTGAAGAAACCACGCCGGCTAATGTCGTGAACGGTTGGAAAAAAAGTCTGAAAGAAATCTTATCCACTATAGAAAGCGATTTAAGCGATTATTTTTCTGAGTGACTCCCCTAGTAGAAGCTTTGCATAAATGTGCATGAAATCGCCGCAAATGATAGAATTAGCGTTTTCGTAGAAAAATAACCTTTGACTTCTTTGGATGACAAGTTAGATGACAGAAATAGCGTTTGAGCTGGATTCGATTGGTATCGAAGATGAGATGAAACAGTCTTATCTTGATTATGCAATGAGTGTAATCGTAGGACGGGCATTACCCGATGTGCGTGATGGTTTGAAACCAGTTCACCGTCGTGTCCTCTACGCCATGCGGGAGCTTGGCAACAACTGGAATAGTTCCTATAAGAAATCTGCTCGAATAGTCGGTGATGTTATCGGTAAATATCATCCTCACGGTGACACCGCCGTCTACGATACGATGGTAAGGATGGCACAGCCATTTTCGATGCGTTATATGCTGGTTGATGGACAAGGTAACTTTGGTTCAGTCGATGGTGATTCACCAGCCGCAATGCGATATACCGAAGTTCGTATGGCCAAAATCACCCATGAGATGCTGGCTGATCTGGAAAAAGAAACCGTTGACTTCATTGCAAACTATGATGGCTCTGAGTCAGAGCCAGCAGTGCTGCCAACTAAAATACCTGCCTTATTAGTCAATGGGTCTTCAGGTATAGCGGTCGGTATGGCAACAAATATACCACCGCATAACTTAACCGAAATTCTGAACGCATGTATTGCGATGATCGATGAACCTACTATTGGCATCGATGGCCTGATGACACATTTACCTGGTCCTGATTTTCCAACAGCTGCAATGATTAATGGAGCAAGAGGAATCAGTGAAGCGTACCGTACAGGCCGAGGCCGTGTACATATTCGTGCCCGGGCTGATATAGAAACGGATGATAAAAATGGGCAACAAAGTATCGTAGTAAACGAACTACCGTATCAAGTGAATAAAGCCAGATTACTGGAGAAAATTGCTGAACTGGTTAAAGAGAAAAAAATAGACGGTATTTCGGCTCTACGTGATGAATCAGATAAGGATGGCATGCGAATGGTCATCGTTTTGAAACGTGGCGAAGTGCCTGAAGTTGTGCTTAACAATCTATATAAACAAACACAAATGCAAACAGTGTTTGGTATTAATATGGTGGCTATTGTCGGTGGCCAACCGAAATTACTGAACTTAAGAGATATCTTACAAGCGTTTATTGGTCATAGACGTGAAGTCGTTACACGTCGCTCTCTATTTGAGTTACGTAAAGCCCGTGATCGCGCACATATTTTAGAAGGTCTTGCTACATCGTTAGCCAATATCGATGAAGTTATTGCGCTCATTAAAGCATCACCGAGCCCGTCTGATGCTAAGGAAGCCTTATTAGCAAAAGGTTGGGGATCAGAAATGATCCTGGAAATGTTAGGCGCTGCGGGTGCTGAAGCATCACGGCCAGAAGGCCTTTCTTCTGATTTTGGCTTAGTTGATGGCTCGTATCATTTATCGCCGGTGCAAGCTCAAGCCATTCTAGATATGCGGTTACAGAAGTTAACGGGGCTGGAAAAAGATAAAATTCTCAATGAATACCGTGAGGTGCTTGACGAAATTGGCAAGTTGCTCGCCATTCTAAGTGATCCGGATAATCTGATGGCAGTAATACGTGAAGAGTTAGTTAACGTAAAAGAGGAATATGGGGATGAACGTCGCACGGAAATTATTGATGCCCATCTTGATCTGACGCTAGAAGACTTAATTACAGAAGAAGAAATGGTCGTAACGCTTTCACATGCTGGTTATGCTAAAACACAGCAGCTTGATACCTACCATGCACAACGACGCGGCGGTAAAGGTAAATCAGCAACAGCAATGAAAGATGAAGATTTTATTGAACATTTATTTATTGCCAATACGCACGATACATTATTGTGTTTCTCTAGCGCTGGTAAAGTCTACTGGAAAAAGGTTTATGAACTACCGCAAGGTGGTCGTGCCGCACGCGGCAAACCCATTGTTAATTTACTGCCATTAGAAGACGATGAACATATTAATGCGGTTCTTGCTATTCGTGAGTTTGAAGCTGATAAGTTTATTTTCATGGTGACAGAAAGTGGTACAGTCAAGAAAACGCCATTAGTCGATTACTCGCGACCAAGAGCCAACGGTATTATCGCCATTGATTTGAAAGAAGATGATCGTTTAGTTGATGTGGCGCTGACGACAGGCCAGTCTGATATCATGCTGTTCAGTTCGGCTGGTAAAGTGATTCGCTTTTACGAAACAGATGTTAGACCTATGGGTCGTGTGTCTCGCGGTGTCCGTGGTATGCGCATTGCTGAGCAGGAAAAAATTATTTCTCTGATTATTGCTCACGAAGATGAGGGGGCGATCCTAACGGCCACTGAATTTGGTTTTGGTAAACGTACCTATCTTGATGAGTATCGTGTGCAAGGCCGTGGTGGTCAGGGCATTATTTCGATTCAGACATCTGATCGAAATGGTAGTGTTGTTGGTGCAGTCCAAGTCCGTGAAGAAGATCAAATTATGCTGATTACCAATGGCGGAACGCTCGTTCGAACGCCAGTTCAGGATGTTTCTATCGTTGGCCGTAATACTCAAGGTGTAAAACTTATTAATTTGACTAAAAATGAAAAACTAGTCGGATTAGAACGTGTACTGGATGCCGATAATGGGGTGGAAGAAGACGAAGCTACGGAAGAAAACGAGGCGGAATAATCGTCTCAACTAAGCGGTAGTATGCGTATAAGACACTGGTATCTCGAATAACTGTGATGGCGTTGCAGGATTAATTAATGAGCGAAGATCGGGCTTTACAGGCAATTAGACAACAAATCGATGATATCGACTTGCAAATTCAGCGCCTTTTGAATAAGCGTACTGAAATGGCACAAGAAGTTGCCAATATCAAAATGACTAACGGTGAAGCCAGTGACTTCTATCGCCCGGAGCGTGAAGCTAAAATCCTTAGAACAGTAATGGAACGCAACACTGGGCCGCTGGATAGCAAAGAGGTTGCTCGTATATTTCGTGAAATTATGTCTGCCTGCCTGGCAGCTGAAAAACCGCTTGAAGTCGCCTACTTGGGACCAGAAGGTTCTTTTACCCAAGCAGCCACACTTAAACAGTTTGGCGGCTCTATCAATTTACAACCGATGACAACAATAGCGGATGTTTTTCATGCGGTAGAAAGTGACAATGCAAGTTATGGTGTTGTACCTGTAGAAAATTCGACAGAAGGTATGGTGAGTCATACGCTTGACCGATTTTTAACTACGCCATTAAAAATTAATGGTGAAGTGTCACTAAGAATTCATCATTATTTGCTGAGTAAAAGTAAAAATATAGCTGATATCAAGAGTGTTTATGCCCACCCACAAGCTTTAGCTCAATGCCGTAATTGGCTGGTTGAAAACTTACCCGAGGCTGATCTTATTCCGGTCACTAGTAATTCGGAAGCAGCGAAAATGGTGGCTGATACACCAAATGCCGCAGCGATAGCTGCTAATAGAGCAGCTGAAATTTACCAATTAGAGACGTTGGCTAGTAATATTGAAGATGAAGCCAACAATACTACGCGATTTTTGGTGATTGGCAGGCAAGATGTTGGTGCCTCTGGTAATGATAAAACAGCCTTGTTAGTATCAACTAAAAATCAACCTGGTGCTCTATTTAAACTACTGCAACCCTTGGCTGAAAGTGGTATTACTATGTCACGTATTGAATCACGTCCGGCGCGTACAGGTGTATGGGAATATGTTTTTTTTATCGATATTGATGGTCATCATTGCGATGAGGCTGTGGCAGAAGCGCTACAAAAGCTTGAGCAAGCTTCCTCAATGTGTCGTGTACTGGGGTCATACCCCAAGGCAGTGTTATAAATGAATTTGTTACTAGCGAATCCACGTGGTTTTTGTGCTGGTGTGGATCGCGCAATAGACATCGTTGATCGTGCGCTGATGTTATTCGGGGCACCTGTTTATGTAAGGCATGAAGTTGTGCATAATCGATCGGTAGTCAACGGCTTGCGTGACAAAGGGGCTGTTTTTGTAGAACAGGTAGAAGAAGTGCCTGATAACAGCATTGTGATTTTTAGTGCTCACGGGGTCTCTAAACAAGTCCAGCAACAAGGACAGCAACGTGGTTTGACTGTTTTTGATGCCACTTGTCCCTTAGTGACAAAAGTGCATATGGAAGTCGCAAAATTCGAGCGTCAAGGAAAAGAATGCATCTTGATAGGTCATGTGGGTCATCCTGAGGTTGAGGGTACAATGGGCCAATACACATCAGACCAGGGTGGCATGTATTTAGTGGAAACGCCGGACGATGTTGCTAATTTGACGGTTAAAAACCCAAATGATTTGGCTTTTGTGACGCAAACGACATTATCTGTCGATGATGCATCATTGGTGATTGATGCATTAAGGGAAAAATTTCCCAATATTGAAGGGCCTAGAAAAGACGATATCTGTTATGCAACACAGAACCGGCAAGATGCTGTTAAAACATTAGCAGATAAATGCGATCTGGTCATGGTGGTGGGGTCAAAAAACAGTTCTAATTCCAACCGTCTAAGAGAGTTGTCAAAAAAACTGAACACCCCCGCATACCTTATTGATACCGCTGATGATATTAGAGAAGAGTGGCTTGAAGGAAAGCAGAATCTAGGATTAACCGCCGGCGCTTCTGCACCTGAAACACTGGTTCAGGATGTTGTTGAACGTTTGAAACAATTGGGTGTTGAGACGGTCAGTGAGCTTGATGGTAAATTGGAAAAAATTGAGTTTTCTTTGCCTAAAGAACTTAGGGTGGATACGTCGAAACTAATGACGACATAGTTATATGTTCTCTATACCTTTCCTTCCTGTCTTACTTTGGACAGACATCCTTATCTATATTTTGCTAATTGTTGTGTTATTGGCAATCCTGCATATTAAAAAACATCCGCACTTACGTGCACCATGGCGGCAAGTATTTCAACGAAAAACGGGAATCATCGCGGTGATGATCCTATTATGCTATGTGTTTATCGGCTTGCTTGATTCTGTGCATTTTCGTCAGGCACTTGAGATGGATGCTTCCGATACGGAACAGCACTATGAGGCGGAAGTTCTTTCGTTATTAGATCTAAGCCTGATGTCGTTGAAAGAACAAACTGAAAGGACATATTCAGCACCGTTTGCAACCCACGCCTATGTGCGTGAAATGCAACCACTTGATTCAGGTGAAATAGCATACCGTTATCCGTCCTTACAATACGGAGGAAGTCATTTAAATCATGAGCAGGATAAATGGTCTGATATTGGATACACCATTATTGAGAGCAGTTATCAAGCTATAATTCTTTGGGTGCTGCTTAGCGCGTTTGTTTTATTTATGATCGCACATAGAAGCCAAGAAACGACACAGCAATGTTTTCAAGCTTTATTAAAGGGACAAGGTGAATACCCAATAAGAACGGCTTTGATAATGTTATTGCTGATTATGCTACTGGTCATGAATTTGGCGGCCTTGAGTGGCAATTATCATGTTTTTGGTACTGATAAAGTTGGACAAGACGTACTATATCAATCGTTAAAAAGTATTCGGACCGGTTTGATAATTGGTACGTTGACAACCTTGGTCATGTTACCGCTAGCACTCGCCATGGGCATTGCAGCAGGCTATTTCCGTGGTAAAGTGGATGATATTATTCAATATATCTATACCACCTTGAATTCAATTCCTGGTGTGTTGTTGATTGCTGCAGCAGTATTAATGCTGCAGGTTTATATGAGTAATAATCCTGAGAATTTTGTCACTATTGCTGAACGCGCAGACATGCGTTTATTGTTTCTTTGTATTATTCTTGGGGTGACGAGCTGGACTGGTCTATGTCGCATTCTTAGAGCAGAGACACTAAAATTACGCGAAACAGAATATGTATTGGCCGCCAGAGCGTTGGGAGTAAGCAAATTCGCCATTCTACGTCGTCATATTCTACCAAACCTGATGCATTTGGTGATGATTTCTATTGTCTTGGATTTTAGCGGCTTAGTGTTAGCTGAAGCTGTTTTATCTTATGTTGGTGTGGGTGTTGACCCGTCGATGATTAGTTGGGGAAACATGATCAATAGTGCAAGACTTGAAATGGCTCGGGACCCCGTTGTCTGGTGGTCCTTGACTGCCGCTTTTGCTTTCATGTTTGTGCTTGTGTTGGCGGCTAATCTGTTTGCTGATGTTGTACGAGATGCCTTTGACCCGAGAGATAAAGCCAGTTGATGACAGTAAAAAACACATTACTTTCTGTTAAAGGTTTATCGACATGGGTAGGGCATGAAGCTAAGCCTATTCGACCTGTTGATAGCGTTGATTTTGATATTCAACGCGGGGAAACGTTTGCATTATTAGGTGAGTCAGGGTGTGGTAAGTCGATGACAGCCTTATCACTGTTACGGCTTAATCCCACTCCAATAAGCCGAATCGTTGCTGGCCAAGTTTTTCTTGATGACCAAAATTTAATGGCATTATCAGAAGCTCAGATGGAGCGCGTCAGAGGTCGACGTGTCGCAATGATTTTCCAGGAGCCGCAAAGCTCACTTAATCCGGTATTAACAGTAGGCCAACAAATCGGTGAAAGTTTACGCCTGTATTTTGGCATGGGACAAAAACAGATTGAACAACGTACGCTTGAATTGCTCAATTCAGTTGGCATACCAGCCCCTGAACAGCGTATTAATGAATATCCTCATCAACTTTCTGGGGGGATGAAGCAACGGGTAATGATCGCAATTGCCCTGGCGGGTGATCCTGAGTTACTTATTGCTGATGAACCAACGACCGCGTTGGATGTCACTATTCAGGCACAGATTCTGGAGCTGTTAAAAACAATTCAACAAAAAACAGGTATGGCTATCTTATTGATTAGTCATGATTTGGCAGTCGTGGCTCAAATGGCCGATCATGTTGCCGTTATGTACGCGGGCCAGATTGTTGAAAAAGCATCGAAACAACATTTTTTCGAACAGACAAAACATCCATACAGTAAAAAATTATTTGAGGCTTTGCCAACAGCGCAAAAACGCGAACAACGCCTCACAGTGATTAAAGGCCACGTGCCAGCACTGGATCAGGGGTTTACTGCTTGTCGTTTTGCTGATCGCTGTGACTTTGCTTTCGAGCCTTGTCATGACACGCGGCCAAGATGGCTTGCTCAAGACGGCCATGGCATACGTTGCCATCTATATGACCCAGATATAACTGGCCATAATGAGCGGGCAGTAGAAGCGACAACGATTTCACCTTTATCAGAAATTCCCACTTCAAATAAAGCCGTTTTATCGTTGCAACAATTAAAAGTCCATTTCCCAATACGTCGCGGCTTATTACAACGTGTTGTTGGTCATGTTCGTGCTGTTGATGGTGTTGATTTATTACTCCATCAGGCCGAAACGTTGGCATTAGTGGGTGAGTCAGGTTGTGGCAAAACGACAGTTGGTAAAGCAATTTTACAATTAGTCGATATTACAGATGGTACGGTGAACTACCGGGAACATGTCCTCAATAAATTACCAGAACGTCAACTAAAGCAACACCGAAATGCCTTACAAATAATATTTCAAGATCCATATTCGTCAATGAACCCAAGAATGACAGTCGGTCAAATTTTGCAAGAGGCGATGATTTCCAAAGCGTTAATTAATGATAAAGCAGCAAAAGCCAAACGCGTTGACGAATTATTGGAAAGAGTTGGACTTCGGCCAGAATTCAAATCCCGTTATCCACATGAGTTTTCTGGCGGTCAACGACAACGCATTTGCATTGCAAGAGCACTTGCCGCGGAACCTGAACTGATCATATGTGATGAACCGACCAGTGCATTGGATGTTTCGGTCCAAGCACAGATATTAAATTTATTGCGTGAGATACAACATGAATTTGGTTTGTCGTATTTGTTTATTACGCATAATATTGCAGTGGTTGACTACTTGGCACAGCGAATTGCTGTTATGTATTTAGGACGAATTGTTGAACAAGGAAGTCGAGACGATGTACTTAATTCCCCTAAACACCCATATACTCAGGCCTTATTGGCTGCCGTGCCTAAAATTGAGGATAATAAACAAACACAGGCAACACGGTTAAAAGGTGAGTTGCCCTCACCAGCTAATCCACCAAAAGGATGTCATTTTCATCAGCGTTGTCCTCACGTGATGGCAAAATGCACTGAGTTATACCCTGACGCGACTAATATAAGTGATTCTCATCAAGTGCGCTGTTTTTTATATCAACAGGAGAGTGAATAATGGATAAACAAACACAAACAGAACTCGAAGCGGCGGCATTTCGCCATTTATTGCAACATTTGCGCGAGCGTAATGATGTGCAAAACATAGAATTAATGGATTTAGCAGGTTTCTGCCGCAATTGTTTGGCAAAATGGTACATGGCGGCAGCAGAAGAACAGGGCTTGTCAGTCGACTATGACGAGGCAAGGGAATATATTTATGACATGCCTTATGCACAATGGAAGGAAAAATACCAACACTAGGTAATAGGGCGAGTGTCGTTGTATGCTCGTTTGAGTGTCTCAGCTAACTGGACAACGTCGGTTTTATTATCCGGCTCTTGTGGTTTTATAATAGTTACTGTTTTAATGGCGGACTGCAACTGCTTGATGTAACAACGACATTGACCACATATAGTGATATGCAGTTTGATTGATAGGCGTTGTAGCCAAGGTAAATCATCATTAATATAATTGCTGGCTTCAGTGGCCACTGTTTTGCAGTTGAGCATTTTAATTATCCTGATAGTTATCAATACTTTGGTAAATGGCGAGACGAGCACGATGTAGTAGTACACGTGCATTAGACGAAGAAATATCAAGAATGTTACAAACGTCAGCTAACGTCATTCCTTCGATATCTATCATTGATAACGTGGCGCGTTGCATTGCTGGTAATTGTTGAAAACAGTTTTCAATGACTGTTTTCAACTGCTCATTCGCTAATAAAGCCTCAGGTGTATCCTCATGCCATGTAATGCTGGCGCCAGTGCGATGCCCACGATGGTCAAAAGATCCCGCTATTAATTCATCTTCTTGGTCTGTGAGAGAGCTAAAGCGGCTTTCTCTACGGACACGACTTTTTGCTCCATTACTTACAATTTGTAATAGCCAGGTTTTGAGTGATGAGCGCCCTTCAAACTTGGGTAAGGCGTTAATGGCCGAAAGCCAGGCATCCTGAACAATTTCATCAGCAATGCTGTCACCAGCAATGGCTCTTGCCACAGAAAGCATAATATTATGGTATTCTGCGACAACATGCTCAAAAGCTTGTGAATCGCCTTTAATGAGATTTTTGATTAATATCGCTTCAGTGTGATGTGTAGAATGAAGTTTTTTCATTATTGGTGTGTAACATTTCCATTGTGGGCGTGTCTATGTTAACGAGCTTGGTCATTAAATGACTGGTTTTTTTAACTTTCAATAATAATACAAGGAACTACAATGTCGATATCTACAAACAAAAAAACGATTGCATTGGCAGCTAGTGCCGCTTTAACTGCTGGACTTGCACTTTCTTCTACAACGGCTAGCGCTGATACAACAAGCCCATTCGCGGCTGCAGAGTTGTCAAATGGCTATATGCAATTAGCGGAAGGCACATGCGGCGCTGCTGCCAAAAAAACGGCAGAAGGCAAATGTGGCGAAGGTAAATGCGGCGAAGGTAGATGTGGCGCTGCAACACATGAAGATGCGAAAGCTGCAGAAGGCAAATGTGGTGAAGGCAAATGTGGTGAAGGCAAATGTGGTGCTGCCGCCCATGAAGCTGCTGCCCATGAAGCTGCTGAGAAAGCCGCTGAAGGCAAATGTGGTGAAGGCAAATGTGGCGAAGGCAAATGCGGCGCTAACAAATAAGCTTAATCACAAGTTATATAGAAAGGGGGCTCATGTAGCCCCTTTTTTATGATTAGTGATAGCGTGAACTATCACATTCCAGTTGCACTCTATAATTTAAAATGGGTACTTCAATCAAGTCCTTCCGGAGAGAGCGATGTTTTTATGTAAAGTAATGTCACGCCTGCAATGTGCGTTGGACAGCACACGAACCATTGATTTTCTTGCCCCTTTAGCTTTGCGTCTTTACCTGGTGCCGGTATTTTGGATGGCGGCGAATAACAAGTGGAATCCCTTCGATGAAAACAGTTCACTGCAAGCAACTATCCAATGGTTTGGTAACAGTGAGTGGGGCTTAGGTTTGCCTTTCCCGGAAATGCTGGCGTATATGGCGTGGGGCGCTGAGTATTTCGGTGCAGTGTTGCTATTGTTAGGTTTGGCAGTACGCTGGATTTCAATCCCCTTAATGATAACGATGTTTGTCGCTATCGTCACAGTACACTTGGATAATGGTTGGTTAGCTATTGCCGAACCCTCGGCACAATTAGATGCCGCGCGTTCAATACTAAAAGAACACGGTAACTATGAGTGGTTAACGCAAAATGGCAGCTTTGTTATTTTGAACAATGGTATCGAATTCGCTGCAACGTATTTTATCATGTTGTTAACACTGTTTTTTATTGGTGCCGGTAACTATTTCAGTTTGGATTACTGGATCGCAAAAGCAGCACACTGTGAAAGGAACTAACTATGTGGATAAAGAAAAACAAATTAGGGCTTATGCGCGATCACGATGTTACTGATGAAAAACTTTATCATCAACGTCGGCGATTTCTTAATCAAGCTGTAAGCGTAGCGCTAGCATCAACATTACCGCGCTATAGTTTAGCGGCTGAGAAGCCTGTGGAAGTGACGTATCCAGACTTAAAAAAGAGCCCTTATTCAAGCGACGAAGAGTTGACACCGTACGAGGCGATAACAAGTTATAACAACTTTTATGAATTCGGTACTGACAAAGAGTCCCCCTCATTGCTTGCGAGTGATTTCCCTGATAAGTCAATGCCATGGTTAGTCAATATTGGTGGTGAATGTGATGCACCAGGCGATTACGATGTTGATGACTTACTTAATTTGTCCACGCTCGAAGAGCGTATCTATCGGCTTCGCTGTGTAGAAGGGTGGTCTATGGTGATTCCTTGGGTCGGTTATTCACTGTCCGAATTATTAAAACGGGCAAAACCTAATTCAAAAGCCAAATTTGTTGAATTTACAACCTTGTATAACCCTTCACAAATGCCGGGCCAACAGCGTGCGGTCTTACAATGGCCTTACGTTGAAGGTTTACGCATTGATGAAGCGATGCATCCATTAACTATGTTAGCAGTGGGCTTGTATGGCCGGCAATTGCCGGGACAAAATGGTGCGCCTATCAGACTGGTTGTACCGTGGAAATATGGCTTTAAAAGTATAAAATCGATTGTACAAATTCGTTTTGTTGAATCAATGCCCACATCGGCATGGATGCACGCAGGCCCTAAAGAATATGGCTTTTATTCTAATGTAAATCCCAATGTCGACCACCCAAGGTGGAGTCAGGCTAAAGAAAGACGTATTGGCGAATTTTTAAAACGAAAAACACATATGTTTAATGGCTATGGTGAACAGGTAGCCCACTTGTATACGGGAATGGATTTAAGGAAGAATTTCTGATAGCACAGTGAGTCACTGGTTTTATCACGCTTATGAAGATGAAGTGGCTGAAAATACTGGTTTTTATTGCTTGTCTGTTGCCGTTATCATTGCTGCTTGTAGATCTTGTTGGCAATAATTTAGGCGTTAATCCCATTGAGACATTAACGCGAAATACAGGCTTATGGGCATTACGATTATTGTTAATAACGCTGACCGTCAGTCCTTTATGTTTGCTTTGCCACTTTCCCAGGTTGGCTGATTTACGTCGTATGCTAGGTCTATATACTTTTTTCTACGCAAGCATCCACTTTCTATTATATGTCTGGCTGGATCAGTTTTTTGTGGTCAATGACATTATTAATGATGTTATTAAACGCCCCTTCATTGCCGTGGGCTTTTCAGCGTATATCGGTTTAGTATTGTTAGCGGTCACATCGAATAAATGGTCAGTCGTCAATCTTGGAACGTTCGCTTGGAAACGTTTACACAAGGTCGTTTATCCCATCGCGATTGCTTGCGTTATCCATTTCTATATGTTGGTCAAGTTTGATACCAGAGAACCGCTTATTTATGCCTTAATCCTAGCCCTGTTATTGGGTTTCCGTCTGCTTCGTTATCTGACATGGAAAGTCGGAGGACAAACTTAAATACTTGCTGTAGCATTATTTTTTACCGTATGAGCATAAATACACTAGCTCATTAAGTGTTGCTATAATGGACTGACGCTTTTGAAACCGTTAAAAGCTGTTACAATGTCACGCTGTTTATTCTGTTATATGTGAAGGTATTTATGACTGATTTTGTCGATATGGATCCACAAGAAACTCAAGAATGGCTTGATTCCCTTGAGTCGGTTATTGAAGTTGAGGGCGGTGAAAAAGCGCATTATATTTTACAACGGCTAATTGATATGGCGCGCCGTTCAGGCGTTAATTTACCGTATAGTGCAAACACTGCCTATGTGAACACCATTCCCGTTGATCAGCAAAACCGTATTACCGGTGATCAGGACATGGAGCATAAATTACGTTCATATATTCGCTGGAATGCGATGGCCATGGTGACCAAGGCGAATTTGAAACCGGGTTCTGTCGGCGGTCATATTGCTAGTTTTGCATCGGCTGCAACGCTCTATGATGTTGGTTTTAATCATTTTTTCAAAGGTGATGACTTTGGCAACGGGGCTGATCTTGTCTTTTTCCAAGGACATTCTTCTCCCGGTATCTATGCTCGATCTTTCCTGGAAGGACGATTAAGCGAGGATCAATTGCTCAATTTCCGTTTTGAAACTGGTGGTAATGGACTGTCTTCTTACCCACACCCTTGGCTAATGCCTGAGTATTGGCAGTTTCCAACTGTATCTATGGGGTTAGGCCCTCTATTAGCAATTTATCAAGCACGCTTCATGAAATACATGGAGCATCGTGAGATGAAAGAAACAGAGGGGCGCCGTGTCTGGGCCTTTTTAGGTGACGGTGAGATGGATGAGCCAGAATCAATTGGGGCCATCACCCTTGCTGGCCGTGAAAAATTAGACAACTTAACCTTTGTCGTGAATTGTAATTTACAACGCCTTGATGGACCAGTGCGCGGTAATGGGAAAATTATCCAGGAGTTGGAAGCTATTTTCCGTGGAGCTGGCTGGAATGTCATCAAAGTTATTTGGGGGTCAGAGTGGGATCGTCTGATCGCTAAAGATGAATCTGGTTTGTTATTAAAACGGATGGAAGAAGTAGTGGATGGTGAATACCAGAACTACAAGTCGAAAGACGGTGCTTTCGTTCGTGAACATTTCTTCGGTAAATATCCAGAGTTATTAGAGCTTGTTGCCGATATGACTGATCAGGATATTTGGCGTTTAAGCCGCGGTGGCCATGATCCAAGAAAGATTTACGCTGCTTATAAGCAAGCGGAAGAACATAAAGGTCAACCAACAGTTATTCTGGCCAAGACAGTCAAAGGCTATGGCATGGGTGAAGCTGGTGAAGGCCAGAACTCCACCCATTCGCAAAAAAATATGACTATCGATCATCTGAAACGTTTCCGTGATCGTTTCAATATTCCAGTGACTGATCAACAACTGGAAAAAGATATTCCGTTTATTACACTTGATGATGATAGTCCTGAAAAGAAATATCTGTTGGGACGCCGTCAGGAGCTTGGTGGTTTCTTACCTAAACGTAATACGTCAGCACCTGCACTTAAAATTCCTGATCTTAAGATATTTGATGCAGTATTAAAGTCCAGTGGTGATCGTGAAATATCAACCACCATGGCATTTGTTCGAATCATCACGGCATTAATTCGTGACAAAGAAATTGGTAAAAATATCGTGCCTATTGTCCCAGATGAAGCACGGACTTTCGGTATGGAAGGTTTATTCCGTTCAGTCGGTATTTATTCTTCATCTGGTCAGATGTATGAGCCTGAAGACTCGGGCAAAGTCATGTGGTATCGCGAAGATACTAAGGGGCAGATTTTACAGGAAGGTATTAATGAAGCCGGTGCTATGGCCGAGTGGGTATCAGCTGCTACTGCATACTCGAATTACAACATTAATATGGTGCCATTTTATGTTTATTATTCTATGTTTGGCTTCCAGCGAGTCGGTGATTTAGCTTGGTTGGCTGGTGATATTCAAGCGAAGGGATTTTTACTGGGTGCGACAGCTGGACGTACATCACTTAATGGTGAAGGACTCCAGCATCAAGATGGTCACAGTCTTGTGCAAGCAGCTACGATACCTACATGTGTCAGTTATGACCCGGCCTATGCCTATGAAATGGCTGTGATTGTGCATGACGGGCTCCGCCGTATGTATCAAGAACAGGAAAATGTGTTCTATTACATTACATCAATGAACGAAAACTATGCTCAACCAGCTCTGCCGGAAGGTGTTGAAGAAGGTATTCTCAAGGGCTTATATAAGCTTAAAGACGGTGGAAAACATAAACTAAAAGCACAGCTGTTAGGTGGTGGTACGATTCTACGTGAAGTGATTGCTGCTGCAGAATTGTTGGAAAATGAATGGAAAGTGTCTGCCAATGTGTGGAGCGTCACCAGCATGAACGAGTTGGCAAAAGAAGGTGCGGCAGTGGACCGTTATAACCGACTTCACCCCGAACAAGAAGCGAAACAAAGTTATGTGGCAGAATGTTTTGCTAAGGAAAAAGGTGTCGTGGTTGCTTCTACAGACTATATTCGCCTGTATGCGGAGCAAATCAGACCATGGGTTAAACTTCCTTATACGATATTAGGTACCGATGGCTTTGGACGCTCTGACACACGTGAGCACTTACGCAGCTTCTTTGAGGTTGATCGCTACCATGTTGTGGTTGCTACCTTGTCTACATTGGCAACAGAAGGTTTAATTGGTAAAGATATTGTTACCAAGGCAATTAATAAATATGAGATTAATGCTGAAGCGATTGCTCCAGTGAAAGGATAAAAAATGGCAGATTTAATAGAAATAAAAGTACCCGATATTGGCGATTTTGATGAAGTCGAAATTATTGATGTTCTGATTTCAGCTGGTGATAACGTTGATGTGAATCAGGATTTAATCACATTAGAGTCAGATAAAGCTGCGATGGAGATCCCTTCAACGCATCAGGGGACTATTAAAGAAGTCAAAGTTGCGATCGGTGACATGGTAAAAGAAGGCACTGTCATAGCAACGTTAGAGGCCAGTGGCGATGAGGCGGCAGACAATAAGTCAGAGGCGAAGGCCGAAGTAGAAGAGGCTGAGGCTGAAGTAGAAGAAACCGAAGCTGTTCCTCCTTCAGCAAGTGGTGAGGCAATTGCTGCTTCTGTTGCTGGTAAAGCGCAGGATAAAGATGTGTCTAAAGAATCAACGGAAGAATTGGTTGAGATTGCGCCTTATGCGCCAGATAACAAAGCTGGTGTGAAACATGTACATGCTTCACCTTCGATACGACAATATGCAAGAGAACTCGGCGTTACATTAAGTTTGTTGACAGGCAGTGGTCACAAAGGTCGTATCACTAAGGAAGATGTGCAATCTTTTGTCAAACAAAAGGTCGCGGCACCAACACAACAAGCAACCGGTTCGGCAATTCCACCTGTGCCTGTGATTAATTTTGAGAAGTTTGGTGAGATTGAAGATACAGAACTGTCTAGAGTTAAGAAAATTTCTGGTAAACATCTGCATGCTTGTTGGTTAAATATCCCGCATGTAACACAATTTGACGAAGCTGATATTACAGAACTAGAACAATTCAGAAAAGAAAATAAAGAAATGGCTGCCAAGCAAGGAGTCAATCTGACACCGTTGGTCTTTATTATGAAAGCGGTGGTCGCCAGTCTTAAAATGTATCCTGAACTAAATGCATCCTTAAGTGAAGATAAAGAACATCTGATTATTAAAAAGTATTACAACATTGGTGTGGCTGTTGATACCCCCAATGGTTTAATGGTGCCGGTTATAAAAGATGTCGATAAAAAAGGCTTTTTAGAACTGGCAGGGGAACTAGGCGAAGTGAGTAGCCGAGCTCGTGAAGGATCTTTAACAGCTAAAGATTTACAAGGAGGCACGTTCTCAATTTCTAGCCTGGGGGGGATAGGAGGCAGTTTCTTTACACCAATTGTTAATGCGCCAGAAGTGGCCATTTTGGGTGTTGGGAGACACAAAATGCAACCCGTCTGGAATGGTAACGAGTTTGTGCCAAAACTCATGTTGCCGATTTCAGTTTCCTATGATCATCGTGTGGTAGATGGCGCCTTAGGCGCGCGTTTTGCTACGCATTTAAACCACATGTTGTCAGACATTAGAAAGGTCTTATTATGAGTGTGATTGAAATCGAAGTACCTGACATTGGTGACCTCGACGAAGTTGAAGTTATTGATGTGCTTGTCGCTGAAGGTGATACCGTTGAGGCGAATCAGGATATTATTACCTTAGAATCAGATAAAGCGGCAATGGAAATTCCAAGTCCTAAGGCCGGTAAAGTAGTGACACTGAAAGTAGCTAGTGGTGATAAGGTCAAAAAAGGCAGTATCATCATGGAGTTGGAAACAGAGGCCGACGGTACTCAGCAAGACTCCGAGCAACCAGAACCGAGTGAAAAACAAACACCAGCAGCTTCACCCAGTCAATCAGCCTCATCAGCAACGCAAACAATTGAAGTTGTAGTGCCTGATATTGGTGATGTTGATGAAGTTGAAGTTATTGATGTGCTTGTCGCTGAAGGTGATACCGTTGAGGCGAATCAGGATATTATTACTTTAGAATCTGATAAAGCGGCGATGGAAATCCCCAGTTCGCATGCGGGTAAAGTTGTATCTTTAAAAGTTGCGAGCGGTGATAAGGTCAAACAAGGCAGTATCATCATGGAGTTGGAAACAGAGGCCGACGGTACTCAGCAAGACTCCGAGCAAGCAGAACCGAGTGAAAAGCAAACACCAGCAGCCGCACCGAGTGAAAAGCAAACACCAGCAGCCGCACCACCTGAATCAAGCTCAGCGACACAAACAGTTGATGTTGTTGTACCTAACATTGGTGATATTGCCGATATTGAAGTGATTGATGTGCTTGTTACTGAAGGTGATACCGTTGAGGAAAATCAGGACATTATCACCTTAGAATCTGATAAAGCGGCGATGGAAATCCCTAGCTCGCATGCGGGTAAAGTTAAACAATTGCATGTTGCTGCAGGTGATAAAGTGAGTGAAGGTCATGTTATTGCGACATTGATAACCGAGGCAAATGAGTCGGTGACTGCTGAGCAGTCAGCCACAGCAAACAAAGAAGAAGCACCGGCTGCGGGCGCAGCTATTAGCGCGACTACTGCCATTGCATCAAATAGTAGCAATGCTGACATGCATGCAGATCTCGTTGTCCTGGGTTCAGGACCTGGGGGTTATAGTGCAGCATTCCGAGCAGCTGATTTAGGCAAAAGCGTCATTATGGTTGAACGTCATGATCGTATCGGTGGTGTTTGTTTAAATGTGGGTTGTATTCCATCTAAAGCATTGCTTCACACAGCGCAAATCATCAACGAAGCCAGTGACATGGCTGCTCACGGTGTAAGCTTTGGTCAACCAGATATTGATATAAGAAAAGTTGAAAGTTGGAAAAACAGTATTGTTGAAAAGTTGACCGGCGGCCTAAAAGCGCTTGCCAAACAACGTAAAGTGACGATAATTCAAGGTGAAGCAAGTTTTGATAGTACTCAGACATTAAGTGTTGAGACAAAAGAAGGCACTAAAATCGTCGGTTTTGATAACTGTATTGTTGCTGCCGGTTCGCGTGTCACCAAAATACCATCGTTTCCACACGATGATCCAAGAATGATGGACTCTACGGATGCCCTTGATCTGGAAGATGTACCTAAGAAATTACTCGTTATTGGTGGTGGCATTATCGGCCTTGAAATGGCCACAGTTTATAATGCGTTAGGTTCTGATATTACAGTTGTTGAATTACAAGATAGTTTGATTCCGGGGGCGGACAAAGATATTGTTAAACCGCTTCTAAAACGCGTTAAGAAGCAATATGAGGCCATTTATCTGAACACGAAAGTGGCGGCTATAGAAGCGCTTGATGAAGGGTTGAAAGTGACTTTTGAAGGTGAAGCCGCGCCAGAAACCGCTGTTTACGATAAAATTCTAGTTGCTGTTGGTCGTTCGCCAAACGGTAAATTAATTAGCGCTGAAAATGCAGGTGTTTCCGTTGACGAGCAGGGTTTTATTGCGGTAAATGCTCAGATGCAGACTAATGTGCCGCATATTTATGCTATAGGCGATATAGTTGGCCAACCTATGCTGGCACATAAAGCAGTACATGAAGGAAAAGTGGCGGCGGAAGTGATTGCCGGCATGAAATCAGCTTTTGATCCTATGACGATTCCTTCCGTTGCCTATACGGATCCGGAAGTAGCTTGGATGGGCAAAAGCGAGACACAAGCAAAAGAAGAAGGCATTGATTATGTTAAAGGTGCTTTCCCGTGGGCTGCCAGTGGACGAAGCTTGAGTTTGGGCCGTGATGAAGGGTTAACCAAGGCTTTATTTGATAAAGAAACTGGCCGACTTATTGGTGCTGGTATCGTGGGCCCCAATGCTGGTGAATTAATTGCCGAAGCTGTTTTAGCATTAGAAATGGGGGCAGATGCCGAGGATATTGGTTTAACCATCCATCCGCACCCAACGTTATCGGAAACATTTGCTTTTGCAGCGGAAATGGCCGAAGGCAGTATTACCGATCTAATGCCGCCTCGGGTTACCTTACATTCAAAATAATAGTCGGGAAGAAGGCCGTGTATGAACGGCCTTCTTTTTATACTGCCATTTTATTATCTTCACACATTTAACACAGCCATGTAACAGATGACACAACAGTCACTGGTTTTAAAACCACCATTAAAATGGGCAGGGGGCAAACGCTGGCTTGTTCCCCAGCTGCAAAAATTGTGGTCACGTCATGCTAATAGCCGGTTGGTCGAACCTTTTTGTGGTGGCTTATCTGTTGCATTGGGACTCAATCCACAGCAAGCACTACTGAACGATGCTAATCAAGCATTGATAAATTTTTATCAGCAAGTGCAGTTGGGCCTGACTGTGGATATTGAGCTGAAGAATGATGAAATCTTGTATTATCAACACCGAGCGAGCTTTAATGATTTAAATCAACGATCAATCGCGCATAATAAAGCCGCTCAATTATTTTATTATCTAAACCGAACAGGATATAACGGCTTATGCCGCTTTAATCAGTCGGGTGGATATAACGTCCCATTCGGTCGTTATAAAAAAATTAATTACCAACGTGATTTCCATGTCTACCAGCCTGTTTTGTCGCAGTGGCATTTTAGCTGTCAGGATTTTGAAAATCTCACGCTTGAAGATAGTGATTTTATTTATGCCGATCCGCCTTATGATGTGCCTTTTCGTCATTATTCCAGGCAAGGTTTTAGTTGGCAGGATCAAGAGCGTCTTGCTGAATGGCTTGTCCAGCATAAAGGGCCTGTTGTTCTGTCTAATCAAGCCACACCACGAATAAAAGAACTGTATAAAAAACTCGGTTTTAAGCTTCGTTATCTTGAAGCGCCACGTACTATCAGTTGTAAAGCGAGCACACGTCATGCAGTGAAAGAAGTGCTTGCACTGCATGGTTTTTGATACAATACGCGCTTTTATATCTACTTATTTTCTGTTGGAAATTCATTATTATGTCTAAAATTAATAAAGTCGTACTGGCCTATTCTGGCGGTCTTGATACTTCTGTTATATTGAAATGGCTGCAAGATGTCTACGACTGTGAAGTGGTAACGTTTACAGCTGATATTGGTCAAGGTGAAGAAGTCGAGCCTGCCCGTGCCAAAGCAAAAGCTATGGGCATAAAGGAAGTGTATATAGAAGATCTAAAAGAAGAATTTGCACGTGACTATGTCTTTCCAATGTTCAGAGCCAACACAATATATGAAGGTGAATATCTACTGGGCACCTCCATTGCAAGGCCTCTGATTGCTAAGCGTTTGATTGAAATAGCTAAAGAGACAGGCGCGGAAGCGGTAGCACATGGTGCAACAGGTAAGGGTAATGACCAAGTACGTTTTGAGTTGGGTGCTTATGCATTGAACCCTAATATTAAAGTGATAGCGCCATGGCGCGAATGGGATCTTAACTCACGCCAGAAGTTGCTTGACTATGCTGAGAGAAATAATATCCCGGTAGAAATGAAACGCGGTACTAAATCACCGTATTCGATGGATGCTAACTTACTGCATATTTCATATGAAGGCGATATTCTTGAAGATCCATGGGCTGAACCTGAAGAAGATATGTGGCGTTGGTCAGTGTCGCCAGAGCAAGCACCAGATACACCAACCTATGTAGAGCTCACCTATGAGGAAGGCGATATTGTTGCTATTGATGGCAAGGCAATGTCACCTGCACAGGTAATGAGTCATTTAAACAAATTGGGTGGCGACAATGGTATTGGCCGTCTTGATATAGTTGAAAACCGATACGTCGGTATGAAATCGCGTGGTTGTTATGAAACACCAGCAGGTACGATTATGTTGCCAGCGCATCGTGCTATCGAATCATTAACATTGGATCGCGAGGTGGCACATTTAAAAGATGAACTCATGCCACGTTATGCCAATTTGGTTTATAACGGCTATTGGTGGTCACCAGAACGTGAAATGCTACAAAAAATGATTGATGCATCACAGAAAACAGTCAATGGTTTAGTTAGACTTAAATTGTATAAAGGTAATGTCACAGTCGTAGGACGTGCATCGGAACATAACAGTTTGTTTGATGAGTCAATAGCCACCTTTGAGGATGATGCAGGTGCCTATGATCAGAAAGATGCTGAAGGGTTCATCAAATTAAATGCATTAAGACTAAGGATTGCCGGCAAGAACAAATACTAACTTTTTAACTGTGTGGCGCTTATGGTAGACAGGGAAGATCAACAAAAATCTGCAGAATACATGCGACTAGCCGTTCCTTTGATGAATAAATACGGTATTACCATGTCACCAGAAAACTATGCTGTCTGGTACGAATATGTATCAGGCAGCAATGCAGAGCTAAATGAGGCGATTGAAAAGCACCTTTCGCAGTTCGCTGAGATTGATAATGAACGAACGCGTGAATTATATAAACATTTTCTCAGCGCCGATAAAGATAAAGTAAAACTGATTACGCTGCGAAACGAGTTACGTAAACTTTTAGAAGATGTATTGGGATACACGACCAATAGTGTAGCAGAAGCATCAGTGGTGACTGAACAGCTGGCAGATACCCTGGTTAAAATACATCCTGATATGTCGCGTGAACAAATCAGTTTTATTGTACAAGATGTATTAAAAGAAACCCGTCAATTTATGGTCTCTGGTCAGTTATTGACGCAACAACTTAACTCAGTTGCTGTTGATATCGAAGTATTAAAGAATGACTTTGAGGATGCCCAAAAACATACTAAAACTGATCATCTGACACAGTTAGATAATCGCCGTTCATTTGATGAGTTTATTTTAAATACGACCCGTCAGGCAGATGAACAAAAAGCTGAATTATGTGTGATTCTCTGTGATTTGGATTTATTTAAACAAATTAATATTAAACATGGTTATCTGGTAGGCGATCAAGTCTTAAAGGTTATTGCATCAACATTAAAATCTGCTGTGAAGGGACGTGATTTTGTTGCTAGACACAGTGGCGAACAGTTTGTCATTACCTTACTCGATACCTCTGTTGATGATGCGATGCGTATCAGCGAATCTATTCGTAGTGAAGTGGCGAGTAAAAAAATACAACGCAAAGATACCAAAGAGTCGTTAGGTAAAATTACGATGTCATTTGGTGTTGCCCGTTATTTTCACTCAGAGGGGGTCGAAAGCTTCTTACAACGGGCAGAAAGAGCGTTATATCTATCGAAACGTAAGGGACGTAACTGCGTTTCAGAAGCGCACGCCCCTATTATTTAGTATTCTTAAAACTGTCTTTGAAAAAAACCTCTTCCAATGGCAGTTGGCCGGGCCTAGCCTGCGCTTCATGTTGTTTTTTACCAATAGTAATCATCATTGTGATGATATGGTCGTGAGGTAAATCAATAATTCTAGCGACCTTGTCGAAGTCAAAACCATCCATTGGGCAGCTGTCATAGCCCATTTCTTTTGCCATTAGCATAACACTCATAGCTGCAATGCTTGTAGAACGGATACATTCATCGCGTTGGGCTTGATGGTGGTTAGTGTAGTAGTTTTCTATTGCAGGTAGCAGAATATCTTGCACTTCCTGTGGAGCATTACGCCAGTAACGTTCTGGTTGTTTTTCCCATGCATTCAAATCCGCGCAAAGTACTAATAACAAGGAGGCTGACGTCACTTGTTTTTGTCCCCAACTGGCATCTTGAATTTGCCGCCGTTTAGCCGGATCTTCAACCTGAATGAATCGCCAATGCTGGAGGTTAAACGCTGTTGGTGACAAAATAACATGTTGCATAAGGTGGTCAATTTCGTCATTTGTCATGATGTGGTCTGGGTCAAAATGTTTGACCGAACGGCGGTTTACGATCGCTTCTTGTATATTCATGTTCAATTATAATAATTAGTGGATTTGTTCTAGTTTAATATAGATAGATTGTTGCGTCTGTTGGCGTGTACCGTAATGGGTTAGCCCTTGCTGTTCAAGATTGTAATTATGATTGATTTGGCCAAGCTCAAGCCAATGACCTACAGGACCGGATATGGTCGTAAAGACTTGACTGTGTTCAATAGTGACTAGCTCATCTTGCGTTTGTTGTTGAAAGGTAGGGTGAATTTCAATGACACTCTGTTGCTTAGGCAATAACCTGGCAATAGCAATAAAGCCACTGTTGATGTTTAGATAATGAGTGGTCGAATAGGCTGCAGGGTAACCGTTATGCGTAAATACCAAATAATTATCACGTTGAGGGATAAGTTTACCAAGAGAAATCTGAATAGGCCGGTGACTTATACCGCTGGCCTGGAATAACTGGTTGCCTTCTTTATTACGTTGGGTAGACCAGTTGTGCAATGAAGCATGACCTTGTATTGCTTCATTATCTACAATAATACGACCATTGAGCTGTGATAGTTGAGTTGCTGTTAGTTTTTGTTCGGTGAGTAACACAGATAGCTTAATGCGTTGCAGTGGTTTATCAAGTTTACTAATTAGCCGGTGGATGTTCTTAATCGTCGCTTCATCAGCTTTGATAATAATTAAATCATCTGCTGCCGTAGCAGTGGCACTGTCTGGCAAAAAAGGCTGAATATCAACCAGTATATCCTCTGCTACGCGGTGCTGAAGTTGAATTGTGTCAATGACTTCAGCAGCATAACTGAATAATGGTAATACGAGTAAAATCCAAAAGTATTGTCTTTTCATAAATGTAAACGTCGAAGCGATGTATCGGTACTACTGTAAGCCCAGAGATCGTTAAATTGTTGGTTTAATTGTCTTGCTTCTAACGGGTCATTAAGGTTGGCTTTACCCTGATAACGATCACTGTTAGAACTGTATAGATAGGCTTTTTCATCAATGAGTAAAAAACGTTGTTTTAGCTCTTTATGCTGTTGGGCTGTGGTATGGATGTGAATGGAGCTTGTCATCTTCTGTGCCAATGCTAATAACCGGTGGTTATTAACTACATTTTGCTCGCTACTATGAATTAAAATATTGATGACACGACGTTGGCTTTGCCGTGCAAAGTCAGCTAAAAGCGCCAGAGACTCTTTATTATCAAACAATACTGTATCGAGATTGGGGCCAAAAAACTGAATGCGCTGACTAGCCTGCCGTAGTAATTGTTGTCCAATTGCCAGGAATTCTGCACGGCTATCAAACAATAGTAATTGATTTGCGTTATCAGCCACTAGACCATCACTCCTCAGCAGTTCCGTGCTTGTTCAGCCGCATTACCAATATAATTAGAAGGTGTAAGCGCACGCAAGTTTTGTTTTGCCTGTTCTGGTAACTCCAAATCATCAATAAACCTCAACATAATCTGTTCATTGACTCTTTGACCGCGTGTGAGCTCTTTTAGTTTTTCATAGGGGTTAGCAATACCATAGCGACGCATCACTGTTTGAATTGGTTCTGCTAATACTTCCCAGTTGCTATCCAGATCGGCTGCTAATGCAGCGGGATTAGCTTCTAATTTACTAATGCCTTTTAATGCTGAACTGTAGGCCAACAATGAATGAGCAAAGCCAACGCCTAAGTTACGTAATACTGTGGAGTCAGTTAAGTCACGTTGCCAACGCGAAATTGGTAATTTGGCAGCTAAATGATCAAACATGGCATTTGCGATACCCAAGTTACCTTCAGCGTTTTCGAAATCGATGGGGTTCACTTTGTGTGGCATAGTTGAAGAACCAATTTCGCCCTTAACGGTTTTTTGTTTGAAATAACCGATAGAAATATAGCTCCAAATATCACGGCAGAAATCTAGCAGTACAGTGTTAAAACGAATCATGGCCTGAAAAAGTTCGGCCATATAATCGTGAGGCTCAATTTGTGTTGTGTATTTATTCCAGCGTAAACCCAATCCCGTCACAAAGGCATGCGCCATCATTGGCCAGTCGACATCAGGGTAAGCGGATAAATGTGCATTATAATTACCGACAGCGCCATTCATTTTGCCGTAGAGAAGTACGGCAGCGACATGCGTGCGCTGGCGTTCCAATCGTTGTACCACGTTGGCAATTTCTTTACCAAGAGTGGTGGGGGATGCAGCTTGACCGTGAGTGCGTGACAACATAGGTAATTCCGCATGTTCGTGCGCTAATTTTCTCAGGCTGCCTATGATCGTGTCCATTTCTGGCAAAATAACATTTTCACGTGCGTTTTTAACCATAATGCCGTAAGACGTATTATTGATGTCCTCTGATGTACATGCAAAATGGACAAATTCATTGACGGCGTTGAGTTCGTCATTTTGTTGAAATTTGCGTTTGATGAAGTATTCAACAGCTTTTACATCATGGTTTGTTTCACGTTCAATTGCTTTGATTTCTGCAGCGTCTTCGACGGAGAAATTGTTAACTAAGTCATCTAAAAACGCTTCGGCATCGTTACTTAATTTTGGCACTTCTTTGATGTTTGCATTCGAACCTAATAGATGTAACCATCTAACTTCAACCTCGACCCGTGCATGCAGTAAACCAAATTCGCTAAAATAAGCGCGCAATGATTGTGTTTTGTCTGCATAGCGGCCATCAATTGGTGATATCGCAGTCAAAGAAGTAAGTTCCATGAAAACTCCCATAAAAAGGCTAAAAATCGAGGCTGAATTATATCAGATCCCTGTTTTGCCTAAGTGGAAATATTAGATTTAAGGTAAAATAGGTTTTTTTACACTCTCAACACCGGAGAAAACTTCGTGCTGAACGATTATCGAAAACATGTTGAACAACGGGCTGAAGAGGGGTTACCTCCTTTAGTTCTTAATGCGGAGCAAGTGACACAACTTGTTGAACAACTTAAGCAAGAGTCAGTTGACGATGCTGACGAATTATTATCACTTTTAATTCATCGCGTACCACCTGGCGTTGATCAGGCGGCTTTTGTTAAAGCAAGTTTTCTGGCTGATGTTGCTAAGGGCAAGACTCAATGCTCATTGATCGATCGTGTTCAAGCGACTGAGTTATTGGGCACAATGATGGGCGGCTATAATATTCAACCCCTTATCGAATTACTCGATGATGACGAGACAGCCCTTACTGCTCAAAAAGCCTTATCACATACCACATTGGTTTATGACGCTTATCACGATATCGTTGAAAAAGCAGAAACGAATGCTTATGCCAAAGCGATTCTAGAGTCGTGGGCTGAGGCAGAATGGTTTAAACGCAAAGCAGCGTTACCAGAAAGTATTACTTTAACGGTATTCAAAGTACCAGGTGAAACTAATACTGATGATTTATCACCTGCGACTGAAGCATGGAGCAGGCCTGATATACCCCTTCATGCCAAGGCGATGCTCGTCAGTAAAATGGCTAAGCCAATTGAACAAATTGAAGAATTAAAACAGAAAGGTCACCCCTTGGCTTATGTGGGTGACGTAGTCGGTACCGGATCATCGCGGAAGTCAGCCATCAACTCAGTATTGTGGCATATGGGTCATGAGGTTCCTTATGTACCAAATAAACATCAGGGTGGTGTGATTTTGGGTGGCAATATTGCACCTATTTTCTTTAATACTGCTGAAGATTCCGGGGCACTGCCGATCGAATGTGATGTGCAATCCATGGAAATGGGTGATGTGATTACTATCTTCCCTTATGAAGGTGTCATTAAAAACGAAGAGGGGAGTGTGATTTCAACGTTTAAATTACGCCCTACAACGTTGGCTGATGAAGTACGTGCAGGCGGCCGTATTCCATTGATTGTTGGCCGTGGTTTGACTGATAAAGCGCGCGAAACACTTGGTTTACAACTCTCTGATGTCTTTGTCAGACCCGTTGCACCGGATGATACGGGGAAAGGGTTTACACTGGCACAAAAAATTGTCGGCCGCGCTTGTGGTGTAAATGGAGTTAGACCCGATACGTATTGTGAACCGAAAGTCACGACAGTTGGTTCTCAGGACACCACGGGTGCTATGACGCGTGATGAGTTAAAAGAACTTGCTTGTCTTGGTTTTACTGCTGATCTGGTGATGCAATCTTTTTGTCATACCTCGGCTTACCCAAAACCAGTTGATATTAAATTACAACATGATCTGCCTGAGTTTATTAGCACGCGTGGCGGTGTCTCGTTGCGTCCAGGAGATGGTGTTATTCATTCCTGGCTAAACCGTATGATATTACCTGATACCGTCGGTACGGGCGGTGACTCTCATACTCGGTTCCCTATCGGAATAAGTTTTCCAGCCGGTTCCGGCTTGGTTGCATTTGGCGCGGCACTCGGCGTGATGCCGTTGGATATGCCAGAATCAGTTTTGGTGCGTTTTAGTGGTGAAATGCAAGCGGGTATTACGTTACGTGATTTGGTTAATGCCATTCCGTATGTTGCTATTCAACAGGGTTTATTAACGGTTGAGAAAAAAGGTAAGAAAAATATCTTTAATGGTCGGGTGCTTGAGATTGAAGGCTTGCCTGATTTGAAAGTAGAACAAGCCTTTGAGCTATCTGATGCGTCGGCGGAACGTTCTGCTAACGGCTGTACAGTTCACCTTAATAAAGAACCGATTATCGAGTTTTTAAATTCAAATATCGCTTTATTAGAATGGATGATCAGACAGGGTTATCAGGATGCGCGAAGTTTGCAACGCCGTATTGATGGTATGAAAGAGTGGTTGGCTAACCCGCAATTGTTAGAAAGAGACGATGATGCTGAATATGCTGCTGTTATTGATATTGATTTAACCACTATCACTGAACCATTACTCGCATGTCCAAATGATCCTGATGATATTAAACCATTATCAGAGGTAGCTGGCGAAGAAGTCGATGAAGTCTTTATTGGATCATGCATGACTAATATTGGTCATTATCGTGCAGCTGGTAAAGTGCTGGAAAATATGGGCAATCTCCCTACCAAACTTTGGGTTGCGCCGCCAACACGCATGGATCAACACCAGTTAAGTGAAGAAGGGATTTATAGTACGTTTGGTCGTGTAGGTGCCCGTATTGAGCCACCAGGTTGCTCATTGTGTATGGGTAATCAGGCACGTGTGGCAGATGGTGCGACAGTTGTTTCAACGTCAACAAGAAACTTCCCAAACCGCTTGGGCAATGGTGCTAATGTCTATTTGTCATCAGCAGAGTTAGCTGCGGTAGTGGCATCTATCGGGCATATCCCGACAGTAGAGGAGTATATGGAAAAAGTGATTGGCATTAAGCCAATGGCTAGTGAAATATACAGATATCTTAATTTTAATGAAATCGAGGAATATTTAGCAACTGCTGAATAAACCAGTTTTTAGATAATCATGTGATAAAAGGCTGTTTCTTTTTGTTAGTAGAAACAGCCTTTTTTATGGGTAGTCATTATGTCGACGAGTGTGCAAACGATTCCATTGTTTAACCTTGCCCTGGCTTTTGTCCCTGTCATTGTTGTTTTGATGATACTTTACAAATGGTCATTAGATAGTATTAATGCAACCTATGCAGTTTTACGAATGTTGGTTCAGTTATTACTGGTCGGTTACCTATTGGCAGCAATTTTTGAATCAGAGACGGCTTGGATGGTGATGTCGGTGATGCTTGTTATGGTCACTGCCGCAAGCTGGATTGCCCTGGGTACAATAAAACATCAGCGTTTAGCTTTATTTCAAAGTGCATTGCTGGCTATTATCGTAGGTGGTGGCTTGATCTTGTTATTGGTGACACAGTTAGTTATCGATCTTGAGCCTTGGTTTGAAGCCAAATATATGATTCCGTTGGCGGGGATGATTTTTGCAAATGTGATGACTGGAATCAGTTTAGCTGTTGAAAGACTGCATGCCGAATTATCAAGAGGGCTGACTTATAGTGAAGCGAGACCTATTGCTTACAAGGCAGCACTTATCCCTGTTATTAATTCGTTATTTGCGGTTGGCTTAGTCGCTTTACCGGGTATGATGACCGGCCAGATTCTATCGGGGATATCGCCGGTTGTCGCGGCACATTACCAAATCGTCGTCATGTGTATGATTTTTGGATCTACAGGGCTGACAACTGCGTTATTTTTGAAATTGTCAAAGCCCGTTTTTGATCAAATGGTGGATTGAAGGTCCTGAGTGACTTCTTCAAGTTTTTTTGCCTGGAAAATAAAGTGTCGGCGGCGCCCACCTTTTTGATACCACAGAATGGCTGCCCTGATACCCGCAAGTAAGAGTGCGCGAATAAGGTTTGCCCGGGCTGGTACTGTCAGATAATGTGCTTCACCATGAACCTGAATATAAGGCGTGATATTACTGATTGTTTTTTTATAGATATCAGCAAAACGTGAGACTACCTCGTCGTCCAAAATATTACCGTAGTACTCAACCTGCTGCGGCATTTGCTCAATTTCTCGACTTAACAGACCCTGCATTTCAGCAAATTTAGTTAATTTTCGTTCTAAGCGTAACAGTTGTACGGCGTATTGAATTTGAATGACTTCGTCTTTCGTTTTACGTTCCACCAATTGTCTTCTTAACTGTTCAAGACCTGTTCGTAAATTAGTAAGACCACCATAGATTTCTTCCGTAGTATCAGGTTCAAATACAAGCAGACTCTGCAATAAACATCGAACATCATCGTCATCAGCGCGTCCATGTGTAGCAATGCTATGGACGCAATAGACAGTCTGCATGACTGCTGCAAGTGCAATAATTCTTTCTCGTTCCTGTTGGGTATAACTCATGGGTGAATTCCTGGTGCATCTGTATACGTTATAACGCCACCGCCTAGGCAGTCGTCACCTTGGTAAAATACCACAGATTGACCTGGCGTAACGGCACGCTGTTTCTGCTCAAACTCGACAGTAATATCGCCGTTGTCTGATTGACTGATAGTACAGGGCTGATCAGGTTGGCGGTAACGTGTTTTAGCCGTTGCTTTACAGGGCAATACTGGTTGATGACCAGAAACCCACGATAATTGTTGGGCGACCAGAGACTGACTATGTAGCCATGGGTGGTCACCTTGAACAACATAAAGCGTTTTGCTGCTCATGTCCTTACCGGCAACAAACCAAGGTTCGCCGGTACTATTTTTTCGTCCACCGATACCTAGTCCCTGACGTTGACCTAAGGTGTAATACATTAGACCGTGATGTTGACCAATATATTCGCCATCAGGTGTCCGCATATCACCCGGTTGTGCAGGAATATAACGACTTAAAAACTCTTGGAAACGGCGTTCACCAATAAAACAAATACCGGTACTATCTTTTTTATCATGGGTAATAAAGCCTGCTTGCTCAGCAATACGGCGTACCTCAGTTTTTGGCAATTCCCCTAACGGGAAGAGGGTGCGTGAAAGCTGTTCCTGCCCTAGGGTGTATAAAAAATAGCTTTGGTCTTTATTATGGTCCAAACCTTTTAATAAATGGTATTGGCCATGTCTGTTTTCAACACGAGCATAGTGACCGGTGGCAATCATACCGCCGCCCAGAGCCATGGCATGGTCCAAAAAGGCTTTGAATTTAATTTCGCGATTGCACAAAATATCAGGGTTAGGTGTCCGTCCTGCACGGTATTCATCTAGAAAGTGTTTAAAGACAAAATCCCAGTATTCCATAGCAAAATTGGCTTCATTGAATGGAATACCAATATTATTAGCAACTGATATGGCATCTTTACGATCATCTTCGATGGTACATTCGCTTTCATCGGCAAAGTCGACCCAGTTTTTCATAAACAAGCCTTCAACCTGATGATCTTGTTGCTGCAATAATAGGGCGGCTACTGATGAATCAACACCCCCAGAGAGGCCGACAATAGTTTTATTTGTATTTGACATGTTTAGTTATGTAGTAATGTAAGTGGGTAACGTTGCCCTGATAGATAATCATTAAAACACTTTAAAACTAGTGGACCCCGCATTCTATCCTGTTGTTCCAGTAGTTGTTGTTTATCCAGCCAAAGTGTTTGTTCAATGTCTGTGTCTAACGCTTGCGACTTATCAAATTGTCCTAACTCACCAGTAAAGCAGAAACGGATAAAGGTTTCATGGAGTTTTGGATGTTGCCAACGATAAATGCCAATGAGTGCCGTTGGCGTAAAATCCCAAGCTGTTTCCTCTTTGGTTTCTCGAATGATGGCATCAATCAGGCTTTCGCCGTCTTCCAGGTGACCCGCTGGTTGGTTTAGCGTGAGCTTGTCGTCGATGTATTCTTCGACGACCAGAAAGCGTTGGTTCTGCTCTATTACTGCGGCGACGGTCGTTCTTGGTTTCCAAATCATGGCCAGATTTTATCATGGAAGCGGCATCAACTGCTTGCCATTGACCCGGTTGTAAATTTTCTACTGTCCAATCACCGATGGCATAGCGAATGAGCCTTAAGGTTGGATGGCCGATTGCCGCTGTCATGCGGCGTACCTGACGGTTTTTGCCTTCCGTGATTTTAATTTCTAACCATTGAGTAGGTATTGCTTTGCGTTCACGAATGGGCGGTTGTCGTGACCATACGCTGGGAGGTGCGATCAGTTTTACTTGTGCTGGTTTCGTTTTACCGTCTTTTAATACAATGCCACTACGGATTGCATGTAATGCCGGTTCATCTGGAATGTTTTCAACTTGAACCCAATAAGTCTTTACCAGCTTATGCTTAGGATCACTGATTAGATGTTGTAAGTAACCGGAATCGGTTAGTAGTAAAAGGCCTTCACTATCTTTATCAAGGCGACCAGCAGGGTAGACGTCAGGTATTGAAATATAATCTTTTAAGGTAGTGACGTTATCTGCTTTTCTGAACTGTGTCAGAACATTGAAAGGTTTATTAAAAAGGAGTAGCTGTGCCATGGCAAAATCTTGAAACGAGAGTGCTCATTATTTTATCAAGTTATCTCATTGCATGGAGACGAAAGCAAATAGAAATTCATTAAGCGCTGAGCTTTGTTGCTTAGTAGTGTCCTCTTCGGCTATAAAATTGGCTAGTCAATATGATAGAATATATCGCTTTGTATCTAGGAACCCGTGAATGACATTCGAAAAAATAATTGTCCCAGAAGTGGGAGAAGCTATTAAAATAAATAGTGACTTTTCCATGGAGGTTCCTAATCAACCCATTATCCCTTTTATTCAGGGGGACGGAATTGGTGTTGATATTACCCCAGCAATGATTGATGTCGTTGATGCCGCGGTAGCCAAAGCATACAACAATGAACGTAAAATTGCCTGGATGGAAGTCTACGCTGGTGAAAAAGCGACAGACTTATATGGCAACAACAGTTATTTGCCCGAAGAAACGTTAAAGGCTTTAAAAACGTATTCTGTTTCTATTAAAGGCCCGTTGATGACACCAGTTGGTGGTGGCATGCGCTCATTAAATGTTGCACTGCGTCAGACATTAGATTTATATGTTTGCCAACGCCCTGTACGTTATTTTAAGGGAACACCCAGCCCGGTGACAGCCCCAGAAAATATTGACATGACTATCTTCCGGGAAAATTCAGAAGATATTTACGCCGGTATTGAATGGGCGGCAGAAAGTCCCGAGGCGAAGAAACTGATTGCTTTTTTACAAGACGAGATGGGCGTGACGCAAATTCGTTTCCCAGAAACATCTGGTATTGGTATTAAGCCTGTTTCTCGAGAGGGGACAGAACGACTGGTGCGTAAGGCGATAGACTATGCCATTGAACACGATCGAGATTCAGTGACATTGGTACATAAGGGCAATATCATGAAGTTCACTGAAGGTGGCTTCAAACAGTGGGGTTATGAATTAGCCGAAAAAGAGTTTAATGCACAGGCGATCGATGGTGGTAGCTGGATGTCTTTTGCTAATCCAAATACCGGCAAAACCATCGTCATTAAAGATTGTATTGCTGATGCGTTTTTGCAAGAAATATTGTTACATCCAGCATCTTATGATGTGGTCGCGACTTTAAATCTCAATGGTGATTATATTTCAGATGCGCTCGCTGCCCAGGTAGGAGGCATTGGCATTGCTCCAGGTGCTAATTTGTCAGATGTTGTTGCTATATTTGAAGCAACGCATGGTACAGCCCCCGCCCTGGCTGGAAAAAATATGGCTAATCCTTCCTCTCTGATTCTTTCAGCAGAGATGTTATTGCGCCATTTAGGATGGCATGAAGCAGCAGATTTCATCATTAAGGGTGTCTCAAGTGCGATTATGTCATCAAATGTTACGTGTGACCTGGCAGAAATGGTTGGCGTAAACCCTTTAAGTTGTAGTGATTATGCTGCAGCAGTTATTGAACAAATGTAAGGAATAGAAATGAAAGTTGCAGATAAAAAAGTGGTCGTAATTGACTATACCCTAACCGACAATGATGGCCAGGTTATTGATACATCCGAGGGTGCTGGCCCATTAGCTTATTTGCATGGTGCGGGTAATATTGTTGAAGGTTTGGAAGAAGCCTTAGCCGGCAAAGAAAGCGGTGATAACGTTAAAACTACTGTTGCCCCAGAAAAAGCGTATGGCATGCGTCATGAAGAGATGCAACAGGATGTGCCTAGAGAGTTATTTGGCGGCGTTGAAAACATAGAAGCAGGAATGCAATTCCAATCAGAAACTGAACAAGGTCCTGTGTTAGTCACTGTTGTTGAAGTGGGCGATGAAGTGGTCACAGTTGATGGTAATCACCCGTTAGCCGGTGTGGAGTTAAACTTCGATGTGACAATTCGTGAAGTGCGTGAAGCTAACGAAGAAGAAATTGAACATGGTCATGTTCATGGTGAAGGTGGTCACCAACACTAAACGCAAATAGATGAAATCAAATCCGCAATGGAGGCGGGCATCATGCCCGCCTTTTGCATAAAAATAGTTAGCGACCAGTTATGCAAGATTTAGATTATTTGAATGCGACCTTTGGTAAAGAACACCAACTATGGTTTGAGGCCAATGAACAAGGATTTGTAATGGTTAAAATGGCCAACCAGTATGGTGAGACAACCGTCTCAACCTATGGTGGACAGGTGGTGTCATTCTGTCCGACGGCGATGAACCAGGATATGTTTTTTTTAAGTAATAAAGCTGTTTTTGCTGATGGTAGCGCTATTCGTGGAGGCGTTCCAGTTTGCTGGCCGTGGTTTGGCGATGATACTTCCGGTCTTGGCCGCCCCTCTCATGGCTTTGCCCGAAACCAGTTGTGGAAAGTGACAAAGACAACTGTTGATGAAGAGGGAACAATATCTCTGACCCTCGGTTTGCGTGACAATGAAGCCAGCTTGGCTGTCTGGCCCCATGCATTTCGTTTGGAACTGACGGTGACCCTCGGTCAGTCATTGCAACTAGCCTTAACCAGTTATAATACGGGCGATAAAGCATTTACTATTAGTCAGGCCCTACATAGTTATTTTAATATCAGTCATATTTCAGGTGTCTCTATCACCGGTTTAAAAGGCAAAACTTACCTTGATAAACTCGACAACTTTGTCGAAAAACAACAAGTTGATGAACTAACTATTTCGCAAGAAACCGATCGCATTTATCAGCAAGCAGATCAGGCAATTGTATTGAATGATAAGGGGTTTCAGCGCAATCTGGCAATCGAATCCGGAGGGAGCAGGACCACGGTAGTATGGAATCCATGGGATGAAGCTAGCCAGGAGATTGTAGATTTGGATAGTGATCACTTTAATCACTTCATCTGCATTGAAACCGCTAACGCCGCTGAGGATATGGTGACTATCCCTGAAGGAGCCAGCCATACATTGATAGCAAGATATCAGTATGTGTGAATCTAAAGCGACCTATTAGGCCCATTCTTTACGTAACCAATCACGATTAATATATAACCATTGAATAGCAATAATTGGAATTGCTGACAGGATATCGCCTGCAAGTAACCTTTGATAAACATCATTAAACTTCATAGCGGTGACAGCAATATCTTCATCTTCATGGTCAAGGCCATGTATGCCACCAACATTGCTACTATCAACCTTACCGCAATAGAGTGTCAATAACTCGGATGTACCCCCAGGCGATGTGAAAAAATCATTGATCTTGATGAGTTGCTCAATATTGCAATTTGCTTCTTCAATAGATTCACGATACGCCACTTCTTCAGCTGTCTCACCTTTTTCAATGGCACCAGCAACAATTTCGAGTAGCCATGCTTGTTCTGGCATTTGCAGGGCACCGATACGGAATTGTTCAATAATAACTACTTCATCGCGTGTTGGATCATAAAGCAGTACAGCGACACAATTACCACGATGAAAAAGTTCACGTGTAATGGGTTGACTCCAGCCGCCGTTGAAAAGGGTATGTTTGAGTTCAATTGTTTTCAGGCTAAAAAAACCATCGTATTCAGTGGTTTCACTGATGATTTTAAATTGTTTTTTTGTCATGAGGATTCAGCCGTTAGTGTTGTGGAGGCGATTTGAATGCCTTCTTGCTGTCTATACCTGTAAGTCGTCGTAATGTGGCTGTGAAGACAGTACCATCTTTTTCGACATGTTCGAGCTGTACAGGTAAATAATGGAGCTCTGGTGCACACCATAGGATTGTGCTTCGCTCGTTAGGCTTGTCTCGTTTTCTTGTCAATTTTATGGTGCTTATTTTGCCGAGCGGGGTTGTGATGGTTTCCTGCCCGAGCTGGCTGATATTATATGTTTTGAGTCGGCCACCATCAGCGATTTTATAACTGAGCTTATGCTTGTCTCTAGCTAAATCTGCCATAAGTGCTAATTGATAGACCAGTTTATCGAGCGTACGAGGTGCCAGATCTAGTGACCAGGGATACTGTTTATCGTTAATATGTAATCGCTGTGCAGACCAATCAAAGTCTAATAATACAGTTTTATCTTTACTGCCACCACGACGTAAGTAGCTATAGTGTTGTGGTTGAATAGTTTGTTCATTCAATCGCCACTTACTGGTTTCCGTGATCTTTTCTGGTTTAAAAAAAGCAAAGACACCTTTGGCTTGGGTTTCGGAAATGAAAATCCGCTGCCCTTCATTATCTGTGATTAAACGACGCTTGAGTTCACCGGCTTGAATACCGTTTAGCTTGACAGAGTAATTTGCAGAGAAGTCAGGCAGGGTTATGGGCTGTGCATAGGCAAAGTGTGCTGGCAAAAATGAGAGAGTGAGGATTATCAGACGCGAGAACATATTACATTATCAGTCCTGATTGGTAAGTTGTCGTATTGCTTCCGGATAAAGCTTATGTTCTTGCGCCAAGACTCTTTTTGTCAAGGTCTCAATATCGTCATCTTCCTTAACTGGAACGCGAGCCTGGACAATAATAGGCCCATCATCTAATTCCGCAGTGACGAAGTGTACTGTCGCCCCATGGTGTTTTTCACCGGCTTCAATGACACGTTGATGTGTATTCAAGCCTTTAAATTTTGGTAGCAGGGAGGGGTGAATATTGATCAAACGGTTAGTGAAACGTGTTACAAACTCCGGGGTAAGAATTCGCATAAAGCCAGCAAGGATGACGAGATCCGGTTGATAACCATCTATTTTATCTGCAAGTGCCTTATCAAAAGCATCACGATTATCAAAGGTAGTATGATCAACAACTTCGGTAGTAATCCCTGCTTGCTGTGCAGCGATGAGACCCGCTGCTTCAGGTCTGTTACTGATGACTGCCACGATATTGGCCGTCAGTGTTCCTTGTTTGACTTCATTAATGATAGACAGCATATTACTGCCTCGACCTGAAATAAGAATGACGAGTCTTGGCTTGTCTGTCTGTTGCTCACTCATTGGTCAATGATAACTCCTGGTGTTGACTCAACGGAAGACTCTATATGGCCTATTTTGTAGGCGCTCTCACCGCATGCAGTCAGCAGGGCTATGGTTTCATCAGCGTCTTTCTGGGCAATACAGATGACCATACCAATGCCATTGTTAAAGGTACGATACATTTCTTCATCTACTACGTTGCCTTGTTCTTGCAACCAGTCAAAAATGCTTGGCCGGGTCCAACTTTTTGCATCAATACGGGCATTGACATAATTAGGTAAAACCCGCGGGATATTTTCCAACAGGCCACCACCGGTGATATGTGACAGCGCATGTATATCAATTTTTTGGTGCAGTTGCAGTAATGATTTAACATAGATTTTCGTGGGAGCAAGCAGATGTTTACCCAGTGTACTGCCTTGGAAATCAGCCGTTAGGGGGAGGCCGCTACGGTCGACAATTTTGCGAATAAGTGAGTAACCATTTGAATGAGGTCCAGACGCTGCTAGTCCGATAAGAACATCACCTTGCTGAACTTTACTACCGTCAATGACTTTATCTTTTTCCACAACACCGACACAAAACCCAGCCAGGTCGTAATCACCTTCTTGGTACATGCTCGGCATTTCGGCTGTTTCGCCTCCGACCAATGCGGCACCAGCCAATTGACATCCATCAGCAATACCAGCAACAACAGACTCAGCAATATCAATGTCTAATTTTCCAGTGGCATAATAATCCAGGAAGAATAAGGGTTCTGCACCTAAAACGACGATATCGTTGACGCACATAGCCACAAGATCAATTCCGATGGTGTCGTGAATACCTGATTCAATAGCAAGACGTAATTTTGTACCGACACCATCTGTGCCGGAGACAAGTACAGGGTTACGATAACGATCTAATGGCAATTCAAATAAACTGCCGAAACCACCAAGACCGGCCATGACGCCATTTCGTCGCGTTTTGGCTGCGTGTGGTTTAATTCGGTCAACCAAAGCATTACCGGCTTCTATATCAACACCCGCATCACGATAGCTGAGAGAGGATTGGGCTGTATCAACGCTATTTGTCATTTAATTAAGTCCTGATGTAGATAATTGGCATTCACGCACTTAAAAACAGCGTGATAGAATACCATAATGTACAAATTAATAGTTGTGATTCTCCTCAGTCTCAGTGCCAAGATTCAGGCATTTGAAGTGCTTGACCTATATCAGGCAAGCGTTGCCGTTAAAAGTAAAAATGAACAGGAGCGGATCGAACTTTATCCGCAGGTATTAGAAAAGGTGCTGTTAAAGATTGTTGGCGATAGCCAACTACTTGCATCGCACGATCTGGATCCACTACTGGCTAATGCGACTAATCTGGTTAAACAATATCAATATCGGCATGTCAACGATGAGGTGGTTGACCTTACACAACCCGAGCAACTTGAGCTTGTAGTGTCATTTGATAAGACAAACTTAGACCAAGATATACAGCAGCTGGGCTTACCTCTATGGAATACACAACGACCAACATTGTTGTTATGGCTGGTGCTTGACAATGGCACTGATAAAATTGTTTTAGGGCCAGAACATCAACATGAAAAGTTGCAACAAGCGATTAGCGATATCACAAACCAACGCGGTTTACCTATAATTAGACCACTAATGGACATACAGGATCAGCAATTAAGTTACGGTGATCTTGTTCAGGTTAACGTTGAAAAACTCAGCAGGGCGAGTCAGCGCTATGATACTAACTCCAGTCTAGTAGTTATAGCGCGCCAACAAAGTAATCAGTGGCAGGTTGACTGGCATTGGCTGATGAATGAGCAACTCAATTCGGAACAGACGCATGGTGAGCTGAAAACTGCTCTTGAATCAGGCGTTGATAGTGTGATGACACAGCTTGCCAGACGTTTTTCACGCTACGCATCCAGTAGTATCGACGAGTCGCGCTACCAATTACACATTTCGAATATCGTTAGTTTTGCTGATTACGTCAAAGTCATAGACTATTTATCGAGCCTGCAGGAAGTTGCCAGTGTGCGAGTCACATCAATGGTAGAGCAGCAGCTCGAAGTTGATGTGGCATTGAAAAGTGAGTTAGCGTTATTTAATAAGACATTGACGTTTGATAATGTCTTGCAAGCGGATACACTACAAGTAAATACTGATTTGATAAGGTACCGGTTTATACCGTGAAACGTCAGGACATACCAAATGTTATTTCAATCTTCAGAATTATTGCGGTGCTTCCTGTTGTCTGGATATTACTCAATGAATGGTTTGGTGTTGCTTTGATTTTGTTTGCTTTAGCAGGGGCCTCCGATGGATTAGATGGTTTTCTTGCAAAACATTACCATTGGGAATCCCGTTTAGGTTCAATTCTTGACCCTTTAGCTGACAAACTACTTCTAGTGGCAAGTTTTGCCAGCCTTACTTGGCTTGAGTTGATACCAGCTTGGTTATTATGGTTGGTGTTAGGGCGTGATGTGGTTATCGTTACCGGTGGCGTTTTATATCACTATTTATTAGGTCAATTCAAGCTTTTGCCGTTATGGAGCAGTAAAATCAATACGTTACTGCAACTTCTTTTGGTTTTATTTATTATCTGGCAACAATATACTGGCGCAATGAATGAGGAGTGGGTAACGTTTGGTGTGAGTGTGGTGGCATTCAGTGTGCTTATCAGTGGTGCTGAATATATCTTTGTCTGGGGACGTAAAGCATGGCATCACAACAGCAGGGTCTAACGGACAGCCAAAAGCTTTTTATTGCCGCTAGTATCTTGCTGGGTGGCTGGCTGTTTTATTTGCTATCACCCGTTTTAATGCCGTTCTTTTTCTCCGCCTTATTAGCCTATTTAGGCGATCCTATTGTTGATAAATTACAAAAGAAAAGGCTCTCTCGAAGTGTGGCTGTCACCATAGTATATGCTGTAATTATACTCGCTAACTTATTGTTATTATTGGTTGTTATACCATTACTTACAGCACAAGTAGGTGCTTTGTTTAAACGGCTTCCAGAATACCTTGCTTTATTTCAATCGACGACAATTCCCTGGCTCGACTCTTTAGGCTTTCCAATAGAGATCCTTGACATAACGACGATCAAAAAAGCGGTGATGGAACATTGGGGTAATGTCAGTCAGGTAGCCGGCAGCATTTTTGCCTATATGACCCGCTCTGGACTTATTTTGATTCAGTGGCTAACCAATTTGATTTTAATACCTGTATTGACCTTTTATCTGTTACGAGATTGGGATGATATTGTCGCCCGTTTTCGAGAATTATTACCAAAACGTTATGCTAAAAAGATTACTGAATTGTCACTCGAGTGTGATGAAATGCTTTCTGCTTTTTTGCGTGGTCAACTCAGTGTAATGTTAGCTTTAACGATTATTTATACTTTAGGTCTCAGTTTCATTGGAATGGAACTGGCACTATTGTTGGGCGTGATAGCTGGTGTTGTCAGTTTTGTTCCATACTTAGGACTTATCGTTGGTATAGGATTATCAAGCGTGGCTGCTTTTTTCCAGTTCCACGAATGGTTACCGGTTGTCTGGGTTGTCTTAATATTTGGTTTTGCCCAGTTGATTGAAGGTATGTTGTTGACGCCGCGTCTGGTAGGCGAACAAATTGGTCTTCACCCCGTGGCTGTTTTATTTTCTGTCATGGCGGGTGCCCAGTTGTTTGGTTTCCTTGGCATTTTGTTGGCATTGCCTGTCGCGGCAGTGGTGATGGTGTTACTCCGTCATACTCATCAGCAATATAAGGAAAGTGAATTGTATTCCACTGATAAAGGCGAGACATGACCTTTTTGGCAGAACAACTTCCATTACATCTTAGCCCGCTAGAACAGTACTCGATAGACAGCTTTTACTTTAGTCAGATAGAGCTAAAACAGGCTATTGAACACTTTTGTGATATGAGTGACATCAACTTTTTATATTTGTGGGGAAAAGAGGCAACAGGAAAGTCACATTTATTGCTGGCAATAGCCGAGCAAATGCAGTACAGGGGACTACAAGTCAGTTATTTACCGCTTGCAGAACTTACCCAGTCTACGAGTCCTGAACTATTACAGTCTTTAGAACAACTTAGTTTGTTGTGTATTGACGATCTTCAGGCAGTCGCTGAAAAACCGGCATGGCAGGAAGCATTGTTTCACTGCTTTAATCGGTTGCAACAAACTGGATGTAAATTACTAGTAGCAGCCGATCATACACCGAGTGGCTTACAATTGGAGTTAGCCGATTTACGATCACGACTGGGTTCTGGATTGATTTATCATATTGCTAGTCTGACAGATGAAGGAAAACGAACGGCGCTGATTCAACAAGCTTTAGCGCGAGGCCTTGATATGCCTGTTGATGTGGCGCAATATATTTTACGTCACCACAGCCGCGATCTTAAAAAGCTGATGATAGATTTACAGCAATTAGATCAAGCATCAATGGCGGCGAAAAGACGTCTTACAATTCCCTTTGTCAAACAAATACTCACTAATGGCTACAACTGAACTGGTCGTTGTTTTACCAGGTTTAGCACCACTGATAACTTCAGAATTAAATCGGACTGTTATTCCTGAGTATTTAAGGAAAATACTCCACCGCGGGCGTTTCGTGGCTGATACTACGCATTTGAGTCGTTTATTATTCAACCATTTCAGCCAACATAAAATAACGGGCTCGGATTTGCCAATGACAAACCTGATGACAGCAGGATCATCAGACTTATGTGTTGACCCCTGCTATTTGCATGCTGATCGCGATAAATTATTATTATTTGCTAATGAGTTAGCGATGAGTGATCAGGAAAACGCTGACCTGCTGGCAGAAATAAAGCCATTGTTTGATATTGTTTCTGGTCAGTTAACCATGCACGAGGATAATCAATGGTTATTAACGCTGCCTCATGAGCCAAATGTCTGTTTTACCGCCTTACCGGAAGTGGACGGCAAAGGGGTGGAAGGTTTTTTACCAACAGGCGCTGACCGTAAGCAATGGTTAACATTGTGGAATGAAATACAGATGCAATTATTTGACTGTAAAGTGAATCAACAGCGTATCGCGGCTAACAAACTCCCCATTAATAGCGTTTGGTTCTGGGGGGCAGGTCTATTCAAGGGTCAACAAGCACGGTGGCGTTCGGTAAGAGGTGGAGGGACTTTACTGACTACCTTGGCAGCTCGTACACACCACCCGATCGATACCATTAACGGATCATTCGATTATGAAGCAGGCCAGCATTTATATGTTTTACCTGAACTTGATTTAGAGTCTGATTGGCAGACGGTGATAGAGAGGTATGACCAACAAGTATTCAAGCCGCTTTGGCAACAATTAGCAAGGTCAAAGCTGACTAAGCTACAATTTCAAATCCCGCAACATGGTCATTACCAACTACGCACCTTTGACTGTTGGAAGTTTTGGTGATGACAGAGCATCAACCAATAGTAGAAAGAGATAGTGAAGGTTGGTCAGAGCTGCCAGCCACATGGCCTGACTGTTTGCGTAGAGTAATGGCAGCACGAGGCATTAAAACTGAGTCGGATTTTGTTTATGATTTAGCATCTTTGCCGGCTCCGGAGCAGTTGTCTGGAATGGATGAAGCAGTTAAGTTAATGGCTGAAGCAATTAAACAACAATGGCATATTGTGATTGTTGCCGACTTTGACACCGATGGAGCAACAAGCTGTGCATTAGCGGTACGAGCTTTATCTGCTATGGGGGCAGATAAAGTGAGTTATCTGGTCCCAAATCGCTTTAAGCATGGATATGGTTTAAGCCGAGAATTATTAAACGATGCTGACTTATCAACGGTTGATTTAATAATGACTGTCGATAATGGGATAGCCAGTATTGATGGTGTGGCGGCGGCTCATGAACAAGATATTAAAGTTGTCATAACCGATCATCATTTGCCTGCTGAGGTATTGCCAGATGCAGATGCGATCGTAAACCCAAATTTAAAGGATGACTCATTTCCATCAAAAAAATTAGCTGGAGTTGGCGTTTGCTTTTATTTGTTACTGGGCCTGCGTCGTGAGTTGAGACAACAGGATTGGTTTCAACAGAAAATGATCCCCGAGCCAAATCTAATGCAGTGGTTAGATTTGGTCGCTGTTGGTACCGTTGCTGATCTTGTTCCTTTGGATCGCTTAAACAGAACGTTGGTCAATATTGGATTACAACGTATCAGGGCTGGTAAAACAATCGAAGGTATAGATGCTTTGATCACAGTAGCAGGCCGTGAACGTACAAGTTTATCAGCTAATGATATTGGGTTTGCTCTAGCGCCGAGGATTAATGCAGCTGGTCGCTTGCAGGATATGCGACAAGGTATAACATTATTATTATGCGATGACCCGGTTATGGCGCAAGAGCAGGCCTGGCAACTTAATACTATTAATAGTGAACGGCGACAAGTTGAGCAAGATATGCGTGACGATGCTATTGCTATGCTGGCTAATATGTCATTCAGTGATGAACAACCTATGGCGTATTGTTTGTATGATGATAGCTGGCATCAAGGTGTTATTGGTTTAGTAGCATCAAGAATAAAAGAACAGCAACACCGTCCAGTGATCGCTTTTGCACCATCCAGCAATGGGGAAATCAAAGGATCAGCCCGTTCAATTCAGGGTATTCATATACGGGATGCTTTAGCTAGAGTTGCCAGTGAAGCGCCATCTATTCTTCAGCATTTTGGTGGTCACGCTATGGCAGCTGGCTTGACAATAAACCGACACGATTTGGCAGATTTTGAAGCCCTGTTTATCAATGCAGTCACGGAACTTGCCGATCCTGCAATGTTTACTCAAACCTTATATTCAGATGGCGAACTTGCTGATAAGGAAATGACATTGTCTTTAGCCGAACAGCTTTCAATAGCTGCGCCCTGGGGACAAGGATTTGTTGAACCGCAGTTTCATGGGCAATTTAAAATACTTGCAATGCGAGCGTTGGGTGAGAAAAGCAACCATTTGAAATTGAATGTGGCATTGCCTAATGGCCGCGAAGTGACTGCAATGGCATTTGGTCAGTTTGCACCTGACTGGTTAGATATAGGCCAGACAATAATATTACGTTATCGGCTATCGGTGAATAACTTTCGTCAACAGCGTCAGTTGCAGTTATTAGTCGATAATTTGTTACCTACCTAGATATCCAGCGTCTCGATCCTAACCTGTTTCCTAAAACCGGGAAGCTCGTGATTAGAAAATAATTCAGTTCCAGGCTGCATAACGGTGCCAGCACCACAAGCTAAGCCATATTTTAATGCGTCTTTAGCATGCCCTTTTTCAACAAAGCCGGCAATGAGTCCGGCAACCATAGAGTCACCTGCACCAACTGTTGTGTTGACAGGAACCGGCAATGCTTTGGCATAGTAACTATTGTCAGGACCGACAAGCAGGGCACCCTGTTCACTGAGCGACACACAGACATACGTCACACCTTGTAATTGAATACGACGCGCACTATGAGCAATGGCTTCAAGCGTGGGAAAACGGCTGTGTAAAATAGCTTCTAATTCATATTTATTGGGCTTAATTAGAAATGGTTTTTCTGCGATAGCGAGCTCCAACATTTTGCCATGGGCATCAACAACAGCCTTACCTCCTTGTTGTTGAACCTTCGCCACTAATTGAGCGTATAAATCAGACTTAATGCCCGGCTGACAGGAACCTGTAATAATAGCGTAGCCTTGCCCTGCTGTTGTAACAAAGTCATCAATAACATGGCTTAGTTGTGTAGCTGGAATACTCACGCCGGAATCTGTTATTTGATATTGTGAGTGACTTTCAAGCTCAATAATTGTGCTATTTATTCGCGTTTCACCATCAACCTGTTCGTAATAGACGTCATCAAGTTGCTGATCGAGTAAATTTTTTAAAATTTGACCCACCTGTCCAGCAATAACACAAAAGGTTTTGGCATTATCGATTTGCATTCTTTTAAGTGCGCGACCGATATTAATGCCGTTTCCTCCAGGGTCATGGCGCGCGGCATCTGATCGTGATTTCTGATCAATGATAAGTTTTGTAATGTGATAGGTTATATCTAAAGCTGGGTTAAGACACAATGTAGTAATTTTATTTTGAGGCAGTGTCATCTTAAATCATTCCGCTGTCATTTTATGATTACTTTACACTATTCATCAGTCTGGTAAAAAGCAGGCAATAAAAAAGCCTTATCAGTTGATAAGGCTTTTTTATAGTTTATTATAGGTTTGTTTAAAAACCTCAGTCTTCGCGACTGGTAACCTCTAATAAATGATAACCGAATTGAGTTTTTACCGGCCCTTGAACTGTATTGACGGGAGCCGAGAAAACAACCTTATCAAACTCAGGCACCATCATTCCTGGACTGAACTCGCCAAGGTCACCACCTTGTTGGCCAGATGGGCAAGATGAGTTGTTTTTAGCGATTTCTGCAAAATCTTCACCTTGTTCAATTTGTTTTTTTAGTTCAAGGCAGGTGTCTTCACTGCTGACGAGAATGTGACGTGCTGATGCTTTAGCCATGTATATCTTCCTAGTTAAGTTATTAAAAGCTTTATTATAACAACTGTATCGTATTCTGACTCGGCACAAGTTTCGAGTACAATAAAGGCGTTTTATATATTTAAGAGTGATTACATGCTAAACCTTGATTTTACGAAACGTGTCGTAATCAATACTGATGATATGGCCTGGGTAAATAGCCCAGCTAAAGGAGTAATGAGGAAACCTTTAGCGCGGGCTGAACAAGAAAGTGGTCATGCTACAAGTATAGTAAATTACCAAAAGGGGTCGAAATTTAAGCAACATGCGCACCCATTTGGTGAAGAGATTTTTGTATTAGATGGTGTGTTTTCAGATGAAAATGGTGATTACCCTAAAGGGACGTATTTAAGAAACCCGCCTGGTAGCAAACATGCGCCATTTAGTAATGAAGGATGCACGCTATTTGTAAAGCTTCATCAGTTTGATCCTAAGGATAATGAGCAACTGGCTATTGATACCAATGAGGCTGATTGGCAGCAAATAGAAGACGATTGCTACCAGCTAAAGCTCCATAAGTTTGGTTCTGAAATTGTGCGGCTAGTAAAATGGACGACAGATCAACAGTATCAAAGTGATGTAGAGCAAGGAGAAGAAATTCTTGTGTTGTCCGGACAAATTGAAGATGAGTATGGCATTTATCCGAGCATGACGTGGTTACGCAACCCAGTTGCTTCAACAGCACATCGCCTCGTTAAACAAGGTACTGTAGCTTTAGTTAAAACGGGGCATTTATAACACAAAAAATTAGGGTTTTACTTCGACGTGGGCTAAGTAATATCGGCCTAGGATAACCATAAAAATACCACCCAGAATAAGCAGGCTGGCAATAATAAGCCGTTGGGACAGCACCTCAGATAAAAAGATGACACCACCAAAACCAGCTAGCACCGGTACTAATAACTGTACAACAGCCGCCTGCGCTGAGCTTAGACCCGTTAAGGCGGTATACCAGATGGCATAACCAATTGCAGATGTAATACTGCCAGAGATAATGGCCAGCATAACTCCAGTATAGGAATAATGAGCATGTTGAAAAGTAAACAGGCCTAAAATAACGATAAAAGGTATGGTGCGTGAAAAGTTATAGCTAGTATCCAGAAGGGCATAATGAGAAGATTTTCCTTTAATACTATAGACGGCCCATGACATACCCGCTATGACCATTAGAAGTAAACCTGACAAGGTCGAGACATTATCTTCAGGAAAAACCAGATAAACCAGACCACTAAAGGCAATCACAACACCTAACCACTCCGTATTGTGTAATGTTTGCCCTGAATATAATGATAAAAGAATCATGGTGATTTGTACTGCACCAAATAACACTAATGTGCCCATACCAGCTTCGACTGCCAGATAACCGTAAGAAAAACTGCAGGCATAACAAAAAAGCATTAAAGCAGCAAACCAGCTACCTCTTGCATTAGCTGGGATTGTTTTTTTACGATATCTGAATGCAACGATGGCCATCAGCACTACGGCTCCAGAAAGTAGGCGTAATTCGGTAAAGCTTGCTGCATCAAGACTGCCATCCATTAAGGCATAACGACAAAGCACTGAATTGGCTGCAAAAGCAAATAAAGCGAGGACGGTTAAAAGAATAGTCTTAATGATAAATGGTTGGACAGCCTGCATTATCATTATTTTTGCCAGTTAGTTAATGGCAATTGTATGACCATCAAAAGATATGGTGTCACCTGAATAGATCTTTTTGCGTTTTTGAGTCTCTATCTGACCATTGACGGTAACAAATGCATCAGCTATGACACGTTTGGCTTCGGCGCCACTGGCAACTAAACCTTCAAATTTTAAAATTTTGTAAAGTTCAGTTGGTGATTGTCGTAGGCTAACCTGAATAATTGTGTCAGACATAGTGTTGTGCCATGATGAATAAGACATAGAGTTTAGCAAAACTAAGCATTTGGAAAAAGTTTATTGATTGTTTCATTAACTTAGATGGGGGTGTTGCAACGATGATAAAAAAAGCCGATAAAGACAAACGTCTCAATGAGCTCGTTGCAAATGCAAAAAGACAGCAATTAGCGAGAGAAAAAGGCTACCGTGAGCAAGCTTTGAAATTGTACCCCTGGATATGCACAAGATGCTGCCGCGAGTTTGATCAGACTAATCTGCAGGAATTAACGGTACATCACCGTGATCATAATCATGATAACAATCCTGTTGACGGTAGTAATTGGGAGCTTCTTTGCATTTATTGCCATGATCATGAGCATTCAAAATATGGCTCGCATCAAACAAACCCAACATCACCGCAAGCGAAAACCGATTCTAAAGCAAGGCAAACACCTTTTAATGGTTTAGCAGAGATGTTAAAAAAACAAGAATAAACGACTATTTTCATTGCTTTGTGATCTATAGCTCGGTTCGACATTAAAAGCGCGCTATACTCGTTACAAGGTATAGCAAATGGCAGAGGGGGTAGAATGAAACATTTTGTTAATGTTTTTCAACTGGCTGCTATCGCAATTATTTTATTCCCAATTTTTTATGTCTGGGACACCGATAAAGTCGATAATTTTTGTGAAGCGCTTACGGTGGGTATGCAAAAAACTGCATTTTTTCAGTTAACAGAAGAACATGGTGTTAAGTTACTTGGCCCCTTTGACGAAGGTATGAAAGGGGGTAAATGGCATGCCACAGTCGTGGCCCGCATGCCTTATATTGACTATCAATGTCAGATAAAAGGGCTGGGGCCAACAGTGACAGCGTTTAAAATAAAAAAATAATTAACAACTTAACCACCTGCAAAGTTGATCATAATACCGGCGGCAACGGCAGAACCTATAACACCTGCGACATTTGGCCCCATTGCGTGCATCAATAAAAAGTTATGTGGATCTGATTCTAAACCGAGTTTGTTAGACACACGTGCAGCCATAGGTACGGCTGACACACCAGCAGATCCAATTAATGGATTAATACTATTGCCGCCGGCTAGTTTATTCATCAATTTAGCCATTAAAACGCCGGAGGCAGTACCAATACCAAAGGCAATCATACCAAGTAACAAAATACCCAAAGTAGTGACATCGAGGAATGAATTTGCACTCAGTTTAGAGCCGACAGCTAAACCAAGGAAAATGGTGACAGTGTTGATAAGTGAGTTTTGGGTGGTATTACTTAGTCTATCTACCACTGCGCATTCTTTCATTAAATTACCGAAACAGAACATACCGAGTAAAGGAGCTGCATCAGGTAGTAAGAAGGCGACTAATAATAACAATAATAATGGGAAAACAACTTTTTCACGTTGTGAAACGTGTCGTTGTTGAACCATTTTAATTTTACGTTCCTTATCACTCGTGAGCAACCGCACGATGGGTGGTTGGATAAGCGGAACGAGGGCCATATAGGAATATGACGCGACTGCAATCGCGCCTAATAGATCTGGAGCAAGTTTGCTGGCCACATAAATTGATGTTGGGCCATCGGCACCACCGATAATACCAATAGCAGCGGCATCAGCGAGACTGAAATCAAAAATGCCAAAGGCTGATAATAAGGTAGCGCCCATTAATGTTGCAAAGATACCAAATTGGGCAGCAGCCCCCAAAAATAGTGTTTTGGGATTGGCAAGCAGAGGACCAAAGTCAGTCATTGCGCCAACGCCCATAAAGATAATCAGCGGGAAAGCACCACTTTCAATACCAACGGCATAGAACACGTGCAGTATACCGCCGTATTCAGCAAGACCAGCACCCGGGATATTAGCTAACACACCACCAAAGCCAATTGGAACAAGTAATAAAGGTTCAAAGTTTTTATTGATTGCGAGATAAAGCAGTAGCATGCCAATAACAATCATAACTGCTTGGCCCGGTGTCATTTGAAAAAGCCCGGTGTTATGCCATAGATGTAACAAATTTTCCATGTTTAAACCTTTATGCGAGTGAAACTAAATGATCGCCGACTTTGACGGTATCACCAGGTTTGACTGAAATAGATGCGACAGTGCCAGCTTTATTAGCAACGATCTGAGTTTCCATTTTCATTGCTTCTAATATCACTAATACATCACCTTCTTGCACCTGTTGTCCGGCTGACACGATGACTTTCCAAATATTACCGGCAAGGGGAGCAGTGATAGGCTCCGCATTCCCCGCATGATCGTCGGTACTTTTTACAGAGGCAGTCGGTGCAGAGGAATTGGTAATATCAGTAATGTCTCCACCTTCATTGACTTGTACAACATAACTTTGGCCATTAACAGCAATGGTATAAACATCTTGTTCATCTGACGTGACAGGTGTTTTATTAACTGCCTGGGCTGTTTCTAATGTTGGCACGGGCTCAAAAGCCTCTGGGTTGTTGCGATTAGCTAAGAATTTAAGGCCAACTTGTGGAAATAATGCATAAATGAGTACATCATCAATTTCACGTTCACCTGATTCTAGAACAATACCTTCGTTGTCAGCATGCTCTTGTAATTCTATTGTTAGCTTAGCGATTTCAGGTTCTAATAAATCAGCGGGGCGACATGTAATAGGTTCTGCACCCTCTAAGACCCGCTTTTGCAGATCCTCATTATAGGGAGCTGGTGCGGCACCATATTCACCTTTTAAAACGCCTGCTGTTTCATTAGAAATTGATTTATACCGTTCTCCTGTCATGACATTGACTACGGCTTGCGTGCCAACGATTTGGGAAGTGGGTGTCACTAAAGGTATAAAACCTAAGTCTTCCCGGACACGAGGTATTTCAGCTAAAACATCATCAATGCGATCTTCAGCGCCTTGTTCACGGAGCTGGCTCTCCATATTAGTCAGCATGCCGCCAGGCACTTGCGCGACTAATATACGTGAATCAACGCCTTTTAACGCACCTTCCCACTGTGCGTATTTTTTCCGAACTTGACGAAAATAGGCTGCAATCTCTTCTAATAATTCAATATTAAGACCGGTATCACGTTCGGTACCCTGCAAGATAGCGACAACTGATTCTGTTGGTGAGTGACCATAGGTCATCGACATCGATGAAATTGAGGTGTCAACATTGTCAATACCTGCTTCCACACATTTAAGAATAGTGGCGGTTGATAATCCTGTTGTTGCATGAGACTGCATATGGATAGGTATATCGATTTCGTTTTTAAGTGCAGTGACCAATTCATAAGCGGTATAAGGTCTAAGTAGACCTGCCATGTCTTTAATACAAAGCGAATGAGCACCCATTTCTTCAATACGTTTCGCTTGTTGTAGCCACATTGATAAATCGTGAACAGGGCTTATAGTATAAGAAATGGTTCCCTGAGCATGACGTTCATTTTCTAGAACAGCTTTTATTGCCGTTTCCAAATTACGAGGATCATTCATGGCATCGAAGATACGGAAGACATCGACCCCATTAACAGCCGCACGTTCGACGAATTTTTTAACGACATCATCTGCATAATGGCGGTAGCCTAATAAATTCTGGCCTCGCAATAACATCTGTTGGCGAGTATTCGGCATAGCAGCTTTAAGACTACGAATTCTATGCCATGGATCTTCGCCAAGATAGCGTATGCAAGCATCGAATGTTGCCCCACCCCATGTTTCAACAGACCAGTAACCAACTTGGTCTAACTTGTCTGCAATGGGTAGCATGTCATCTAAACGTAGCCGTGTTGCAAATAACGATTGGTGCGCATCACGAAGAACAACATCTGTAATGCCTAGCGCGTGATTAGTTCCGGTCATAATATGGCCTTAATAGTAATTACGTTAGGAGAAGAGGGAGGGACTATTTGTCGCGTGAACGGTATTTATGTATCGCCGCTGACAAAACAGAAATAAGCGTTTTATCGTCAGGTTGCACATGTGATGGACCAACATGTGGAATGACGGCTGTGGGAGAAGGCACACCTTCTTCAGGCAGAACGCCAACACTTTTTTCATATTTTGTAATAAGAAAAGACATGGCTTTTGTTGCGAAGACAAGCAACGTCAGAAAAATGAAAACAAAGCCCATGCCGATTAGCATCAATGTCAGACCACTATTTATTAAGTTAGATGAGTCCATCTATTTACACCTCTAAAACGATAGAAACTTAAACAATAAATTCAAATGCTTAAGTCTAAACAGCGCCGTATTATAACACTGTTAGCCAACGAAGCAGCATTACTGCATTTTATTACGTCTATTACATCGACGAATAGCACTGACTTTTTGCATAATAGGCAACTATATTAACAAGCATTAGATATTCATTATGACACCGGAACAGTCGGATTTTTGGTTTCTGCCTCTAGGCGGTACAGGCGAAATTGGTATGAACATGAACCTTTATGGCCATGACGGTCAATGGTTAATGGTCGATTGCGGTGTTATTTTTGATAAAAATACCGATGTCGATGGACAAGAGATCATTGCGAAAAAGCCGCATATTCAAATGGCTGATCCACGCTTTATTGTTGAACGTAGAGAACAGCTGAAAGCATTGATAATTACGCATGGACATGAAGATCATATAGGTGCTGTGCCTTATTTATGGCGGCAACTGAAATGCCCTGTCTATACAACAGCATTTACGGCAGAAGTTCTTCGTCGAAAACTGGTCGAGGTAGGTTTGGCAGATAAAGTGCCTGTACATATAGTAGAGGCAAATAGTGAGTTGCAAATAGGCGTGTTTACAGTGAAGTGGTTGTCAATAACGCACTCAATACCGGAACCTAATGGTTTATTGATTTCGACAGATGTAGCCAGAGTTTTTCATACGGCGGATTGGAAGTTAGATGCTGCACCGGTTGTCGGAAAACCTTATAAAAAGGATCAGTTTCAGCAACTCGCTGACATGAGGCTGGATGCCATGATATGTGATTCCACTAATGCGACAGTAGAAGGGTGGTCAGCTTCTGAAGCAAGTCTCTATGATGGCTTGAAAAAACATGTCGAGCTTGCTAAAGGGCGAGTGGTTGTGACGTGTTTTGGCAGTAATATTGCCAGACTTTTAACCCTGGCTCGCATAGCAAAGAAAACCGATCGACACCTAGGTTTATTGGGTAGATCATTAATAAATATGGCTTCAATAGCGAAATCAACAAATATGTGGCCTGCTGATGTTCAACTGGTGGAATCATCACATTTGGGTTATTTACCTGCTCATTCTGTGTTAGTTGTAGCTACAGGTAGTCAGGGTGAACCTCGGACAGCACTAAATCGTCTCAGCACCAACAATTACCGTGATATGAAACTCGAACCCGGCGACAGTGTGATTTTCAGTTCTAAAGTGATACCAGGTAATGAAATTGCAATTGAAGCATTAATTGATCGTTTAAAAGCAATGCAAGTGACAGTGATTACCTCTGATAACAGTGAGCTATTGATTCATGCCTCAGGCCATCCTGCTCAGGAAGAGTTAAAAGCAATGTATCAATGGGTGAAACCGGCCTACTCAGTGCCTGTTCATGGCGAAATACAACATTTAAAAGCCAATGCATCTATTGCACGATCTGTTGGTATTGCGCATCAGCTGGTTGGAAAAAACGGTGATATTTATTGCTTGGGGCCAGTTAAAGGAATTCGCAGGAATAGTGTAAAAACAGGACGGTTAGGGCTTAATAAAACTAAATTAATCCCCTTATAAGCTTGATATGATGTATTTAGTCCGGTTTTGCTGTCAGGCAATTCCAGCAAATCTCGAAATGACCATCATTTTGTTCATGGCATTGCGGGCAAACCCAAAGGGGTAATTGTTCTGGTGTTTGGCTTGCCTTGATCAGTGCCATAGCCTGTGGATATGAGTCCTCCTCTAAAACCCATAGTTCTGGCCATGTTTCATGGGGAGCAATATCGCCCGCACCCCCGGCCGCATATTCATTCTTAATCATGACTGCAATACCTGCGTTTTCAAGAATGTTTTGTATATTGCTCACTAAAAAACGATTTTCATGTGTATAAACTAATTTCATACTGATAGATGCCGTGTTATTAGTCGCTTAGTTTATCGAATTCGACTCAAAAGCGAAGGCCATTCCATTATTTTAATTTTGTATACATCGATACGACCATACATTGCCTCTGTAAGGTTTTGGAGATTAGAAGTCCGATACCAGTACCTGAACTGAAACCGCTGAATTTTCATAACCAAAGCGCTCAAAAAAAGTACATACCTTGGTCAACAATTCATCAGTTAAGCCATGCCCCTTATCAGAAACAGAGATCATGATTTTTGTCCCTCAAGGTTTCACATGCGCCAATTATTATTCCTCTGTAAACATTATATTTAATGGCATTTGATGCTAAATTTAGCATGATTTGAGTAATTTTTTCATCAACTTCAATGGTAACCGACTCGCTACATTTGCTGTGGTTTATAATACATATTCCATTATGATTGGCTAATAGTGTGATCATCATTGTGACGGCATCAAGCAGATTAACGATACTAACAGTTGAGAGCTTGGCATCAATATGTTTTGATTCGGCTAGTGGTAGATCGAGAATATCTTCGACAAAACTTAGTAAATGTTCTGCTTTGTTAAGTTTTATCAACCGATTACAACTGACCACATCGTTCAATGGGACTTTGGTAAGCGTTTAGCATTAATAACTGCTTGTACATTAAGGACAACAATATCTTTCTCGTCCAACTCTGTAGCTTTAACAGTATTATTCTCAATATATGTACATTTGCTAGGCAGGGTAAGCCTAGAATTAATGTCTAAAGATGTTCATGATACAGTACAACATTATAAGCGGGTGCCTAAGTGACACAAGGCGACGACGATTTTTAGATAAATAAAAGGAGGGGAGTATGCGATTCTCCTTGCTATTCTTGGTAATGATGTTTTCTATGTTTAATGTGGCTAAAGCTGAAGAGTTACAAATTGGTACTGCCGCACCTTCATTTGAACTTGATGATCAAACAGGGCAACTTCGCAATAGTGATACATTTCTAGGTAGTTGGTTAGTGCTTTATTTCTATCCAAAAGATGACACACCGGGGTGTACAAAAGAAGCTTGCGCTTTTCGTGATGAATACAAGCTTCTGACAGAGGAAAACACACAAGTCGTTGGAATAAGCCTTGATAGCAGCGAAAGTCATGCAAAATTCGCAGAAAAGTACAGCTTACCTTTTCCTCTGTTGGCAGATACTGATGGCTCTGTGGCACGATCCTACCAGTCGCTGGTTTCTATTGGGCCTATTAAGTTTGCTAAACGCCACAGCTTCATTATTGACCCTGACGGAAAAATTCAAATGATTTATCGAAACGTCAACCCTAGCCAGCATACTCAACAAGTTATTGCTGACCTTGCTAAATTACGTAGTGCTCGTTCAATAAATAATTAGGTTTTCATTTGGTTTTTGAATAATATTTTTTCGCGGTCGATATCTGATCTTTTATTAAGGATACGCGGGACAGCTCGACAGTAGCTGGGAGAGAGGCCAATAGCCTGGACTAAGTCCGAAACCCATATCGGCTCTGACTGTTTATCTAAAAACCATTTCATTCTGTCGGCAAACTCATAGGGAATAAACTCGTGTTTTTCACTTGTTATTTTAGCTGTGTCACCTAAACGAATATAACCAGGGCTTAATATTTGGGCATGGTAACCACGGTGATGGGTAATATGTTTGATAGTAACGAGGTGTTTTATTTTTGAGCAGGGCTCACAATGAAAAGTCAGCCTTAGTTTTACTTCACCAATGTTAAGTGTGGTGCCAGAAGGCAAGGCATGTAAGTCAAACGCTTCTTTTAAAATGATATTTTCTTTTAGTTGACCGGGTTTAAGACCAAAGGTGTTTAAAACGTATTGCGGTAACAACAAAAGCTGTTTTAATGGGTGTTCTCTTTGTCCACCTGCAATACCAGTATGATCGATATATAAACGGTCGGAAGCTAATAGCGTAGATGTTTTATCAATAGATTTGTAGAATAAATTGGTTACCATAAAGCCTAACTAGAACAGTTTAGGTACCAGAGCTGATAACACATCATCAATAGAAAGTTGCCCTTGCTTATTAAATGGTACTCGGCCTACTGAGCTTTTTACATCGCCATTGAGTCTATAATTAGCTTCCCCTCTCAGTAATACACTTTGCGCGGCATTAGCCAATGATTGTTGATCAAGCCGGAGTGGTACAGTGACTGTCTGAGTTGCTAAAGCTCCTAATGTGCGGTCACTTTCAGCAGACAATGAACCTATCAGCAATTGATTCAGTTCAATATCTGCTGCTATGGCAGAGATAGGAAGCGGGAAAGGGTTGGGGTTATAGAGATCCAGTATAAAAACCGCTTGGTTATCTTTTGCTGAGAAATGGCTTAATCGAACAGACTGAATTTCTGGCGCTTTTACAAATTGAGCGACCTGAGTATTACTACAGGCAGTAAGAGCGATAAAGAAAAATAGCCATGTTATTGATTTAGTTATTGTCATGGGAGCGTCACTATATAAACTGTAGAAAACACGACTATACCTTGTTCACCTTGTGAAATATAACAATTATTGTATGAACTGGCTTGTTTTCATGAGGAGAATGACATTCGTTGTTCGGTTAAGAGTTAACAGCTGCAAAAAAGCCAGGTATGTGTAATGAGTTCTTATTTAATGAGAGGACGTTTTTCAGCCTGCCATTGCTTTACGCCACCCGTCATATTATAGGCGTGATTAAAACCCATCTTACCCATCATATTAAGTGCAATGCCACTGCGACGGCCGGTACGACAATATAGAAGGTAGACCTTGTTTTTATCGAGCTTTGCTAACTCGTCTGTAAAGCTTTTGTCGTAAAAGTCGAGATTAATTGCATTAGCAAGGTGACTTTTATTGAATTCCTCTGGTGTGCGAACATCTACTATCTGAAATTCACTACTATCTTTATATTGTTTTATTAAAGCAGCTGTTTCTTGTGGGGGAATATTTTTGAGTATTGCTTCGGCATGAACAACCGAGGTACTGAGTAAGGCAGCTAAAAAGGCAAAGACAATAGTACGTAACTTATTCAATGGTTTTCTCCAATATTGGGCATATTAAGTATCGCAATTGTATATCAGCGATCTGACGGCAAACAAAATTTTTGCCTATGGTGAGCTTTATGACAAAGGAAAAAGCAAGAAGTTTTTATTGTTTGGTTGTTTTTAAAATCGCTATGATAGCAAGCTTTAAAAGAGAGTTCCCTTGGGTAACAGTAAGAGGGTGGTCACCTATGCTAGCCTTATTTTCTGGATAACATAGGTGGCCGGGAGAAAATGGGTTAGATAGATTGCGACGTTTGCTTTTTGAGATAAGCAGTTGCTGGGTCGTGATTGTTCAGTGAGTAGTCAAGTTCAAAAAAGTTGGCGAGGGTATTGAGATGATGAAAACAGATATCGTCGCCCAATAAATAATGCCGGATGCGTTGTCGAGGCGGTGAGCAAAATACTATTTCTTGCTTTATCCGCTGTTTTTCACTATCACTGGCTCGCTGGTAAGAAGGTTTGAACTGCTTATAGACCATGTTAGCTAGTGCCGCTTCTAATTTTACTAAGGAGTTTGTTGCTATATAGACGGTGATATGCTGTTTAAGTGCTTTGTCGATATCAAGGTGAGAGTGAAGCGATCTGGCAAAAGACACTTCAGTGTTTTCATTTGCGCGCATATGATGTTCTCCTAACTGCATGTCCTTGTTGAGCATAATCCATATATATGCTACTTACAGGTCAACACTAGGTCATGTGTGAATTTGTTGTCAATATTTGAGAAAAAGACGACTGATTAACAGTTTTTTTTAGGGAGTTAAGGTAGCTACTTGATGCAATTTGTTAACATGCTGCGGGAAAACTGGAGTCTTTTACTTAAATTTTTGCCAGTTGAATACAATGAGCGCGAAAGTAATTGCTGGCAACGGCGTATTCAACCAAAAAGAGACAACGTGATTCTGCTCTTGGCTGATTATGAAAAAAGTAAACCAATTAGTTATAAACCCAGCGATATAAAGCAATAAGGACCATTTTCTGGCCATTAGAAAACCAACACCGGCTATCGCTAACAATAGATGCGTTGCTAAAAGTGGGGCTGATAGGCTGAGGACCGAAAATGTATTGAGTGCTGCTATTAGCTGAACAATCGAATTAAGTGCTAAATAACTACCAATGAGTTGTAGTAATAAAAGCATAACAAAAGCCTATCATCAGCTAATAACAATGAACAAGGTGGGTTACTGGCTCGCCTGGTTGATAAGTATTTTATATGCTCGTATTGTTATGTTTTAGTGTGCGAGCTAAAAGTATTTTTCAATAGAAATCTGGCCTGGCTTTGCCTTAGTATGGCGCTGTAATCCTTTCTTTTCCAGTATCTGAGTTGCTTCATCTAGCATTTTAGAATTGCCACATAACATGACATGACTGTTGTCTGGCAACAATGGTAAATTAACATGTTTTTCTAACTTGCCTGATTTCAGGTACTTGGTCACCCTGCTATGAATTGCATCTGTAGTTTTTTCACGGGTGATGAATGGCACAAAGCAAAATTGATCGGGGTATTGTTGAGCCAGCTGCTCAAAATCTTGTCGATAAGCCATTTCTGCTGCCGTTTTGACTGAATAACAAACGGTAATTTTTTCAAAGCGCTGCCAAGGTTCTTCAGTTTGCAGGATAGATAAAAAAGGGCCGATGCCTGTGCCTGTAGCGAAAAACCATAAATTAGCCACATCAGGTGTTTCAGCCAACGTTAATAATCCACTTGGCCGATGTGAAATGTAGATAGGATCACCGACACTGGCTTGAGCTAACAGAGGACTAAAATCCCCTTCTTTCACAGTGTTAAAGTGTACTTCTAACAATGAGTCGGCAGGCGGGTTAACCAGTGAATAGGGCCGATGAATACGAGTATCCTCTTTATCGAGACCAATGATGACAAACTGGCCCGCGATAAAGTCCAAAGGCCGCGTTTTTATTTTGATGGAATAGAGATCGGTGCACCATTGTTTTTTTTCAACAATTTCACCGTCCAGCCATGTGATCATATCTAGTCTCCCGAGTGAGCTGCTATAAATAGTAACGCTTTTTATTGTCTCTTGATAGGGTGGCTAAGTATGCCATCGGTAAAAAATAGCCACTGACAGGTGAGTAGCGTCTTGCAATGAATGGTGAGGTTGTAATGGGGCATGATCCAGATCATCATTGGGCTGCTATATAAGCTATACGAGCACTGACATTTAGGCTGAAAATATGCTTTAATATAGTCAGTCGTTAAAATGTTTGTAGGCACATGACAAAGAAAGGCTTCAAATTTATTGCTGTGGTTTTTATGCTGTTGGCCTTCGTTGGTCAGTCTTCTGCAGCTATGGCTTCCATGTGTACCATGGCATTAAATACTGACATACAGACTCACGAAGCAATGACAAAAACAAACACCGATGATGATATGTGCTGTGAAGCTGTCATTTGTCCTGAATTACACTGCTTCTCGTCTCACTTAAAAGCATTCGGTGACCAGTTGGTAACGAGTTCTATCGGTCAGGCAGAAATGAGTAATGTGCTGCCTTTGAATACTTTAAGCAATTACACGAGTACTATCCCCGACGCACTTTTTCGTCCCCCCATCTCCTAATCGACAAGATAGATCTGTCCTAAATAAGCTGGCAGATATAGGGTCGAGGAATTAACTATTCCAGACAACATCATTGTGGCTTGGTTGTTTTACCAAGTTTGTTTGGGGAGTCGTAGGGAATGATAAATGTAAAACAAGGTGCTAATAATAGGCTCAACGCAAGAAACAGTTTCTTGCGAATAATACTGGGTAGTTTGCTGTTAGTTGTCATGCTGCCATCACAGGCAGAGTCTGTACTGACGCTAAAACAAGCAGTTAGCGTGGCTGTCAGTGACGATCCTTGGGTAACCGGTAGTTACCAACGGCAACATGCAATGATAGCTAAGAGTGTTGCAGCCGGTGAGTTACCGGACCCTGTTGTTTCTGTGGGTTTGGCTAATGTACCCGTTGATGAGTTCAAATTGAATCAGGAACCGATGACTCAAATTCAGGTAGGAATCAGTCAACAATTCCCTCGTGGTAATAGTCTGGCACTTAAACAGCAACAGTTCCATGAGTTGAGCGAACAGCAGTTATACCTGCGAAATGACCGACTGGCAAAGGTCGAGCTGACGGTATCACAGCTATGGTTGGAGACGTACCGTTATCAGGAAACTATTCGTCTAATTGAAAAAGACAAGTCACTGTTTGAATACTTGGTTGATGTGGCTGAAGTGGGCTATAGAAGTGCACTGGGCAAAAGTCGCCAGCAAGATATTATCCGGGCACAGGTAGAGTTAACACGACTTGAAGATCGTCTGACTCTTCTCAAACAACAGTATGATGTGGCAAAAGCAACGTTAAATGAGTGGCTGGTCAGCAGCGTATCAGATGACTACGTCATTGCTGATGAATTGCCCACATTAACACTCAATAATAATCAGCCAGTGACTAGGGTGAACGACGATATTGAGCGTGAACCGTTATCATTGCGTTTGCAGCAGCATCCTATGATTCAGAGTATCGGACAAAAGATCCGCGCTTCTGAAGTCAATGTGCAGCTTGCTAAACAAAAATACAAACCACAGTGGGGCTTAAATACGAGCTATGGCTATCGTGATGATGATCCTAACGGTGCCAGCCGCAGTGATTTTCTTTCAATCGGCCTTAGTTTTGATCTACCGTTGTTTACAGCTAATCGCCAGGATAAAGATGTCGAAGCAGCGATTGGCGATGAAAAAGCCTTAAAAACAGATCGGATGCTCGCCTTAAGAGCACTTCAGGCACGTTATCAAGAAGCTAATCAACAATTGTTGTGGTTGGAACAGCGCCTTAACTTATACGACAGTCGTTTATTACAAGAAATGCATGAGCAGGCTGAAGTATCACTCAATGCTTATACCAATGACACGGGTGACTTTTCAGAAGTTGTTCGTGCTCGTATCGCCGAACTGAATACCAATATTGATTTTCTTAATATTAAGGTGGATAGGCTTAAAACCATTGCTCAATTGAACTATTTTTTCCCTGTTGACAGGGTTCAAGAGACAGCAGAGGTGGTTAGGCCATGAGTACTGCAAATAAATCAGTTTTAATCATCGTGTTTGTGGTAATCATCACCGCAGTATCAACATATTTATTGACACGTCAGCAGTTAGAGTCTGTTTACGGACAGCCGACCGAGCTCGAGCAGACACAACAAACCCCGTTATATTGGGTTGCACCAATGGACCCAAACTACCGCAAAGATGAACCGGGTAAATCACCGATGGGAATGGATTTGATTCCTGTTTATGAGAATACCGATACAGCGACGGACGCGGGTGCCGGTGTGGTCACAATTTCACCTGACGTGGTGAATAATATAGGGGTCAGAACGGCAATAGCAGAATGGCGACCGTTACCGGCAGAAATAACAACAGTTGGTTACGTGAAATATGATGAAGATAGTCTTGTTCATATACACCCACGTGTTGAAGGCTGGATAGAACAGCTGTATGTCAAAACAGCGGGAGACCCGGTGCAAAAAGGGCAAGCACTTTATTCTCTTTATTCACCCGAGCTGGTGAATGCGCAGGAGGAATTGGTCTTGGCGCTTAACCGTGATAACACACGGTTGGTAAAAGCTGCAGAATATCGTTTACAAGCATTACAAATCGATACGGCAGTTATCAGGCAATTAAAACAGACCCGCAAAGTGAAACAGGCGTTAACCTTTTATGCACCGCAATCAGGAGTGATTGATAATTTGAGCATCCGTGAAGGATTTTACGTCAAGCCTGGTCTGACATTAATGTCTATTGGCGATTTAAGTAATGTTTGGGTTGAGGCTGAGATCTTCGAACGGCAAGCAGAACAAGTGAAAGTAGGCTTACCTGTCACGATGACACTGGACTATATGCCGGGGCGAAAGTGGCAAGGCCATGTTGATTATGTCTATCCCACGCTTGATAAGATCACACGGACCCTACGTGTGCGTCTGCGGTTTGATAATGATGACAACTTGTTAAAACCCAATATGTTCGCCCAAGTGACTATTCATGCTGATGATTATGATGAGAAATTAGTTATACCGTCTGAAGCATTAATACGCACGGGTAATGAAAACAGGGTGGTATTAGCGTTAGGCGATGGTCAATATAAATCAGTTGCTGTGACGGTAGGACGGGTAACAGAACACTTTGCAGAAATTAAGTACGGGATAAAAAGCGGTGACGAAGTGGTGAGTTCCGCCCAGTTTTTATTGGATTCTGAATCCAGTAAAACGTCTGACTTTAAACGGCTTCATCATCAGGATACTGAACCTGATTCAGTATGGACTCAAGGTGAAATTAAAGATGTCATGCTTGATCACCGAATGGTGACGGTGAGCCACCAGGCGATCAGTGAATGGAACTGGCCTGACATGACGATGGACTTTTTCGTTAGTAATAAGGTAGATATAACAACGCTGACAAAAGGTAGGCATCTGCAAATGGAGGTAAGCAAGGCGCTAGGAAAACGTTACGAAATCATAGACGTTAAATTACCGAAATCAGATGACAACACCGATAAGACAGACAGGAATAAGTAGAGAGTTATTATGATTCAATCCATTATTCGCTGGTCTATCGGCAACCGTTTTTTTGTTTTATTGGCCACATTTATTTTGCTGGGTGTGGGGTTATTCTCCTTAAAAAATACACCCATTGATGCCATTCCAGATTTGTCGGATGTGCAGGTAATTATCAAAACTAATTATCCAGGACAAGCTCCACAAGTCATAGAGGATCAAGTTACTTATCCATTAAGTACGGCGATGCTATCTGTACCTGGTGCTATCACTGTTCGTGGTTATTCCTTTTTTGGTGATTCATATGTCTATGTGATTTTCGATGAGGATACAGATCTCTATTGGGCTCGTAGCAGAGTATTGGAATATCTCAGTCAAGTTGCGCCTTCATTACCTGATAACGTACGGCCACAACTAGGACCTGATGCAACAGGTGTCGGCTGGGTTTATATATATGCCTTAGCCGATCCAACTGGCAAAAATGACATTAGCCAATTACGGTCTATACAAGATTGGTTTTTGAAATACGAGTTACAAACGGTACCCGGCGTGTCTGAAGTGGCTACGGTAGGAGGTATGGTCAAGCAATACCAGGTCACGGTTAATCCGGAAAAACTACGGGCCTTTGGTATGCCGTTATCACATGTTCAGCTAGCTATTCAACGGGCAAACCAAGAGGTGGGTGCGTCTGTTATTGAAATGGCCGAAGCTGAATATATGGTTAGGACATCTGGTTATATCGAGAGTCAAGCAGATCTGGCCGCAGTTCCATTGGGGGTCAATAATAATGGCACACCGATACGTTTAAAGGATGTGGCCGATATCTCTTTAGGACCGCAAATGCGGCGTGGCATAGCTGAACTTAATGGTCAGGGTGAAACAGTCGGTGGTGTTGTGGTCATGCGTTCAGGTGAGAATGCACAGAAAACGATTGAAGGTGTCAAACAAAAACTGAATGCTCTGAAACAAGGGCTTCCTGAAGGTGTGGAAGTAATAACTGTATATGATCGTTCAGATTTGATTGGACGGGCCGTTCAAAATCTCTGGCAAAAACTACTAGAAGAATTTGTTGTGGTCGTTCTGGTCTGCATGATCTTTTTATTTCATGTGCGCTCATCACTGGTGGCGATTGTCAGTTTGCCAGTCGGTATTTTGACCGCTTTTATTGTGATGCATATACAGGGTATAAATGCCAACATAATGTCATTAGGGGGTATAGCCATCGCCATTGGCGCCATGATTGATGGTGCCATTGTCATGATTGAAAATATGCATAAGCATATGGAAAAAACACCCGTAACAGAAGAAAATCGTTGGCAAATCGTTGCCGACTCAGCCTCTGAAGTGGGACCAGCCCTGTTTTTTAGTTTATTAATTATTACTGTTAGCTTTGTGCCAGTGTTTACCTTAGAGGCGCAAGAAGGTCGTTTGTTTGCACCCTTGGCCTTTACTAAAACCTATGCGATGGCAGCTTCAGCAGCGTTAGCAGTGACGCTGGTACCAGTATTAATGGGCTACTTTATACGAGGACGGGTAATCAAGGAACAGAATAACCCGATAAACCGTTTGCTGACCGGCATGTACTTGCCAGTGTTAAAAAAAGTATTGGCGTTCCCCAAAACATTTATTTTAATGGCAGTAATGATTGTGTTTGCCAGTTTATGGCCGGTTCAACATATTGGCAGCGAGTTTATGCCTGAGCTGGATGAGGGCGATTTGATGTATATGCCGACAACATATCCTGGCATCTCAATTGGTAAAGCACGCGAAATATTACAGCAAACAGATAAGTTACTAAGTACAGTGCCTGAAGTAGAAACAGTATTTGGTAAAATTGGTCGCGCTGAAACGGCGACGGATCCGGCGCCTCTTATGATGATAGAAACGTTCATTCAACTGAAAGACCGGAATGAATGGCGACCTGGCGTCACTACGGAATCGTTAATAAAAGAAATGGACCAACTTGTCACCTTGCCCGGCTTGACGAATGCCTGGGTGATGCCAATTAAAACCCGTATTGACATGCTTGCTACTGGCATTAAAACACCTGTAGGTATCAAAATATCGGGAGATGATTTATCCGTTATTCAACAGATAGGGCAGGAGATAGAGACTATTTTGGGGCCAGTACCTGGCACGTCGTCAGTGTATTCAGAACGTGTTGCGGGTGGCCGTTATATTAAAGTTGATATAGACCGTGAGAAAGCATCGCGATTTGGTTTAAATATCGCCGATGTGCAGCAGGTGGTCGCTTCTGCTATTGGAGGGATGAATGTGACACAAACCGTCGAAGGTTTAGAGCGCTATCCTGTCAATATCCGTTATCCACAATCCTATCGTAATTCACCTGAACAATTAGCTTTATTACCGATTGTTACGGCATCTGGCCAACGTATTGCTTTAGGTGATGTTGCCAATGTTTATATTGAGAATGGCCCGCCGAGTATAAAAAGTGAAAATTCACGGATTAATGGTTGGGTTTATATTGATATTGAAGGGGTTGATGTCGGTACTTATGTTGAGCAGGCTATGGAGATAGTTCGCCAACAACTGGACTTGCCGGCAGGATACGCTATCAGTTGGTCAGGCCAATATGAGTATATGCTTAGGGCGAAGGAAAAATTGGCTTATGTAGTGCCGCTGACATTAGCTATTATCGCAATTTTATTATTTATCAACTTTCGCAGTTTTGCGGAAGTTGCTTTATTAATGGGCCTGTTGCCGGTGGCTTTGGTCGGGAGTATCTGGTTATTGTATTGGCAGGGCTTTAACTTCTCTATTGCCGTGGGTGTTGGATTTATTGCTCTTGCTGGTGTCGCTGTTGAAATCAGCGTAATTATGCTGGTTTATCTTAATCAGGCGTTGCGAGAGGCTAAAATGCGCGATAATGAACAAGGACATAACAAGGTACTAACAAACGAGGAACTAAAACAAGCCATTACTAATGGAGCAGGTTTACGCGTTCGTCCTGTGATGATGACAGCCGCTGCGATTATTGTGGGGTTGTTGCCAATATTATATGGCAAGGGAACTGGTTCTGAAGTTATGAGTCGAATTGCTGCGCCGATGGTCGGTGGTATGTTCAGTGCCCTGATTCTAACGTTACTTGTGTTACCAGCTGTTTACTATCTATGGAAAAAGGCGAAATAGTTATTTATTTTAAGGCTAAAAATAGAGACATTGAAACAGTGTGTCGTAACCGTAGAAAAACAATAAGATCGCCGATGAAAAAGTTACTTGTTAAGGTGAGACGCTATGAGTGAAACAAAAAAAGACACGATGAATGATGGAAATTGTCATTCAGAAGAGAAACCACAAACATCGGCAGCGAGTGCAGATGAACCAATGCAAGAATTGCTGATTGAAGGTGCTGGTTGTGCCAGTTGTGTAGGGAAAATAGAAACGGCGCTTAATAAAGTACCGGGCGTTTCTAATGCTGAAATGAATTTTGCTCAGCGTACAGTCACCGTAAGTGGTGTTGTCGACAGTGCGAATCTTATAACGGCCGTTGAAAATGCGGGTTACCACGCTAAACCAGCAACGGCTAACAATGACGATAATGCGCTTGAAGAAAAAGAACAAGCGGATCATGCGTATTACAAGCGATTGTTACGCGATATGAGCATCGCTTTGTTAGTGGGTGTGCCACTGATGTTATATAGCCTAATTGTCGGTGATATGACTATCAATACCTCGGTAGAACAGATAGTTTGGCTGGTGATAGGTCTGGTGACATTTGCTGTGATGTATTTTGCAGGGAAACATTTTTATGTTGGCGCATGGAAATCATTGCAAAATCATTCTGCCAATATGGATACCTTGATTGCACTTGGTACTGGTACGGCTTGGCTTTATTCAATGGTCGTTGTGTTAATGCCAGAGTTACTGCCTGAAATGGCAAGGCATGTTTATTTTGAAGCAACGGCGATGATCATTGGCTTTATTAACCTGGGACTCGCGCTGGAGTTAAAAGCCAGAGGCAGAACATCAGAAGCCATCAAACGGTTGATTGGTTTACAGGCTAAAACAGCACGTGTTGTTCGTGGCGGGGAAGAGCAGGATATCGCCATCGAACAGGTGTTACGGAATGATACAGTTCGTGTGCGTCCCGGTGAGAAAATCCCCGTTGATGGCAAGGTATCAGAAGGGCACACGACAGTTGATGAATCGATGTTAACAGGTGAGCCTATGCCCGTTGAAAAGACAACAGGTGATGAGGTTGTCGCTGGCACGCTTAATAAAAGTGGGACTATTTTATTCAAGGCAACGCGTGTAGGTAAAGAAACAGCATTAGCTCGTATTATTACCATGGTGAAAAGGGCACAAAACTCCAAACCACCGATTGGTCGTCTGGCAGATGTGATTTCAGCCTATTTTGTTCCTGTCATTATGATCATAGCGGTTATAAGTGCCTTAGCATGGCTCAACTTTGGTCCTGAACCGACCATTGCTTTTGCTTTAGTTTCGATGACGTCAGTACTCATCATAGCTTGTCCATGTGCATTGGGTTTAGCGACGCCCATGTCTGTAATGGTGGGGATTGGTAAAGCAGCGGAAGCCGGTGTGTTGATTCGTAATGGTGAAGCATTACAAACGACATCAACAATCACCACCATGATCCTCGATAAAACTGGCACGGTCACAGAGGGCGTTCCGCAAGTGACAGACATTGTGTTAGCGGAGCAGTTTGATGAAAAAGAAGTGTTGCAGCTGGCGGCCAGTCTGGAGTCAGGATCTGAGCATCCGTTAGCATTAGCTATTGTTGAATCGGCAAAAAACCGGGGTATAAAAACGAATAGTGTGAGTAATTTTAATGCTATTGCAGGTCAGGGTGTTGAGGGTGAAGTCGCTGGTAAAACCCTGTTATTTGGTAATGAGAAGCTAATGTCGGCGCGTGGCATTGATTTCAATGCTTTCGACAGGCAAGCACAAACATTGGCCGATGAAGCAAAAACACCGATGTTTTTTGCTATTGATAATCGGCTCGCTGGTATTATTGCGGTTGCTGACCCGATAAAATCAGATTCAATTGCGGCTATCAAACGATTAGAAAAAGAAGGCATTCGTGTTGTTATGTTGACCGGTGATAACCGAGCAACCGCTAAAGCAATTGCTAATAAAGTGGGCATTAAGACGTTTTTTGCTGAAGTGCTGCCAGAAGATAAATCTGCCAAAGTGCAAGAATTACAAAGACAGGGTGATATTGTCGGAATGGTGGGCGATGGTATCAATGATGCACCAGCCTTGGCGATGGCAGATGTCGGGTTTGCTATTGGTACAGGTACCGATGTAGCTATTGAAAGTGCTGATATTACCCTGATGAGAGGCTCCTTGCATGGATTGGCTGATGCAATCGCTGTGAGTCGGGCAACATTAACTAATATTAAACAAAACCTTTTAGGCGCCTTTATTTATAATGCCGCGGGCGTGCCAGTAGCGGCAGGTGTTCTATACCCCTTTATTGGTATTTTATTGAGTCCCGTTATTGCAGGTGCAGCAATGGCCTTTTCATCATTGACGGTAGTAACCAATGCCAATCGTTTGCGCTTTTTTAAAGCGGAAAAAAATTAAGTAGAAGGTCAACGATATGTTAATTATTAACCTTTTGGGCTTACTGCTAATTGCCCTGATAGTATGGTGGTTTTGGCTTTATAAGCCTAAAGACACTGAGCTGGGAGAGGGTGACTTATTGATTGTAGTAGAAAATGGAATTTACTCACCGTCACGCATTAAATTACCAGCGAACAAAGCCAGCGAAATTAGTTTTATACGAAGAGACGCAACACCATGTGCAGAGATGGTATTAATCCCCGAACTGCAAATTAGTGAAACCCTGCCGCTGGACCAAACAAAAACGATTCAACTGCCTGCTCTTGATAAGGGACACTATGATTTTCATTGCCAAATGCAAATGTACCGCGGGCAGCTCATTGTAGAATAATAAGGAGCAGTATGATGAGGTGTATTTTCACTACTATTTGTGGCGTTATTGAGAGCGTATAACAACGCTCGGTTATAACATCACAGCATATTAAATATCACTCATTATTTATCTGTAATTTACAACATAAAAGCGGATATCTTTTTGTGCTGGCTATGATAGAGGGCAATTAATGGAGAAAAACACAGGGATAAAACGCTGGTTTTATGCTAGCGAATATTCATTGCGTGGTTTCCGGTCGGCGCTTGCAAATGAAACGGCATTTCAACAAGAATTGTTTATATCTTTGTGCCTTACTGTCGCTACATTCTTTTTTGATATCACCAGCATTGAGCGTCTAGCATTAATTGGGACACTGATCCTCATTTTAATCACTGAAATATTGAATTCTGCTATAGAGTGCGTCGTTGATCGAATCAGTGAAGAACATCACTTACTATCAGGACGGGCAAAAGATTACGGTTCTTTTGCTGTTTTTTTGAGCTTGTTATTGGCCGCAATCACCTGGCTGACCATCTTATTTTAAACAATGTAAAAGGAAGAAGAATTATCTGAATCTATAGCGAAGTAGCTTGGTGACAGCGATAACTGATAAAAATAACAAGATAGGATAAATTATCAGCAAATCAGTTCGGATATTACACTCACCTGTACAAAGAATACGTGCATACATTAAATATTCATAAGCTGCATACAATAACCAGACTGCACCAGTTAGATAAACAAGACGAGATCGAAGATTGCGATTCAACCAAATAAAAAGGACACTGATAAGTAGGGCGCCAAGCGGAAAAATCGTTAAGATAGCCATTGCAGTAAAGATATTCATGATAGGCGGGGAAGTATTATAGCTATATATAACTGACTATAACCCAGCTTGAATGTTATTTGAAGCACTTGATGTGTAGTCAACAGACAAAAAAAAGGCAGACCTGAAAGGCCTGCCTTTTTGTGTTGCTATATTACTGACTTAGATTGCAGTAATACTTTCGGCTTGTGGGCCTTTTTGTCCATTTGTAACTGTGAATTCAACTTGTTGACCTTCTGCCAAAGTTTTAAAACCTTCGCTAGCAATTGCGCTGTAATGTGCAAAAACATCTGGGCCAGACTCTTGTTGAATGAAGCCAAAACCTTTAGTTTCGTTGAACCATTTAACTGTGCCTGTTGTTTTATTAGACATAATAGATATCCTGAATATTAAATTAAATAAGTAGCCCCGTAAGAGGCGGGTAATGCTTAAAAATAGGGACTGGTACTTAAATACTGCAGGACGAGATATTAGAAATAAAACTGCGTAATGTAGAATGTTAAATAGTAGACTTCTTTTTAGCAACTACCAAGATATAGAACATTTAACTGAATGTCCAGCTATTTTAGTTTTATTTGGTCTGTGAGTTGTTATTTGTCAAGAATCCAGTGTTTGGCAGGTTCAATATCACTATAAGCAAAGGTTTTTATCTCGGCTGCCACAAAGTGTGAGGCAATATTTTCGATCATACCCTTTACGATGGAATCAGTAACAAAGGCAACTTTAGCAATATCTTGATGGTGGTTATTGACAAATTGAATATGTTTCACCATCGCTGGTAATGACTCCCATCCTGGGAATGACGCAACTTGAATGATAAGCCCGTTCAATTTGCCCATCGTTTTAATTTGTGGGTCTAATATGAGGCAGGCTTGCTTAAAATCATTTACTGTTAACTTACCCTCTGGTCTAAAAATAGCTATATTAGTAATAAGATCTAACTCGATTCTCATTAGTAAATACCCTTTAGTTATTGAATACCATATAGACTTCATAGGTCAGGCGTTAATTTCAACCCTACCCCCATTATCAGTATTTTTCTACTAGAAACTGTCTAACCTCCTAAAGAAGGAAACTAAGTTGTACGCTGATAGTGAGTTATGAAAGAATAGAATCAAGTAAGGAAAGCGAGGAGGTGACAATCATGGCTGATAACAATACAGAAAAAAGCATGATTATTTTGGCCCGTCACCGGTTGAAATGGTTAAAAGTGGCGTTAGCAGGACGTGATGCTGAGTTCAATGCGGTACAAAACACATTTCATCAGCTCACCGGGCTGACAAGTCTTCGCTTTGTTGAAAATAATGGACTTAGTGATGCTACAAAACATGAGCTTGCTATTATTGATAATCTTGCCATTTTAAGTGTTCGTTACGTCTACCCCGAATTACTGGAGAAATTTTCTCAAGAATCGCAACAACTTTCTCACTATTTAGATATGCCTGACAAAGCGTTACTTGATTTGTTATTCAAGCAAGGTGGGCGTTTTAACAATCAACAAGCCATTTCAGCAGCTCTACACCGTGGTCTTATTCGTGATACCCACAGTGAAGCCGAGGCATATGCTCGTTTAGATGCCCGTAAAAAGAAGGCTGATCAGAAGAATTAGCAATATTGGTTCTATTCTTGGAGAGACTAAATCGCTGGTACTGTGAGCAAGCTGGCTCGTTTATTGCTAGTAGTCTATAGGGTGATTCCATTATTTTTTATCTGCTGATTTAGCTTATATTCCTTTTAAAATCATATAATTAAGAACTTAGTGATGCGAGGAGTGTCGAAAGCTGGGTCACATCAATATAGGGAGGTTATTTATGAATAACCGCCACCATGTCGGTTATAAAGGTAAAAATCGACGAATTAAAGATCGCCGTTGTTACGCGCGTCGTGTTATTAAACATACATTTGGCAGTGAAAAGTGGAAAGAAGCAGTACAACAATCTTATGCTTTTTGGCCAAAAGTAGATCGACGCGTTAAAGAGCGGCGTTGTGTAACAAGGAGAGTAGCTGAGAGAAGGATGTACAGTAAAAAATATCGCAGACACTCACTGCGCCAATTAATGTTTCAAAACCGTTTTGATGAGCCTTTATTAACAGCAGAAGAACGGGATATGTTAAGAGAGTTAGCTAATCGTCATTAAACAGGAAGGTTAGTGCAGTTACGATATTGAAAGTCTCATCTGCAAAACAGTTTTGTATAAGCAATAATTCGGCGCCGTTGATAAAGAACGGGTGGTATGCAGTTGTTTCACCCGTTCTTTATAAGCTGACTAAAACGCAAATAGTTAACGCAGCGTCCGGCTGAATAAATTCAGTGCCAACTGGTAACCAAGTTGTGCAGTCTGAGCATCATAACGACCACCATCTCCCTCATCACGCATAAAGGCATGCTCAGCATTAAACTCGTGCCAGGTGAAGGGTATATCGGTTGCGCTTAATTCAGCGTAGATCTTACGAAGCCCATCTTTAGGAACATGGTTGTCCTGTTTTCCCCAAATCATCAGCAACTCACCTTTAATATCATCCAGGCGCTCCATACTGTGTTGTCCCGGGGCGTTGGGAATCATTTGAATATGCAAGTCAGTGGCATAGAAACAAGCCGTACCTTTAACTTCAGGTTGTAATGCAGCACGAAATGCCAGATGCCCGCCAATACAGTAACCCATGGCACCGACATGACCATTGCACCATGCTTGTTGTTTGGCAAACGCTATTAATGCCGCATTATCAGAGTCATAACTTTGTACATCTTTAGCTTCTTTATCAGCATTACCTTTATCACGACCAGCATCGTCATAACCTAATACTGTGCCAATAGGGTTGAGCTCATGAAACACTTCAGGGACTAAGACAGCGTATCCGTGACTGGCCATCAGTCTTGCAGCGCGTTCAATAGGCCCAGTTTGTTGAAAAATTTCTGAATAAAACAAAATAACGGGATAGTTGCCATTACCTACAGGACGATGAATGTAGGTACGCATTAAACCCGTTGGCGTATCAAGATCGACAAAATGGCTTTGAATTTTCATAGTTGGACCTTTTCTTTTGAACGGTAAATAAAGTGAGTTATTGTATAACGATTTACGCTTTAATTCTTGATGATTGCTATCAAAGACGTCACTTACTCAGTACCTAACTAGGCATTTAACTAAAATACAGATGATAAATAACTAGCAAGCATAATTTTTGACAAAAAAGACAACTTCACCTTTAATTAGGTATATATATTTTAAATGAAGGATCTGCATGGAAAATTCTATTGAGTTAGTGGCCAATTATTGGTGGTTAGTTGTGGCTTTTATCGGTCTTGGTCTGTTTTTTTTCGCCAAAAAAATAAACCATGCCTTTGGTGGTTCAGTCGTTGAAATTAAAGCTGAAGAAGCTGCTCAGCTCCTAGAACAGAAAAAAGCCGTTATTCTTGATATCAGAGAGAAAGGCATATTTGCAAAAGAGCATATTCCTGACACTGTTAATATGCCTGGCGTAACGTTTGTTGATGGCACTGCAAGCATTGAAGATGTATCTTCCCCCGTTATTATTATCCCCATGAAAGGACTAACGCCAATGCCCGTTCTTCAATATCTCGATAGTGTCGGTGTACCTATGATTTATATTTTAAAAGGCGGGATAAATGAGTGGAAAGAAGCAGGGTTACCATTAACGCCTCGTTTAGTTTAGCTGAACGTTATAACCTAGGTGCTGGCAATTTAGTATTAGCAGCACGCAAGAGCCAAAAAAAAAGCCCTAATAAAAATTAGGGCTTTTTTATGTTTTAGCTGTTAGCTTAAGTTAAGCTGCATAGGTAAAGGGTGCAGATAAGCCAACGGTTTCTGATTGATGCCAATTGATACCGTTATCATTATAAGTCACTGATTCTGACTTACTTATGGTAACAGGTTCGCTTGGAGAAACGGCTAGAGGATGGTTAGATACTTTAACCTCACCACCATCTTCACCTTCGAGTTCGTGCATATTATTTTCAGCAAACTCACCGACTTTTAAGTAGTGAGAACGGCCTTTTTGGGTGAATTCAATAGGCACTTGTTTCACGCTCATGATTTCGCCAACTAAGCCTGCAATAACAGCGAGATGTCCGCCGTGCTCACCGCTCCAAAGTGAAACGATAGCATCTTTTTGAGCTTCTGTAGCACGTTCGTCAATATAGAGGGCAAGTCTCCAGTTACCATCGGTCAGAGAACCGGGAGAGTGTAACCATGCAGACACTTTCAAATCGTTTAATTCGACGTCATCTAAGTGGCCTTTTTCAATATGCCAACCAACAAGTGCTTCACAAAATCCTTCAGTAGGTGGTGCTAAAAAGATACAAGGACAGACTAGATCGCAGTTACAGGACTCGAAATATTGTCCAGTAATTTTCCAATTTTCAGACATGCTAACCTCCATTTGGCTAGAGTAATAATAAGCTCATATAGATAAAGCGCCTCTAACACACCTCAAGGTATCAAGCATCCTTTTTGTTAGAGGAAGAATTGTATAAACTAATACAACTATTCATCCTACATAACTAATCATGCTGAATCAAGACAACAAGACTTCAACTCAACATCTAGTGCCTTCAAATCTTTCATTGCGTGACCGCGTAATTGTTTATGGAGGGGTTATTTTAGTCAGTGCCATAGGCTGGGCTTATATCCTATATATGGGCTGGGCTATGGATAATATGCACCTTGTTGATATGTGGATGCCACCACAGGGAGGTACTAGGCCCTGGAACCTATATGATTTTTGGATGCTGTTTGTCATGTGGGCAGTCATGATGGTAGCTATGATGACCCCCTCCGTTGTGCCGATGGTTTTAATGTATACCACGGTTAATAAGGGCAAACAGAAAAAAGGACTGCCTTACTCACCAACCTTTATTTTCCTGGCTGGTTATCTCGTTGCCTGGGCTTTATTCAGTATCGTTGCGTCTGCACTCCAATACCCTTTGCACGAAAGTGGCTTACTCAACCCGATGATGAATAGCAGAAGTTACCTGTTAAGTGGTGGCATATTAGTGCTGGCAGGTTTATACCAGTGGACACCACTTAAAAATGCTTGCCTGACTGAATGTAGAAGTCCATTAAGCTTCTTAATGGCCTCGTGGAAAGAGGGACATTTCGGAGCGTTTAGAATGGGTGTGCATCATGGCTTTTATTGCATTGGCTGCTGTTGGGCGCTCATGGTGGTGCTATTCGCAGTCGGTGTGATGAACATGCTTTGGGTCTTATTGATCACCATTTTTGTTTTGCTGGAAAAAGCAGCACCCATTCCGCAACTTTATTTACGAGGTGCCACTGGTTTGATACTTGTTGGCTGGGGCGGGTACTGGTTATCCTTGTATCCTTGGTGATCTAACTTACCAAAACGCCCTCTATTTAGCTTTTGCCTTTTAGTTTCGTCGGACAGTTCCGTGAACTATTGAGCAGATTATCATGGTCTAAGTCACTAGCATCATTAATATTTTCGAATGTTTCTCTTTCTTATGTGTTGTTAAAGCCAGAGCCAACTCAGGCTTTTGACAAAACTGGTTAAAGGTTTATATTCTGGGCTTGTGTCAACGGTGTGCTGTTTTAAAAGCTTTGGCACTTAAAGGATTTGGATAGTTTGTCTCAGAGCAGTGCTCTAACTATGTCAGCAAAATTATCCAGAAGAGATACGTCTATCAGTTAGGGAGGAACGCGCCATGATTGACCGACCAAACGTAGTCATATTTGACGTCTTAGAGACGTTACTCAACCTCGAACCACTGACAGAAAGACTAAAGCAAGTGGGGCAGGCAGAGGCGGTCTTAGGGGCATGGTTTATGCGTTTCCAACGCGATGCGATGGCACTGACCCTCGCTGGTGACAAAGCGCCCTTTGAGCCGGTCGCTCGTCAGGCTTTACGTACTGAGACGCGGCATACGCTCAGCGAGTCTGAAATAGAATACGTACTCGCAGGATTCAGTACCTTGCCTACGTTCGACGACGCCGTACCAGCGCTGCGGAGTCTTTCGCATGCGGGAATTACTGTTGCCTGTCTGACTGTCAACAGCCCTGATAACACGCGCCGTTTCTTGGCGGTCAACGGGCTGGACAAGTTTGTTGACCACGTCATCACCGCACAAGCTGCAGGTGTATGGAAACCACACCCCGAGATCTACCATTTCGCCGCAAAACAAATGAACACGCCTATTGAACGCATGGCTCTGGTTGCTGTACATGCTTGGGACTGTCACGGTGCCAAGCGTGCCGGTGCGCTTGCAGGCTGGTGTGCACGCTTGGAATATGAGATTGGAGACGTATTTTTGCCCGCCGATGTCACTGGTGAGAGCCTCATCGAGGTCGCGGATAAACTGTTAGCCTTGCATCCTTGATAATTTGCCTTGCCTAACGTCCAAATATATCAGTTTCAGTTTTCTTTGATTTCTTTGCCGCTTTCTTTTCTTTCGCAGTTAAAAGTGGTTTCTTTTTGATGTTTTTTTTATTGTCTTGTCCTTTACTCATCATATTTCTCCATAGTGACAAGTACTTCTGGCCTGAAGTCAGTTTGAGCTAACCTGAGGATAGTTGATAAGCAGTGACCTCAATGCATACTGTCAGCGCTTATCAGTTTCAGTATGGTCCTAATTAGCAACAACTGAAAGGATTATTATTGTTAGAAACAATGGGGTAGGGGGTATTGATAAAATTGCTTTGGCTTTTGCCGTTATTGGCTGTTTATTTTTTCCTGCCTAACGCGAAACAAATGAAAGAATTGGCCTCTCGACATTATTACTATTCAGTAATTGATTGTTCATAACATGATTTATTTGCGGTCGACTCGAATGAATGATCACCAAAGCAATATCAAGGTTTAATGATGAAGAAATTAATCGTTTTCGTTTTCTGTTGTGTTTTTATAACGGCTTGTGAATTCTGGGACGTTGATAAATGTCTTGACCGTGGCGGTAGCTGGGACTATGAAAAAGAGCAATGTGATTTTGTCTACTAAATTAATGTAGTTTGATTCTGTTGTTTATATTTCTATTTATTGTCTACTAAACATTAGTAATAAGGAAACATTATATGATGGTGAAGTTTTGTATCCAGCCAATTTTTCGATACTCAGATTTGAATAGAAAGGATACGGTCATTAACCCGTGTTTAATATTATTGTTAGTTTTAGAATGTGAGAATGGCAGCTCTTTCAGCCCCAATAAATACATCAGCTCGAATGAAAGATGACATAAAAGTATTTACCCTTGTAATAGTCGTTGAAATTTTTTTATCTTCAAAGTTTCCAGAAGCATCAGTAGTATTTGTAAAGAGTGGTAAAGGCTTATTAATAACTTCTTGGTTGTTAATATAAATACTAATAACACCATTCCATCCTTTCATAGGTTCTAGTTTTCCAGAAATTTGGTAAGGCTCACCAGAATAATTTGCTGGACGATAAAATTGAGTTTGAGCTGTAGTCGCACATCCAACTAACAAACTGGCTGTAACAAGAATTCCTACAAACATTACAGCTTTAAGCATTTTTCTCATATATTTCCTTATTAATTTTAAAAGACTAATGTCCTAGCTTACCAAACAAGTTAGATTCAGTTGCTTGTTAACCATGCTTAGCTGCAGCCTTTTTTCTTTTGCGCGAAAATTAATCCCACTTAAGCCCGCCACCAGACTGGTATTCGGTGACTTTGGTTTCAAAGAAATTTTTCTCTTTACGCATATTGGCTTGTTCGTCGAGCCAGGGGAGGGTCGCTTCGGCACCAGGGAACGGCTGCTCAAAGCCAAGTTGTTTAGCTCGACGGTTGGCAATAAAGCGGAACTGGCCGTGATGCGCTTCTTTTGAATAACCCAAGATAGGGTCACGTAAGATATAGCCAGCATAGGCTTCTTCGGCAGCGTCAGCTTCTTCCCACATTTGTTGTACCTTAACGGGGTCGAGCTTAACGTTTTCTTCTTTAATGATTTGTTTGACCACGCGAATACCAAAGGATGCATGTAAGACTTCATCACGCATGATGTATTGTAATTGTTCGGCGGTGCCTTTCATCAAACCACGACGTTGCAAGGCAAAGATAGGGCTAAAGCCATTGTAAAACCATGAGCCTTCAAAGATACCGCCAAAGAAAGCGTAAGACATAACAAAGTTTTCAAGCTCGTCACGGTCTCTAAGATCGATATCACTACGCATAACCGAGTTGAGTCGACTATTGGCCAGTTGGATTTTTTGGTTAATCTCTGGCACCACGCGATAGCGGTTGTAGATTTCGCTCTGATCTAAACCAATGGTTTCAATACAGTGTTGGTAGGTCCATGTGTGCAGGGCTTCTTCATATACTTGGCGTGCCTGGTAGATTTGCAGTTCAGGCGCACTCATTTTTTCCATCACCGCCAACCCGATATTTCGCATCGCGAGAATATCGGAGGTGGTGAGGTAGGAGAGAACATTTTCATAGACATGGCGTTCTTCCATCGTCAGGTTGTGACGATAGTCATGAACATCCTGTGCCATGTTGATATCAAGTGGTGTCCAATGGTTTTTATTGGCGTTTAAGAAGTACTCCCATGCCCATGGATATTTGAACGGTGCCAGTTGGTTAATATCTGTCATACCGTTAATGACACGCTTGTCGTCGGGGTTAACCGGTGCAACATTAGCGGTAGGCAGTGAATCAACACTGGCTTTAGCCCGCTCTGGTACAGAGCTTGGCATTACGGCAGCAGATGGTTCATTGGCAGCCGGTTCTGTCGCCGGGCTTTGCGTGTCTGCTGTCTGTTCTACGGTTTCACTTGTCGTGCCAGCATCAACAGGTGCGCTGGCAAGCGGATCATCCCAATTTAACATTATTGACAGGCCTCGCAGTCTGGTTCGAGAATTGAACAAGCTTTAGGTGCTTCCATACCTTCACCTAAGACGAGTTCATCAGTGGTGGCAGCAGTTGCTGCTGCCGGTGCAATAGAAGGCGCAGCCGAAGGGGCTGAGCTTACCGTTGCCATTGGCTTGGCACTACTTGTTTTCTCAGCGGCTGTTGCGCCCATTGAACGTAGGTAGTAGGTGGTTTTGAGACCACGAACCCACGCCAGTTTATAAAGGTTATCCATCTTCTTACCTGATGGTTCAGCCATATAAAGATTGAGACTTTGTGCCTGGTCTAACCATTTTTGACGACGTGAAGCAGCCTCAATCAACCAACGGGCATCCATTTCAAACGATGTGGTATAAAGTGCTTTCAGGTTGTCTGGAATACGGTCAATGGCTTGTAAACTACCATCGTAATATTTCAAATCATTGATCATTACTTCATCCCATAAATCGAGTGCTTTCAGATCATCTACCATATATGGATTAATCACTGTGAACTCACCGGACAGGTTCGATTTAACGAACAGGTTTTGATAAGTCGGCTCAATAGATTGACTGACGCCGCAGATATTAGAAATCGTTGCCGTCGGTGCAATGGCCATGGTGTTGGAGTTACGCATGCCTTGTTGTTTGATTTTATTCCGTAAGGCTTCCCAGTCCATGGTGAAACTATCATCTTGTTGCAGATAATCGCCACGGGCTTCTTTTAGAAGTTTGATAGAGTCGATAGGCATAATACCTTTGCTCCATAAACTACCAGGGAATGATTGATAACTACCACGTTCTGCCGCTAAATCTGATGATGCTTCAATGGCATAGTAGCTGACAGCTTCCATAGAACTGTCAGCAAATTGCACGGCTTGTTCACTGCTATAGGGCATACGCATTTTGTAGAGTGCATCTTGGAAGCCCATGATGCCTAGCCCTACTGGTCGGTGCTGCAGGTTAGATTTACGAGCTTGCGGTACGCTGTAGTAATTGTACTCGATAACGTTGTCTAACATGCGCATTGCAGTTGTAATTGTGCCTTGTAGTTTTGCAAAATCAAGCTGACCATCAACAATGTGTTGCGGTAAGTTGACTGAGCCTAAGTTACAGACAGCAATTTCATCATTAGATGTGTTTAATGTGATCTCAGTACATAAGTTTGAACTGTGAACAACGCCGACATGTTGTTGTGGGTTACGCAGGTTACATGGATCTTTAAATGTTACCCATGGGTGACCCGTTTCAAACAACATGCCCAGCATTTTGCGCCAGAGGTCATTCGCAGGGAGCGTTTTATAGTTATTGATTTCACCACGGGCTGCTTTATCTTCATAAGCGGTATAGGCCTTTTCAAAGGCCAGCCCTACCAAATCATGCAGATCAGGCACTTCTTCTGGTGAGAATAATGTCCACTCGCCATCTTCAGCCACACGTTTCATGAATAAGTCTGGAATCCAGTTAGCTGTATTCATATCGTGAGTACGGCGACGATCGTCACCCGTGTTTTTACGTAAATCGAGGAACTCTTCAACATCAATATGCCATGTTTCAAGGTAGGCACAAACAGCGCCTTTACGCTTACCTCCCTGATTGACGGCAACAGCTGTATCATTGGCAACCTTCAGAAAAGGAACAACCCCTTGTGATTTACCATTGGTACCTTTGATGTGTGCACCAAGACCACGGACGCGAGTCCAATCATTACCGAGACCACCGGCGTATTTTGAGAGAAGGGCGTTATCACGAACAGCGTTATAAATGCCGCTCAGATCATCGGGCACTGTTGTCAGGTAGCATGATGATAATTGAGGGCGTAATGTACCTGAGTTGAACAATGTTGGGGTACTGCTCATAAAGTCGAATGATGACAATAGGTTATAGAACTCAATGGTGCGTTCTTCACGGTCAATTTCGTTAATTGCCAGACCCATCGCAACACGCATATAAAAAGCCTGCGGCAACTCAAAGCGGATGCCTTTATGGTGGATAAAGTAACGGTCATACAGTGTTTGTAGGCCAAGATAGGTAAAGTGGAAATCACGCTCTGGTTTCAATGCCTTGCCAAGACGATCAAGATCGTATTGAGCAAGTTCCGGTGTGAGTAATTCGTGATTAATTGCACGCTCAACGTAATGTTTGAAGTAATCAGCATAAAGCTCGGTCATTTCTGCTTGAGATGCATAGCGAGGACTGTCGTAAACATAGCTCAATGCTTCATGACGGATACCATCCATTAACAAGCGAGCAGAGACAGTGCTATAAGCTGGATCTTTTTCGATAAAGGTCCGTGCTGCCATCACTAAGGCTTTTTCAACATCAGACTCAGAAACACCATCGAATAGGTTTCGTTGGGTATCACGCAAAATTGCTGAACCATCAACAGCATCAAGGCCATCACATGCTTCAGTAATCAGGTATTGTAAACGACCAATATCTAATGGCGTTTTAGAGCCATCGGCGGCGGTGACATGAAGAATAGTTTCATTTACAGGGCTAGGATGTTGCTTTTCTTCTTCGGCGCGTTTTTGTGCCTGCTGGTCACGATAAAGCACATAAGCGCGGGCAACTTTATATTCACCAGCACGCATTAAAGCTAATTCAACCTGATCCTGAATATCTTCGATATGGACAGTGCCGCTGTCTTCTAGACGACGGGTCAGATTATCAGTAATCTGCTTGGTAATCTCTGCGACAACAGTATGAATACGACTGCTATTTTGTGCTGAAGTCCCTTCGACGGCTAAAAAAGCTTTTGTTATTGCAACAGCAATTTTATTCTTATCGAATGCGGTCACCTGACCATTGCGGCGAATAACTTTGTATTGAGTTTGAGATGAAGGGGTGGGGTGGTCGATCTCTGCAACTGCTTCTTTTGCCATAATAAAACCCTGTATTTTTCGTGATAATGATAAAACCAGCAAACCACAACCTGTAGTGGTGCTGCAATCGTTAAACCACAAGATAGTGTGTTTTTATTAAAATGACAAGCCTGTTTTCTGTGGGGTTTTTGTTGAGAATTTGTGGATAACTTTTTAGTGATTTCGTTAATGTCAGCACTAGCGTGGGTTTAAGCGTGGACAAGTAATGGCTTTTTGCTAAAAATATTTTTAATAGAATTTTTAAATCAGATAACCATAAACTATCGAGTAATTGTAATGAGCTTAGATGATGTGTGATGACATAGCGCATTAAAGCATTGTCACAAACTGTATTAGGTCAGCGTATTCTACTTTCTTGTATTCTCTCTTGCGACATATTGTGAATTTAATAGCCGCAAGAGAGCGTTGGTTTGTCAGCCTATGTAGGTTTTAAAGTGCTTTTACCGCTTCAAGAACTTCATCGCTATGCCCTTTAACTTTAACGTTTCGCCATTCCTTACGTAAGACACCTTCTTTATCAATTAGAAATGTGCTGCGCACAATACCCATATATTCACGGCCATAATTCTTTTTTAACTTGATAACATCAAATAATTTACATGCTGTTTCATCAGCATCTGAGAGCAAATCAAAAGGGAAGCTTTGCTTGTTTTTAAAACCTTCATGGACTCTGACGCTGTCGCGTGATATGCCGAATATGACGGTATCATTTGCTTCAAAATCAGTTATGCTGTCTCTGAAATTCTGGCCTTCTGTTGTGCAGCCTGGTGTATTGTCCTTAGGGTAAAAGTAAATAATGACGTTTTTCCCTTTATAATCTGACAAACGAAAATTTTTGTCGCCTGTGCTCGGTAATTCGAAATCAGGGACAGTTTTATCAAGGGCAACTTGTTGCATAAATGTGACTTCCTTTTATTGGTGTAAATTAAGTGTGGGAACACCTTACACAAAAAGATGGGAACTTGTCATCTTGCTGTTGTCAACGTACCATTGCGGTTTATTTTTTGGAGATGTACGGTCGTGTTTAAAGGCAGTATGGTTGCGCTAGTTACGCCAATGCGAGTTGATGGCTCGGTGGACAGTGATTGCCTGCGTAAATTAGTCGAATTTCACATAAACAGTGGAACCGATGGCATCGTTGCCGTTGGAACGACAGGTGAGTCTGCTACTTTATCAGTAGAAGAGCATTGTGATGTTATCAGACAGGTTGTTGAGCAGGTTAATGGCCGTATTTCTGTCATCGCAGGCACCGGTGCAAACTCAACGACTGAGGCGATAGAATTAAGTCACTATGCTAAAGATTTGGGTGTCGATGCAGTACTACTTGTCACGCCTTATTATAATAGGCCTACACAAGAAGGTTTATACCTTCATTACAAAGCCATAGCCGAAGCGGTTGATATTCCGCAAATTCTTTATAATGTGCCAAGCCGCACTGCCTGTGATTTATTGCCTGAAACAGTGGCGCGACTATCAAACATCAAAAACATTATCGGTATAAAAGAAGCTACTGGTGATATTAGCCGTATTCAGCAAATCAATGAGCTGTGTGAGACACCACTAGAAATATATACTGGTGAAGATGCCAATACAGCAGAGTTTATCTTGGCCGGTGGGCAGGGTGTTATTTCTGTAACCGCTAATGTCGCACCTGCTTTGATGAGTGAAATGTGTCATGCTGCGTTAGATGGTAATGCAGTCCGTACCCGCCAAATTGATACTGAACTGGCCCTGTTACATAAGGCGTTATTTGTTGAAGCCAACCCAATACCGGTTAAATGGGCACTGACAGAAATGGGATTGATTCCGAAAGGTATTCGGTTACCAATGACTGTCTTATCTGAGCGATATCATCAGCCAGTGCGTGAAGCATTGATAGCTGCCGGTGTATTAAATTAATTGTTAACTTAAGTGAACTACATGAATCTAAATCATCATAAACATACGGTTTTAGCGGCTATGATTGCAGTCGTCGTCTCTGGTTGTCAGTCTCTGCCTGCTCTTGATGAAATAGTTGAAGATAACACCCAAAAATATCGCAGCGCAAAAGTAATGCCGCCACTTGAGATTCCAGCTGATCTGAGTCGAGAAGGTCTCAATGACAGTGTGGTAAACAATCAAGTATCGGCTAATTCTCCTTCTGGACAAGAAGAGACTACTACACCGCTAGCGACTAATTATACTGGTGAGCCTAAAAATAAACCTGTTTTGGTAGGTGAGGGTAGTAAACGCCATTTGACAGTATCGGGCAACCGCAGTGCAATTTGGCAACATTTACTTGATTTCTGGCAATATCAGGAATTGCCAATCCGTCGGATGGACGAACGAATTGGATTGATGGATACTGAGCCTGATGCTGAGGATTACGCTTACCGTATTCGCATGGAGCGTGGTAAGCAAACCGATACAGTCGACATTTATATTTCAGAAGCCAAGTTTGAAAGTAATAGCGAAAAAAATGAAGCAATGCTTCGCCAATTAGCCGACTATCTGGGGGCTGTTAAGCAAACACAACAATCAAGCCAGCCACAGCAAGTCAAACCACAGCAAACAGCTCAGTCGCAAACACAACAATACATTCAACCAGCACAACCACAATACGTTCAACCTAAGCCTGTTGCGATACCGGGTGTTAAAGTTATTCTAGTCGATGAAGCCAGTGACCATTATGCGTTAATAGTTGAACAAGGACTTAATGATACATGGCGCAGTGTAGGGCAGGTGCTGGATAGCAAAGAATTCTCTATTGAAGATCGTGAACGCTCACGTGGCGTTTATTTTATTCGTTATTCTGATCCGTTCAATAATGTAAAACCTGAAGGTAGTATTCTAGGCAATCTCGCTTTTTGGCGTAGTGCTGAAGATAAAGCCCCACAAGAGTTTTATTATATTCAATTGCTCGAAGATAATGCAGATACTAAAGTCATTGTTCTCGATGTCAATCAGATACGGACCTCAAGTGAAACAGCACGTCGTATTCTTGAACTGATTCAGGAAAAATTGGTTAAATAATGCGTTTTGCATCGCTCGGTAGCGGTAGCCGAGGTAATGCAACGGTCGTTTGTCATGGTAAAACGACGTTATTAATTGATTGTGGCTTTTCCGCTAAAGAAACAGAAAGACGTTTGCAGGCCATGAAGATCGACCCTAAGCAATTAACAGCAATTGTGTTGACTCATGAACATGCTGATCATGTAAGTGGGGTGAGGGTAATGGCGAGAAAATACCGTTTGCCCGTTTATGCGACCCCAGGTACAGCCGGCGGATTAGCTGCTGATTTGACTGACTACATTAAAGAATTCAGTAGTCATGACGATTTTGAAATTGCTGATATTGCTGTTCACCCTTTCCCTGTTCCACATGACGCAAGAGAACCTAGCCAATTTGTATTTAGCGATGGGCAGCATCGACTTGGCTTATTAACAGATGTTGGGATGACAACACCGTTAATTGAGCAGGCATTAACCTGTTGTGATGCGCTATTATTGGAAGCTAACCATGATATGGATATGCTTGATAGTGGTGATTATCCTGACCATCTGAAATACCGAGTTTCTGGCCGTTTGGGACATTTGAATAATCTACAGTCTGCCAACATTTTGAAAAGGCTAGATACGTCACGTTTGCAACATATTGTGGCTATGCATTTAAGCGAGAAAAATAATCGTCCAGAACTCGTCAGCGAGCTGTTTTGTGATGTATTAAACTGTGAAACAAGTTGGGTTGGTATCGCAGAACAAGACGCTGGTTTTGCATGGCGAGAATTACAAAAAAATTAATGTAGAGATTTAGGCGAATGGAAAAAAGAGAATTGTTGTATGCGGGAAAAGCTAAGAGTGTTTATACCACAGATGACCCCAATTTTGTTATTTTAAGTTTTCGTGATGACACCTCAGCATTTGATGGTGAAAAGGTGGAACAGCTAAGCCGTAAAGGTGAAGTTAATAACAAGTTTAATGCTTTTATTATGCAAACCTTATCTGATGCAGGCATTCCAACTCATTTTGAAACGTTGCTCAATAGCAATGAGTCTTTAGTGAAAAATATGCAAATGATGCCCGTAGAGTGTGTCGTACGAAATGTCGCCAGTGGCAGCTTATGTCGTCGCTTAGGGGTTGAAGATGGCTTGGAGCTAACACCACCTGTTTTTGAGTTTTTTCTTAAAAATGATGCCTTACATGATCCCATGATCAATGAATTTCATATCGAAACATTTGGCTGGGCGAAATCGAAAGATATTAGTAAAATGAAAGAGTTAACATTTAAAGTTAACAATGTACTTAATAAATTATTTGCTGATTCCGGCATGATTTTAGTCGATTATAAATTGGAATTTGGCTTGTTCGATGGTGCCGTTGTTTTGGGAGATGAATTTAGTCCAGATGGTTGCCGGTTATGGGATGCTGAAACTCGAAAAAAACTGGATAAAGATCGTTTTCGTCAGGGCCTCGGTGGTGTTATTGAAGCGTATGAAGAAGTGGCACACCGAATAGGCGTCCCTCTTTAAAGGTACTTAATTTTTTACTTTCCAACTGATCTCTTCACCAGCACGTAATGGCACAAGCTTATCGTCTGCAAAGCTAAAAGAATCAGCGACTCGCCAAGATTGTTTCTCTAAGGTAATTTTTGCTGTGTTACGAGGCAATTGATAGAAATCAGGGCCATAAAAACTAGCAAAGCCTTCTAGTTTGTCTATGGCGCCGGCTTCTTCAAACACTTCCGCGTATAATTCAATCGCGGCATGCGCACTGTATATACCCGCACAACCACAGGCGGCTTCTTTAGCCTGCTGTGGGTGTGGCGCACTGTCTGTTCCCAAAAAGAATTTACTGCTGCCACTGGTTGCTGCTGTGATCAATGCTTGTTGATGACTAATTCTTTTTAATACCGGAAGACAATAGTAATGAGGTTTGATACCGCCAACAAGCAAATCGTTACGGTTAAATAACAGGTGATGCGGTGTGATAGTGGCTGCTAGTCTATCATCAAAGTCACGGACAAATTCTACGGCATTGTTTGTTGTGATGTGTTCAAAGACTACCTTTAGTCCTGGAAATGTTCTAAGAAGAGGGCTTAACACCCTGTCAATAAACATTTTTTCACGATCAAAGATATCAATGTCTGATTCGGTCACTTCACCATGAACGAGCAAAGGAATTGCAAGGCGTTCCATTTCAGCTAAGGCTGGATAACAACGACGAATATCTGTGACTCCGGCAGCAGAGTTAGTTGTTGCGCCTGCAGGATATAGCTTAACCGCTTTTACAATGCCACTTTGCTGAGCTTGTTGTATTTCTTCTGCTGTGGTGTCATCCGTCAAGTATAAGGTCATTAACGGCGTAAAGCTGCTTGTTTTAGGCCGTGCAGCAAGAATACGGTTTTGGTAGGCCACTGCGAGCTTGGTGGTCGTGACAGGCGGTTGTAGGTTTGGCATGATAATAGCTCTGCCGAAATAACGGCTGCTATCTTTAACAGTGAGCCGTAACGCAGCATTGTCGCGCAAATGGAGATGCCAATCATCGGGTTGGGTAATTGTTATTTCTGTTTGTAGCTTTATAGTCATAGCGTAAGAGTATGCCATAGCAATGAAATGAAGGCAGTATTATTATCTGCAAACCCTTGCTGGACAGGCGATATCGCCGCTGTTTTACTTGACCTGAGAGAGCTTTGCAAGTAAATTCATAGGTTTTGCATTTATCATTAAGCGCATACTAATAATTAAAGAGGGCTTCAGGTGGAATTAAGCGGTGGCGAGATTCTGATTCGCTGTTTAAAAGACGAAAAGGTTGACTTTTTATTTGGCTATCCTGGCGGTGCCGTGCTTCATATCTATGATGCGCTGTACCAACAAGATGAGGTCAAACATATCCTTGTCCGCCATGAACAGGCAGCGACTCATGCTGCTGATGGTTATGCGCGTGCCACAGGTAAGCCAGGCGTTGTTCTAGTAACATCTGGACCTGGTGCAACAAATGCCGTAACAGGTATTGCAACCGCCTATATGGACTCAATACCGATGGTTGTTATTACTGGTCAGGTCGCGACAGCAAATATCGGTAGCGATGCTTTCCAAGAGGTTGACTCTGTTGGTATTACACGTCCTTGTGTGAAACATAACTTTCTGGTCAAAGACATTAACGATCTTGCAGAAACTGTTAAAAAGGCATTTTACGTGGCGACGACTGGCCGTCCTGGGCCTGTCGTAGTCGATGTGCCAAAAGATATCACTGACCCCAACATTAAGATCCCCTATAACTATCCAGATAAAATCTCAATGCGTTCTTACCAGCCGACTTTAAAAGGGCATACAGGTCAAATTAAAAAAGCATTGAAGTTATTACTGTCAGCAAAAAAACCGATGATTTATACCGGCGGCGGTGTGGTATTGGGTAAGTCATCAGATGAATTGCGTACATTTGTACGAGCTCTTGGCTATCCTATTACGAGCACCCTAATGGGGCTAGGCGCTTATCCTGCCTCGGACCCATTGTTTTTGGGCATGTTAGGTATGCATGGTACCTATGAAGCTAATATGGCCATGCACGATTGTGATGTGCTAATAGCAATTGGTGCCCGTTTTGATGACCGCGTTACTGGGAAAATTGCTGAGTTTTGTCCACATGCTGAGATCATTCATATTGATATCGATCCATCATCAATTTCGAAGACAATTACTGTTGATGTGCCGATTGTTGGTGATGTTGCAGGTGTGTTACAGGAGATGAATCACCTGTTGCAGACGGGTAACAAACAACCTCAGAAAAAGGCTGTTGAACAATGGTGGCAAACCATTAATGATTGGCGCTCACGCGGCTGCATGAATTATGATAGGAATGCCGACAAAATCAAGCCTCAGGCCGTGATCGAGATTTTACATGAGATTACGGGCGGTAACGCTTATGTCACATCCGATGTCGGTCAGCACCAGATGTGGGCGGCTCAATACTATGGTTTTGACGAGCCAAATCGTTGGATTAATTCAGGTGGTCTGGGTACGATGGGGTTTGGTTTGCCAGCCGCCATGGGTGTGCAATTAGCTTTTCCTGAAGAAACTGTTATCTGTGTTACTGGTGAAGGTAGTATTCAAATGTGTATTCAGGAGCTGTCTACCTGTTTGCAATATGACTTGCCAGTTAAAATTGTTGCACTCAATAACCGTTATTTAGGCATGGTTAGACAATGGCAAGAATTTTTCTATGAAAACCGTTATTCGCATTCTTATATGGAATCTTTGCCGGATTTTGTCAAACTCACTGAAAGCTATGGTCATGTCGGTATGCGTATTGAACGGCCTGAAGATTTAAGACCAATGTTAGAAAAAGCATTTGCAATGAAAGATAAACTTGTCTTTTTGGATATTATCACCGATCAGACTGAAAACGTTTATCCGATGATTGCAGCGGGTAAAGCACATAACGAGATGCACATGTCGCCACATTGTCAGTTGCCACAAGGCCCTGAAAGGGAGTTGTCATAATGCGTCATATCATTTCTATTTTAATTGAGAATGAAGCGGGCGCCTTGTCACGTGTCGCCGGTTTATTTTCAGCGCGTGCCTATAACATTGAGTCTTTAACAGTAGCAGCGACAGAAGATCCTTCTCTATCACGCATGACGATTGTGACAACAGGAACAGATCGGGTCATTGAACAAATCACCAAACAACTTAACAAATTGATTGATGTAGTGAAATTACTTGAGCTAACAGATGGACCTTACATCGAGCGTGAAATGATGCTTATTAAGGTAAAAGCTGCAACCTCATCGCAACGCGAAGATTTAAAACGGTTATCTGATATTTTCCGTGGCCATATTATCGATGTCGCACCGATGAGTTATACCATCGAATTAACGGGGTCTGGCGATAAGCTTGATTCATTCATCATTGCATTGGATGAATATAAAATTCTTGAAACCGTTCGTTCGGGCGTTTCTGGAATTGCCCGTGGCGATAAAGCCTTGCACGTCTAATTAAAGAATTCAAATTTGAAGTATTTAAGGAAATAAAGAATGAGTTTAAACATTTATTATGATAAAGATTGTGACCTTTCGATCATCCAGGGGATGAAGGTCACTATTGTTGGTTATGGTTCACAAGGCCATGCCCACGCATGTAACCTAAAAGACTCAGGCGTAGACGTAACCGTTGCACTGCGTGCCGGTTCCTCATCTATTGCCAAAGCAGAAGCTGAAGGTTTAAAAGTTACAGATACAGTTTCAGCAGTTTCTGGTGCAGATTTGGTAATGATCTTAACACCAGATGAATTCCAATCTCAGCTATATAAAGAAGAAATTGAACCCAACCTGAAGCAAGGTGCGGTACTGGCTTTTGCTCATGGCTTTTCAATTATCTACAAGCAAGTAAATCCTCGCAGTGACCTTGATGTCATTATGATTGCACCTAAAGCACCAGGCCATACTGTTCGTAGTGAGTTTGTCAAAGGTGGCGGTATTCCAGATCTTATTGCTATTGAACAGGATGCGTCAGGCAAGGCTAAAGATATTGCACTTTCTTATGCTTCTGGTGTGGGCGGCGGTCGTACCGGCATTATTGAAACGACTTTCCGCGATGAAACAGAAACAGACTTATTTGGTGAACAAGCCGTTTTATGCGGTGGTGCTGTTGAGTTGGTGAAAGCGGGTTTTGAAACACTTGTTGAAGCAGGTTATGCACCTGAAATGGCTTATTTTGAATGCCTGCATGAGTTGAAATTGATCGTAGACTTGATGTATGAAGGCGGTATTGCCAACATGAACTACTCAATATCTAACAATGCTGAATATGGTGAATATGTAACAGGTCCACGCATTATCAATGAAGAAAGCCGTTGGGCGATGCGTGAAGCATTGAAAAACATTCAAGAAGGTAAATACGCCAAGCAATTTATTGCAGAAGGCCAATCTGGTTACCCAGAAATGACATCGATGCGTCATATTAATGCTGAACACCCAATTGAAAAAACAGGTGCACAATTACGCGCTATGATGCCATGGATTCAAAAAATCGTTGATAAATCTAAAAACTAAATCAACGACGATATAACCAAATAATAGGGGTGCTTATGTTAATAGGCATCCCTATTTTTTTTTATGGTGTGTTAATGTCATACTTTCTATAATTTTTTAGTTTAAGGAATTGCGACTGATGGTGTCAGGAGAAAAACAAAAAGGCCGCGGTATATATTTATTACCCAACTTATTTACAACAGCAGGTCTATTTGCCGGATTTTATGCCATCGTTGCTGCAATGCGTGGTCAGTATGAAGACGCTGCTATAGCTATCTTCATAGCGATGGTCATGGATGGTTTAGACGGTCGCATCGCACGGTTAACTAATACACAAAGTGCTTTTGGCGCTGAGTATGATAGTTTGGCCGATATGGTTTCATTTGGCTTGGCCCCTGCATTGGTGATGTATCTGTGGGCGTTAAGCGATATGGGTAAGTTTGGCTGGATGGTCGCCTTTATCTTTGCCGCCTGTGGTGCGCTAAGGCTGGCTCGCTTTAACACCCAAGTTGGTATTGAAGATAAGCGCTATTTTCAAGGTTTACCAAGCCCCGCAGCAGCGGCTACCCTTGCCGGTTGGGTATGGGCGGGGGCCAGTAATAACATCACAACGACGGTAGCAACAAGTATCGCTATGCCCTTAACGTTTGCCTGCGCCATTTTAATGGTCAGTACTTTGCGTTATCACAGTTTTAAAGAGCTTGATTTGCGTGGAAAAGTACCTTTTGTAGTTATGCTACTTTTAGTCCTGGGTTTTGCATTGATTGCTATTGATCCACCTCTGATTTTATTTGGTGGTTTTTTGCTGTATGCCTTATCTGGTGCAATTGTTACTTTAAGTAAAATAAGGCAGCGCAAAACCGAACGACAGCAAGAAAAACAATAATTTCTTATTAATAAGCTTGGCAATTAGAGATTTTCAGCCTAGAATTATAGGTTATGAACTTCAGGCAGAAAACTTGTTCCTTTCAAACTGCTCTAGCTGAGCGGTGCTGTACTATTTCGCCTTTATCTTGTTCATATCTCCTGCTACGACTGCCCTAGGGGCATACAGACTTAGCACAATTTTTATCAGTTTAGACTGATATAGAAACTCATATCCGATTTTAAATATAGAAGTCTGCGTAATGGAGCAGGAAAAATGAATGATAAATTAATAATTTTTGATACCACGTTAAGAGATGGTGAACAGAGTCCCGGCGCATCGATGACCCGGGATGAAAAAGTACGTATCGCCAAAGCCTTAGAGCGTATGCGTGTTGATGTAATTGAGGCAGGATTCCCTATTGCTAGTGTTGGTGATTTTGAATCTGTTCAGGCCGTCGCTAAAGCCGTCACTGATAGTCGAATTTGTGGTTTGGCACGCGCATTAGATAATGATATCGATCGTGCTGGAGAGGCGCTTAAATATGCTAATGCCTCGAGAATTCACACCTTTATTGCTACTTCTCCCATTCATATGAAGATGAAGCTTCGTATGGAGCCTGACCAAGTTATTGAAAACGCGGTCAGGGCTGTTAAACGAGCGAGGCAATACACTGATGATGTTGAATTTTCACCAGAAGATGCAGGGCGTAGTGATTTAGACTTTTTGTGTCGTATTTTAGAAGCGGTGATCGACGCGGGTGCCAGCACATTAAATATCCCTGATACCGTTGGATATAACGTACCCGATCAATTTGGTAGTTTAATCCGCAATTTACGTGAACGCATACCAAACGCTGATAAAGCAATTTTTTCTGTACATTGTCACAATGACTTGGGCTTAGCGGTAGCAAACTCTTTGTCAGCCGTACTAAATGGTGCACGTCAAGTGGAGTGTACAATTAATGGTTTGGGTGAGCGTGCTGGTAATGCGGCTTTAGAAGAAGTGGTTATGGCAGTCAGAACGCGTCAGGACATGTTCACCTGCGATACTAATCTTGACACCACTCAGATAGTCCCGACTTCCCGTTTGGTGTCTGGTATTACCGGCTTTGCAGTACAGCCAAATAAATCTATTGTCGGTGCAAATGCATTTGCTCATGAGTCAGGTATTCATCAGGATGGCGTGTTGAAAAACCGAGAAACCTACGAAATCATGCGAGCAGAGGATGTTGGCTGGAACACTAACCGTATGGTTTTAGGAAAACATTCTGGTCGTAATGCGTTTAAAACACGATTACAAGAATTAGACATAGAGTTCGAATCTGTCAATGACTTAAATGAAGCATTTCGTCGTTTTAAAGAGTTGGCAGATAAAAAACATGAAGTGTTTGATGAAGACTTGCAGGCACTTGCCAGTGATGCCATTGCTCCAGAGAATGAACGAGTTAGCTTGGTTTCATTAAAAGTGTGCAGTGAAACAGGGGAAACACCTGTTGCTCAGATTACATTATCAGTTGATGATACTGAAAAGCAGGTTGAAATGGCGGGAAGTGGCCCTGTTGATGCCGCATTTAAAGCGATTGAGAGCATTGTTCAAAGTCATACTGAACTCGAGTTATACTCGGTGAATAATATAACCAGTGGTACGGACTCACAAGGTGAGGTGAATGTACGTCTGGAAAAAGGTGGCCGTATTGTCAGTGGGCAGGGAGCGGATACTGATATTGTGATTGCGTCTGCCCGAGCCTATATTCACGCATTAAATAAAATCCTAGTGCCTGTGGATCGTGCTCACCCACAAGTGTAGCCATGTTATCTTCTCAGCAGTTATCAATACTTCATGAGATGGGCATACCAGTTTGGGAAGAACGGTTAGCCGCAGCTGAAATAGAAACTGGTTCGGCAAGTATTGCTGAACCAGCTAATACACCACAACAAAAAGCTGAATATCAGTCAGAAATAAGAGAGCTTCCAGAATCAGCTCGCTATTTTATTATTGTTGATAACAGTGAATTTTCTCAGCTTGAAAAACGGCTATTACAGGCGATGTTACGCTCAGTCAATATTGCGATGACAGAAGTCTTCGTATTATCAATTAGTGACTTTCGTGACTACGAGGCTGCGCTTTCACTTGCTGAACAACAGCGTTTGTTATTGTTATTAGGCGATAACGTTGCCAGTTCTGTCATAGGTATAAATGCTGGGCTAGGGGAGCATAGGGGGCAAACTTACCGTGTTTCTGACAACTTAGAAGCTATTGTTAGCTTTTCGTTGCAACAACTTATTAACACACCAGAAAACAAAGCGTCTGCTTGGCAAGACTTACTACGTTGTCGTGCCTATTACTCTCAGGCTACTGCGGTCGCTTGATAAATACGATGCAAATCCAACTAACGCCTAGGTTGTTACAACAGGATGATTTAAACATCATCAGCCAGATAGAAAATGAAACTAATCACTTCCCATGGAAATATCAACATTTTTCAGATTGTCTGAAAGCGGGATACAAGGCCTGGGGCTTTTCCATAGACAACGGTGAGATCATTGGCTTTGCTATTATTCAAAAAGTGGTCGATGAAGCTCATTTACTTAATATTTGTGTGAAAAAACCTTATCAGGGGCAAGGTGTGGGTAGAAAGATACTTGACCATGTCCTCAATCATGCTAATGAGCATAATTTTAGTCTGGTTATTTTGGAAGTGAGACGTTCAAATAAACGAGCGCAGAATCTTTATCTTTCTATGGGTTTTAATGAAATATCCGTGCGTAAAGATTATTATCCTGCAGAGCAGGGACGTGAAGATGCAATTATGATGGCAAAAGATTTGATGTCCAATACATTTTTTGCCGTAAGCTAGTACGGTCCTTGCTTTGCCGTACTTCCTCGCTTAGAATACCTATCTTAAATACTCGGTTATTTTAACTAGGAGATATCACCATGGCTTTTGAATTACCAGCTTTACCTTATGCAGATGATGCACTTGAACCACATATTTCAGCTGAAACTATCAGTTATCACTATGGCAAGCATCATCAAACCTACGTAACAAAGTTAAATGATTTGCTACCAGGTTCAGATTATGAAGGCATGACGCTGGAAGACATCATCATAAAAGCAGAAGGTGGTGTATTTAACAATGCAGCGCAAATCTGGAACCATACTTTCTATTGGAACTGCCTAACACCAAATGGCAAAGATGCAGTTTCTGGTGATTTGGCTACTGCAATTGATACTACATTTGGATCATTTGATGCTTTTAAAGAAGCCTTTACAAAATCATGTGTTACTAACTTTGGCTCAGGTTGGACATGGTTAGTGAAAAATGCCAATGGTAGTTTGGAAATCGTAAATACAAGTAATGCTGGATGCCCGCTAACGGCCGGTCAAAAACCATTGTTGACTTGTGATGTCTGGGAGCATGCCTATTACATCGATTACCGTAATGCGAGACCTAAATACGTTGAATCATTCTGGAAACTCGCCAATTGGGACTTCGTAGCAGAGCAATTTGCTGATTAACTTTAAAATACATATAGCAAAAATGAACAAGACATTTTCTTGGTTAATTTTGCTTAGATAATAAGAACGTTATACAATTTGCTGTTTTTTGAAATGGCAGTTTCGAAAGAGACTGCCATTTTTCGTTATTGGAGCTCAGAAATATTTCAATACGGAGTTAAACAGAGGTAAAAGCAGTGACAGATACAGTCATGCCAACATATGGACGTTTTGAGGTTGCCTTTACGAAAGGTGAAGGTGCGTGGCTTACGGACACGGAAGGAAAACGGTATTTAGACGCAATTAGTGGTATTGCAGTTTGTAACTTAGGTCATAGCCACCCGGCAATCACTAAAGCGATTTCTCAGCAAGCATCTCAGCTAATACATACGTCTAATTTTTATCAGATCCCACTACAACAACAATTAGCTGACAAGTTGACTCGTTTATCGGGCATGGAACAGGCTTTTTTCTGTAATTCAGGCGCTGAAGCTAATGAAGCCGCCATTAAGGTTGCACGTAAATATGGTCATATGAACGGTATCGATAAGCCAGTCATTATTGTCATGGATGGCAGCTTTCATGGTCGTACCATGGCGACACTCACTGCAAGTGGCAATCCTAAGGTACATGCTGGATTCGAGCCTTTGGTTTCGGGATTTGTTCGCGTTCCCTATAACGATTTTGATGCACTTCGTAGGGCGATTAGTCACTGGCCCGAGGCTGTTGCTGTCATGTTGGAACCTGTGCAGGGAGAAGGTGGCGTTAAAGTTCCTGATCCTGATTATCTAGCTAAAATCCGTGAGGTCTGTACACAGCGGAAATTGTTAATGATGCTTGATGAAGTACAAACAGGCATTGGTCGTACCGGACAGTGGTTTGCCTATCAACAAGTGGAAGGTCTGTTACCTGATGTTCTAATGCTGGCAAAAGGTCTTGGTAATGGTGTCCCTATTGGTGCTTGTCTTGTGGCAAATAATGCTGTTGGGGTATTAGAACCTGGCAATCATGGTTCTACGTTTGGTGGTAACCCATTGGCTTGCCGAGTGGCTTTAACGGTTTTACAGACTATTTCTTCATCAGCATTGTTGACGCATGTTAACAAGCTAAGTGAACAGATGGTCAAAACTTTTAAACATGAGTTAACCGGACAAGCTGGCGTCAAACTTCGTCATGCTGGTTTTATGTTTGGCATAGAGTTGAAAGTTGACTGCGGTGAATTAGCTCAGCAAGCCTTGGATAAAGGTGTGCTGATTAACGTCACGGCTGGAAATACAATTCGATTGTTACCGCCATTTATTATTAATTCTGATGAAGCGAATACCATTGTTATGACAGTGTGTAATTTAATAAAATCGTTTTTATCATCCCAAAATATTGAGAGTGTCGCCTGATGATACGTCATTTCCTAACACTTAAAGATCTATCAGCTACAGAATTAGAAACACTGATTGCACGTGCTATTGAATTAAAACGCTTACATAAAACAGGTGAAGTTTATGAACCGTTAAAGAATAAAGTGCTAGCCATGATTTTTGAAAAATCATCAACACGTACGCGTGTGTCATTTGAAGCGGCAATGCTCCAGTTTGGTGGTGGCTCTATCTTTTTGTCACCGAATGATACGCAATTAGGTCGCGGCGAACCGGTTGAAGATTCCGCACGTGTTATTTCAAGTATGGCTGATGCTGTCATGATCCGGACTTTTGAGCATCAAAAAATAAAACAGTTTGCGGCTTATTCATCCGTGCCTGTTATTAATGCTTTGACGGATGATTATCACCCTTGTCAATTGTTAGCTGATATTCAGACTTACACCGAGTATCGGGGCAGTATTAAGGGGAAAACCGTAACATGGGTAGGTGATGGCAATAATATGTGTCATTCCTACATTAATGCAGCTGAACAGTTTGGTTTTAAGTTGAATATTGCATGTCCGGTCAGTTATAAGCCTAAAGATGAGATTTTGGCAGCCACTAACGCTGATGTGACGATTTACCACTCAGTTAATGATGCTGTAACTGACAGCGACCTTATCGTTACCGATGTATGGGCTAGCATGGGACAAGAAGAAGAGCAGAAAAAACGTGAAATGGCATTTGCTCAATTTCAGGTTACAGATGCGGTGATGGCATTGGCACATAAAGATGCCTTGTTTATGCATTGCCTACCTGCTCACCGAGGCGAAGAGGTCAGTGCGTCAGTAATAGATGGCCCACAAAGTGTCGTTTGGGATGAAGCAGAAAACCGACTGCATGCCCAAAAGGCTTTATTGGAGTTTTTAGTAGCAACTCATTAAGATAAATGAGCATCAAGTTGCTGTAAACGAGCCACATTACCTATATCAGACCATTGACCTGAATAAAGCTCTGCTGTCGCTTTTTGTTGCTCTATCGCCTTTAGCAGCAGAGGCTTCAGCGCAAGTGTTTGTGTTGTATACTCTTGGAATAGAGCAGGCTGATAGACAGCAATGCCGCTATAAGTAAAACGCGGTTGTCCTTGTTGAGTTAACAGGCCGTGGTTGATTGCAAAGTCACCGGTCGGGTTATGTTCAGGATTAGTGACTAATACCAGATGACAAAGCTTGTCAGCGAGTTCAAGTTGAGCTAAATGGCTGAAATTGTAATCAGTCCAGATATCTCCATTCACTATTAAAAAAGGCTCGTCCCCCAGTAAAGGCAAGGCATGGATAATACCGCCAGCCGTTTCATAGGGACCGTCTGGTTCGGGTGAGTATTGGATGTTTGCTTGATAACGGTCACCGTTTCCTAATACTTGAGGAAATTGTTCGCCGAGATGGGCATAGTTAATGATAATATCATTGATATTCGCAGCCACTAAGGCGTCAATAATATATTCTATTAACCGTTTGTTGCCGGCTTTTAATAAAGGCTTCGGTGTCTGTAGGGTGAGAGGACGCATCCGTTCACCACGACCGGCAGATAAAATCATTGCCTTCATAGTGGTTTATCCAAATCGACGTTATTAAGAAGCTCGGTGAGCATACGCATCTCTGGATATTTTGCACTGATCTGTTTGGCATAGTGTAAAGTGAGCGGAAGATCAGCTAAGTAATTGGCTTTATTATCACGATAATAAAGACGGCAAAAAATACCTAATACCTTAAGGTGACGTTGTAGACCCATCAGGTCAAACCACTTAACAAACTGTGCAAGCGTATTGCCTTGTAATAAACCATAGTGTTGAACTTGGTTAAAATAATACCCAATCCATTGTTCGATTTTGTGCTCTGGCCAGGCGATATAACAGTCCCGTAATAATGAAACCAGATCATAGGAAATAGGGCCTATAACTGCATCCTGAAAGTCAATAATGCCAGGGTTTTTGATATCCGTGACCATTAGATTTCTGGAGTGATAATCACGATGAACAAAGTGATAAGGTTGCTGCATCGCATTATCTATTAATACAGCAAAAACTGTATCCAAACCCTCAGGAGCTGTCATTGAAAGATGACGTTTTAAAAACCAATCTGGAAACAGATTCAATTCCTGTAACAACAAATCGTTATTATATTCAGGTAAATGCAGTTCAATAGCACTGCATTGCATAGCAATTAAACTGTCGATAGCATCTTGGTAAAGTTTATCAGCTGTGTTGTCATTCAAAACAGATAAATAAGCGGTATTGCCAAAATCAGTTAATAATAAAAGTCCTCGTTCATCATCTTTAGCCAGTATTTCAGGAACATTAATCGCATTAATATACAGCGCTTTTGCAATGTCAACGAACTGGGTTATGTCCTCTTTTTGTGGCGGCGCATCCATGACAATCCAACTATTTTCACCACTTCTGACACGAAAATAACGTCTGAAACTGGCATCACTTGAAGCTGGTTCAATCTGATAATCGTTATGCTTAAGTACCGATGGTAGCCAGTCTTTTATTAGTGATAACCGTAAATCTTGTTGCTGATCCATATATTACTACTTACTTTAATTTATAGTTGTAAGATATTGATTGTTGATGCTTTATGACGAGAGTATGTCAATTCCCTCATGCTGCAACATGTCAATCAAGCGGATAAGTGGCAAGCCTATTAGACTATTTGGATCATCGCCTTCTAATTGACTGAATAGACTAATACCCAATCCTTCAGACTTAAAACTGCCCGCGCATTGATAGGGTTGTTCTTTATAAAGATAACCATTAATTTGCTCAAGTGTTAGTTGACGAAAGCTCACATTAAACGGTTCTACCAGAGACTGCATTTGAGACGTTTTCGCATTAAATAACGCTAAACCAGTAAGAAAACGCACAGTTTTACCCGAGGCAATAGATAGTTGTTTAACAGCGTTGTCATGATTTCCAGGTTTACCCATAATTGTGTTATCAATCACAGCAACTTGATCAGAACCAATAATTAATGCCTCTGGATACGCTGAGGCGATAGCTTTGGCTTTTTGTTCTGCCAGCCGCTTAACCAATTGCTCCGGTTGTTCATTTGCCAGGACTGATTCATCAATGTCGGGTTTAGCTATGCTAAATGACAACCCTAGTTTTTGTAATAATTCGGCACGAAAAGGGGAGCTCGATCCTAAAATAATTTGTTGCATAATCTTCTTTGATAGTGGTGTTTAGGTGATGACAGTCGGTGCCGTTCTGCCTGTACGTTGACTAATTTGGGCAAGTTGATCTATTGCAACAATTAAATCGTGAAGTGCAAGCTGGGTGTCATTATTTAATTTATCTTTATCAGACTGATAACTTTCTATATAGACACGAAGTGTTGCCCCTGCTGTGCCAGTTCCTGATAAACGAAGTACAATACGAGCGCCATCATCAAAACCTATTCTTAGGCCTTGTTCCTTGGAAATACTGTTATCTATTGAATCGGTATAACTAAAATTATCTGCATAGCTTACTTGACGGTCAGCTATGGTCTCTCCCAACAGCGTTGGTAACTTTTGTTCCAGATCGTGCATTAATTGTTGAGCAATATCAGTGGGGATTTCATCATAATCATGGCGAGTATAATAGTTGCGGCCGTATTCACGCCAATGTTGATCAACTATCTCAGAGACAGACTGTTTACGCTCTGCCAAGATATTTAACCAATACAATACTGCCCATAAACCATCTTTCTCACGGATATGGTTCGACCCTGTACCAAAGCTTTCCTCACCACAAAGTGTGATCTTGTCTGCATCTAATAAGTTGCCGAAAAACTTCCAGCCAGTTGGTGTTTCATAGCAAGCAATACCCAATTTTTCAGCAACGCGATCTGGTGCCTGACTTGTTGGCATGGAACGCGCAATACCACTGAGTCCAGCTCGATAAGCTGGAATTAAATGCGCATTCGCCGCCATGATAGCTAAACTGTCTGACGGGGTGACAAAAAACTGGTTTCCAAGAATCATATTTCTGTCACCATCACCGTCAGAAGCGGCACCAAAATCTGGACCATTATCTGAAAATAGTTTGTCAACAAGCTCCTTGGCATAGGTCAAATTTGGATCAGGATGACCATCACCAAAATCGGAGAGTGGTACGCCATTAATAACTGTTCCTGGTGTGGCACCGAGCTGATTTTCAAAAATTTCAATGGCATACGGGCCAGTAATCGCATGCATTGCATCAAAACTGAACTCAAACTTGCCGGAACTAACTAGGTTACGGATAGCATCAAAATTGAATAACGATTCCATCAATTCTGCATAATCATTAACAGGATCAATGATTGTGACTTTCATATCTCCTAGATACTGCTCACCCAAGCTGTCCAGGTCGATGTCAGAATGGTCGAGCGTGTGATAACGCGTAATTGTCTTACTGTTTGAAAAAATAGCTTCGGTGATGCTCTCAGGTGCCGGGCCACCATTACTGACATTATATTTAATGCCAAAATCACCTTTTGGTCCTGCCGGGTTGTGACTGGCTGACAGGATAATACCACCATGAGCATGATATTTACGGATAACACAGGATGCAGCTGGCGTAGATAATAATCCACCCTGACCGACTAACACAGAGCCAATACCGTTAGCGGCCGCCATTTTTAAAATAGTTTGAATGGCTTGTTCATTATAATAACGACCATCCCCGCCGATAACCAATGTTTTACCCTCGATTCCTGGGAGAGCATCAAATGTTGCTTGTACGAAGTTTTCTAAATAGTGAGCCTGTTGAAAAACAGTAACTTTTTTTCTTAATCCTGATGTGCCAGGGCGTTGATCACTAAAGGGCTGGGTTTCAATTGTAAGGACTGGCATTGTTTTACCTATATTTTTATTAGGAACGCGGTCAGATCCTTGATAATATGACTGCGTAATTCACTAATATACCGTTCTCAAGATGCGCACTCAACAACAAGATGCTAACCAATTAATACGTTGGGCAACGTATGCCTCAGTCACGACGGCAATTGTCTTGATATTAATTAAGCTGATCGCATGGTTTGTTACTGATTCAATTAGTATTCTGGCGACATTGCTTGATTCTAGTCTCGATGTCTTGGCATCTCTTTTAAATCTGATAGCGGTGAGACATGCTTTGCAACCAGCGGATAAAGAGCACCGTTTTGGACATGGCAAGGCCGAGGCTTTAGCCGGGGTTGGCCAAGCCACCTTTATAACCGGATCTGCGGGTTTATTATTGCTACAGGCCCTTGGCCGCATTGTTCACCCGCAACCAATAAAGGGAAGTTTGGAAATGGGTGTGACTGTTATGGTGATATCGATCATTGCAACCCTGATGTTGTTAGCTTTTCAACATTATGTTGTTAAACAAACCAATTCAACTGCGATTAAGGCTGATGCTTTGCACTATAGGACGGATGTATTGGTTAATGCCAGTGTCATTGTGGCTTTGGTTCTTAGCTATTATGGCTGGCATCATTTTGATCCACTGTTTGGTATTGCTATTGCCTTATTTATTTTAATGAGTGCGTGGAAAATAATTCGTGAAGCCATCGATTTATTAATGGATCACGAGCTGCCGGATGAGGATCGTGAAAAAATTAAAGCCGTTATTCTGAAACATCCAGAAACGCATGGTTTTCATGATCTCAGAACACGCCGTTCAGGCACTAAGGTTTTTATACAGTTACATTTGGAGCTTGACGCTTCTTTAACTTTATCTGTTGCTCATGCCATTGCTGATCAGCTTGAAGATGAACTTGCAGATCTGTTTCCAGACGCTGAGGTGCTTATTCATGAAGATCCTGTAGTCGTTGCGTCTGTTTAAACAGTTATTACATCATGTTTTTAAGGTTTGATTGTTGATTATTAATCCAGAGGTCCTTGGCCTATTATCTTTATTCGTATTGTTATGCTCTTTGGTCGTTATTTTCTTCCTAAGACGACGACACAGGACAGAACACCAATTAAAAAAAGTATTACTACCGTACATTAAAAATGAAATTAGGCAGGTTGTTATTCCTGATGGCATAGGTGGTTTGATAGAAATTGAACAGTTGATATTACTCGACAATGGCTTATTTATTGTTCAAACCTATAACACCGATGGCAATATCTTTGGCGGAGAAGCTATTGACCAATGGACTCAGATCGTTCGTGGCCGCAGTTTTAAGTTTGCAAATCCATTACGCCACATTATGAGTTCTAAACAAGCGTTGTCATCGCTAGTTCCTGGTGTGCCTATATTTTATCGCGTGATATTTGTCGGAGATGTACAATTTCCTAAGGGAACGCCTGATGGGGTTTCAACCTTGCATTCGCTAGCTGAAGATCTTACATTCTTGAACGATAAGGTTATGAATAATTCAAAAGTGACGTTCGCTTGGGAACGTATTATGAGAATCGCACGAAAAGATGGTTATGCTGCTAAATTAAGGTAGGTAATGAATGACTGATAAACCGCTGGTTGTTGCTATTTCGTCCCGTGCTTTATTTGATCTTGATGAAAGCCATCGAATCTATGAAGAGCATGGAACACAGGCTTATTGCCAATATCAGATTGAGAATGAGGATATGCCGCTTGAACCCGGTGGTGCCTATAGTCTCGTGCGTAAACTCTTGGCTTTGAATGATAATGAACAAGTGCAAAATCATGTCGAGATTATATTATTATCACGAAATAGTGCAGATACCGGCTTAAGAATATTTAACTCAATTCAGCATCATCAATTAGCCATTACACGTGCCGTTTTTACCTCAGGTGAAAGTCCTTTTAGGTATGTTGCTCCATTTGGGGCTAATTTATTTTTATCTAGCAGCACTGAGGATGTTAGGCAAGCTCTGAATGCCGGAGTGGCTGCCGCGACAATACTTCCATACAGAGCGGGTCATAATACTGATAGCCAACAGCTGCGTATAGCATTTGATGGCGATGCGGTATTGTTTTCTGATGAGGCAGAACGTATTTTCAAAGAACAAGGCCTACAAGCATTTACAACAAGTGAACGCGAAACCGCTAAAAACCCATTAAGCGGTGGACCTTTTAAAGAGTTTCTTAAAGCTTTAAATTTTTTACAAACAAAATTTGACGAACAAGACTGTCCAATCAGAACAGCGTTAGTAACAGCACGCTCGGCACCAGCCCACGAGCGGGTAATAAGAACGCTTCGGGCGTGGGATATACGTATCGATGAAGCGATTTTTTTAGGTGGCAAAGCCAAAGGTCCTTTTTTGAAATCCTTTGGTGCAGACATCTTTTTTGATGATCAACAAGGACATTGTGAATCAGCTCGGGAACATGTTGCTACGGGCCATGTCCCACATGGTATAGCCAATGAATTAATCGACGAAGATTAGTTATTGCAAAGGCATAAATGAATTATCGGCGTACCCTTATTATTTATTAAGTTGTGGTAGGGGTAGTTCACTAAAAATAGTCAGTTATTAATTCACAAACAAAATACTTTTTCCTTAACTAAGGCTAGTTTTCTGAGTAAGACCTGTTTATAATAGCCGACTTTCTTCGGGATTATCCCCGAAATAACAGTTTTGCGAGAGTGGCGGAATTGGTAGACGCGCTGGATTTAGGTTCCAGTGGGGCAACCTGTGAGAGTTCGAGTCTCTCCTCTCGTACCATATCGAATGATTAGATGGTGCTTCCACCATCTAATCTTCAAATCCCAAGATTGAGGTAAGCAATGCAAGTTACTGTAGAGAATGTCAGCGAACTTGGTCGCCGGATGACGGTGACAGTTGAAGACGCTAACGTTGAGCAATCGATCCAAGAACGTTTAAAAGCTATTCAACCTACTATGAAAGCTGCGGGTTTTCGCCCGGGTAAAGTGCCGATGAAAATGGTGGAGCAGGCGCATGGAGCTTCAGCACGCCGTAATGTTATCGATGACATTATACAAAGCAGTATGCAAGAAGCTTTTGTTCAAGAAGGTATTAATCCTGCCAGTCCTCCTCAGCTTGAAGAGTTAGATGAGAAAGAAAACGGTTCATTCGTCTATACATTAAGCTATGAAGTTTTTCCTGAAATTAAAGACATCGAGCTCAAAGGTGTCAGCGTAGAGCAAACTACAGCTGAAGTGAAAGATGAAGATGTCGATGAGATGATAGAAACTTTGCGTGATCAACGAGCCACATGGGAATCACTTAAGCGTGGCGCCAAAGAAGGTGAACGTCTTATTGTCGATTTTGTAGGTACTATCGATGGTGAAGAGTTTCAAGGTGGCGCAGGAAACGATGTTGAAATCGTTATCGGTTCCGGCAATATGATTGCTGACTTTGAACAACAGCTAGAAGGCAAAAAAGCCGGTCAAAAAACAACTGTAACCGTGACTTTCCCTGAAGATTATCAAGCAGAAGAATTAGCTGGTAAAACTGCTGAGTTTGCTGTGACAATCAAAGATGTTGCCAAGAAAAAGCTACCTAAACTTGATAAAGAATTTGCAGCACTTTGTGGCGTAGAAGACGGTGTAGCGGCACTGAAAAAAGAAGTCAAAGCAAATATGACGCGTGAACTGTCAAACGCCTTGAAAAATAAAAACAAGCGTGCGGTGATGGATACGTTAACTGAAAATAACGACGTCGCATTGCCTGAAGCCCCAGTCTTACGTGAAGCTGAGTTCTTGATGGAACAAGCAAAACGTAACTTGCAATCACAGGGTGTCAATATCGAAGGAGTGCCATTCACTATTGATGGTTTCAAAGAATCAGCTGAACAACGAGTTGCACTTAGTCTATTAATTGGTAAGATTATTAGTGACAATGATATTCAGGCTGATGAAGCGCGTATCAAAGAAATTATTAATGTGATTGCTAGTAGTTATGAAGATCCTGAAGACGTTGTAAACTACTATATGAATGATGAGCAAAAGCTATCAGAAGTAAGAATGATGGTGGTTGAGGATCAAGTTGTTGAGTGGGTTTGTAAACAAGTAAATGTTGAAGAAAAACCAGCAACATTTAGTGAAATAATGAACTCGTCAGCGGCGTAAATTTCAAGCCATTCTTATTTACGATAGCCCGCACTCATTGACTTGGGTGCGGGCTATTTCGTTTATAGCTACCTTTAAATTATTGAGACGGAAATAATGAACTCGAACTTTACTAACGAATATACAAACATTCAGAATGCATTAGTGCCAATGGTGGTAGAACAAACATCGCGTGGCGAACGCTCTTATGATATCTATTCTCGTCTTCTTAAAGAACGCGTTATATTTTTAGTAGGGCCTGTTGAAGATCAAATGGCCAATTTAGTGGTCGCACAATTATTGTTCTTGGAATCAGAAAATCCGGACAAAGATATCCATCTTTATATTAACTCTCCAGGCGGTGCGGTTACCTCTGGTATGGCTATTTATGACACAATGCAATTTATTAAGCCTGCTGTCAGTACATTATGTATAGGTCAAGCTGCCAGTATGGGGGCCTTATTACTGGCGGGAGGCGCCGCTGGAAAACGTCATTGTTTGCCTCATTCACGTATTATGGTGCATCAACCATTAGGCGGGTTTCAGGGACAAGCGTCGGATATAGATATCCATGCACGTGAAATTTTGACAGTTCGTGATCGCTTAAACCGAATTTTAGCGCATCATACTGGTCAAGATATAAAGAACATACAAAAAGACACGGATCGTGATAATTTTATGGATAGTGAACAAGCACTGGAATATGGTTTAATTGACTCTGTTCTAAGTAGCCGTCCTACAGAAAACGTGTGATAGGTTGATAAGCAAGTTAGATAGTTGGGGAAGTTTGAAATGAGTGAAGACAATAATAACGACGATAAATTACTTTACTGCTCTTTTTGTGGAAAGAGTCAACATGAGGTTAAAAAACTAATTGCTGGCCCTTCTGTCTTTGTGTGTGATGAATGTGTCGATCTTTGTAATGACATCATCCGTGAAGAACTCATGGATGTAGCTGCAGAGGAAACAGAAGAACATTTACCAACCCCACATGAAATCAAATCGGCCCTCGATAACTATGTTATTGGCCAGGAAAGAGCGAAACGAGTGCTATCCGTTGCCGTTTATAATCATTATAAGCGCTTGCGCTTTGGCAATAAGGCGGATGATGTTGAACTATCTAAAAGTAATATCCTAGTCATTGGTCCAACAGGTAGTGGTAAAACTTTATTAGCAGAAACGTTAGCACGCCAGTTAAACGTACCATTCACGATGGCTGATGCTACGACATTAACCGAAGCAGGTTATGTCGGTGAAGATGTTGAAAACATCATTCAAAAATTATTGCAAAAATGTGATTATGATGTTGAAAAAGCTGAAACGGGCATTGTCTATATCGATGAAATCGATAAGGTTTCACGCAAATCAGATAATCCATCTATTACACGTGACGTGTCTGGCGAAGGTGTTCAGCAAGCCTTATTGAAGCTGATAGAGGGTACAACTGCCTCTATTCCACCACAAGGTGGGAGAAAGCATCCACAACAAGAGTTCCTGCAGGTTGATACCAGCAAAATTCTTTTCATTTGTGGTGGCGCTTTTGCGGGATTGGATAAAGTTATCCGAAATCGTTCTAATAAAGGTGGTATTGGTTTCGCTGCCGAAGTACCAAGTGTCGACGAGGAGCATATCATCAGTGATGTGTTAAAGACAGTTGAGCCTGAAGATTTGATTCAATATGGTTTGATCCCTGAATTTGTCGGTCGGTTACCCGTCGTTGCCACACTTAATGAACTCGATGAAGGTGCGTTAGTACAAATTTTAACGGAACCTAAAAACTCACTAGTTAAACAGTATCAAAAAATATTTGAGATGGAAGATGCTGTGATCGAATTCAGAGATGATGCGTTGCATGCCATCGCACGTAAAGCCATGGAACGAAAAACAGGTGCTCGCGGCCTACGCTCTATTATTGAAAATGTATTACTCGATACAATGTTTGATTTACCCTCAACCGAAAATGTATCAAAAGTTGTCATAGACGAGAATGTCGTTAATGGTGAAAACTCACCCATTTTGATCTACCAAGACCAAAATTCTGATATTGCTGCCAGCGATCAGCAATAAGGTAAGGTATTCTTTACTAAAGAGAATTGGGATATTACCGGCACAAAGCGTGCCTCACGGTCATTTATGCTTGAAAATGGTTTATTTGCCCCCATTTTTATCACTGAGTCAGAATTTGCCAGTGTTGGCATTACCATTGATTGCTAGAGGGTTAACTAAATGGATAACGAAACAAACGTAACTAAAAATGAAGGGCTGATCAACGTGCCTGTGCTTCCACTCAGGGATGTTGTCGTCTATCCATATATGGTTATCCCACTGTTTGTTGGTCGTGAACGTTCCATTCGCTCACTTGAGGAGGCGATGGATGAGAACAAGCAAATTTTGCTGGTTGCCCAAAAAGATTCTGGTGAAGAACAGCCTACTCCGGAAGAGCTTTATGAAACTGGTACTTTAGCCAATATCCTACAATTATTGAAACTGCCTGATGGCACGGTAAAAGTGTTAGTCGAGGGGGTATCACGTGCCAAAGTTGCTTACTTTAACAATGATGGTGAATATCTAACCGCTGAAGTGGCAGAGTTCGTCACACAACAACCTGATAATCTGGAAGGTGATGTGTTGATGCGTTCTTTGCTTAGTGAGTTTGAACAATATGTAAAACTTAATAAAAAAATACCGCCAGAAGTGATTGCCTCTTTATCAGGCATAGATGAAGCAGGCCGTATGGCAGATACAGTTGCTGCCCATATGACGTTAAAACTTGAGAATAAGCAATTATTGCTTGAGATGGCTGACATCAGCGAACGCATTGAAAAGTTGATGGTTTTTCTCGAGTCTGAAATAGATATTCAGAATATTGAAAAACGTATTCGTAATCGCGTAAAAAAACAGATGGAAAAAAGTCAGCGCGAATATTACCTCAATGAACAGATGAAAGCTGTTCAAAAAGAATTGGGCGAATTCGATGAATCAGTCAATGAAGTTGAGGAATTAACAGAACGCATTGAAAAGGCAAAAATGCCCAAAGAGGCAAAAGCTAAAGCCACTGCTGAACTAAAAAAACTAAAAATGATGTCGCCTATGTCGGCAGAAGCGACGGTTGTCAGAAATTACATTGAATGGCTGACAGATGTACCGTGGAAAAAACGTTCTCGGGTCCATCTCGATCTTCAACGTGCTGAAAAAATCTTAGATGAAGATCATTATGGGTTAGAAAAGGTTAAAGAACGGATCATTGAGTACTTAGCTGTTCAGCAGCGCGTTAAGAAGTCAAAAGGCCCGATCCTGTGTTTAGTTGGACCGCCAGGTGTGGGTAAAACATCAGTTGCTCAATCTATTGCTCATGCTACCAACCGTAAAGATACCAGAATGGCATTGGGTGGCGTACGTGATGAAGCTGAAATCAGAGGTCATCGGCGCACATATATTGGTTCTATGCCAGGTAAAGTTATTCAGAACATTACAAAAGCAGGGGTGTGTAACCCATTATTCTTATTTGATGAAATAGATAAAATGGCACAGGATTTTAGAGGTGACCCTGCATCAGCGATGTTAGAAGTTCTAGATCCTGAGCAAAACGCCCGTTTTGTCGATCACTATCTAGAAGTAGAATATGATCTAACTGACGTTATGTTTGTTTGTACAGCTAACACACTTAATATTCCAGAAGCTTTACGCGACAGGATGGAGATCATCCACCTGTCAGGATATACTGAAGACGAAAAACTCAACATCGCGATTAAATATTTGTTACCAAAAGCCATGAAAGATAATGGTTTGAAAGCAAACGAAGTAGTCGTGCAAGATGATGCGCTGTTACAAATTATCCGACGTTATACACGTGAAGCAGGTGTTCGAAATTTGCAACGTGAGATATCAAAAATTCTTCGTAAAGTCGTCAAGGAAATACTCCAGAATAAAAATATCAAAAAAGTCGTTGTTTCAGCCGACAATTTGGAAGACTATTTAGGGGTCTATCATTACAACTATGGTATTGCTGAAGAAACCGATCAAGTAGGTCAAGTAACTGGACTTGCATGGACGGAAGTAGGGGGCGAACTACTTACTATTGAAACGGCGATTATGCCTGGTAAAGGTAAGGCAACATATACTGGTAAGTTAGGTGATGTTATGCAAGAGTCTATTCAGGCGGCAACGACAGTTGTGCGTTCACGATCGATAGATTGGGCTATTGATCCAGACTTCATGCAAAATCACGATGTCCATTTTCATGTTCCAGAAGGAGCCACACCAAAAGATGGACCAAGTGCTGGTATCGGTATGTGTACAGCGTTAGTGTCTGCAATTACTACAATCCCTGTGCGTGCTAATGTAGCTATGACAGGTGAAATCACACTCCGTGGTGAGGTATTAGCAATTGGTGGTCTAAAAGAAAAGCTACTTGCTGCATTGCGTGGTGGTATTGATACCGTTTTAATACCTAAAGATAATGTGAAAGACTTGAAGGAAATTCCTGAAAATATAACTCAAGGCCTGAAAATCATACCTGTTCATTGGATTGATGAAGTACTCGAGCATGCTTTAGTAGTGCTTCCAGCAGAAAAAGCTAAACAAGATGATGATGCACTCATTAACAAAGATAAAAACAAGTACCATGGTGTTGAATCTCAAAAGCACCACTAAATAAGATGGGAGATTGATAATGGCAGATATATTAAAGCAACGATTAGTAGGTGCCTTAATATTAGTGTCTGCTGTTATCGGTCTGGCCATTTTTCTCGTTACTAGTGCGCATAATAATTCCCCAGATAAAAAACAAACTGTTTCGCCGGAAAATGATTTTGTTTCTTCCATTTCAGCCGTTGAGCCTGTTGAAGTTCTTGAAGCTGATACCGAAGTATTAGTGGATCCGCAAAACTTACAGAACGATGATGCACAACTCCCTGAGAAGACGGTCAATAAAAGCGATATATCCAATAGTGCTGTTCAAGCGTCTTCTGACCTTGATAACAAGCAGAAAGAAACGGTAACGCCACAAGTAAACAATGATGTAAAGACTGACTCGCCAACAGAAAATAAAAATATAACTTCTGCGGCTAAAACCGAACTAAGTACTCCCCAAGATGATAAGCAGTTTGTTATTCAGGTTGCTAGCTTTTCTAAAAAAACAAACGCGCTTGCTTTAAAGAACAAGCTATCAGAACTCGGCTTAAATTCTCATATTGAAAATGTCAGTAATAACAACAAGACGATTTTCCGTGTAAGAATTGGTCCTGAGCAAGGCCAAAATCATGTGGACACGATCGTTACTAAAATCAAGACATCACTAAACTTACAGCCACAAGTTATCAACTATCAACCTAAATAGATGCAGTTAATCAGAAATTATCTAAAAATGGGTAGGGTGATAGGCAACCTTCTGGTAGAATTTCGACTTTAGATTACGCAGGCAATAGCATTGAATATGTTTTGGGTTGATTATTTAATTATTAGCATCGTACTGCTATCTGCCGTTATAAGTATTGTGCGTGGTTTTGTTAGAGAAGTGCTATCGCTAGTAGCATGGATTCTGGCATTTTGGGTCGCGTTGAGCTTCTCACAACATCTCGCCGTCTTGTTTGATAATTACATTACCACACCATCACTCCGTATTTTTACCGCATTCACCATCTTATTTGTTATCACACTGGTCTTAGCAGCATTGGTCAATCACCTTATTGCATCACTGGTAGAAAAAACTGGATTGACAGGGACTGATCGTGCTTTAGGTGTTCTATTTGGCCTTGTTCGCGGGGTTGCAATTGTGACTTTGTTAACTCTGTTAGCGGGCACAACGCCCATGCCCCAGGATGCTTGGTGGCAAAACTCCCTTTTATTAGAGCATGTTGAAAAGATTGCGATATGGGCACGTAGTTTTCTTCCCTCCGATATTGCTGCCTACGTGCAGTTTAGCTAGTTTTTACAAGGTTTTATTATGTGTGGAATCGTTGGCATAGTCGCTCAATCTGAAGTTAATCAATCGCTATACGATGGTTTAACTGTATTACAGCATCGTGGTCAGGATGCTGCTGGTATTGTTACCAGTGATGAATCTGGAAAATTCTTTCTGCGTAAAGCCAATGGCTTGGTAAAAGATGTTTTCCATACTCGTCATATGCTGCGCCTGAAAGGCAATATGGGTATCGGTCATATCCGTTATCCAACAGCTGGTTGTTCTACCCAAGCAGAAGCACAACCTTTTTATGTTAACTCACCGTTTGGAATCGCATTAGCACATAACGGTAACCTGACAAACACCAAGTCACTGAAAAAAGAATTATTCCAAAGCGATCGCCGTCATCTTAATACTGATTCAGATTCAGAGGTTTTATTAAATATCTTAGCCCACGAACTGCAAAAAACCTCTCGATTAAAACCACAGGAGAGTGATATTTTCAAGGCAGTATCACGTGTACATCAACGTTGTAAAGGTGCCTATGCCGTTGTGGCTATGATTGCAGGTGTGGGTGTTTTGGCTTTTCGGGATCCATATGGTATTAGACCGGTTATTATTGGTAAACGAAATACTGATGCCGGCACAACAGATTATATGGTGGCCTCAGAAAGCGTTGCGATTGATACTCTCGACTATGAAGTGGTTCGAGACCTCGCGCCTGGAGAGTGTGTATTTATTGATACCAATGGCAACCTTCATGCACAACAATGTGCTGAGCAACCGACAACCTCGCCTTGTATTTTTGAGTTTGTTTATTTTGCCCGACCTGATTCTGTTATCGATGGTATTTCAGTACATAAAAGTCGCTTAAAAATGGGAAGTAAACTGGCTGAAAAAATTCAACGCGAATTCCCAGAACATGATATTGATGTTGTAATTCCTATTCCTGACACCAGTCGGAGTGCAGCACTTCAGCTTGCCTATGACTTAAACGTCAAATACCAAGAAGGGTTTATCAAAAATCGATATATTGGTCGTACCTTTATCATGCCTGGACAGACACAACGTAAGAAATCAGTTCGTCAAAAGCTCAACCCGATCGACTGGGAGTTTGCTGGTAAAAATGTATTACTGGTAGATGACTCAATAGTACGCGGGACCACATCTCAACAAATTGTTCAAATGGCTCGAGATGCTGGCGCGAGAAAAGTTTATTTTGCCTCAGCAGCGCCACCAGTACGCTTCCCAAATGTATATGGTATTGATATGCCGTCAGCGCATGAGTTTGTGGCTCATGAAAGGAATATTAGTCAAATAGCGAAAGAGTTGGGAGCTGATTGGCTCATCTATCAAGATCTTGATGATCTCATTGACGCTGTGAAGGATGATAAAGTTAAATCTTTCGATACATCTTGCTTTGATGGCAATTATATTACCGGAGATATTGATGCATCATACCTTTACTATATTGATGCACTGAGAAATGATAGTTCTAAACAAAGTGCTGACAAAAGTAATGCAGTCATAGAAATTCATAATAGCAATTAATGAACAATGAATTTTGACGTTTACCTTTAATGTTTTTAATTTAATACCTATTTTTAAACACGTTTATTTTTGCTGTTTGCTTGAATATCTTATATAATCCCGTCGATTATGCATCACAAATTGCCATTAGAAATTGAGCCATATCGAGCGGCTCACGGTGGAGTAATACTCGAAGGTGAGTTACCACTGAATACTATGCCTCGTTTGACAGAACAGCTTCTCAGCGATGAGGGAGTGGTCTCAGTCAAAATGGAGTTTGATTTAGATGAAGTGGACATGCCTTACATGCGAGGGCATTTTAGTTGTAAAGTCTCTTTATCCTGTGAACGTTGTTTAGAGGCAATGGATGTCAATTTAGACGTTGATTGCTTATTAGCGATGGTTATAAGTGAGTTAAAAGTAGAAGGGTTAGCCGAGCAGTACGAGCCTTGGTTGTTAGAGAGTAATGAGCCGGTTGCGCTGAGCGCAATAGTTGAAGATGAGTTAATACTCTCATTACCGCTTATTGCTAAACATGAATCGGCTTGTTTACCTAATGACGTCTGGTTATCGGAAGCAGAAGATAACCAAGCAGAGGAAAAAACTGTTTCCCCCTTCGCTGTGCTATCGGATTTGAAAAAGAAAAAGTAATTGCTAAAGATTGGTTTTAGCTTATTAAAAGTTATATTTTTGTGTTAGGAGTAAAACATGGCCGTTCAAAAGAGTAAAAAAAGTACATCACGTCGTGGTATGCGTCGCTCGCATGATTCATTAAATAGTGCTGCTTTATCCATTGATTCCACAACGGGTGAGTTACACCGTCGTCATCATGTAAGTGCTGATGGATATTATCGTGGTCGTAAAGTAATCGCTGATAAGAGTGAAGAAGGCTAAAATCGATTGAGTCTCACAATCTCTATTGATGCTATGGGGGGCGATCACGGCCCTAGTGTCGTGATCCCAGCAGCTAAAAAAGCATTAGAAGCACACCCTAATGTCACATTGATTCTTGTTGGTGATCAAGAGCTCATCAGAGCATCATTACAAGAGCATAATCTATCTGATGAATCACGCTTGCGTATTCATCATGCATCTCAGCACGTTGCTATGGATGATTCACCTGCAATTGCATTAAGAACTAAAAAAGATTCTTCTATGCGGGTGGCGATCAATTTGGTTAAAGAAGGGACTGCTGCTGCATGTGTTAGTGCTGGTAACACCGGAGCTTTGATGGCGACGGCACGCTTTGTACTGAAAACATTACCTGGCATTGATCGTCCTGCTATTGTTTCAACACTGCCAACGATAAAAGGGCATAGTTACATGCTTGATCTTGGCGCTAACGTTGATTCAACTGCGCGACATTTAGTTCAATTTGCAATCATGGGGTCTGTATTGGCTGAGTCTATTGAAGGTCGAAAAACGCCTTCGATCGGTTTATTAAATATAGGCTCTGAAGAAATAAAAGGTAATGAGAGAGTAAAAGAAGCGGCTCGAATCTTAACAAATATGGACCTGAATTATAAAGGCTTTGTTGAGGGTGATGGTTTGTACCGTGGCGAAGTTGATGTGGTTGTTTGTGATGGCTTTGTCGGTAATGTCGCACTCAAGTCTAGTGAGGGTGTTGTCCATATGATCCGTCATTTTTTACGCCAGTCTTTTAACCGTAATATATTCACTAAATTAGCCGGGTTGATTGCCTCACCAGTATTAAAACATTTTCGTGATGAATTGGATCCAAGAGCTTATAACGGCGCTAATTTTATTGGCTTGCAGGGTATTGTTATTAAAAGTCATGGTGGTGCCGATGAAATAGGCTTCGCAAATGCTATCAATATTGCTGTCATTGAAGCTGAGCAAGATGTACCTAAAAATATCAGTAAGCATCTTGAGGTGCTATTGAAAGGCCAAACTATATGATCTACTCACGAATTGCTGGTACAGGTAGCTATCTACCAGAAAAGGTATTGACCAACCAAGATATCGAAAAAATGGTTGAAACCAGCGATCAGTGGATACAGGATAGAACCGGTATAAAAAAACGCCATATCGTTGCCGATGACGAAACGACCACAGATCTGGCTGTTAATGCAGCAATAAAAGCAATGGAAGCTTCTGGTGTTGTCAACGACGATATTGATTTGATTATTGTTGCTACAACAACACCTACACGCGTTTTTCCCAGCACTGCCTCACTGGTTCAGGATCGACTCGGTATTCGTGGCTGTCCGGCCTTTGATATCCAAGCAGTATGTACCGGCTTTGTATATGCCTTAACTGTCGCCGATAAGTTTATTAAATCTGGTAGCGCTAAAACTGCGCTAGTAATTGGCGCTGAAGCCTTATCTCGCATTGTAGACTGGACTGATAGAAACACCTGTGTTCTATTTGGTGACGGAGCTGGTGCAGTTATATTACAGGCATCAGAAGAAACAGGCATTTTATCAACACATATTCATTCGGATGGACGACACCATGCGTTATTGAATGTGCCCACTGGACCAGGTTCAATACCAACAGATGACAAAGCTTACATTACCATGCAAGGAAATGATGTGTTTAAAGTCGCTGTTAAAACACTAAGTAGTATTGTCGATGAAACTCTCGAGGCAAACCACCTCGATAAAAAGGACATTGATTGGTTGATCCCTCACCAGGCTAATATTCGTATCATCGCCGCAACGGCCAAGAAATTAAACATGTCGATGGACCATGTTGTTGTAACCGTACATGAGCACGGCAATACATCGGCTGCATCGATTCCATTGGCATTAGATGAAGCTGTACGAGATGGCCGTATTAAACGTGGTGAAACACTTTTGCTTGAGGCATTTGGTGGTGGCTTCACTTGGGGTTCGGCACTGTTAAATTATTAAAAGGATGAGGAGATCTTGATGGGATTGGCATTTGTTTTTCCAGGACAGGGGTCACAATCAGTCGGCATGTTGTCCGAACTGGCCGCTGAGTTTTCACTGGTTGAAGAAACATTTTCTGAAGCATCTAATGTGTTGGACTATGATCTGTGGCAGCTCGTCGCAGAAGGCCCAGAAACATCGTTAAACCAAACCGAACGGACACAACCAGCTATGCTGGCTGCTGGCGTTGCTGTTTGGCGTGTCTGGCAATCACTCACTAATATTCAACCCCAATATCTGGCGGGGCATAGCCTTGGTGAATATAGTGCGCTCGTTGCGGCTGAAGCGATTACATTCAAAGATGCAATACGGTTAGTTGAGCTACGAGGCCAGTTTATGCAACAAGCTGTGCCAGCAGGGCAGGGTGCAATGGCTGCTATCTTAGGTCTTGACGATAGTGCTGTTCGAGCACTTTGCGAACAAGCATCACAAGGAAGAGTGGTTGAAGCTGTGAACTATAATTCGCCAGGCCAGGTCGTTATAGCAGGTGATGCCGAAGCGGTGAAAACTGCGACTGAACTCGCTAAAGAACAGGGTGCAAAACGCGCTCTTATACTTCCCGTGAGTGTACCATCACACTGTGCATTGATGAAACCAGCCGCTGATAAACTGGCAACAGAGCTTGCGAGTATTTCAGTTTCAATGCCAACGATACCCGTAATTCATAATGTAACTGTCGCTCCAGCTGCAAATGAAGATGCTATCCGCCAATTATTAACCGACCAGTTACATAAACCGGTGCGCTGGGTGGAAACCGTGCAATTACTTGCCCGTGAAGGTGTAAAAGACGTTATTGAATGTGGTCCAGGTAAGGTTTTAGCCGGTCTGACAAAACGTATCGATAAAAGTCTCGTTGGCCTGCCTTTATATAATCAGGCAACGATAGATAAAGCGGTAAATACACTAGGAGAGACTAAATGAATTTAGAAGGTAAAGTTGCCCTCGTAACAGGCGCAACTCGTGGTATTGGCCGCGCCATTGCTTTACGCTTAGGTAAGCAGGGTGCAGTTGTTATTGGCACAGCCACTACAGAAAACGGCGCCAATACAATTTCGCAATTCTTAAAAGAAGCAGGTATTGCTGGTTCAGGAATGGTACTAAATGTTGCGGATGCAGAGTCTATTGAACAAACCATTTCAGAGATTGAGTCGACAGTAGGTGCACCTGAGGTTTTAGTAAATAACGCAGGTATTACCCGTGACAATTTGTTGATGCGAATGAAAGATCAGGAGTGGGAAGATATTATTAATACCAACCTGACACCGATTTATCGCTTGAGCAAACGCTGCTTGCGAGCAATGACGAAAGCACGTTATGGTCGTATTATCACGATTACTTCTGTTGTTGGTGTGATGGGAAATGCAGGACAAACAAACTATGCCGCCGCCAAAGCTGGTGTTATCGGCTTCAGTAAATCATTAGCGCGTGAAGTGGGCGCACGTGGCATCACAGTCAATACAGTAGCGCCGGGATTTATTGATACGGATATGACGAGTTCGCTATCTGACGCTCACAAATCAAGCTTACTTGAGCAAGTACCAGTAAAACGGTTAGGCCAACCAGAAGAAATTGCTGGCGCGGTGAGTTATTTGGCCAGTGATGATGCTGCTTACGTGACAGGTGAAACCATTCACGTTAATGGCGGCATGTATATGAATTAATTGATTAATTTTACGAAATTTTAATCTTAAAGAAAATTGTTAGCTATACAAGTATTAAATTATCTTGTCTAGTAAGTGCTCGCAAGATAAAATGCCTGTACGATTGTAGTATTTAATTACCAGAGGAAATATATGTTATGAGTGAGATCGAAGCCCGCGTAAAGGATATTGTTGTTGAACAATTAGGCGTCAACGCAGATGAAGTTACAACAGATGCATCTTTTATCGATGATTTGGGTGCTGATTCTTTAGATACTGTTGAACTAGTAATGGCGCTAGAAGAAGAGTTCGAATGTGAAATTCCTGATGAAGAAGCTGAGAAGATCACCACTGTTAAAGAAGCAGTCTCTTATATTAACTCTGTTCAGTCATAAGCCAGTTTAGTTTTATGTTATAGCCGTCTAGTGTGTAACTCATGCTAGGCGGCTATATTGTGTATAAACCAGTCATATTTAAGAGGTATACCTGATGTCAAAACGCCGTGTTGTGATAACAGGTCTAGGTGCCATTACACCTGTTGGTCTTTCAGTGAAGGAATCGTGGGCTAATATTTTAGCTGGGAAGAGTGGTGTAGGCCCTCTGACACAGTTTGATGTTTCCGAGTTTTCTGTCCGTTTTGGCGCAAGCATCAAAGATTTTGATGTTGAAACCGTATTGCCTCGTAAAGATGCCAAAAAAATGGATACATTTATCCATTATGGGATAGCAGCAGCGAAAGAGGCCATTGAAGATTCTGGACTCGAAGTAACTGAAGAAAATGCTGAACGTGTTGGCGTTGCAATAGGCTCCGGCATAGGTGGTTTACCAGGCATTGAGGCCGGCTACGATGCTTATTTAAGCGGTGGACCGCGTAAAATTTCGCCCTTTTTCGTGCCAAGCAATATTATTAATATGATTTCTGGTAACTTATCGATTATGTACGGGATGAAGGGACCTAATACGGCAATTGTCACAGCCTGCTCAAGCGGTACACATAATATCAGTTCTGCAGGCCGTATGATTCAGTACGGCGATGCTGATGTCATGATTGCCGGTGGTGCTGAAATGTCAACATCTAAAACCGGTTTAGGTGGTTTTGCTGCAGCACGTGCTTTATCAACAAGAAACGATGATCCTGAAGCAGCCAGCCGTCCCTGGGACAAAGATCGTGATGGTTTTGTGTTGGGCGATGGTGCTGGTGTAATCGTGCTGGAAGAGTATGAACATGCTGTAAAACGTGGTGCGCGTATTTATGCCGAGCTGGTTGGTTCTGGCATGAGTTCAGATGCATTCCACATGACAATGCCTTCTAAAGGCGGTGAAGGTGCAGCGCGTTGTATGGAAAGCGCGATGAAAGATGCGGGTTTAGCACCCGATGCCGTTGATTATATTAATGCTCATGGTACCTCCACACCAGCCGGTGACGTAGCAGAAAGCCAAGCGGTAAGAAAAGCATTAGGTCCAGCAGCTGATAAAGTTGCTGTCAGTTCAACGAAATCAATGATTGGTCATTTATTAGGCGCCGCCGGCGGTGTTGAAGCTGTCTTCAGCTTATTAGCGATCCATGATCAGGTCGCACCACCGACAATAAATTTAGATAATCCAGATCCTGCCTGTGACTTAGACTATGTTCCACACACGGCACGTGATATGAAAATAGATGTTGCCATGTCAAACTCGTTTGGTTTTGGTGGCACTAATGGTACCGTTATTTTTAAGAAATTAGTGTAACGAACTGATTTTACTATGATTCTCATAAATGGAAGACATGACGATAAAATCGATGTCTTTGATAGAGGAATACAATACGGCGATGGCGTATTTGAAACCATTGCTTATCGTGATGGCAGGGCAGAATTTTTAGAGCAGCATTTACAACGGCTTCAACAAGGTTGTGCCAGACTCTCAATTAATTTTGAACAAATTGATACTTTACGCTTCGAAATAGAATCCACTTGTAATAAGCTTGATAATGATAATGCTGTTATCAAAGTGATTGTTACTAGAGGGAGTGGGTCCCGAGGGTATTTCTCACTAAATGACAGCTTGCCAACACGTATTGTTAGCGCCCATCCCTTTCCCAAATACCCTGATAAATATCAAGAACAAGGGATTTATATGCGATTTTGTCAGCAGACGCTATCTGCGAATCGTAAACTCGCTGGCATTAAACATTTAAACCGACTTGAACAAGTGATTGCTCGTAATGAGTGGGATGATGGTGACATTGCCGAAGGTATTATGTCTGATGCCAACGATAATATTATTGAAGGTACCATGAGTAATATTTTTATCGTCGAATCGGACCAACTCTATACACCAGCTATCACGGAGTGTGGCATTTCAGGTGTGATGCGAGGGCAGATTATTCACCTTGCTAGCAGAAGTGGGCTGACGGTAGAAGAAACCGTGATTACCCATAAGCGATTAGCTCATGCTGATGAAGTGTTTGTTTGCAATAGCATCATCGGTATCTGGCCAGTCAATGCGATTGCTAACCATCAGTATCAACTTGGCTTTATTACTCAGTTTTTACAAAAAGTATTGGCGGAATCTGAAAAATAACTATGCGTTTATTTTTTAAACTTTCTGCCACGATACTAATCTTGTTGGTTTTATTCATTTGGTATCAGTACCAGCAGTTTAAAACGACGGCTATTGTTATAACACCTGATAATGAGCTATATCTCGTCAAGCCAGGCAGCCATTTACAACATATAAGTCAACAACTATCTGAACGTGGAATTAGTCCTTTCCCAAGTTATTATTTAACGCTCTATGGCCGACTTACCAATTCAGCTCATAAGATAAAAGCCGGGCAGTATAAACTAAATAAAAACAGTACATTACCTGAGTTACTTGATCAATTGGTTGAAGGCAAAGTGGTGCAGCATCCTTTCACAATTATTGAAGGAATGACAGCACAAGAACTGATTGATGCTGTCGCCTCTGATAATAGAATCGAGCACTCGTTAGCAAGCACAAAACTTAAGGATGTTATGGCCGCTATTGGTTCGCCCAATAGACATGGTGAAGGGGAGTTTCTGCCTGAGACATATTATTTCCCAAACGGGACGCGTGACATTGAACTATTACAGCGAGCACATCGCTCAATGCAACAAACCCTGGAGCAAGCATGGAAAAATCGCGATGCTGGCTTACCATACGAGACCGCGTATCAAGCACTCATTATGGCCTCTATTATAGAAAAAGAAACTGGGATAGCTAAAGAACGAGCAGAAATTTCTGGTGTTTTTGTGCGGCGTTTGCAAAAAGGTATGCGTTTACAAACTGATCCCACAGTGATTTATGGCATAGCAAATTATGATGGTAATATAAGGAAACGGGATTTAAGAAAAGACACCCCTTATAATACTTATACCCGGTATGGCTTACCTCCCACACCAATTGCCTTACCAAGTAAAGCAGCCATTTTGGCGGCATTACATCCAAAACCAGGAAAAAGCCTATATTTTGTTGCCACCGGTAAGGATGGCAGGCATTATTTTTCCGAAACCCTAGCCGAACATAATCAAGCGGTAAGAAAATATCAGCTGAAAAAATAATGAATGGTAAATTTATAACAATCGAAGGTATCGAAGGTGCGGGTAAATCCACGCAGCTAAGTTTCATTGAGCGCTACTTGAAAGAACAAGGCAAGCAGGTAGTGACAACACGAGAACCTGGCGGTACAGAACTCGGTGAAAAGATTCGTAAATTATTACTAACACCATCAACAGAGTCTATGGCGGTGGATACAGAATTATTGCTTATGTTTGCTGCCCGGGCAGAGCATATTGCTAAAGTTATTCGTCCAGCTTTATCTAAAGGAGATTGGGTGTTAAGTGACCGTTTCACCGACGCAACATTTGCTTATCAAGGCGGTGGCCGCGGCATTTCAGCACAGCGCATTCAACAATTAGCTGACTGGACATTAGGTGATTTAAAACCTGATCTTACGCTATTGTTTGACCTCCCAGTCGAGTTAGGCCAACAGCGCGTGGTGGCTCGACAACAAGATATTGATCGTTTTGAACAAGAAAAAATAGCATTTTTTGAGCGTATAAGAGCCAACTATTTACATCACGCAGAAAATGAGCCGATGAGAATTAAAATTGTCGATGCAAAGCAATCAATCAATGCTATCAGCCAACAAGTTTCATCACTCTTAAAAGACATAGTTTAGTTTAGCGCACGATGCATTACTCTTGGCAAACGACACAATGGCAACAATTTGATGAACTTCTGCAACAGAATCGGTTGCCACATGCCTTATTAATTTCAGGTTCGCACGGTTTAGGTCACCAAGACTTTGCTCAGCATATTATTGCTTCCTTACTGTGTAATGAGCGAACAGATAATAGCAGCGATGCCTGCGGCCATTGTCACAGCTGTCAATTATTTATGGCAAAAAGTCATCCAGATCACACACATATCGCGCCAGAAGACATTGGCAAACAAATCAAAATTGAACAAATTCGTGCTTTAAAAGCCAAACAAACATTAACCGGCCATGTCGCCAAGTGGAAAACTGCAATAATTGACCCAGCAGAAAGCATGACAATCAGCGCTTTTAACAGTCTGCTTAAGTTATTGGAAGAGCCTGAAGCTAATACCTTATTGATCTTGCTCAGTTCAAATGTAGCTAAGCTTCCTATGACCATTATTAGCCGTTGCCAACGGATTCATTTGACACAACCAGATGAAGAGCAGGCATTAACATGGCTAAAACAACGGGTAGATCTACAAAACGATCACTTAAAGCATCTGCTAGCGGCTACTTTAGGTGCTCCGCTTGCTACGCTCGAATTAATTGAGTCGGGCACGGCTGATAAACTAGTGCAAACAAGCCGTGATTTTGAGCAAATAATGCAGGGAAAAGGTAATCCAGTTACACTTGCTAAAAAGTGGCACGATATCGATTTACATATTATTCTTAACTACTTCCAGCTGGCTTTAAAATCACAGATAACAGAACAGATAAAGCGTGGCGATCAACATCAGATCAAGCATTATTGGTCTATTTATGATTGCATCATTGCCACAATAAAGTTATTATCTTCTTCACATAACGTTAATAAGACACTGTTATTAGAGAAATTTCTAACATCTGTCATGAGAGCGACAACATTAGAATACCATGATTAGATCTTTGTTTGAGGTATAAATACAATGGCTATGAACCCACGGAAAGGCATTTTATCGTTAAAAATCAACGATGAAAACATGCTTTACCATGCCTATATGCCTTTCTTAAAAAACGGTGGCTTGTTTATCCCAACAAATAAAGAATATGAGTTAGGCGAAGAGGTGTTTATCCTGCTCTCACTTATGAATGAGTCAGAAAAGATACCGGTTGCAGGTAATATCGCCTGGGTTACTCCTAGAGGCTCTCAAGGTAATCAGGCTGCTGGTATTGGTGTGCATTTCAATGATATGGAAGGCGCAGCAGCTGTTGTCAAAGGTAAAATAGAAAATTATCTCGCTGAAAAACTGAAGTCCGATAAACCCACCCACACAATGTAATATTATTCTTAATTTATGTTTATAGATTCACACTGCCATCTCAATATGTTGGCTCAGGAAGAAGGTGGTATTGATGCCGTTCTTGCACAAGCCGCCGCTAATCAAGTTGATCATATCCTTTGCATCTCAATTGATAAAAACAGTTGTCATGAGGTTTTGAGCCTTGTAAATAAGCATGACCACTTGACCGCTAGTGTTGGTATCCATCCCAATGTAGAACAAAATGAAAACTTCACTGTCGACGAATTGCTAGCCTTAGCTGAACATAAAAAAGTCATTGCAATCGGTGAAACGGGGCTTGACTACTTTCGTAGTGAAGGCGACCTTGAATGGCAGCGTGATCGTTTTAAAATTCATATAGAAGCCGCCAAAAAACTAAAAAAACCGCTAATTATTCATACGCGTGAAGCACGACAAGACACCATGAATATTCTCGAACAGGAGCAAGCCGAACAAGCAGGTGGCATTATTCACTGTTTTACAGAGAACTGGGAAACAGCAAAACGTGCCCTTGATATTGGCTTTTATATTTCATTATCAGGCATTGTGACATTTAAAAATGCGGTTGAACTACAGGATGTTGCTAAAAAGCTACCACTTGATCGTATTCTTATTGAAACAGATGCACCGTATTTAGCTCCTGTACCTCATCGAGGTAAGACCAACAGGCCAGCCTTTGTCAAACATGTTGCTGAGTTTTTAGCTGAGTTGCGTGGTGACTCAGTCGAAAATATTGCAGCAGCAACGACAGCAAACTTTCACCGCTTATTTACCACTGTTCAGTAAATTGTCGAACTTGATGATGCAACGTATTCTATTGTTGGTCATCAGTCTTTTAGTAACAGCATGCTCTGAACAAGTACCTACGATGACGCCATTGCCTGACGATGCTGTTATTCTGGCATTTGGCGACAGCTTAACCTACGGCTCGGGTGCTGATAGTGAAACGGAAAGTTATCCAGTAACTCTACAGCGTTTATCCGGTCGACACGTTATCAATGCAGGTAAACCTGGTGAACTTAGTCAAGAAGGGCTAACACGACTCGATGAATTGTTAGAAACGCTACAGCCAGATTTGGTTATTGTATGCCACGGTGGCAACGACATTCTTCGCCGGCTCAACAAAACGGCGCTTAAAAGCAATATAGAAAAAATGTTAGGCTCAATTAAAAACAGTGGTGCCCAAGCTGTTTTAGTGGGTGTGCCTGCCTTTGAGTTCGGTTTGTCAGTGCCTGCACTTTACGAACAATTAGCAGAACAATTTCATATACCGATAGAGAAAGATGCTTTGGTTGAATTACAAAAGGACAGTACGCTTAAGTCGGATCAAGTCCATTTGAATGCGCAAGGTTACGCTATTTTAGGCCAACACATTTATCAATTATTACAACAGGCAAATGCACTTTAAAAGTTCAATCTTGCCGATATTGTTCATACAATTCTTCTAACTCATATTCGCAGCCACCACAACCTGAAAAAGCACCGGTTTTACGTGACACGGTGTCTAAATCACAACCATCTTCAATTAGTTGAATAATTTTACGTTTTGTTGTGCCGCTGCAAATACAGACTGCTTCGTCTAGCAAATCTTCTTCAGTCAGTTCAATATGGTCAGTCATAATAACGTAATGATAAATAAATTAGGATGACTATGATACCTTTCTCAGCGTATTTTGAAACAGACAATTATTGTCATTGTATTTGGGGTTTGCTAGCATAAAAAAATATTCCTTATTTAATTATGCTTTTCATGCTGATAAAACGCTGCTTAATATTTTTTTTAGTACTTGGCCACATTTGGGTCAATGGCGTGGCAGCTTCTATTCATAGTACAGAAGATTATCAGCATAAACATGATGTAGAGCACTATCATTTTTTTGACAGTGATAAGGTGGTAAGCCATGATGAATGGAACCATGATCATGATGACTGCACACACAATCACATGCAGTTTCAGTTATCTGAATCTGTAAGCCTTCAACTTCAAGCTAAACTTTTGCCACACGACGATGAGTTGGATTGGCAGTTTTCATCTACAGCTTTTTCTCCTCCTGTTCCGCCTCCAACACACTAACTTCTTTATCAATTTTATTTTTTGATGATGTATTGTCACGCCTGAAAGGTGTGCCAAGTTGGAGTAGGTTATGGAAAAAATCAGAATCAAGTTGTGGTTGTGGCTGAAAACAACTATGTTCAATGCGACTGTTGGCTTAGTAACACTCGCGGTTCATTTAACTGCTAATGCCAATGAAGTTATAGATTTAAACTGGGCTTTGAAGCAAAGTCTCAATTCAAACCCTGTTTTACAAGCTTACCCTTATGACATCAGGATATCTGAATCAAACCGGGTGCAAGTGGATCAGGCACCTTTACCTAAACTTACTCTAGAACTTGAAAATGCAGCAGGTGGGGGTGATTTTAACGGCTTAAGTCAGTCCGACACGACAGTCAGCATTGGACAATTATTAGAACGTGGTAATAAGCAACAGTTTAGACAAAATGTTGCTAAAGCACGTACTGAGCAACTACACGCAGAATATACCATCGATCGTCTGGATGTCTTAACTGAAACGGCACGGCGGTATTATGAAGTACTGCGTTTACAAGAAATGACAACATACTATGAATTTTATAGTAAACAACAACAACAATCCGTTAACAAGGTTCAACAGTTAGCACGGGCTGGTTCAGTCGGTCAGGCAGACGTCTCTAAATTGCAACTCGAATTAGCAAAAACGCAGGCAGCACAATTACAGCTGCATAATAAACTACAATTAGCTAAACATAGGTTAACCACCATGTGGTTATCGTCAACGAAGTTTGAACATGCAACAGGGAATTTACTAAATACGCCATTAATTCCCAGCCATTCTGATATTTCTATCGCGATAGAAAATACCCCTGATTATTTAGTACAGCAAAGTAGACTCTCAAGAGCTGAACAACAACTACGTCTGGCTAAGGCAAACGGGGTTACGGATATTGATGTAGGCATCGGGGTACGTCATTTCGCAGAGACAGACGATCAAGCGCTGGTCTTTAATATTGCGATGCCATTAGCTTATAGAAATCCGAACCGCGGCAATATTGCCGCTGCCCAGGCACGTTTTGAACGCAATCAACAACAACAAGACTGGACACGACAACATTTGACTTTAACCATGGAGGATATTCAACAACGTTTGTCAGCTATCCAGATTCATACCAAGACAATTCGCCAACAACTTTTACCACAGGCTCAACAACTCGTTGATAACACAGAAAGAGGTTATCGCATCGGACAATATTCAATTTTACAATGGCTTGATGCCCAAAAAACGCAGTTCCAGCTGCAGCGAGAGCTCATAACCAGTTATAGCCAATTACATCTCGGCTTGCTTGAATTACAACGATTAACTGGACAGTCATTCATATCAACTAAAGGCACAGAGTAATGAAGTACCTATCTCATAAATACAAACGAGTACTCGCCACCTGTGTGAGTTATTTACTCCTATCTTCACCCGTTTTTGCTAGTCAGTCTTCCGATTCACATTCACACGTTGTTGATGAACATAAGCACAGTGAGCAAACCGCCAAACAGCCTATACAAAGCGAAGAAAATAACACTGATCATGATAAACATGGACATGACGATCACGGACATGCTGACGATGAACATAAAGACTATACAGTTATTAATGCTAAGCAAACGCGGCTTGCTGGTATTAAGACACAACGCGTTCAAACACGCCAGCTGAAGTTATTTGATACCTTATTTGGTCTTATCGCTGCTGATCCTAACCGTGTTTTTCACAGCTTTGCTTCTTACCCTAGTCGTGTAGAACAAGTTCACGTCAATGTCGGGGATAATGTGGTTAAGAATCAGCTTTTATTAACTTTACGCAATCTAAAAACACTACAATATTATAAAGTTAGAAGTACTGCTTCAGGTATCGTCACGCAACGTCTTGCCAATGTAGGTGATCGCGTCAACGAACAGGCGCTGCTTGAAATAATCGACTTATCAAAAGTATGGGTGGAGCTGTCAGCATTTCCAAGCACGATTGAAAAATTACATAAAAATCAACCTGTGACAATCTATGACATGCACCGGCACCAGCGTGTACAAAGCCAGATCAGTTATATATCACCCATTATGACTGGTGGCCATATTGCACGCGCCAGAACTGTTATTGACAATCCTGAAGGTCACTGGCGCCCCGGCATGCATATTAAAGCGGACGTTGAGGTCATGCGGCAACAGGTTCCTCTTGCAGTTGCGATTGAAGCCATACAAACCTTTGAAGGCAAATCGGTTGTTTTTGTCAAAAAAGGGCAGCGATTTGAGGTGAAACAAGTCACCTTAGGTATGCGTGATGATAATTTCGTCGAAGTCGTAGCAGGTCTTAAACCTGGGACAGAATATGTCAGCAAAAATAGCTTTTTAATAAAGGCTGATTTACTGAAAGCTGGCGCAAGTCATCAGCACTAAGGGAGTTAATATGAATTCATTAATAACCTTTGCTGTGACACGTCGATGGTTAGTTATTGCTCTTACCATCATCATCGCTGGTTTGGGGCTATACAATGCCGGCAAGCTGCCTATTGATGCTGTACCTGATATTACTAATGTACAGGTGCAAATCAATACCGAAGCTCAAGGCTATTCACCACTTGAAACTGAGCAACGGATTAGCTATATCGTAGAAAATGCGATGGCGGGTATTCCTGATCTTGATTACACACGTTCTCTATCGCGTTATGGCTTATCACAAGTTACCGTGATCTTTAAAGAGGGAACCGATATTTATTGGGCGAGGCAACAGATAAGTGAACGTCTGCAAGCAATAAAAGGTGATCTTCCTCAAGATATAGAGCCAACCCTAGGTCCAATTGCCAGCGGTTTGGGAGAAATCTTAAGTTATGTTGTTCAGGCGGAGAAGGGGGCACTAAAACAAGATGGTCAGCCTTATACACCTGAAGATTTGCGTACAATTCAAGACTGGATTATTCACCCTCAATTGGTCACCGTGCCAGGTATTACCGAAATTAATAGCATTGGTGGCTATGTACGTGAATACCATGTGGCACCCAAGCCAGGCAAATTATTGGCTTATAAGGTCACAATGCAGGATGTGATTAAGGCCTTGGAACAAAACAATCAAAATGTCGGCGCTGGCTATATAGAACGTTATGGAGAACAATGGTTAATCCGTTCTCAAGGTCAGCTTACTGGCGTAAGTGATATAGCTAATGTTGTTATAGCAAAACGTGATGATGCACCTGTTCGCATCAAAGATGTTGCCAAGGTGTATTTTGGTAAAGAACTCAGAACAGGGGCTGCAACCCATAATGGCAAAGAAACAGTCCTTGGCACAGCTTTTATGTTAATGGGTGAAAATAGCCGTACCGTAGCGAAAGCAGTCGCCGACAAACTGACTGTTATTAATGATTCGCTGCCAGCAGGCATCGTAGCTGAGCCCGTGTATAACCGTACAACATTAGTCGATAAGACGATTCAAACAGTTGAAAAAAACTTGTTTGAAGGAGCGTTGTTAGTGATTGTGGTGCTATTCGCACTATTAGGCAATTTTAAAGCAGCCTTTATCACAGCATTAGTTATTCCATTGAGTATGTTGTTTGCGATAACGGGAATGGTCAGCAATAAAGTCTCAGGAAATTTGATGAGTCTGGGCGCTATTGATTTCGGCTTAATAGTCGATGGCGCTGTCATTGTCGTTGAAAATGCGCTCCGTCGCCTGGGTAGGGCTCAGAAAGATATGGGCCGTCTACTTACGCTACAAGAACGTCTGAAAGAAGTCATTATCAGTACCAAAGAAGTCGTTAGACCAGCCGTTTTTGGTGTCTTTATTATCACGCTGGTTTATTTACCTATTTTTGCTTTAAGCGGCGTTGAAGGAAAAATGTTTCACCCCATGGCCTTTACGGTTGTCGCTGCATTACTTGGCGCCCTGTTATTTTCGGTGACTTTTGTGCCAGCTGCGGTCGCTATTTTTGTTAAAGGCCCTATCAATGATCATGAAAACAGTTTGATGAGACTCGCCCATGCTCTTTATCGGCCAATGCTTAATTTCAGTCTCAAAATGCCACTGTTGGTTTTAGTGGCTGCCAGCGCTCTGGTTGCTTTCAGTGCATATAAACTACAGGATTTAGGAACCGAGTTTGTGCCACAACTGGATGAACACGACATTGCGCTGCATGCCCTTCGTATTCCCGGTACTGGCCTTGAACAAGCAATAACGATGCAAAAACAACTGGAAACAGTCATTGCAACGATACCTGAAGTTAAAACAGTCTTTACCAAAATCGGGACCGCTGAAATTGCAAATGATCCAATGCCCCCTAATGTGGCGGATACCTTTATTATGCTCAAGCCAGTCAAACAATGGCCTAATCCTGACAAAAGCAAGTCGCAGCTTGTCAGTGAGATAAGAACTTTAGTTCAAACTGTACCCGGCAATAACTATGAATTAACCCAACCAATCGAAATGCGTTTTAACGAACTAATATCGGGGGTCCGTGCTGATGTGGCGATTCGTATTTATGGTGATGATTTAGCAACGTTAAAACGGTTAGGAGATGAAACAGCGTTATTATTATCTAGTCTCGCTGGTAGTTATGATGTCAAAGTTGAGCAAATGACAGGTTTACCGACGATTTCAGTTGAACCCGAACGGGACCATATGGCGTTGCTGGGTTTAACAATAAATGATTTACAGCACGCATTACGAATTGGTACTAGCGGTATCGAGACAGGGCTGATTTATGAAGGTGACAAACGCTTCAAACTTGTCGTTAGAATGGAAGAGCATGTCCGTAAAGATGCTGAATCTTTAGCAAAACTGCCTGTTATGTTGCCTGAATCACCCGGTCAGGAGTTAGCCTATGTCCCATTAGGTGAAGTGGCGACTATCAAAAAAACACTCGGTCCTAATGTTATCAATCGAGAAAATGGTAAACGACACAGTGTTGTGACGGCGAATGTTGAAGGACGTGACCTAGGTTCATTCATTACTGAGGCTAAAGCCCTAGTTAAATCAGATTTAACATTACCTGCAGGCTACTGGTTAGATTATGCGGGTACATTTAAACAATTACAGTCGGCCTCAGAAAGACTTAGCCTTATAGTGCCAGTAACCCTGTTTTTGATCTTTATATTATTGTTTTCAGCCTTTAATTCTATACGGGATAGTCTGATTATTTTTACCGGGGTACCGCTGGCTTTAACTGGTGGAATCATAGCGTTATTATTTAGAGATATGCCTTTGTCAATTTCTGCAATGGTTGGCTTTATTGCTTTATCCGGTATTGCAGTACTTAATGGCATGGTTATGTTGTCATTTATTCGTGAACTTAGGGAAGAGGGTACCGAACTGTTGACGTCAATCCAGCAGGGGGCGAATCAACGGTTGAGACCTGTGTTAATGACAGCATTAGTTGCGAGTTTAGGCTTTTTACCGATGGCCTTAAACACTGGGACAGGGGCTGAAGTACAAAGACCCTTAGCGACGGTTGTTGTTGGCGGCATTATTTCATCAACAATCTTAACCTTATTGGTACTACCTGTTTTATATAAACTGGTTTATCGCCTAGGTAAAAAGACCTCTTAATTGATTTTCTACGCATAAAAAAGGCCAGTCCATATGGACTGGCCAATTATCCTTGTGATAGAGAGCTAAACACTGATAAAGGATAATGAAAAAGTGGAATCAATGAGACTTAGTTTACAACTGTGTCTCCAACAGGAGTTGAAAATGCATCAGATATAATCTCAGCCACATTACTGCCATTGAGTGTATTCATGAAAGCGACAAGAGCATTCATTTCGCTGTCTGAGAGGTTCAGCGGTTTAATCAACGGTGATGAAGTCACATTAGGCACACCACCTTTGTTATAGAATTCTATAACACTTCTCAGGGTAGGGAGCGAGCCATCGTGCATATAAGGGCCAGTGAGCGCGACGTTACGAAGTGTTGGTGTACGGTATTTCCAGCGATCGTCTGGGTGCTGAGTCACCTCATAGTGACCTAAATCACTGATTGGTGCGGCCCCGCCGGCTACACGTTCTTTATACGATTTTTTAACATCAACGTAGATTCCTGGTGCTATCAGCATGCGTTCACTTTCAGGCTCTATGCCCATTGAAACCAAATAACCGATACCAGTATTATGGAGCTTGTTATCGGTAAACAGTGAATAGTCTTCATTAATTGTATGGCAGGTCGCACAGTTTGCTTTCCCGGTAAATAGTTTGAAACCTTGTTTTGCTTGATCAGAGATCGCATCTTCTTCATTATTGTAATAGAAGCGGTCAAATGCTGAATTAGCTGACACAAGTAATCGCTGATAACTTGCTAAGGCTTTACCAATAGTGGTGACATTAGCTTGTTTTCCGTCGAAAGCTTCTTCAAACAAGCTATCATACTCATCAATACTTCTAATTTTATCAACAACGTGGCCAATTGAAGTCATTGCCATTTCATTATGTGCAAGTAGTGGTCCCCAGACCTGATCTTCAAGTGTGTATTCACGTGCATCATGGAATAAACGCGTTGCATAAGCAATATTATAGATCGTGGGTGAGTTACGGCGACCGGAGCGTCCTTCAAAACCAACAGCCTTTTCTATTTCGTGACTAGTAAAGCCTTGCTCTGGCACATGACACATGGCACATGAGAAGGTGTTGTTAAGTGATAAGCGACGGTCAAAAAATAACTTTTTACCTAAATCAACTTTTTTTTCTGTTATCGGGTTTTGTTCTGGCACAGGGATAGGGGGTAAACCCAAAGGTGGCTCTTCAAGAGATTTAAGCAAATCGGTAGGTTGTCCCTTTCGTGCTGCTATGGCCAGTGAATTAGTCTGATAGTCGTTGCTTTCATAGCCATGTTTACTATCACCTGCACCAATACGTACCGAGCTAGAATCAGCCATTAATGCAGAAGTAAACAGACAAAGAGATAGTGTTAATAATGGACGCACCATTTATGGTTCCTCAATAGTTAAAAGTGAGCATGGAGATCTCACTCAGTTTCTAGTATCGCCAACAAGGACAGTATGCGCGTCTGATCACCTGTGATGGCCTTCATAAAGCCAGTTAGGCCAGACTAGCCTAACTGGCAGTAGTTATTAATATCGCTTAAATATCATCATGAGGACCAAAGGTTTCAAAATGAATCTGTTCTGCTGCAACGCCTAGCTCAGTTAACTGTATTTTGACAAAACGCATAAAATCGAGTGGTCCACATAAATAAAACTCACCGTCATCTATAGGTAAATCATCTTTAATTACATGGAGATCCATTAGACCTTGGTGTGTATTTTCACTTGTTGGCGTTTCATCGCTATACCAAAAATGACTGTGTAGTTGATTATTGTCAGCCATCAATTCATCGAGTCTATGCTTAAATGAATGTTGAGCTCTGTTGTGACACGCATGTAAGAACAATATTGATGAATTTTTATCTTCTTTATCGGCTAATGTTTCCAACATAGACATCATTGGTGTAATACCAACGCCAGCTGAAATGAGTACCGTTGGTTTCGTATTTTGCTCTAACACAAATGAGCCCGCAGGTGGCATCAAATCAACTGTATCACCGACCTCAATATTATCGTGTAAATAATTAGACACAGCGCCAAGAGCAGGTATTGTTTCGCGTTTTACACTGATCCGGTAACTCGCTGGATTGTATTTATCTGATAATGAATACTGCCTTATCTCAATATTTTCTGCCTGTTCAGGTTTTAGCCGTACTGCAATAAATTGTCCTGGTTGATAAGGTCGCACACCATCGGCATCCTGTGGCTCGAAAATAAAGCTAGTCACAAGTTCTGACTCTTTTATCTTATCTTTTACACGGAATGGGCGAGGGCCAATCCAACCCCCATCTTGATTTTCTGACTCGCTATAAATCGTCTTTTCACGTCCTATGAGTATATCGGCCAAAACGCCGTATGCTTCCGTCCAGGCTTCAGCAATTTCAGGTGTGAAAGCATCGGGGGCTAGCTCATGTAAGGTTGCGATTAAATGATGACCTACAATGGCATACTGTTCTGGTTGTACATCAAAACTAACGTGTTTTTGTGCAATACGTTCGACAGCTTCACCTAATGCGCCTAAATCATCTATATGTTTAGCATAGGCCGCCACAGCACTGAATAGGGCAAAAGGTTGACGGCCATTTTCATGATTGCGCATGTTAAAAACATCTTTTAACTCCGGATTATGTTTAAACATACGGGTATAAAAATGATCGGTTATTTCAACACCGGCACTTTCGAGTAGGGGAATGGTGCTTTTGACTAAATCGATGGTATTGTTTGATAACATTGTTCACCTCATGGTAAGGACTAAAAATAGTACTGTATATAAACAACAATATGTTTGTTGCTATACCTTATTGCATGAGTTGTGCCACACCATTTAGGCTATAATAAACAATAACTTACAAGGAATGTTGTTAGCTACTATGTGAAAATGACCTGTTTTTAATAGGTTAAATAGACATATGTGTGTACAATTGACCTGTTTGTTTTGGCGATAAAAAGTATGAGAACATCAGATTATCATTTGTTAGTAGACGTCGCTCTGGATCTGGCGAACAGTATTAATAACGAAGACCGTTTTGATCGTTTATTAGCATCCATTAGAAAAGCGATTAAATGTGATGCTGTCGCTTTGCTGGGTTTACATGATAATTTACTGACACCGCTTGCTATCCAAGGATTATCGTCAGATGTCTTAGGTAGACGGTTTATCGTTGATGAACACCCCAGGCTCCAGCAATTATGTCAGTCAAAAAAACCCTATGTGTTTCCACAAGACTGTCAGCTGCCCGATCCCTATGATGGTTTATTACTGGCTAGCCATGAAGATTTGCCCGTACATTCTTGTATGGGATTACCCTTATACTCCGATAACAAAATCATTGGCCTCGTCACAGTAGACAGTCTAAATGATGCTGCCTTTAACCATATCAGCATGAAGACACTGGAACTAATCGGTGCATTGTCAGCGGCTACATTAAAAACTGCGTTAGAGCTTAAAAAGTTGAAAATGAGTGCCGAACATGCACAAGAGTTAGTGATGGAACTAACACAAGAGGCACTATTAAAAGACGGTGGCGACATTATCGGACAAAGCCCTGCCATGAGTGCACTTAAAAAAGATATTGAGCTTGTCGCTAGCTCAGATTTTACGGTATTGATCACTGGGGAAACAGGTGTCGGCAAGGAATTGGTTGCCCGAAAAGTACATCAATTATCAAAACGACAAGCAGCACCATTAGTCCATATTAATTGTGCATCATTACCCGAAACCTTGGCTGAAACTGAGTTATTTGGCCATACCAAAGGTGCATTTACAGGTGCCGAAAAAGCACGTGCAGGTAAGTTTCAACTGGCTAATGGTGGCAGCCTGTTTCTTGATGAAATTGGTGAATTACCGCTCAGTATCCAAAGCAAGCTGTTGAGAGCGCTACAGTCTGGAGAAATTCAACCAGTAGGGCAGGATCATGTCGAACAGGTCGATGTCAGAATTATTGCAGCGACTAACCGTGATTTGGATGAAGAAGTCAAACAAGGACGATTTAGAGCTGATTTATATCACCGTTTAGCTGTATATCCATTATCAGTCCCCAAATTGCAGGAACGAGGGCATGATATTTTACTGCTCGCAGGCCATTTTCTGGAAAAAACCCGACGACAATTAGGCATTAGACAGCTAAAACTGACTAAAGAAGCTAAAACACGATTGCTTCAACATAATTGGCCCGGGAATGTACGTGAATTAGAGCATGTTATAAACCGAGCTGCTTTAAAAGCAAAACAGTTAGTCGCTAATGATGAAGCCATTATTGCATTAGATGAACAAATATTAGAGACACTTTCAACCAAGAAAGATAGCGTTGCCAAAACGAATACGGCCGAGAAAATAACAGACGATAGTGTCGACCTACAAAATCTTAATTTGGCCACACAGCAATTTCAAAAAGCCTATATATCACAAGCCCTTGACCAGGCTAATGGCAATTGGAGTAAAGCCGCTCGTAATCTCAATATGGATAGATCAAACCTCGTCAGGTTAGCTACACGGCTGGGACTGGAAGTTGTAAAGACCTTAAAGCAGCACTAATAAACCGCATCATGTTTGGGCAAATTGAGCGAAATCACAGCGGTTATGGCTATAAATACTGCTGACACAGATATGCAGATAATCAAGCCATAAGCTTGGAATAACCAACCGGATAAAACTGTCCCAACCAAGCGCCCCATAGCATTAGCCATATAATAAAAACCAACATCGAGTGAGACACCATCTTCACGTGCATAGCTGACAATCAAATAACTGTGAAGAGAAGAGTTAACAGCAAATAAGATAGCAAAAGCCAATAATCCCAATAACAATACGACATCCGCATGCCATTGATAATGCAATGCCAAGGCAATAATGACAGGAACGCTGATCAAAGCAGCAGCCCAAGAAAAGGCATGGCGGCCATCTGGCAGATTTGCACTGACTTTACTGGTTATGACAGGCGCGATCATTTGGATAACACCATAGCCAATCACCCAGGCAGCGAGAAAACTACCAACGTATAAATGATCCCAGCCGAAGGTCGTGGATAAGTAGAGTGGCAATGCAACAACAAACCAAACATCACGAGAACTGAAAAGAAACATACGAGCGGCAGATAAAGTATTAATAGCCGAGCTCTTTGAAAAGATCTGTTTAAATTTCGGTTTGCTTTTCGCTTTTCCTAAGTCTTTTTTCAAATACCAGAGACTAAAAATCCAAACTAGCGTTAAGGCTACAATCATTGACAATATAGCAAGTTTAAAACCGACAAAAGTAAGCAAGGCACCACCAAGGAAAAACCCAGCCCCTTTAAGGGCGTTTTTAGAACCTGTGAGTAGTGCAACCCATTTATATAGCGCATTGCTAGCATCACGGGGAACAAGCAATTTAATGGCACTTTTAGCACTCATCTTATTGAGATCTTTGGCGATACCCGACATGGCCTGAGCAGCCATAACCCAGGGTACAGTCAGTAATGACTCAGGGACTAGTAACATGCACAAAGCAAATATTTGCAAAAACAGGCCAATATTCATCGTTTTATTAAGCCCTAAATGAGCTCCCAACCAACCTCCAATCAAGTTGGTTATCACCCCAAAGATTTCATAAAACAAGAATAAAAGTGCAATTTCTAATGGGCTGTAACCTAATCCATAAAAGTAAAGCACGACGAGCATACGAAGAGCGCCGTCGGTTAACGTAAAGGTCCAGTAGTTAGCAGTGATAATTAAATATTGGCGAATATCCGAAGATAAATTGGCAAGCAGACTCATAAATGATTACATTTCAGTAGGGTGGGACATAAACATATATGAAGTTTCAACCAAAGCAAGATAAAAACACATGTAAAAAAAGAACTCAAAATCAAAATTTTAACATGCTGCCCGTCAATTAGAAGCTTGTTGTTCATTGCATCACAGTAATCAGCTTATCGCGATACCGATTTCCTGTGACGAATGAGTTTTGTCGTCGTTGATATGAGAGCGAAACAACACACAGTTGTTGGGGGGAAGGGGGAAGATTAAGTTTTTTCGATCATGGCTTTGCTGTGTGATCAAAACATCAGGTTCACACCCAACTATGGCCATGATTCAAGAGGATAAAATTATCGTCAGAGAAACAAAAACAAAGAAAAGATACAGTTATAACTTGGGTCGTTAAGCAAACGTTATTCTAGTGAGTTAGAAGATAAAAAAGAATCTGTCAGGCTTTAATTCAAAATTGAACACGTCTAAGGACGATTCCCGTCCTTAGACGTAGTCAACACATTGAGAAGTAATAATTTGTTGCTTTATCGCTATGAAAAAGAATTTAGCAATCTGTGTCTTTAGTGTTTAAACCCTCTTTCATATCTTCACAGGCATCTTCAACTTTATTGCCTAGATCTGATGCTGCATTGTCTATTTTCTCGCCAGCTTCTTCCATAGCGCCATCATTAGAGTCACAAGCCGTGATTGCGAAAAGCATGACTGAAATAATGCCCAAGAATTTTAACGATGTGGTTAAGTTTTTCATATTGCTCCTTAGTTAGCCAATAAGAATGGCTAATGTTAATTGATGTGTATCAGTGAATGTTCCTACTTTATAACCTGCGACCTTGTATCACTCTAATGAGTATAACAACAATTGCTAAAACCAGAAGAAGATGAATGAAGCCTCCAAGTTGCACGGAGGAAACTAAACCTAACGCCCAAAGTATGATTAATAAAATTGCAAGTGTTTCTAACATTGAAAATCTCCTATTAGCTTTTAGTCCACATCACTTGACTTCCATAGAATTTTGGACTCTTGTCACGCCTTTAACGTCACGTGCCAGCCGCACGGCGGTATTGATATCAGCCTGTGAGCTAACAAAACCACTTAGTTGTACTACTCCTTTATAAGTTTCAACATTAATTTCTGTTGATTTTAAAGAAGACTCATTGAAAATAGCAGCTTTAACTTTTGTCGTAATTGATGCATCGTCAAAATATTCGCCAGTACTTTGGTGATGTGGTGAAGCAGAACAACCAAGCAATGCTAAAAATAACAAGGTAATAGCGAACAAGGGAAATAGCGGTTTGCAGTGTTTCATATCAATTCTCCTTATAGAGAACAAAATGTCGGATGCCTTTATGTTTGATCGGCTAGATTGGTTGTCAAACAGCAAAGTAACATCATCACAACGACTAAAATGTAGCGGTAGTAACTTCAGTTATTAAAAAGTTATTGAAATAGCGGAAAAAGCTATTCAGCAAACCAAAATGCTACTGCTGACTTATCAGCTGTTACTATTTGAGCCTATACTTATTTATTACTACTGTATAGCAGTAAAATTGATATTTTACGTTAGAGGGATATGTCTTAATTATGACAACGTTGCTTTAATGGCAGCGATCGATATTAACTTGACGTATATTAAAAATTTCGTAGACGGATCAGTACATTATGGATAAAAAGGTAGGCTGCAGTTAAAAACCCACTTGTAGTATAAAAAATGAGCCAAAATATATTGCGCATGACCAAAAAAGGCGGCGTAAAGTTACTACAGTCATACTTGACCACTATAGCGCAATAGTGCAACGATGAAAGAAAAGGGTGTTGAATCAGATGGTGTAAAGTCAGGCTGTTGGTCAGAAATTCGTAATATTAGTGATAAACATCATGACTTCATAAGATTGAAATAATATGCATTTGTTGAGTACTTAACTAACAAATACATTAACAGGAGAAATGATATGTATGCTGATCATTTTAGTGGAATGGGAATTGGGATGTGGCTTTTCTGGATATTGTTAGTAGTCATTATTGTTGTGATTATCAAAGGGGTCGCGTCAAATCGTACTTTACCACCACCAAAAGAAGACCCAATAGAGATACTTAAGTCACGTTATGCCCGTGGTGAAATTGATGCTGAGGAGTTTCAACATCGTTTAACGGAACTCGAAAATAAGCATGAAGACAAATAGAATGTGAAAAAAACTTGAGGGTATAATGGATAAGCAAAGCATTGCGCCGCCATCCATGCCAGCAAACACTGTTTTTATTATCGCTGTTATTTTTAAAATCACATACGAACACCAAGCACAAGACCATACACATTGGAGACATTGTGATTAGAAATTACTATTGATATTGAAAAGCTTAAGCAAGAATTAGATAGAAAAAACTGAATTAAAGGGAACAAATGGGATTTTTAATTATTTGGTTGCTCTTTGGCATTGTTTGCGCTGTAGTTGCAGGCAATAAAGGCCGCAACAGAATCGGCTGGTTTTTAATCGGTTTTTTACTTGGTCCATTCGGTTTAATACTGGCTCTAGTTATTGGCAAAAATAATGAAGCCATAGAAAGAGCAAAAATAGATTCGGGTGAATTTAAAAAGTGTCCACACTGTGCAGAGCTCATCAAACGAGAAGCCACCAAATGTCGTTATTGTGGCGAAGAAATTGGCTAGTGTCTCTCATAAAACCCGGTAGCCGAGACAAAAAAGAATAGAAGTGCACAACCTATAACCATAGCTCTCATTCTTATGACATAGTCCGATCAAAAGATGTGACATAAAGTTTCATCTTGTTCGTAATCAATCTTATCCTTTTTTTTCCATTTTTTGCTACTTGCAGGCTTCTTTATTCATTTTTATAACTTCGTATAATGTATATTATGTTAAATAGCATACAGAATAACGAGAAGAAATTAGAAAGTAAGCACATACTTGATGTTTATACTTATGAACTACTCTATAACATCAAAATTTAAAATCTGAACGATAATCAAGCTCACAGTAGTGTCCATTTTCAATTTAAAGCCAACGTGTCCATCCACTAGTTATCTTCTTTTTTCTTTAATACATCCATGAATTCTAGCGGTATAGGAAATACAATTGTTGCTGCTTGATCACCACTTATTTCCGTTAGTGTTTGCAGATAACGCAACTGAATTGCTTGTGGTTGTTGTGCCAATATTTTAGCTGCAGCTAAAAGTTTTTCTGACGCTTGCAACTCACCTTCTGCATGAATAACTTTTGCTCTTCTATCACGTTCGGCTTCTGCTTGTTTTGCAATCGCCCTAATCATGCTTTCATCTATATCTACATGTTTAATTTCCACATTGGCGACTTTGATGCCCCACGAATCGGTTTCACTATCTAGTAATAGTTGAATATCTTCATTTAATTTATCTCTTTCCGCTAACATTGCATCTAGATCATGTTGACCTAACACCGATCTCAATGTTGTTTGAGATAGTTGGCTTATTGCTTCATAGAAATGTTCAACTTGGATAATAGCTTTTTCGGGGTCAATTACTCTGAAATAAACAACGGCATTAACCTTCACTGACACATTATCTCTTGAAATGACATCCTGACTGGGTACATCCATTACGATTGTTCTTAGATCTACTTTTACCATTTGCTGGATGAAAGGAACAATGATGATGAAACCTGGTCCTTTAATTTTGTAAAAGCGACCCAGCAAAAATACAACACCTCGTTCGTATTCACGCAAGATTCGAATTGCACTAAACAATAACGCTATAACTGCAAATGCAATGACTGTTAAAAATTGTAACGTCATGACTTTACTCCTTAGTTATCTTTTGCCTTTACTTTGACTACTAACCCCTCTATATCCTCTACTTCACCGTGTTGACCTTTCTTCATTGGTTTTTCGCTTGATGCTTGCCATATTTCACTATGAACCCTTACTCGGCCTTTTTGTTCAAAGTCCTCCACGGCAACACAACCTGCACCTATCATTTGCTCATGACCAGAAATTATCGGATTTCGTCTGTTCCTGAATACCATTCCCAGTGCTATCAGAAAGAAGGCCACTGTCGATACAGTAAAGCCGGCTATTATTCCAATGTCTATTCCATAGCCTGGTAGATCTGTATCTATTAGAATCACTGACCCTGTTGCAAAACTTATGACGCCACCTATGCCAAGCACACCAAAACTCGGTTGAAAAGCTTCTGCGACCATTAAAGCAACCCCAAGGGCTATTAAGGCTAAGCCTGCATAATTGATAGGTAATACCTGAAATGCAAACAATGCGAGTAGCAGACTTATGGCACCGACAGTCCCCGGTAGTATTGCGCCTGGACTGGAAAATTCAAAAATAAGGCCATAAATACCTACTAACATTAATATATAGGCAATATTAGGATTTGTTATTGTTTGTAAAAATTTATTTCGCCAGTCTGGTAATATTTCTTTTATGCTTATCCCTGTTGTTGTGATTGTCTGCTCCCTACCCTGAACAGCTATCGATTTGCCATTTAATTGCTCAAACAGATCCTTTGTATTGTTGGCAACGATATCAATGACACGTTGTTTTAAAGCTTCTTCGGCTGGCAGACTCGCTGCTTCTGTTACTGCCTTTTCCGCCCATTTTTCATTCCTACCACGCATTTTGGCCAAACTTTGTATATAGGCAACAGCATCGTTCATCATCTTATTAGCCATTGCATCGTCCTCTTTGATGACTGGCGCTTTATTCAGCTTTTTCTGCTTATCACCCTCTTCTTCTGTCTGTGTTTCTGTTTTGTCTGCCGCCATATCAGGCATAAGCTGTACCGGTGTCGCTGCTCCTAAATTCGTTCCTGGTGACATTGCAGCGATGTGACTGGCATACAAGATATAAGTACCGGCGCTTGCAGCACGTGCTCCACCTGGGGTTACATAGGTAACGATTGGTATGGGTGATGCAATGATTTTTTTTATGATTTTACGCATCGATACATCAAGACCACCTGGTGTATCCATTTTTAACAAGATAAACTCGGGATTCATCTGACTCGCTTTATCTACTGAGCGCTCAAAATAATCAGCTGTAGCAGGCCCAATGACACCACTAATTTCAAGCATAAAAACATGTCTGTCATGGCGACTCGACTCCTGAGAACTGGCAACCGACAACATTAAGAAGATAAGCGTGAATGCCGTAAGTAATTTCTTCATATATGCACTCCTTCGTAGTCTTTGTCGGCTTTTGTACCGTGTCCGCATCACATATAAGGCAAGTTTCTACATTAGCTTTAACTTATAACATACTGTTATAAAATAACATATTACCTATGAGAGACAGCTGAAACACAGTGTTGCCATTCACCTTGAAGTTTATTATCAATTGTCTGCAAGTCGGCTTCACCTTTAGCATTAGGAACCAATTGTAAAATCATGTTTAAACCCATCGACATATAATTGGCCGTTGATAATAAAAGTGGGTATATATCTTCTGGCTTTTTATTCCAGACATTAATATCATCAATCTCCTTATTCTTAGGGTTGATGATAAGGTCTTTTTCAAGCGAATGAAGTGTGGAATGTACAGACTCGCTAAGTAGTGGGTAGAGAGTTCGATACTCATTTAACATCCCAGCTAAATCTGCTTTCATAAAGACAGTGAAATCAGCTCTATCAATATTGTCTGAACTCGCGATAATACGATCTAATTCTTTTAACTCGTCATCCGTATAGGTATCCAGAGTTCGTTGTTCTTCGCGAATTTGTTTTAAGAACCTCAGTTTTTGATTCTGGTCACCAAGGACAAATACGTCAAAAAAGTCATTATGACGATGGAATGCAACAAGGCTAAACAATGCCTCTAATAATGAACGTAACATTATCTCTGCCTGATGCAACATACCACGTTCAGTCAGCAATAAAATAGCCTGATAATGCGATAACATTCGTTCAAAATACACAATGGCATAGACTTCTTTTTGATCATCAGTATGTATAACAGCATGATTAAGAATAGATTGAGCAAGCCGGTTTAAGTTTAGGCAAATCTTATAACACTCAGAAGAAGTCAGTTCCTGAGCTTGCTGATTCGTTACAGCTTCGTTAGCTAGGAAACCAATTTCTTGGAATGTATTCTTTGTCGCTGTCATAACAATTCTCCTTTCATTTCTCAGACACCTGTAATCTTCATTCTACGCCAGACGTCATTACAATATGACCCTGTTTAGTCATTAATTACAGACAATGACACACCAAATGGCGATCACCAAACACCTCATCAATACGTGCAATAGCCGGCCAATATTTATCATTCTCTTGCTGATCGTTTGGAAAAAAAGCTTGCTGTTTGCTATACGGTAGCTGCCAGTCAACAAATAACAAATCTTGCGTATGTGGGGCATTACGTAAGACATTGTTATCTTTATCGGCATTACCTGATTCTATTTGTTCAATTTCTTCACGGATTGAAATCAAGGCATCACAGAAACGATCAATTTCGCCCTTGTCTTCACTCTCTGTCGGTTCAATCATTAACGTTTCAGCGACTGGAAATGAAACTGTCGGCGCATGAAAACCGTAATCAATCAATCGTTTAGCAATGTCATTTACAGTGATTCCACAACTCGACTTAAAAGCGCGACAATCAATAATGCATTCATGTGCGACCCAATTATTTTGACCCGTAAATAAAATCGGGTAGTGGGCAGCGAGTCTTTTGGCAATGTAGTTTGCATTCAATATTGCATTCAATGTCGCTTGCTTTAATCCCGTTGCACCCATCATGGCAATATACGCCCACGATACAGTTAGGATGAGTGCAGATCCCCATGGTGCTGCTGAGATACTTCCAATTGTGCCCTGTTCATTTTTATAAGGGTTTACACCCGGAACAACTTGATGGTCCGGTAAATAAGGTGCTAGATGTTTACCAACGCCAATAGGCCCGACACCAGGCCCACCGCCACCATGAGGAATGCAAAATGTTTTGTGCAGATTTAAATGGGCAACATCCGCGCCAATTTTCCCGGGCTTACAAAGTCCAACTAAAGCATTGAAATTAGCGCCATCTAAATAAACTTGCCCACCATGCTGGTGAATCGTGTCACAAATTTGAATAAAGGCCTGTTCAAACACACCGTGCGTTGATGGATACGTTATCATCAATGCTGCCAGTTTATCCTGGTATTGCAGAGCTTTAGCATTAAGATCATCTAAACTGATATTGCCATTGGCATCACAATCTACGACAACTACCTTGAACCCTGCCATCACTGCACTAGCTGGGTTCGTGCCATGTGCTGAAGCAGGAATAAGACAAATATTACGTTGACCTTCTCCTCTGACTTGATGGTATTTCTTAATCACAAGTAATCCGGCGTATTCACCTTGTGACCCTGCATTTGGCTGAAAAGAAAATGCATCAAAACCGGTAATATCACAAAGCATAGCTTCTAGTTCATCAAACAACTGTTGATAACCTTGAGCCTGATCAAGCGGTACAAAAGGATGAAGTGAATGAAACTCATAATAGGATATTGCCTGCATTTCCGTGGCGGAATTTAATTTCATGGTGCAAGATCCAAGCGGAATCATACTGCGGTCAAGGGCTATATCTTTACGCGCCAGGGCACGCATATAACGCATCATTTTGGTTTCAGAATGATAGTCATTAAACACAGGGTGTTGTAGCTGTTTATCATGGCGCAATAATGTATCAGGGATACAGTCAATAACTGTATTATCTAACTCGGTAATATCGGGCAAATCATCATTTACATTGGCAAACACACGCCAAAGTTGTCGAATTATTTGTCTGTTCGTTGTCTCATTCAGCGCTATACCTAAATGATCCTCATCAATTATTCTTAAATTAATTTGAGCGTCATACGCCCTGTTAGCAAAGCGTTTTGCTCGTCCGGGCAAAGAGACAACAAAGGTATCAAAATACTGTTGGGTTATAACCTCATAGCCCAACTCGATAAGACCTCTAGCAAGAATTTGACTGTAACGATGGACACGCTGTGCAATGAGCTTTAGCCCCTCTGCGCCATGGTAACTGGCATAAAAACCAGAAATAACAGCCAATAAAACTTGTGAGGTACAAATATTACTCGTCGCCTTATCACGACGAATATGTTGTTCTCTTGTCTGTAATGCCATTCGATAAGCTAAACGTCCTTGTTGATCCTTTGAGACGCCAATAATACGACCGGGCATGGAACGCTTATACTTATCTTTGGTTGCAAAAAAAGCAGCATGAGGGCCACCATACCCCATAGGCACACCAAACCGTTGCGCATTGCCAACAACAACATCTACATCAAAGTCGCCTGGCGGTTTTAACAGTAATAAGCTCAATAAATCAGCGGCCACAATGACAAAAGATGACTTAGCATGTGCCGTAGTAACAAGAGCCGATAAATCGTGTACTTCACCTTTAGAACCGGGATATTGTACAAGTACAGCAAAAAAATCATCGTGTTCAATAGGTTGATAAGGATCAATAAAAGCAACATCAAAACCAAGAGATAGAGCCCGTGTTTTGACCACACTGATCGTTTGCGGATGACAGTCTTTATCGACTAAAACCTTACTGGAACTACTTTTAGTTATACGTTTGGCCATGGCAATTGCTTCTGCAGCAGCCGTTGCTTCATCCAGCAACGAGGCATTGGCAATATCCATCGCAGTGAGATCAATCACCATCTGCTGAAATGTTAGTAACGCTTCTAAACGACCTTGACTGACTTCAGCCTGGTAAGGTGTATAAGCCGTATACCAACCCGGATTTTCTAAAACATTACGTTTTATCACATCTGGCATGATTGTATCGTGATACCCCATACCAATTAGTGAGGTATAGACTTTATTACGCCGACGCATTTTTCTTAAATAGTTAATGACAGCATTTTCACTGATAGTCTCGGTGAGCTGCAAAGGTTCTTGTTCAAGTATATTGTTGGGAACCACTTCTGCGATAAGATCGTCAAGCTCAGATAAACCAAGATAGGACAACATTTCATCCCTTTGTTTTTGATTGCAGCCAATATGCCGCCGGATGAAATTACCTGGCGTTTCTAATTCCCGTAACGGTTGTTTAGCTGATATTTCCATAATTAATCTCTATGATAGCGGTGTGGGACAAAGGGCAACGTTGTTAGGTGTAAACGGGTTTGATGTTGCCTGACTCTGGCATAAAAGACGGTAGACTTGTCGACCTTGCTGTCTACGAGGGCTAATGCAATGGGTTTGTTAATGGTTGGAGAAAAACCACCGCTGGTGACATAACCGATGATTTCACCGTCTTCATTCTGTAATTCCTGCCCTTCTCTTACTGGAATTTTTCCATCCACTAATAAAGCAACTCTGTGACGATTGGCTCCTATTAAGCGTTGTTCGCTTAATTTATCTGCTCCTGGATACGCTTTATTTGTAGTTACTAACCATCGTAAACCTGCTTCAACCGGTGTTATCGTCTCCGATAATTCATGGCCATATAAGGGTAAACCAGCCTCCAATCTGAGCGTATCTCTCGCTCCTAAGCCCATTGCTTGCACATCATCAAATTGTAATAACTGTTTGGCTAAGCGTTCAGCGTATTGATTGGCTATTGAAATTTCAAAACCATCTTCACCGGTATAGCCACAACGACTAATAACGCAGGGCCAACTGGCAATCTTAGTTTCAATAGACGTCATAAAAGTAAGTTCAGCCGCTGCTGGACAAAGGGTTGAGATAACATTGCTGGCCAGTGGACCTTGTAAGGAAAGTAATGCCCTATCTTTCAATGGTTGCAACTGACACGAAGATGAAAGCTGTGATGTAAGGTGTTGGAGTACTTTAGCTCTACAAGCTGCATTGCTAACAAGCAATAACGATGATGGTAAATGTGTCAGAATGACGTCATCAATAACGCCTCCCTTTTCATTGCTAAATACGCTATATATTTGCCGGCCTATTTTTAGTTTTGACAGATCACTGGTCAGTAAGCTGTCTAATTCAGCCAAGGCTGCTAATGACAAACCGAACTGAGCCATATGCGAAACATCAAACAGCCCTGCTTTTTGGCGGCAATGTAACACCTCTTTGACGATGCCCATGGGAAACTGGATGGGCATTAAATAACCGCCATACTCAACCATTTTTGCACCAAGATTAAGCTGTAAATCATAAAGCGGTGTTTTGCCCGTCATGGATCAAGTCCCTATTTTTTAGTACGACTATTAAACTATCTGTGAAACACACACCATTACAGTGAAAACACGATCCACCGTATGAACCCTCAACATCAACTTTAACGAAAAAGAAGTGCAATTGCCATAGCCCTTTATAGTTGCAAGTAACTAAGCATATAAGCTAGTCTTAGAGTTAAATAAGATGGTGGGGAGAAGCTTTATGGCATGGCGCGAAACTGAAAAAGAAAAGACTTACACTGACGAGGAAATTGAAGCCCATCTGAAAGCTGAACTTCCCCATTGGTATTATGAAAAGGGCTGGATTCGTCGTAAATATAAAACCAGTGGCTGGAAGAGCACGCTCATGGTTGTTAATACTGTTGGGCACCTTGCGGAAGCCGCTTTTCATCACCCTGACCTCACTGTTTCCTATGCATTTGTCATCGTTAAATTGATGAATCATGCCGCCAAAGGTGTCACTGATAAAGATTTCGAGCTGGCTAGAATGATTGAGGATGTCATTATGTGGCAACCAGGACTCGATGATGGTGCGTTGGTTGGCACACCCGATGATCCGCGTTTTAAATATATAAAATACGATAAAGAAAAATAATTATTTTCACTAACTTCCTGGAGGGTGCATCATGAATGAAGATACCTTGAACATGGAAATTAGAAAATTTCTTAAAAAAGTCGGCATTAGTTCTCAGCGAGAGATCGAACATGCCATCAGTCAGGCTCTTGATAGAAAAGAAATAACAGCGAATGCCAGGTTACCTGTCAAAGTAACATTAACCATGGAAGATATAAAACTAGAACATGACGTTACTGGCCATATTTCCCTTGAATAATGGTGATGACAATGAGTGAAACAGATATTAATGTAGAAGAAGTAGTTTCAGTACTGAACCAGATACTGGAAACGGAGTTAGCGGGTGTGGTTCGCTATACCCATTATTCATTAATGATTTTTGGTTATAGCCGAATTCCAATCGTTTCATGGATGCGCGCGCAGGCCGATGAGTCGTTATTGCATGCAAATGAAGCCGGCGAATTAATTACCTATCTAGGACAGCATCCTTCCCTTGGTATTGGACCGCTATTAGAAACGCATAAACATGACATCGGTGATATTTTGTGTGAAGCCTTAAAACACGAACAACTCGCTCTTAGCATGTATCAACAACTACTAAGTATTGTAGAAGGTAAGAACGTCCTGTTAGAAGAGTACGCAAGGCGACTTATCAGTCAGGAAGAAATGCATTGTGGTGATGTTCGTAAAATGTTGCGCAGACCCGGTGGCTGATGGCAGAACAATTTGAGTCAGTTAACGTTTTTGGTGAACCGCTACTGCCCTGTAGTGAAGATCCATTAACTGGATTCCACCGAGATGGCTGTTGTAATACCAGTGAACACGATTATGGCTTTCATACTGTCTGCATCGAAGTTACAACGGCTTTTTTAGAATATTCGCGGTTTCGCGGCAATGACCTCAGCACACCGATTCCTGAGTTTGGTTTTCCTGGCCTTAGAGAAGGTAATTGCTGGTGCCTTTGCGCCCAACGCTGGCTAGAAGCCTATAAACTAAATATGGCACCAAGAGTCTATTTGACGCGTACACATCGGCGGACACTCGATATTATTCCTCTAAGTGTACTCAAGCAATTTTCTGCTGACTTGAATTAGGGCGTATCATATTACGCTTTTTAACGAAGGCAATAACAATGAAAGCATGTGGTGTGGAGTTAAAAGCTAACGAGGCTATTATTTCCCTTATATCATTTGAAGCTGGTCTCTACACATTACTTGACTGCAGAGTAAGGAAAATCACATTAGCAGATGCTAAAAGCAGTGAGCATATTAAAAAGTTCCAATTTGACTTTGCCAAACTCATGCAGGACTATCAAATAGATCAGGTAGTGATTAAAGAACGGTTGACCAAAGGTAAATTTGCGGGTGGTGCCGTTAGCTTTAAATTAGAGGCTGCAATCCAATTAATTCCTAACCTTAACGTGGCACTAATAACGAACAGTAGCATTAAAGAGTCATTAAAAAATAATGACTTAGCATACTCTTTTAAAGAAACAGGTTTAAAGCAGTTTCAGGAACAAGCTTTTAATTCAGCCTTGGCTTTTATTGCTCAGCAGTAACTTTTTGTGCAAAAAATGCCCGCACATCATCACTATTTTGCGTGATCGGCATGGCCGGTAGGCTACGCAAAAACAACTTGCCATAAGGTTTGCTTAAAAAACGCGGATCACATAAAACAAGCACACCAAAATCCTTACTATCTCGAATTAACCGCCCTATTCCTTGCTTTAATTGAATAACGGCCGACGGAATTTGAATAGTAGTGAAAGGATTACCGCCACGTTCCTTTAAATAATCAATTCTTGCCTGTAAAACCGGATCGCCTGGCGATGCAAAAGGAATCTTATCAATCAACACGCATGATAAGGCCTCGCCTCGTACATCAACGCCTTCCCAGAAACTGTTCGTACCAAGCAATACGGCATTGCCATGTTCTCGAAAATCATTTAATAAATTTGTTTTAGAAGCACTACCCTGTATTAATAACGGAAAGGGCAAATCTTCTAACGCCTTGGCAACCAGATTTAGTGCTTTGTAGCTGGTGAACAATAAGAATGTTCTGCCTTGACTATGGGTAATAATATCTTTGCTAATGTCAATAATATGAGACGAATAATCTTCATTATTTGGCTCTACCGGTATAGATGGCATGTACAATAAGCTTTGCTGTTGATAATTAAATGGACTTGACCAAATTACCGTTTCCGGATCTTCTATTCCTAATTGATGGCAAAAATTATTAAACTTGCCAGCAACTGTGAGCGTAGCTGAAGTAAATATCCATGCCTGACCATGTGCTTCCATCCACTGTTGAAAATAATGGCTTACATTATGTGGAGTCGCATTCATCACAACACCATTAGCATGTATATCAGCCCAGAGGATCAATCCGTCATGCCCCTCTTTGCTATCAAAAACACTCAACGTCTCCAATAATGCAATGCTACGTTCATGACATTGCTCCAGCCCTTTACTTCTAGCGGTGGCTAATTCCAACTGTTCAGCTAGATTTTCTAGGCAATCAAGAAGCTCAGTTAATTTTTCTGTGACACGCTTGTCTTCGGCAAGCTGATGCCAGGGTATGCGTTGTTCTTTCTCCCCTAAAGTCAAACGAAAGGTTTTACTTATGGCATTCAACTTCTCGCTGGCAAATCGGATATCTGACATATCAGCCGCATTTTGTTCCATTTCAACAATGCTGTCTCTAGCCAGTTCCAGCAGTTGATGAGTACTGACTCGATGTCCTAAAAACTGAGAAGCGATATCGGGCAATTGATGTGCTTCATCAATGATATAAGCATCTGCACTGGGCAGTACTTCGCCATGGCCAGCACTTTTTAATGCCATATCAGACATCAATAAATGATGGTTTATAACAACCAAATCAGCTTCTTGAGCTTTACGACGAGCAGCACTGATAAAGCAATCAGTAAAGTCTGGGCATTCTTGACCTAAACAGTTATCAACCGTGGACGTCACTTTCGACCATAAGGATGAATTGGAATCTAACAGGTCACTTTCACTTAAATCACCTGTAGTGGTTTTTGCAGACCAGTCAGTTAAATCTTGTAATGTGTCCGTTTGAAACTGAATCACCGGGTCACTTTTTGCCTGATTAAGCCGGTAATGACAAAGATAGTTACTACGCCCTTTGAGCAGAGCAGCCTTAAATGGCACCCCTAATGCTTTTCTCAATAACGGTAAATCGCGACGAAATAATTGGTCCTGCAAGTTTTTAGTGCCTGTAGACACCATTACTTTCTGACCGGACATAATAGCTGGCACAAGATAAGCAAACGTTTTACCCGTGCCTGTACCGGCCTCAGCAATAAGCACCGAACCGTCCAATAAAGTATCGGCAATTGTTAATGCCATTTCCTGCTGTTGTGAACGCGGTTCATAACCATCAATGTGCTGAGACAATAAACCGCCATCACCGAATATATGTTGCAATTGTTGCATCTTATATACTCAACCGTACGTTACAAGCCCACGCACTCACACTACCAGCAGCGAGAAATGCAATAAATGATAATAAAATTCGCCAGTTGTATTTTTTAATGAGCTCTCTTTCCGCGACAGTAGACAATATATAAGCTTGATCATGGTGTGGACTTGCTGTCATCAGGTGTAGTTGCTGCAACTTTTCGCTATTACCCTGTTTTTGTCTGACCTGTCTTTCAGCATCAATACGCGCTTTATCCCATTCTTGAGCGCCAAGTTTGCCATCACGATTATGATCATAACGATGAATTAGCTGATTTGGGTCATTTTTCCAGTGCCGTAAGAGCTGTGCCACGTGTTCACGAAAGTGACGTTGGCTGATTTCACCTTGTGATTTAAATAAACCAATGGCATAAAGCTCCTCGCCTTCAATGATAATACGCTCCGTATAACGGCGTGGCGGTATCACATGATGTTTATACCATGTCTTTTTATTTTTAACGATAACATCAGCATCATCCGGATCTATCACGCACTGGCCTGTACCATCATTAAGTAAAAACAAATCTTCACTGGTTTTTTTTTCCACTTGACGCCAATATGAACGGCTCTTACCGTTATGACGGTGTCTCACTTTCTCTTCGATAATATAGCTGTACCAGACGCATGTGGTGCCTGATAGTGGAGAAACAATAAGCGGCCCTTCGATCATTTGTGTACGACCTACCAGTTCAACATAGCCTTGTGCTGCACTCCGGACTTTTGCCGTAGGTACATTTTCAATCGTGCGTTTATGATGGAGATTGCGTGACATTTTGATAAAAGACCAGCCGCTTACCAAGAGCAAAACAATGAGTGCAACCCAGAACTCTGCTGCCGACAGTTGGGCAATGTCACTTTCAAGTGAACTAATCATAGTTGCAGCCATATTAGCCGTTAAACAACGTCTTAATATTAATGTCTGTTATTTCTTCTGCATTAAACTCAAGCAGAGTATGCGGACCAAAATTAAACCATTTAGCAATAATAACGTCCGGAAACTGTTCAATTCGCACGTTATTGTTATTGACGCTCTCGTTATAAAACTCCCGACGATCAGCAATGGCATTTTCTAGCCCTGTGATGCGTGCTTGCAAGTGTTGAAACGTGCTATCTGCTTTTAAATCCGGGTAGGCTTCTGCTACGGCAAATAAACTGCCTAAACCCAACCTTAATGCGCCTTCAGCCTGCCCTAAAGCCGGAATATCACCACGTTGTTGAGCATTAGCAACAGAAGATCGAGCTTGCATCACATTTTCCAGCGTTTCCTGCTCAAACTTCATATATTGCTTACATGTTTCAACCAATTTGGGTAATTCGTCATGGCGTTGTTTTAACAATACATCTATATTCGCCCAGGCTTTACTCACATTATGTTTGAGTGAGACCAGATTATTATAAATAACTACAATATAGCCCAAGAAAGCCGCTAATAAACCCCAAAAGATAAAATCTGCAACAGCCATTTATTAGCCCTCTTTGTTTAATCTTTTTGATTATCCCATAAATCTGGCATAAGCCCATCCTCTAATGTCCAGACGAGATCAGCGATAATCTTGAATTGTGCTATCGACATGACGCCGCGCTTTTTACTGTTTTTAGCCATTTTATCAACTAGCACTCTGGCTACTTCTTCCTTGCTGGTTTGATAAATTTCAACGGGATTATAATGATCATCAAATAAAACGAGTACTATTAGATCCCAGTGACCATCAGGATTTAGCTGACCGATACGTGGACTCGATTGGCTCTCTTCAAATAAAACACGGCCTTTAATAAGGTACTTTTTACCTTGGCATTGATCTTTACCAATGGCGTCATAGCCCACCGTCATGTCTTCGTTCAGGTCAAGGCCAAGTAATTTAGCAGCATCAAATCGTGCAAGTTCAGCAGTCACAGGTAAAGTATTACCTGTCGTTTGACGGTACCTGGCTGCTAATTGACGTGCTTGCTGCATCAATTTATCAATTGAAAATAAATCAATACTTTTATTGTCCTTATCTGTGGTCATTCATTTAGCCTAGTTGGGCATTTACCGCACTATAGCTTACACCTTCCTGATATAAAAAAACGGCCTAATCGTCAACCAATTAGGCCGTCTTATTTGAGCATTTATCTAAAAATATTACTTTTTAGCATCCAAAGCATTTTGGTAATATTTATGAACCAATTTATCCTGGTTTTCCAGTAAATAATCAATGCTTGGCTCATTATTCATTGCTTTTTCAATCGCTTTCCGCGTCGCTTCACGATGAATGTTGAATAAGGCTTCATGATCCAAGTCTTCAACAGTGATAATTTGTGGATTAAGCCAAACTGATACAATGATACCTAATTCATTGGCCTTTTCTTTTGGAAGCGTGCCGTTACGAACCGCATCCAGAACACCATTAGCAATCGCACCCTGTACCGTACCCATAAGAATGGTTGTATAAGCACTCTTTTTAACAGTTACTTTACTGACCATAATCGTTGCTGGCTTGACCATCATGTCTGTATTCATAAGTGCCAATACACGAGAGTGACCTTGTACTTGATCACCTAAAAGATTTGCAAAGGCAGTACCGAAAGGACCGTCGAGCTCACCAATAATGACTTCAGGTTCAGCAGCCGTGAAGGCAGGACCACCGGCTAATAAACATTCACCTGTACGCATTATGATTTTTTCGCTCATGAAATTCTCCCCTAGTTTTAATAAAGATGGATGCGCTGGCTAAACTACGCTAGCAATAACGCTTGATTAGAAAGAGATATTATCCTTATCTATCGACTATGTAGCAAGTCTGCCTTACTTTATAGTTTATCCAAACAAGGTTAAAATCTGCACTTAAAATTTGATTGAGTAGTTAGATGACAGAAATAAAAACCCCTTATGAACGTATTGGTGGCGAGCAAGCCGTACGTCATTTATGTAAAACATTTTATAAAATCATGTCCGAAACAGATAAAACGCAACACATTCGTGACATGCATCCCGAGGATATTTCTCTAAGTGAAGAAAAATTGTATTTATTTTTAACGGGTTGGCTTGGTGGTCCATCGTTGTATACTGATAAATATGGTCACCCTCGACTACGGGCTCGTCATCTGCCTTTCACTATAGGCATTGAAGAGCGCGACCAATGGCTTTACTGTATGGCTCATGCGTTAGCAACGTTAGAACTTGAACCTTTATTTGCGGAACAATTGATGGGGTCGTTTGCCCAAACAGCTGACTTTATGAGAAATCAACCCGACTAAACACATATAGATAAGGATCAACCATGAATATTGGCGCAGTTATCATTGGTGATGAAATTATGTCGGGGAAAAGACAAGACCAACACTTCCGTTATTTGCAACAGACGCTTGCAAAACGGGGATTAGAATTAAGTTGGACAATCATTGTTGGCGACGAGACGCAGCAATTGGAACGTGCTTTGCGTTATAGTTTTGCTGGCGATGATCTGGTATTTAGTTTTGGCGGTATTGGCGCGACACCTGATGACAGAACGAGACAAACTGTCGCCAAAATAGCTAATGTCGCACTGACACCTCACCCTGATGCTGTCGCTGAAATTGAAGCTGAATATGGTGACATTGCATACCCTAATCGCATACTCATGTCATATTTGCCGAGCGGTAGCCGGATTATCCCCAATCCAGTGAACCGTGTGCCCGGCTTTTCATTATATCACCACCACTTTATGCCGGGATTTCCTCAAATGGCCTGGCCCATGATCGAGTGGCTATTAGACACACAATATTCTCACCTCAAAAACCTAGCACCTGAAAGTGAGCAAATTATTTTCGTGAAGCATGCACGTGAGTCTGATTTTATTCATGTGATGAATACTATCGTGCAAGACTTCCCAGAACTTCGCCTTTCAAGTCTGCCGCATTTAGGTGATACCCCCCATATAGAATTAAGTTTGCGTGGTCCCAAGCTGGCTGTGTCTGAAGCAATGACTCTCTTAAAAACAACCATTGAAGCCACAGGGTTAAGCTGGTCAGATCAACTGACTAAGAAGTGAAACCACAATGATAGTGTTAACAGGCTCACTAGCGTTGATAACGTCACCGCAGCAGCATAAAGTTCGCTATCGAGTTGATAACGTTCGCTAATCACCACCCCAAATACCATAGTTGGCATGGCGGCAATAAGTACAACTTCAGCCTGTAGCTGTCCGGACAGACCAAGGAAATAACTCGTCATTAAAACAACCGCCGGCATGATCACGAGCGTTGAAACCAACACAGGCAATAAAAGCGGTATATAACGGATATGCAAACTCTGCCACCGAATACTCATACCCAAAACAATCAACATTAAAGGCACCACCCCTCCAGCCATTGTTGATAAGGCATTATGTAATAATGCCGGTTGTTCAATACCGAATAAATTTAAGCAAACACCAACAGCTACTGCCCATAATGGCGGTACTTTTCCCAAATCTTTCAAAGGATGGAATACTTTTTCACCATCGCCATAATGGCGAGCCAGTAAGATACCTAAGGTAAGTAACAAGGGCGTACAAGCAAATAAATCGTACTGAATAACAGTTGCTCTGGTTTCAGGGCCAAGAACCTGATCAAGAACAGGTAGCCCCAGATAAGTGGCGTTGGGGAATGAGCCTGCCAGTAATAAAGCCCCTTTTTGTCTGTTATTAATATCGAACAGCCGTAATGCTTGCCATGTGACAATAAAACCACTTGCCACACCCAGCGCTGCCAAAAAAGACACTTGAAAAGAGGCCCCTGTTAAGGGAGTACGCCATGTCACATCTAATACCATCGCAGGTAATAACAGATAAAAAACCAAGTCTGTTAACGAACGGCGGTGTGCTATCGCCGGTATATGTGATGGAGCATAAGATTTCCAGATACTACCGCAGGCGACCAACAGGGACATTTGCAAAAGAGCAGTTAACATTTTTACCTAACGAATCTGTGATGAACACGTCATAATATCAACACTCCCGCAAAAAGAATAACCCAATTTGTTGAACTCTGGGTATGATGGAAAGAAAGCCTTGCCATAGGCTTTTATTTTGGTTTCATGTCCATTGTTTACGGCAATCGGCTATGCTTTGGTTGCAGCTACCATCACGGTATAGTTACTATGTCATAGGATGGCTTTATTAAGGAACTATTATGTCATTATCAAAACAGTTATTGATTCTGTTAACCCTCCTCTTTTTTATTATTTTCTCTGTGAGTTTCGTTCTCAGTGTCGGCAATATCAAGAATTATTTGGAAGTAGAATCTGAGTTTCATGTCCAAGATACTGCAACATCACTGGGTTTGTCGCTTAGTCCACATATCTCTGATGAGAATGACCCCATCATCAGAACTATGATGAATGCCATCTTTGACATGGGGTATTACAAAGAAATGCGTTTAGTCGATGTTGATGGAGAAGAACTGGTTGTATTAGAAAATACAGAACAGATGGAGGGTGTGCCTGATTGGCTGATTAATCTCTTCCCCATGCAAGTGGCAACAGCCACAACTGAAATCAGCTCTGGCTGGAATATTTCAGGCACTCTCTACGTAACGGCTAACCCTGGTTATGGTTACTTAAAACTTTACGAACAGGCGAAAGCAACGTTTACTTATTCCATTCTGATTTTTATAGCGTCCTTACTTTTATTAGTCACCATTTTACGGTTGACCTTACAACCACTAAAAGAAATCGAACGACAAGCCAATCAAATATCAGAAGGCAATTTTGTTACCTTGAGCACCTTGCCCTGGACATTAGAAGTCAGAAATGTGGCTATATCAATGAATAGTATGTCGAGAAAGATTGGCGAGATGATCAATCGTCTCAATGGTCGACTCGATACTCTCAGTGAAAACCTAAAACTCGAACCTTTAACAAAACTATTCAATCAAGCGACATTTGAGGTCGATTTGAAACGTGCTTTATCCAGTGGACAAACCGGATATGCCGCCTTAATGAGGTTTGATGATCTGGGCTCACTCTCTAAGCAAATGGGTAAAGAAGCCATTGATCAACTTCTTATTGAGTTTGCCGAAATATTACGTCAGCAAGGACAGTACAGTAAAGCGTACCGCTTGCAGGGAGCTGAGTTCGCCTTATTACTATCAGTCAATAATAGTAAAGAATTAAAAGCCTTATTAACAGCATTACAGCATGATCTGGAAAAGCTTGGCAAAATTTATCAATTAGATGAACTTGTTCATATTGGTGTCATTCGTTATGAACGCAGTAGTGATTATGACAAGCTTTATCCAGCAATGATAGAAGCTTATGAGCAGGCAAAAATTATTGCTTCCAACGCCTATTTCATAAAAGAAGATTTAGCAACATCAATGAGTGAACTGGCCTGGAAAGAGGTCATTAGCGATGCCATCGATAACAACACACCTGAAATAACATTCACAGCACTGGCCTTGAATTATCAACAAACAACGCCTCAACAAGTCATGGAAGAAGCCTTTACAGTAGTCAAAGACCAACAGGGGCAATCATTATCGATTGGTACTTTCTTTTCTATGGCGCAAGAGTTTGACTTAGTCGAGTCTCTGGATAAGTGCATCGTTAATAAAGTCATTTTATTAATGGAAGAAAAAGCAAAGAATACAGCCGTCACTATTAACTTATCGATGAGTTCGGTACGTTCTCACCAATTCAGTGACTGGTTAAAAGCACGCGTGGAAAATTCAAAGCTTGACCCTAAATTACTGACGTTCAGTGTCACGGCTTATTCTGCGATGAAAGATATCACAGCTTTTGCAAACTTTTGTCATTTTGTTAAATCGTTCGGCGCAACAACCCTCTTAAAACGCTATTCTTCGGATATTATTGATATTGAACTATTGAAAGATCTTCATATCGATTATTTACGATTAGCCCGAGACTTAACAACCGACATTGAGATGAATCCTAACAAAGCTCAGTTTTTGGAAGTTATCCAAGATGTTGCCTCATTGTTAGATATTAAAGTACTCGCAGAAGCAGTCATTAAAGATAACGACTTTGCCCTTGTTAAAGCAGCGCATTTATATGGCATCAGCCGCTAGGCATATAAGTTAATGATGGTCAGCAAGCATCCTCACTCGTTAGCCATTTTATGCATGCTTTTGTGCATGATAATCTCATGGCCTTTATTGGCAGATTTGGAAGTAACGCAGGCCTTACTTGAAAAAGTTGAGCAACAATACAATAAATTCGCCCGAAAACGGGTTGCTGGCTGGCAACAACTAATCGATTCCTCTCAGAATTTGCCTGAGCTGGAAAAACTGGAAAAGGTAAATAAGTTTTTTAATAGCAATGTGCTATTTATTAATGATCAAGCTCTGTGGGGTCAAGAGGATTATTGGGCTACGCCCTTGGAGATGTTATCAATCGGTGCAGGTGACTGTGAAGATTTCTCTATTGCCAAATATTTCACCTTAAAACGGTTAGGTGTTGATGAAGATAAATTAAGAATCACCTATGTCAAGGCACTACAACTTAATCAAGCTCACATGGTATTAACTTACTTTGAAAATAAACGTGCCACTCCCCTAGTCTTAGATAACCTTATTATCGATATCAAACCGGCAAACCAGCGGCAGGATCTTGTTCCTGTCTATAGCTTTAATGGTACCGGTTTATGGTTGTCTAAAGCGCGTGGTGAAGGTCAACGTGTTGGCAATGCATCAAGAATCACATTATGGGAAGATTTATCAACACGAATTCAACAAGGTCAATAACATAGGCTATTAAGCTGATTTATCACTCTTCTCTAATACATAGGTGCGCCACATAGAAAAGCCCGGTAAAAAGTCAATATGATCTTTAATATTGAGGCCAACTTGTTGTGCCTCAGCCTCAAATTTCTCAGCTGATATGACAAATCTGTTTTGATATTCTTTTTTACTGCGACGAGCTTCTAGATTTTTTCTTCTACTAGCCTTGTAATTACCATCAACCCATAAAGAAATAATCACCGATGAACGTGACACACGTTTTAGCTCGCGCAATAATTTAACACGGTGCTGACTCTCACCGATATGGTGAATAAGCCGGATACAAAATACTGTTTCGACAAAATCATTAGCAAACGGCAAATCAAAAGCAGAACCTTGTTGAGCCTCTATACGTTGCACAATATCTTTAGGTCTATATTGTAGGCCCATGTTGATCATGTTCTCGCTATAATCAACAGCATGGATTTTCCTGTCTGGATCGGCAGCCAACAACTGCCAAAAACGGCCCGTTCCACACGGCATATCTAATACCGATTTTGGTGAGCCTGCTAATTTTAGGGCTTTTTTAGCTACATGATGGTCACGCCAGTTAGATAGTTGACGCCAGAAACCGTCATCATGTTTCAAAAAGTATTGTTTAGCGTGTTTTGCATCATATTTATTTGAAAACTCAAGTTCACTATTACGATAGTAGTTCAGCATGTTTAATTCCAGTGTGGAGACGACTGGAATTCATTATCGAGCAGTAAACTTAAAGAAAACTTAACATTAGCTTAAAGAAACGTTTAAAACTCGAATTCAGCTAAAAGCCGCCAAGTCTTATCTGGGGTTGCTGAATCAAGGCCGGCCAATACACCCATTTCCCAGTGTAATTTCTTGCCAGCAGCAATACGGAGATCACCCAACAACACAGGACCGACTGCCCGTGTGTCTTGATTGGCATATAACTCCAGTGCCGGTTCAATCAGTGGCGATAAGCGATAACGTGTTTGTAACCGTAGTTCTGATTCCAGTTCAGCATGGCGACTATCACCCCATTCATAAGCCAGGCCAAAATTACTGGCAACCGACCATTGACCCAATTCTTTTTCCATTAATAAGGTTGTTGCCAATTCCCAATTGTTGTCGTGATATTCATGTTCTAGCTCGGTGAGTAGCCCCCAATCAAAACGATACTCACCCTGCTCGGATAATTGCCATTTAGCTTCCAATTCATAAGCTTCAGGTTTTATATCGCCAGTATAATTTTCTTTACCAATGACATACAGTTCAAGAAATACGTTTTCAGAAACAGACTTGCCAAAACCAAGTCGGTGTATTTGCTCGCCATCAGATTCAATCATCCGCCATTCGATCTCCCGTTCCAAGGGTTGTACATAAGGATGATAAACCTTATCAATCGCCAAACCATCTGCGAGACAGATAGCCGGTAACAAAGAGCAAAATAAAACACTTTTTTTAAATAAGCTCATCGCGACTCTTCTTTTAAATATCGTTTATAAACAACTATGACGGTATACAAAATCAGTACAAGACTTGTCAGATAACTCACCACTTGTATTTTCGTCGGGGTCGCTTCATAACTCATAACAGCATAAAGTAGCTGCCCTATCAATGACTGCTCATTAATGAGCATACTGCTATTCCACAAAGGTGCTTGACTGGCAATAATATCGGCTTGCGATAGAAACTGAATAGATTGTGAAACCATACCAGCAGCAGTAAAAGATAGCATTAATAAACCGGTTAACATTCCCTTGGCTGTCGTCATACTGACAATCAAGTAATAAAATAAAATACCGATGCTAATACCAATACCTGCCCCTATTAAACTACCTATAATCACACGGATTAATAACTCTTCATCGCTGACAAAACCTGTTATATAAATAATCACCTCTGAACCTTCACGCATGATGGCAATCGTAACAACTGTAATCATTATCAACTGAATAATTCGTGGTAAAAATTGCCTGAGACTCAAGGTAACTATTAGTAATAAAATAAACAAATAAATTAGAAAATGCAGATTGGCATTAACGATTTCTTGCCCGACACCATCGAAAGCCATTGAAACAGCACTGACAACAAATGCGTAGCCACTTGCAGCAATCAGACCACTCAAGACGGAAATTCTCGCCCAACCTTTTGATAATGACAAAATATGGCTGATCGCCAGTAGAATACTGATCAAGACTGATGCTTCCAGCACTTCTCGAAGTATAAAAATAACGGAATTTAGTAACATAGCATCTTACTTAACAATGACAAGACCTTGTGCTGTTTTAGGAAAAAACTCACCAAAAAAAGGATATTCTCCAGCAGGTAATGGTCCGATAAAAATGATGCCTCTACTATTACCTGGTATTACCTTTTCACGATTCAGCTCATAACTTTCAAACTCTTCCGCCGTTGAGTCTTTGTTAATAATCAACAGCTTAACCTTGGTGTCTGCAGGTATCTCTATTTCGGACGGAAAGAACAAATGATTGCGAATTTCAATTTCTATCGTCGGTGTTGCTAATGCCGTTCCACAAAAAAAACAGCAGAGCCACACATTTAATTTGAAAAATTGGAGCCTTGTCATCAGCTAATCACCTTGAAAATCAACCACCATCTTAAGACCACCTAAATGTTGAGATGTCAGCATTGAAATATCGGCATTGTGCATAGACACAATGTTTTTAACAATGGACAAACCTAAGCCACATCCACTTTCTTCGCTATTATGTCGGTCACTACCAACACGGTAGAAGCGCTCAAAAACACGTTTATAATCACTTTCAGGAATGCCAGGGCCTGAGTCTTCGACACATAACCGTATGCGCTGATGTGCTAATTTGTTGATTGCAACCTTAACTTTTCCGCCTTTCGGTGTATATTTACATGCATTACTAATTAAGTTGGCGATCAAAGTTTCCAAAGCAAATTTATTGGCAGTTAGCAAACATCCCTCATCTGATTGAAAGTCAATTGTTTGTCCTTTATTTTCGAACTGCTGATAACTATTAGCTATCATTGTTTTACTAATAGCCGCCAGGTCAACCTGTTCCATTGACAGTAAAGCCTGATCGGGCGAGTGTCGATATAAAGATAGAATTTGTTCTACCACATAGCTCATTCTGTCAATCCCTGCTGCCATCTCAAGCATATCTTCATGACTTGCATCATGTTTATTGAGTAAATTATGCATTTGTACCTTTAACACACTAATCGGGGTTCGTAGTTCGTGTGCTGCATCAGCAGAAAACTGCTGTTCACGTATAAAAGCAGCGTTTAAACGGACTAGAAGCCGATTAGTAGTAGCGACTAACTGTGCCAACTCAATGGGAACATTTGTCATTTCAACAGGGCTTAAATCATTCGCCTGTTTATTGTTCAGCTGCTTACCTAAATTACGAAGCGGTTTTAAACCAAAACCGATGGCCAACCAAATAATTAAGCCCATTATAGGGATAGCAAAGACAATAGGAATAATTGAGGCCAGAACGACTTTTTCTGCCAAACTATAACGAACATCGGATCGTTCACCAGTGATGATCCAACGGTCAAGGTGGGGATCTTTTAAAATAAAAGTGCGCCAACGGTAACCATTGAAATTGTTATCTTTAAAGACATCTTGGCGATTTACATCAAACACTAAATCTCTCGGGGCGTTATTTGAATGCGCCAATAACACTAAATCAGCAGACCATACTTGATAAAACACCGTAGGTAACGATTCAAATACCGCACTATCTCTAGTTTGAGTATTTTGGTTGGCATTAGCAATGATTTCAGCCATGCTCCTCAGGCGTTGATCGAATAGCGTTTGTGCCTGCGCCATACTTGACCGATAACCATGCAGCAATGACAAAAAGGTCACTAAAGTGATAATAGCCAATAATGATAATAGTAAATAAAGACGAATAGATTTCATGTCTGACTGACAATGTAACCTATTCCACGTAATGTTTTGATAAATCTATCGGGTAATTTTTTTCTCAGGTGATGAATATGTACTTCGATGGCATTACTCGCAACTTCCTCACCCCAGCTATAAAGCTTGGATTCTAACCCCTCTCTTGTCTGCACGCGTCCTGCATTTTCCATCAGTGCTTTTAATACCATGAACTCTTTACGGGATAATTCAATTTCCTGACCTGCGACCATTAGCTGATGGCTAGCTGGATCAATAGTTACTTGGCCTATCACTAAATCACCGTGTTTAAAAGCACTGGCTCGCCGCTCAAAAGTACGAATTCGTGCCAATAATTCTGCAACTTCAAATGGTTTGACCAAATAATCGTCAGCGCCTAAATCCAGTCCCTTGACCTTATCTCCTAATGCAGCGCGTGCTGTTAAAATCAAAATAGGGAGATCGGCAGTAAGTCTTCTTATTTTCTTAAGTGCTTCTAACCCATCCATATCTGGCAATCCCAGATCAAGTATTAACATATCCGGCGGGGTCGTTTTTACTGCGTTAATAGCTAATTGCCCTTTTGAGACATGATTGACCGTGACTGTTTCATGCTGTAGAGCACGCACCAATCCCTTAGCTAACGCTTCATCATCCTCAACTAATAGTATCTGCATATTTATTTACGATCTAATTTGTCATTAATCTTTTGTAATAATAAAGCAATTTCTTGTTGGCGACCTTTATCTGCAAGTGGCCGTTCAGGGCGTGCTGGAGCTGATTGTGCCTTAAGCAGATATTCCTTAGCTTTTGGATAGTGCTTATTATCGAATAAAAATTCAGCATAAAAATAATTACTATCGATGCCGTTAGGGTTATGTACTAAAGACTTATCAAATAATGCCTTAGCCTTATCATCGTCACCAAAAGCAATCGGCCAGCCGGGTACTTTAGAATACAATGTCGCCAGACTGGTGTAGGCAGAGCCGGCAAGCACTGAACCATCGCGTTCGATCGCTTTATCGAAACAGCTCTTTGCATCATAAGCTAACGATAAAGCGCCGAGCCCCCCTTTTACTCCAGCGAAACTGGAAGTGATTATACCTTGCCAGGTCAAAATTTCGGCGGAATCAGGATAGTTACTGCTAGCTTGCTCAGCTTTGATAATAAGTGCCTTGTAGGCTTTGATTTGTTCATCACCATTCCGCTCATACTGGGCAACAGCCCAGTCATGTTGTAATTGTTCTAAGGTTGAAGATATATCAGCCATCGCCACGCGCGAGAGCAATACCATGAATGACAAAACAACGACTCTCATTATTTTCATCTTATTACCTACTAAAAATATTGTTTAATTATGGGTAGTTTTTTTGCTAATGCATTATCGACTAGACGAGGAAAAACACTGTTAATACTAATGAATAACCTTTCAGGCCATCCCAGAAAGACACGTTTTTTATTATTTTCAAGGAATTTAACAAAGAATTTTGCTACCGTTTCAGCTGAATCCATTTTATTACCCAAAGCGTTATTCATCATGACTACCCGCTGGCTATTAATCGTGGTTTTGGTAGCTCTTGGAGCAAAATAACGAACATTAATATCGCTATCACTAAGTTCCCGTGATAAGGCCTCTGTAAAACCACGTAAACCAAATTTACTGGCGCAATAAACCGCAAAACCCGCATAACCAATACTGCCAAAAGAGGAACCGACATTGACAATCGACGCTCTGTCGCTTTGTTTTAATAGTGGTAATAACGCCTGTGTTAATAACACGGTACTGATTAAATTAACTGAAAGTATGGCCTCAATGTCCTCAGGTTTAGTTGTTTCAATCGCACTAAACTGACTGATACCTGCGTTATTAATCAGCATATCAATACCATTGCTTAATCGTTCACAATAATCAGTAAGTTGGTTTCGCCCAGTATCCTTATTAATATCACAGACAAAGCAATAATGTTGCCCCCCCAATGTTTGGTTAAGTTGCTCAAGTTTTTGTGGATCCCTAGCCACTAATACGAGTTGAGCCCCAATATCGGAAAGTTGCTTGGCAATAGCTGCCCCTATTCCACCACTGGCACCAGTTAATACGATGGTTTGTTGAGCCAGATTATGCTTAGTCATGTTTCTCCATCCCTGATGTCAGACTGAGAAAAATATCACCATATAATTTATAAAAAACGTGGGCAGAATGAATAATAAGATTTTGTTCACCCCTATCTGTAATTTTATTCATTAAGCCTTGGAAAAATAGAACATGCTCTTGGTCCAAAGCACCATGTGAACGCAGATAGCTGAACGCTGTATTAGGTAGCTTCAAGCTTTTTTGAACACCATCTGCCGCCGTATCTGCAGTAGTGATACTCGTGCCTTCAAGCACATGCACCATGCCAAAAAAGCCCAGTGGGTTAACACGATTGATCATGTCATAAGCATAGGCGACCATCACTTCAGTTTCACAGCCAGGTTCGCTTTTTCTAACAAACTCTTTATCACCACCGCAGGCAGCAATATCATTTAAAATCCATTCCTGGTGCCCTAATTCTTCCTTAATATATTCTGCAACTGCTTCTCGTAACCATTCTTTATCATCAGGCAGTGCTGCTCCTGTCGCCATTAAAAGTGGAACGGTATGCTTTACATGGTGATAAGCTTGCGTTAGAAATCCTATATATTCGTCTAATGTAATAGCGCCTGTGAGTGCATTATTGATGATAGGCGCTTCGAAAAGTTTAAGGCGTGATTGCTCAGTTTCAAGCTGTAAGCGTTCAAAAAAATTCATACTAATTCTCTCTGATAGAATGATTCAATGTCATGTTGAAAATTTTGAAAAATAGCTTCTCTTTTAGGTTTGCCACTGGATGTCATTAAGCCATTATCAATGTTAAATTCAGTCTCTAATACCTTCCAATATCTAACATTAGAATATGACGGTAACCTGCTGTTTATATGTAATATATATTTTGATATAAGTATCTCAGACACGTTACTTGACATCGGTACGACCAGAGCAACACAGAAAGGCTTAGCATCACCAAAAATTATGGCCTGCTTGAACAAGCCTGATGCCATCAGCTCACTCTCTACCCACTCTGGATTGATATTGCGTCCAAAACTGGAGATGATGACATTCTTTTTGCGACCATCAACGAATAAATACCCCTGTTCATCGTAATAACCCAAATCACCACTGAAAACCTTGTCTGGATACCAGCTCTTTTTATCGTGTACATAACCAAGAAAACTGTTGCCCGTAATCACAATCTCACCTTCTTCAATAACAACATTAAGATGTGGCAATACCTTTCCCACTGAAGATAATTTTTTATTAATCAATGAATTTAAACTGACAACCGACGCACACTCTGACAAGCCGTAACCTTCATAGACAGGTAGTCCAAGTATTTCAGATTCTGACAATAAAGCTGGTGACACTCGGCTACCGCCAACAGCAATAAACTCAAGAGAAGCAGGCGGTGACCAGCCTTCAACGATAGCTTTATTCAAGCCATGTAATAATTCAGGCAAGGCAATAAAGCTTTGCGGCTGAGTAGAGGAAATCACGGAGAGTAATTGACAAAAATCAACGCCATTACTGCCTTCAAATCCCAACCTGTCAGGCCTTGAGGCGATAATAAGGCCGCCACTTAACAACGTCGCATAAATACCCGCGATATTTTCTAATAAGGTACTGTAAGGCAAAATAGAGAGGTGCCTTATGGCCGTTAAGCCCGTTGTTGCCAATAACGATTTAGCCACTTGTACCTGTTGTTCACTGTTAAGACAAACACCTTTAGGTTGGCCCGTAGTACCCGATGTAAAGGTGATTTTTGTTGTACCTTTAGGTAACTCAACGAACTTTGAATACGGGTTATTTAGTAAACGTAATCCTTGCAGGTTGAGTGTGATTTCATCGTCAACTGACAATGGCAACAGTGTTGATAAGCGCTTGTCTTTCGAAGAAGTAATGAGCTTAGTCACACCAGATTCATCAATGACATGCAATAGTTGATCATCAGAAAAAAAACCAGGTAATGGTACAAATACAATACCTACAAGCTGGCAGGCGAGATCAACAACAATCCACTCAAAGCTATTATCAAGTAACAATGCTAGCCTGCTTGTGCCGAACTGTTTTAATTCTCTAGCAAGCTCATCAATTGCCCGTTGCAATTGTTGCCATGAATAACGATTTTCATGACTAACAATGACAATATCCTCAGGGGTTGTTTGTGCTTGATATTGTATACGTTGCCAAATTTCTGACATTAGCCGTCGCCCATGCATATTGTGTTGGCAAATTGTTCAATGTTGTTCTCATAATTCTGTAGTAAAAAGCCAATAACATGATGTTTTGTTAAAAGGTTATAAGCTTCAGGTAAGTGCCCGCAGACCACTCGCGGTGCACCATCATAATAACTTCCCCATGTTTCACCATGATCAGCAAGTTGGTTTTTGTCGGCATAACATATCGCTGTTGTCTCAATTGATAAGCGAGAAAGTAATTTCATGACTTCGTTGGTTGCTGTAAAAACAACCCACTGGTAACCGGCTTGAGCTAATATCGCGGTAATAAGAATAAACAACACTTGGCTGTCGCCATGTCTGGCGGAGCTTAAGTTACCAATTTCAACAATTTCGTTTCTGTTAATAGCATGCTTGTGAACATCACTTAACACGTGTTCAATCGGTCTGTTGAGGTATTGTTCAAGAAAAAGTTGCGACGCTGTTCTTGCTAGCTGAAAACCCAGTGTCGCTGATAATTTATCTTCATAATAAGCTGAGAGAAAATAAGGCAAAAAAGAATCAAGCTTCGCGTGGTAACGCTGTTGATAACAACGGATAATAAAATGTTCAATGTCGTTTCTTCTAGCTGAGAGTTCGCCATCCATTTCTACTGCTGTATAAGGCAATAGTAAACGTGGCTTTCTACGTCTTTTCGTCGTGGACTGCTTGTTAACAGCCCGTGGCTTTTCTTGAGTCGCCGACATTCTAAGCACCTCTTTTGTCAATGATGGTGCCTAGAATAAAGATCAAGTCTTAAATAAAACTTAAGAAAACAAATTTTCTTATTGTGGCTTTAATCAGCCTTTTGTGGTTGGGTAAACCTGTCAACAATACTTTCATGAACAGATAATAAAGCTGGTATGACTAACAATACGAGGATAGTTGAAAACATAAGACCAAAGGAAATAGATACAGCCATCGGTATTAAAAATTGGGCTTGTCGTGATGTTTCAAACAATAGAGGCGTTAATCCACCAATCGTAGTCAATGAGGTCAATAATACCGCTCGTAACCGTTGACTAGCGGCTGTAATGATAGCCTCATCCGTTGCCATGCCTTTTTCACGCAGCTGCTTGAAAAAGGTCACTAAAATAATGGAATCATTAACAACAATGCCAGACAAACCGAAAATACCGAATAATGACAATATCGTCAGATCAATTCCCATTAGCAAATGACCCATTAATGCACCAATAAGGCCAAAAGGAATGGCACTCATAACAACCAATGGCCAACCATAGGATGAAAACACCCAGGCTAAAATCAAATAAATGAGTGAAAAAGCCAATACAACCCCGGTTTTCATATCTCCCATTGTTTCGGCTTGCTCTTCCGCCCGCCCTTCAAGACTAAATTGTATGCCATAGCGTTCTGAAAGAGACGGTAAGAAATCTTGTTTCAAGTTAGCCAGGATTTCATTACTGTTGTTTGCTTTGGAGTCAACCGATGCTGTGATATGAATAGCAAGTTGCGTGTTCGTATGTCTTAATACATCAAAGCCTCTTCGTGCCTCAAAATCAACCACACTGATTAGAGGAACACTGTCACCCTGAGGCAGTCTCAGCATGAAGTTCTCCAATGTAGCCATTGTGTCACGTTCATTGTCAGGCAGCATAACCCGCACCTCAACTTCATCATCACCATCCTGGAAGATTTGCACCAACTGGCCATCAAAAGCCGAGCGTAATTGACGGCCGACATTATTGACAGTTAAGCCTAAAACTTCACCCTGACTATTTACTTGATAAATAAGTTGTTCCTGCCCATAGGGCATATCATCTTCTATTGCCGACACACCCTCAAATTGTTTGAGCGCTTCAGCTACTTCCAAGCCCGCTGTTTTTAATATTTCAGCTGACGCGCCTGTTAACACAATATCAACATCACTACCCGGTGGCCCTACCCGTCGTTCTGATAAAGTAAATGTCTCAATACCGGGGGGCAATGTAATATGCTCACGCCAGGCAGCAATAAAGTCACTATTTCGAATGTTGCGGGCATCCGGTGAGACCATTTCTAACTGTATTGAACCGAATCGCTCTTCAACCTGAGCTTCAAGGCGCCCTGCTGTACTGGCACTTCCAAGTCGCGTCACACTAACATCTACTAAATGTTCACCTAACTCAGCTTTCGTTTTATCAAGTCCGTCGTTAAGTTCAGCAAGAAAACGACTCACCTCACTGGATGGAGTACCGGCAATAAAACGGGCATTAGCATAAATCGTCGTGCCTTCAGGCGATGGGAAAAAAGTAAACAGCAGGCGGCCGCCGGCTAAGAAACCAATCATGATAATAAGCAATGCAACTGTGCTACTGATAGTGATTCCACGATATTTAACAGCAGCAGCTACAAGCGGTCTGAAGAACTCATCCCGGAAATAATTAAATTTATCATCCAGTTTTTTTCTAAACGGTGATGGTTCAGAATGATGCATTGAATGAAATGTATGGCGCAGATGGCCGGGAAGAATTAAAAAACTTTCAAATAAAGAAGCAATAATGACGCAAATAACAACAAACGGGATATCAAATAAAATATTTCCCATTGTGCCACCGATTAACATCAACGGTAAAAAAGACGATATCGTTGTTAATGACGAAGCCACAACGGGTGCTAACATTCTCCTCGCTCCGCCTTCAGCTGCTTCCAGTGAGTTTTCGCCCATTTGGTAATGCGCCAGACTATCTTCACCGACCACAATGGCATCATCAACGATAATACCCAACGCCATAATCAGACCAAACAAACTGATCATATTGATCGAGCCACCCAATAAAAACATGACAAACAATGTCGCCATAAATGACACTGGGATACCCACAGCCACCCACCAAGCAACACGGCCATGAAGGAACAAAAACAAAACACCTATCACCAACACCAAACCACCCAGACCGTTGGTCAATAGCAGGTTCATTCGTTCCTTTATCAGTTCCCAGCTCTCATCATAAACTTTAAGCTCAACACCTCTGGGCAACGTTGTGGCATTATCAGCCACCCATTGTTCTAGAATAGCAGCCGATTCAAGTGAATCTGCATTGTCGGTCCGTTGTAGGCGGATTTCGACAGCTGGTTTACCCTGATAAAAAACATTAACCTGTTTACGCATTGGGCGGCGTTCAATCTCAGCAATATCACCTAACAAAATCAAACGGCCATCAAGCCCCGTTTTTATAGGTAATTGTGCAAATGCTTGTGCGTCACGTCTTTGATCTAGACTTCTTAACTGCCTTGTAGCGTTAGCATTACCTATTTCACCTGCTGGTAAATCTCGACTTAATTCAGCAATACGCTGGCTGACCGTGTCGATATCCAGGCCAAGTGACTGCAGTTTTTCGGTAGACACCTGTATTGCCATTTCTTCTTCTGGTAAACCAGTGATGTTAACCCTGGAAATACCTCTATCAAGCAAGTCATCCTCAATTTGGTGCACCAGATACCGTAACTCATTCAATTCGCCTGATGTCGAAATCAGGAGTCGGGCGACGGATTCATAAGCAGTAATCATGGTGACTTCGGGCGTTTCTGCGTCGGTAGGCAGGTTGCGCAACTGGGCGACTTGTTCTTTGACTTGATCAAGTGCTGGCCCCATATCAGTGCCTTCTTCAAACTGAATGGCAACTAAGGACATGCCATAGGTCGATGTTGATGTGATTTTATCAATAAAATCGACTGTTCTCAGTTCTTGTTCTAAACGGGTCGTAATCGCATCTTCCACATCTTCTGCACTGGCACCTCGCCATACAATGCGGACATTGATGGTATCGAGAATAAATGTTGGAAAAAACTGTGTATTTAGACGACTTAGTGATAATAACCCGGCCAAGACCAGGGTTAACATCAATAGGTTTGCAGCCACCTTGTGCTGAGCAAACACACTGATGAAGTCACGTTTATACGCCATCTTCGATAGCCTCAACCCTTAGACCAGTTGTTGCATTGGGTAGCTGAGTGCTAACAATACGATCATTTTTGTTCAAGGTATCACTACGAATCAACAGTCGGTTTTCACCATTTTTATCACGATACTCACCAACACGATTCACCTTCACTGCTTCGAGGTAACCGTCATTAATGCGATAAACACGATCGAGGCCATACAAAGCATTAAAAGGAATGCTAATCACGTCATGTTCTGGTTGTAAAAATAACGTCAGTTCGACAAATGCTCCCAACGTTAATGTAACGTCACTTTGGGAGACAAGCTTGAATAAGCCATCAATACCGCCACTATTCTGTTGAATTTCACCCGATAAACGGCTTAGTTCAAAACGAAGATTTTGTTCATTAACTGTCGCTGCAGCCAACACTGTATGGCCTGTAGCCAAGCTATCACGAATTTGTTTAAGATAGCGCATCGGCAGTTGCGCACGCACTTCAAGGTGCGACAAGTCATAAAGGGTCAGTAATGCATCACCATTTCTTACTCGATCGCCTACCGCCACATTAAGCTTTGCCACACGACCAGCAAAGGGAGCTTTTATCACTGTTCGTGCTAAATCGAGCTTCGCTTGCCCCAATAGCGCTTCAGCACGACTTAATCGCGCTTTCAAGCCAGCTAATCTACTCGGGTGTTCTCTGATGTCATGTTCCAGTGTTTTAACCGTCACTAACTGCCGTTCTTTATTGGCACGTGTTTCATCAAGGTTAGATTGAGACACCAGCTTTTTCTGCTGTAACGTCAATGCTCGTTGAACTTCTTTTTCAGCCAAGGCTAACAATTGTTTTTGATGAGACAATACATCTCTATCACGTTGGTAGCGGGAGGTTTCACTGGCAATCAGCGCTTCAATTTCTGCCGCGTCAGCTTGACGTTGTTCGACAACTAGGCTGACATCGCTATTATCAAGCTGGACTAAGATATCACCGGCATCGACAATAGAACCTTCCAGAATAGTAACCTGCTCAACATCGCCTGCTACAGCAGCATTTAACTTGGCAAGTCTTGGCGTCTCGACACGGCCATAGAGTGTCAGTTCCGGTGCAACATCCTGATAGGAAACAGCAACCGTACTTACCCGCCAGACTTTTTCTGGTTTGTTGACGAGTGCTTTTTCAGGTTTTGATGCTTTTAAGGCCCAGAATACTAGGATAGCAATTAATAAAATGACAAACGGTAAAAATGCGCGTTTGAACAAGGTATTTCTCCTTAAAAGCCTTAAAAGGTTCAGACATTATCGACAGATTCTACTTTAAATTAACAATGTGCTGTTAATCCTCTTCATGGCTACTTAACCACAGCCACTCTAATGGCATCAAGCGTGAACCCTGCTTGAGCAATAAGCTGATTTAATAGCTGTTTTTTTTGAACCAAATGTTCTAATTCTTCCGGTCTGATCGCAGGGTTAATCTTAGCCAGAGCATGAAGGCGCTGTTCTTCAGGTTCTAGCAATGCTCGCACCCGTTCTAATGATGAGGCTATTATGCCTGCTTCCTGTTGCTGTGCCCTGTCAGTTGCTTGTTTTATCAGAGTGGCAATATTATCCCTTGTATGTTTAACCAATTCTTGCTTGGTGATAGTGGGTATACGACCCACTTCTTGGTTAAAGGTTCTTTCCGGCAATATATCGCTGTAATCTTTTCCTTTCTCATCAATCACAATACGCAGGTAGCTATCTGATAAGTAACGTGTTATCTGTATATTTTTAGGTGCCGTACAATGTAGTTTAAATACAGCTTCCAGTAATAAAGTACCTGGCTTGATTTGGGTATTATTCAAGGTACAAAAAGCCGTATTGCCAAAATCACTATTGATGACCATATCCAAACTACCCTGGACCATCGGGTGTTCCCAAGTTAAAAACGTCATATCTTCACGTACAAGTGCCCGATGGCGTTTAAATGTAGCAGTTAACCCATCTTCAGGTAGACCCGGAAATTGGTCATGTAACATATGGTTGCCGGGACTTAGAATAAAACTATCACCACTGTGAACCTGTTGATCAACACCATAAACATCAAATATCTGTTCCATGAATAAAGATAATCCAGCACTATCAGCCGCTTCTTCCATATCAGCCAATAGTATTTCAGCTTGCTCTTCATCACAGGAATTAAGTTCCAGCAATCTATTACGACCGTTTTGTAAATTGCTGATAATGTCCGTCCGTAGTTTTTGTGTTTTTGCCACTAATAATTGGCAGGCGTCTTTATCTTGAGGATGATGCAAACAATAGAATAAGTCTTGCTCTATCTGCTGAAACAGACTGTTTCCTGCCTGAGAAACGTGTTCAAAGGCATTCACGCCAAGGTGATACCAATCGACTAAAACCTGTTGTGCTGATTGTTCATAATACGGCACATGAATGTGTACGTTATGATGCTGACCTATTCGATCAAGACGACCAATACGTTGTTCCAATAAATCGGGGTTAAGTGGTAAATCAAATAAGACGAGGTGATGAGAAAACTGAAAATTACGGCCCTCACTGCCTATTTCTGAACAAATCAACACTTGTGCACCGTCAGTACCATCTTCTGCAAAATACGCTGCTGCGCGATCCCTGTTAATCAGTGTCATACCCTCGTGGAAAAGTGAGGTTCTCACGCCCTGCTTAACTCGCAGATACAATTCTAGCTGTTGTGCCGTTTCTGCTTGAGCACAAATAATGAGGATTTTGTCCTGTTTATGCTGCTTCAACCAATCAGTTAACCAAGTAACACGCGTATCCTGTTTCAGCCAATCATCGCCAAATAAACGTTCAGTTTGTAACTGCTCTACTATATCGATACCTGAATGAGTCAGATCATAATCCGCAGGTGCCGATAAAGGGTAGCTGTGTAAATGACGTTGGGGGAAACCGGTAACAATATCACGGGTATTCCTGAATAAAACGCGCCCGGTACCATGACGATCTAATAAGGACCGTATTATTTGTTGTTTGGCCTGTTCAAAGTCATCGTTTGCCAATATAGCCTGATACTCTTTCTCGTCCAGGTACTGAACTAAGGTTTGCTCAATATTAAAGACTGCTTCCTTATTCTCACAAGCCTGTAACGTTGATATTAAGGCGCTAACCTGCTGATAGTCTGATTCCTGTTGTTTAAACTCAGTTAAATCATGAAAACGATCCGGGTCTAACAGACGTAAACGAGCAAAATGACTCTCCACACCTAATTGTTCGGGTGTCGCTGTCAGCAATAATAAACTGGGTATTTTTTGTGCCAGCATCTCAATACAACGGTAAGCTTGACTGACGTCCTGCTCGCTCCAACTAAGATGATGTGCTTCATCTACGATCATCATGTCCCAGTCAGCGTCCAAAACAGATTGATAAATGTCAGCATCTTTTGTTAATAGCGACAGTGGGCATAATATGAGTTGTGCAGATTCAAAAGGATTACTTTGTTCATTGTCCAATATCGCCTGATAGCGCTCATTATCCATGATGGTAAACGGCAGGTTGAAGCGTCGTAACATTTCAACCAACCACTGATGCATTAAACTGTCTGGCACCACGATCAATACTCGTTCCGCCTGCCCGCTGATCAGTTGTTGATGGGCAATTAAACCAGCTTCGATCGTTTTACCAAGTCCCACTTCATCAGCTAGTAAAACACGCGGTGCAAAACGCTGTGAAACTTGATGCGCAATATATATTTGATGCGGTAATAACTGAACACGAGGGCCAAGCAAACCAAAGACCGTTGACTGTTGCAATCGCTGTTGATACGCCAGTGCCTGAGTACGCAACTCAAACTGCCTGTTTTTATCAATTTGCCCAGCTAACAAACGATCCTGGGGTTGACTAAAGTGAACATGGCTACTTAAATCCATCTCATGAATACTAATTTCACCACCCTGCTCGTCGTGACCCTGATATATCAAACAGTCGTTTAACTCATGACGTGCCGTTATTATAAATCTAACGTTATCATCTGTTTTAACCTCCTCACCCACTGAATATTGCACCCGGCTCAATGGCGCATTATCAGCTGCATATATTCGCTGCTCATCAGCAGCTGGGAAAAACACTTCAACGCGGCGACCGATGGAGTTCTTAATAAGACCAAGCCCTAAATCGGCTTCACTATTGCTAATCCAACGTTGTCCAATTGAAAATGATAACTCTGACAAAATTAACCTCTTAATAGGATGATACTAAAGATAATGTGTGACCTTCTATCGAATACGACGAGCACGAATTGTCCGGCCTTTAACCTTCCCTTGCGCTAGATAATTCATTGCTTGACGTAGTGCTGATCGCTCTACTGCTACATAGCTGGACATATCAAGAATATCTATCTTGCCTATTTGACCTGCTTCTAGCCCAGCCTCACCGGTTAATGCGCCAAGGATATCGCCGGGTCGAATCTTACCCTTCCGTCCGACATCGATCTGAATGGTAACCATAGCGGCTTGTAAAACATATGTACTATCACCATCAAGTGATTCCGGTACATCACAGATGCAAGGCGCCTTCTGATAAGCTTCAATAGCATTAACACGGACTTGCTCAAACTCAGTAAAAAGGCTTAAAGCACGACCTGTTTCACCAGCACGGCCAGTGCGGCCAATACGATGCACATAGACCTCTGGATCATGTGGCAGTTCATAATTAATAACAAGCGACAAGGCTTTAATATCTAATCCACGTGCAGCGACGTCAGTCGCTACCAACACACTGCAACTATTATTAGCAAATTGCACCATGACTTTGTCTCTGTCGCGTTGATCCAAATCACCATGAAGCGCTAACGCATCAACACGGTGTTGCTTCAGTGTCTCCGCTACCTCATCACATTGCTTTTTGGTATGACAGAACACAATGGCCGATTCCGGTCGATAATGTTGAAATAACAGTAACAGCGTGGATTGACGCTGGTGTTTTTTTATTTCATAAAATAACTGCTCAATCACCGTATGGCTGTGACTACTTGCTACAGTAACCTCAGCCGGTTTTTTCTGAATAGTTCTGCTGAGTCGTTCAATCCCAGTCGGATAAGTCGCTGAAAACAAGAGCGTCTGGCGCTTATTGGGTAGCTGGCCAATGATCTCGGTGACCACGTCATAAAAGCCCATGTCCAACATACGATCGGCTTCATCAAGTACCAAGGTTTTTAAACCGGAAGCATCAATATTGCCTTTACGAAAATGATCTTGAATACGGCCCGGTGTGCCTACTACAATATGAGCGCCGTGCTGTAATGATGCTAGCTGAGGTCCAAAAGGTTTCCCGCCACACAGTAACACCAGTTTTATATTCGGCGTGGCACGAGCTAACTTTCGGATCTCTTTAGCCACTTGCTCAGCCAGTTCGCGTGTAGGACACAACACCAATGCCTGAACACCGAAGTGCCGTGGATTTATCGTCGCCAACAGACCTAAACCAAAAGCGACGGTTTTGCCACTGCCCGTTTTAGCTTTGGCGATAATATCTTTACCGTTCATAATCAACGGTAAACTCTGAGCCTGTATGGCTGTCATCTGGCTATAGCCTAATGATGCCAGGTTATTTAGCTG
>QGCW01000002.1_pt1 | contig 142090 bp, 121 predicted proteins | sample 4702261 | NCBI WGS metagenome assembly QGCW01 (sample SAMN08941162, study PRJNA450518) | Sediment metagenome, whole genome shotgun sequencing project. | biome: grassland soil; feature: grassland; material: soil; isolation source: soil 14 days enrichment with methanethiol ...
ACACTGGGTCATGAACGTGCTGCAAACTCAATGTTGAGATACGAATCAAAGGACGAATTTATAGGTGCTAAGGTTAATGAACAGCATTATAAACCACCTTATTTTTCCTTAATGGAGAAAATAAATTCACAAGGCGTGCAATCTGTTGCTGATCCCCTTACTTTAAAACCGTTGGAAGTTAATGAAGTCATAGCGCTTCAGGCTCAAGATTATCTAGTGGTGGACGTCAGAGGACCGGAGTCCTATGCCAGTTCACATGTTTTGGATTCCCTTTGCTTACCTTTGATGCTTATTACCGCTTATGGCGGCTGGCTGATTCAGCCATGGCAAAATATAGTGCTGATAGCGGAGTCGATTAGTCAGGCTAAACTAGCCCAGCTCCATTTTATGCGTATTGGTTATGACCGAATAGTCGGCGCCTACCTTCAAAACATGGCGGTATGGGCTGCGACCGGTGAATCCTTTGGGCATATTCACATGGTATCAGTCGGTACGGTCCGTGAACGTGTCGAAATGGGCATGGAAAACTGGAGCTTGCTGGACGTGAGAAAAGCGGAAGAATTGGCGGCGAGTCGCATCGAAAGCGCTCGACATATATACCTAGGGCAACTTGCAGATCAAGTGGGAGAGCTTGATCGTAGTCGTCATTATACGGTGTTATGTGGTAGCGGCGTTCGGGCTGCGGTCGGCGCTTCCGTTCTGGATCGTGCCGGCTTTAAAAATGTTGATATATTCCTCGGCTCCATGGGGGCTTGGAATGAGTCATGATGCGACTCGTTTAGTCAATCATCGGATGTCTTTAGAGAAATATACCTCTATAAGCCAGTAGGTAGTATTTGCTGTACACATAACTTAAGAGACAGGCATCATAAAGGTTTCTGAGATCTATCTAATATTTTAGAATCTGTAAAGTGAATAGGGTGCATTATTTGTTTGCCATGCCGCAATATCCTGTTAAATTATCAGGGTAGTGGCATATTGGCAGGAGGCAACATGCAGCAGTTGATTGAGAAGAGCTTGATGGGATGGGCGGGCGCTGCAGCGCTGGCATTTGTTGCCATACTTTTCGGTTTTGCTATCTATAAAACGCTGGTTTTTCTGGTTGGCCGCTTTTCCAAACCTACATCTGTCGCCCGAATATTCTTTGACGCGGCAGCCCCGGCACTTGGTGCATCCTTATGCTTGTTAGCCCTGAACAGTGTTCTGCATACGGTGCCTCAGAATCTTCCTCTGTTGGAACCCATTCAAAGTATCACAACGCTTCTGTTGATTCTGTCTCTATCCTGGACTGCCGTCGGCTGCACATCTGCTATTGGTGATGTAATTGTCCAACTGAATCCGGCTTTCGAAGACGATTGGAAGAAGGCTCGCAAAGTTGAAACTCAGACACGCTTTATCGTCCGTGGTCTGAATATAGTGATTGTGTTGGTGGGTACAGGTGCGGCTTTGATGACATTCGAGTCCGTCAACCAAATTGGCACCAGTCTGCTTGCCTCAGCTGGTATTGGCGGTATCATCCTCGGTTTTGCTGCTCGTCCGGTGTTGAGTAACCTGTTGGCGGGTATGCAGATCGCGTTTACCCAGCCATTTCGAATTGATGATGCTATGTATGTTCAGGGCGAGTGGTGCTGGGTGGAAGAGGTGACTGCGACTTATGTTGTCCTGCGGGTATGGGATCTTCGTCGCCTGGTGGTGCCATTGCAATGGTTTATCGAAAACCCTTTCCAGAACTGGTCAAGGAACACTGCAGATCAGATTGGTAGTGCCTTGCTTTGGCTTGATTATGGCATTCCTATTGAGCCATTACGTGAGGAGTTTGCACGTCTGTTAGAGGCATCGCCCGACTGGGATGGCATTACCTCATCGGTTCAAGTAGTTGAAGCTGGTGAGAAGGCGATACAAATCCGCTTTCTGATGAGCGCTAAAAATTCCAGTACACTGTGGAATCTGAGATGTGCTATGCGTGAGGGCTTGATTCACTTCATCCAGCAGCATTATCCGGAGCACCTGCCTCGATACCGTGCTCAGTTGGAGGAAAATCAGGTCCTGCCGGATCACGATACTGCTCTTTCCTAATCGTCTTTTGTTAAAACGGCTGAATCGACAAGAAACAATATGTTAGAAGGAAGTAGGACAGAGAGCTATAGTAGTAAGTAATATGTGAGACTGAAGGCAGCAAAATTAAGACGTTATGTGTCTAAATCCCGATGAATAATAAACAACTCTTTTGGCCTCGTGACTCAATTTGTATCCAGATCTCATCACTGGACGTAAAGTCAGTCGCTGCGGACATCTATTACCGTACATGCCGTGTAAATTTTGATGCGCCAGGTTTCTGTATTCTTAATGTCGGTCATAACATCGATTCCGTCGCCTTCCGGCAGCTTATGGTTGACCTCAAACGTGAAATGGCCGTAATTCATGAATCAATCACCGGCAATACTCTTATGTACCAGTCTGTTGGCCGCTTCGATCAACAAGAAACCACACGACCGCATCTTGATGGCGGGCCGGATGAGTCCTTCTTGATGCTTGGCTACGAGCCTTCTGAGGTAGATTCTGAACTTGAGATTTACGATTACACGAAATGTGCATTCGATTATGAACTCTCACCAAAGGAATTTCTGGCTAAATACAACCCAATGTTTGAGTCCGGCTATGAGGTTTTACAGCCATATTCAACTTGCCTACCTTGCTTTTCCACAACGGGCTATCAAATCGTCTGTATCAATAACTCGTGTTCGCCGTATTCTGAGTCACAACCAGCATGGCAGGGAACATTACACACAGCAACGATTCTGTCACCTAATGAATCGGAACGTCGTGTTATTAACTCTACGATGATTGCTTCTGTACCTGTGGATACAATGGAGGCCGTCGATGACAGCGAGCTAAACGACTTTATTTCTACGTCAGTTATCCGTCATGGCGGTTACGGCACATAATCGTGGCGTAATTGATGGCTGGAACCGGTGGTTGTGCATTTTATAAGGGTCGTTTTTATTGCCGTTATAACAACAGAACAAACACTGAGAAAAATGATTGTTTTTGACCCTAAGTCTTAAAAATATTGTGCGTACGGGCCAACAGTCTTTTGCTAGGTGAAGATGTAATGATCAACCAATAACAACACAAACAAAATCATCAGATATTGAATGGAATATTTGAAAAGGTTCATCGGCGCATCCGTTCTCTCACTATTAAAGAGGTGTTTAACCATGACGAACTGCTTAATATTCAGAGCCAATATACCAATAAGGTACAGCCAACTACTCATTCCGGATGTGAACGGTAATAAGGTTGCTGCAAACATTAGCAAGCTATAAAGAACAATATGAATGCGAGTAAACTGCTCACCATGCGTAACAGGTAACATGGGAATGTCTGCTTTGGCATATTCATCTTTTTTATGAATAGCCAATGCCCAGAAGTGGGGTGGTGTCCATGCAAAGATGATCAGCACCAATAGGAGGGCGTCCGAGCTGACTTCACCTGTCACGGCCGTCCAACCAAGCAAGGGTGGTGTTGCACCTGCTAAGCCACCAATGGTAATGTTTTGTGGTGTGGCACGCTTGAGAAACAGTGTGTAAATGATCGCATAGCCAATGAGCGAGAATAGCGTCAGCCAGGCAGTAAGTGGATTGATAAAAAACCACAGTAACCCTAGGCCAAAAATTGCCAGTACCAGTGCAAAAATAAGACCAGACACAGGGGAAACACGTCCTTTAGCAATCGGCCGGTTGTGGGTACGTGCCATTGTTAAATCGAGACGGTGGTCAATAATGTGGTTGACGGCAGCACCACTTGCAGCAGAAGCACCGATACCGACCATGGCTATAGTAAGAACTGTTAAGTCAGGTAGGGTTGGGCTAGCCATTAATGCACCAACCAATACAGTCAGTAGCATTAGCAATACCACATTGGGTTTACAAAGAACGAGATAGTCTTTCCATGTTGCCCGTGTTGTGGATTGCGATATAGTTCTAGACTCTTCCATCATATTACCTTATTGCAGATTCAACAGTATTAATCTGTTGTCTTGCTGTTCTCTTATTAGCGTTCAAAACGTAGTTGATATAGACAACATCCAGTAGCAGTAGTGCGGCACCCGTATTATGAGCAAGTGCCAGTGGCAATGGTAACATTGTCACAGCAATGATAATGCCCAAGCTTACTTGTAACACTGTAAAAAATAATAACAACAGTGAGTGGCGTTTCATTTGAGGGATTTGTCTTAGTTGCGTAACTAAGGTCAGTAATAGTACAAATAAAACAAGTGCGACTAAGCGATGGATATATTGTATCGTGACTAGTGGCGCTGCATCTAAATGACCGCCTTCATAGTTAATATCATGTCTCTGTGTGACATCAAAAGCGCTCTCGAATTCGAGGGGCGGTAGTAAATGACCATCGCAGGTTGGGAAATCAGTACAGGCAAGGCCTGCATAATTACTGCTTGTCCAGCCACCCAATGCAATCTGGCCAGAGAGCAGTAAAAGGACGATAAGCGCTAACAAACGTGGTGTTTTTTCTGTTTCAATGCGCCTTGTAGGGCTCAACATAAGATTGAGTAAAAAGAGTAAGGCTAATACAGTCAGTCCGCCCAAAAGGTGTAAGGTAACAATTTGAGGTAACAGCTTCATTGTCACAGTCCACATACCAAATAAACCTTGAGCTATGACTAACAGCAGCAAAAAGCGTGTGAGCCAGCGCGTAGAGTTAGAAACAGTTTGCTTATCTTTATGGGCAAAAAAGACGATTAAAATAATCACAAAACCAAGCGCTGATGCTACATAACGGTGGATCATTTCCATCCACGCTTTGCCTCCATGGACAACGGCATTCTCAATAAGAGAGCCATGGGCTGGTGGTATCGCTTGGCCATAACAACCTGGCCAGTCTGGGCAACCGAGTCCGGCATCCATCAGACGTGTAAGCGCACCGAGAGTGACAACAATAAATGCCATCAGCAAGGCCAGTTTTGCTAAATTTCTAGTCATTTGCTATCTCTGAGTATTTAACCGATACGAGAGGCTTTAAGTAACCACTGGATATCAGACATCATTTCTCTACCACTAAGTTCCGGTGTGAAGCGGAGAACTAAAGTACCTAATGGGTCAACCAGCCATATACTTTGATCTTGCCAATCAAGTTCCTGTGATTGAAACCAGTTAAAAGCTGTTTCATCATTGAGAATTTGGACCTTATCTTGTGCAAGATCTACTTGCATCGTTGTAGTATCAAATTGTGGGTCATTCGATAGCCAGACGGCGTGGAGGCGCTCTTGGTGTTTTTCTAATGAAATAAATAATTGCTGTAAACGATAGACTTGCTGTTGGCAGGTCACATCACATTTATCACTGACAACGACAAGCCCCCAACGCCCATCCTGTTCATCGATGAGCGATTGTGGCACGCTTAAGCCAGATGGCATTAAAATACCATTATTTTTTGTGTCGTCTGGTAAGCCAGCACCCGTATAAGCCATTATCCAAGCAATGACAAGTGGAACTAGGGTGATTAACCAGATCGCTTTCATTAACCCGTTTTTTTTTTGTTTACTCATTTTCGTTACGCTCTGATCGATTAAAAAAGAAAAAACCAATTAAAAAAACAGCGCCGATCAATAACCATTGAATGGCATAGCCCATATGCATGTAATATTTATTTTCCATCATGATGGGCGTAGGTTTGAGATCGCCTATCTGATTTTCTGCATAGAGTACAAATGGGAAATAGTCATAACCAAAATGTTCACTTAGTAAAGGAATATCGATTTGTTGCTGCAATTTTGGCCATTTTGGATCTTGCTGGGCACCTTGGAGCATAAAGCCTTTTTGCGGTTCTCGAAGAAGACCTTGTACGGCAATATGTTGCGGAAGTGGTTTTTCAAGTTGTAATTTGTCTTGTTTTGCTACCCAACCTAAATCAACCAGAATAATAAACTGGCGCGTGTGTACTTCTGCAAGTACATGCCAGCCAGCCATGCCCTGATAGATTTGATTGTCCAGAAAAAAATAATTTTCTATATCACCTTCAGCTGAAACACGTTCATATGCAGCGGGAGATGTTGAAAGAGTAGCTGCAGGCCGCGACTCCTGAAGTTGATAACTTTTAAAAAGGGAGTCTGCGGCCTGAGCGCGTTGCCACTGCCAGTTTGCTAAACCAATACATAGGATAATTGCAAAACAGGTAAAGGCTAAATGGGGTATTTGTACTGAAAACTTCTTGTTAAAAATAGTCCAGACAAAATGGTTATTTGACACTTAGTAAAACCTTTCTAATACTCCATTTATATAATAACGACAGTGGAATTCTTAGGTTAGTCTATGTCTAGAAGACATAGACCACTAAGAATAGCATCAGCCATACAACGTCAACAAAGTGCCAGTACCAAGCACCAGCTTCAAATGCAAAATGATTGTCAGCAGTAAAGTGACCTTTGAACACGCGTAGAAGTAATACCAGTAGAATAATACTACCTATGGTGACGTGGAAACCATGAAAGCCGGTGAGCAAGAAGAATGTAGCGCCATAAATACCAGAGTTTAATGTCAGGTCTAAATGTTGATACGCTTCCATATACTCAAACACTTGGAAATAGAGGAAGGTTGCACCGAGAATAAGTGTCAGCGCTAACCAGCCTTTTGTTTTACCACGTTCGCCCTTAATTAGAGCATGGTGGGCAAATGTTAATGTAAAACTGGACGTAACAAGTAATACAGTATTAAGTAATGGAATATGCCATGGATCGATGACCTCTTTAATAGCCATAAACTGACTGGTGTCAGGTGGTGTTAACAATGGCCAAACGGCTTGGAAATCAGGCCATAACATATGCGAGACACCCTTATCACCTAGGCCACCTAACCACGGCACTGAGAAGTTACGAGTATAGTAAAGAGCGCCAAAGAAGGCTAAGAAAAACATAACCTCTGAGAAAATAAACCATGACATACCGTATCGGAAAGATACATCTACTTGGTGAGAGTATTTACCACTACGAGACTCAGCGATAACATTACCAAACCAGCCAAATAGCATAAATATTAAAATACCTGCGCCACTGTATGTAATGATTTTGCTCAATTGGCTCACTTCACCAGAAGCTTGTATATCGTTAAGTGTTAATCCCGTACCACCTAAAGTTAGGATCATGGCAACAGAACCAACAATTGGCCAGTGGCTCTGATCCGGTACGTAATAGCCGTCTGAAGAATGTTCCATTAAATATCTACCTCTTTAACTCGTTGGCAATAAGCCATTAGTTTATTGAATCAGTTATATCGAATAATGTATAAGACAAACTTAGTTTTGTAATATGTTCCGGTAATTCAGAATCGATGAAGAAAACCAGCGGCATATCTTTTGACTCACCTTGTTTCAATGGCTGTTGGTCAAAACAGAAACATTCCATTTTGTGTAAGTAAGATGCTGCTTCTGGCGGTGACACACTAGGGATTGCTTGAGCAACCACATCTTTATCGTAGGTGTTAACGACGTGAAACGAAACTTCACGTCGTTCACCTAACGGTAGTGCCATTTCCACTGTGTTGGGCTTAAAGCCCCATGGCAGGTTATTGTTTTTATTAACCAGAAACTGGATTTTTACTTCCCGGTTATTATTTTCACCTTTAGCCACTTCACCAGTATATTGTCCAGCTGTTTTGCCATTTAGCCCTGTCACTTCGCAGAACACATCGTACAAAGGAACGAGTGCAAAACCGAAGGAGAACATCGCTACTACAATAATCAGCAGTCCTTTTGGTGAAGACAGTTTCATTTTCTTATTTCTCAATTACAGGCGGTGTTGTAAATGTGTGGTACGGGAGTGGTGTTGGCAATGTCCACTCTAGACCTTCAGCACCTTCCCAAGGTACTTGCTCAGCTGTTTTACCACTGCGCACTGCTTTGATAATTAAATAAACAAAGATTAATTGAGAAGTACCAAACAAGAACGCACCCATACTTGCAATCATGTTGAAGTCAGCAAACTGTAAAGCGTAGTCAGGGATACGTCTTGGCATACCTGCTAGGCCAACAAAGTGCATTGGGAAGAATGTTAGATTCAAACCGACAAATGAAAGCCAGAAATGCCATTTACCTAAGTTTTCATCATATGTTCTGCCAATCCACTTTGGTAACCAGTAGTAAACACCGGCCACGATACCAAATACAGCACCAGGAACTAGTACATAGTGGAAGTGAGCAACAACGAAGTAAGTATCTTGGTACTGGAAGTCAATAGGTGCAATCGCAAGCATAATGCCTGAGAAACCACCGATAGTGAATAAGACGACGAAGCCGACAGCAAATAACATTGGTGTTTCAAATGTCAATGAGCCTTTGAACATTGTCGCTACCCAGTTGAAGACTTTTACACCTGTTGGGACTGCAATCAACATAGTTGAGTACATGAAGAACAGTTGTCCCGCAATCGGCATGCCAGTTGTAAACATATGGTGAGCCCAAACAATCATAGAAAGTAAGGCGATAGCAACTGTCGCATAGACCATTGAGCTGTAACCAAACAGTTTCTTACGTGAAAAAGTAGGAATGATTTGAGAAACCACACCAAAGGCAGGCAAGATCATGATATACACTTCAGGGTGACCAAAGAACCAGAAAATATGCTGGAATAGAACAGGGTCACCACCACCAGCTGCACTAAAGAAACTAGTACCAAAGTGAATATCCATTAGCATCATAGTCACTACAGCAGCAAGTACTGGCATGACGGCAACTAATAGGAAGGCAGTGATTAACCAACCCCAAGCAAACATAGGCATTTGCATCATACCCATACCTGGTGCACGCATATTAAACAAGGTAACGATAATATTCATTGCACCCATGATTGATGAAATACCCATCATATGAATAGCAAAGATAAAGAACGTGACACTAGGTGGTGCATAAGTTGTAGATAACGGTGCATAGAATGTCCAACCAAAAGCAGGGGCGCCACCATCCATAAATAATGTTGAAATCAACATTGCAAATGCGAAAGGCAGGATCCAGAAACTCCAGTTATTCATTCTAGGGAGTGCCATATCTGGTGCACCGATCATCATAGGTAACTGCCAGTTTGCAAGGCCGACAAAGCCAGGCATAACAGCACCAAACACCATAATCAAACCATGCATGGTCGTCATTTGGTTAAAGAAATTTGGATCTACCAACTGCATACCCGGTTGAAATAACTCCGCACGGATAACAAATGCCATTGTTCCCCCGACAAGGAACATAATAAGGCTAAAGACGAGGTACATCGTACCGATATCTTTATGGTTGGTTGTAAAGAGCCAGCGGGTAAAACCTTTAGCTGGCCCGTGATGGTGATCGGATGTCATTGTTAGTTCGCTCATAATGCCTCTACTTACTATTTATCCATGAATGCTTTGATATCAGCAGGTGAAACCATATCACCCGTGTTGTTTTCCAAACCGTTACGTGTGAAAGTGATTACTGCAGCTAAATCGACAGGACTCATCTGTTTGCCATATGCAGCCATTGCTGTACCTGGGCGACCATTGACAATGGAATCGATATGACCTTCACGATCGTTCTGAATGTAATCACTATTTTTAAGGGCAGGGAAAGCGGGTGGCATACCAGCACCATCAGGCATATGGCATGCAGCACAGTTTTTCTGATAAACAGCAGCACCTGCAGTGACTAGCTCTTCAAGGGTCCAGTCTTTCTCGGCTTCAGCCGCTTTTGCAAGCGCGGCGCTTTTCTGCTCTTTTAACCAAACGGCATATTCTTCTTCAGTCACGGCTTTTACAACAATTGGCATAAAGCCATGGTCTTTACCACATAACTCAGCGCACTGACCGCGATATGTACCAGGCTCTTCAATACGTGTCCATGCTTCGTTGATAAATCCTGGAATAGTATCTTTTTTGATAGCAATTTCCGGCACCCACCATGCGTGGACAACGTCATTTGCTGTAAACAAGAAACGGACTTTTTTATTGACAGGGATAACTAATTCATTGTCCACATCAAGAAGATAGTTTGGGTTTTTTTCCTTCTTGTTAGCAATTTCTTCTTTTGAAGTTTTGAGAACGCTGAAGAACTCAACATCATCATTAATATACTCGTAATGCCATTTCCACTGATAACCTGTAACTTTAATATCAATATCCGATTCACTAGAATCGTACATGTCGATCAAAGTAGTGGTTGAAGGCACTGCCATTCCAATCAAAATAAGTAAAGGAATAATGGTCCAAATCAATTCAACTGTAGTGCTTTCATGAAATTGGGCTGCTTGGTGGCCTTTTGATTTGCGGTGAGCGTAAATTGACCAGAACATGACACCAAAAACAACGACACCAATTGCGACACAAATGTAAAGAATCAGCATGTGGAGATCGTAAACTGTATGACTGGTTTCGGTAACGCCACGAGGCATATTCAGTTCCCAAGCAGCAAATGCGCTACCAGAGCCAGCTAACAGAGCTGTACCAATTAGGTGCATAAATCGACGCATGAATAAGGTTCCCTTAACTTTTAAAACATATAAGCCCAGTTGGGCATTACTTTAAGATTGAAATCAGAACGACAAATTATAAGTTAGTTTTTATTTCTTGTCATAAAAAGACGATAATTTTTTACATTCATATTTGATCGTGATCAATAAAGTCGGTCTTGACAATTTTATTTGCGTTCGACAGTGAGCAATTAATGTAGTTTTTAACCGAGTGTTTTTTCATTCCTGGCGTTATCAGTTTTGCCAAATAAAATATAAAAACAATTAATAACAGCGACTTATATTGCTCTTGTGTTGTTAATGTTGTGTGCTGTCTTGTTTGGTGGAAAGTGTTTTATAGTTACTGCATGACAGAGTTGTTTTTTTGTTACAACGACTGGCGTTAAACTTTATAGCGCTGATTAACTGACCAAAGGCAATCTTATGGTCAGTTTTATGTTAAAACTATAATTTAATCATTTTAAAAAAATAGGTTATTTAATGCCTGATAATCATCATTCAAATTTAACATCCAAGGTTTTAGTGGCCTTGTTCCTGGGCATTGTGGCCGGTTTAGTTATCAATCTTATTGGCTTAAATCAAATTGACAGTCTAACCAGAGTTTATCTTGTCGATGGGCTATTTCTGGTCATAGGAACGATGTTTGTTAATGCGCTTAAGATGCTTGTCGTTCCACTTGTATTTCTTTCTTTATTAACTGGTGTATGCGGCATTGGCAACTTGAAGATACTTGGTAGAGTTGGCAGTAAATCTTTTATCTTATATCTGATGACCACGGCACTTGCTATTGCCGTTGCGATAGGTCTTGCGGCAAATTTGGGTATTGGTGGCGGACTTAATCTGACAACATCAGCACAATTTGAGACTCAAGCGCCACCACCATTAAAAGATGTCTTAATCAATATTATTCCTTCTAACCCTATTGCTGCCATGGCAAATGGCGACATGTTACCGCTTATCTTTTTTTCTATTTTGTTGGGTGTAAGCCTGTTAATGGTGGGGCAAAAAGCGAGTGGTTTGATTACGGCCATCGAGATTGCAAACGAAGTGATGATGAAGATGGTTATGCTTGTGATGTTGGTGGCACCCTATGCAGTATTCGCTTTAATAGCGCGAGCTGTATCTGAGCTAGGTATAGAGCTGTTAGGCGAACTCGCTGGTTATGCTTCTGTGCTAGTAGTTGCCCTGTTGATTCATCTTTTTGTCACACAAATGCTGGTACTGAAATTTTTTTCTGGTCTAAGTCCTGCCATTTTTTTAAAAAAAATTCGTGATGCTCAAGTGTTTGCTTTCAGCACGGCGAGCTCGAATGCGACTATTCCAGTCACTTTAAGGGCAGTGACGGAACGTATGGGTGTTGATAATTCGGTTGCATCTTTCACCGTACCTTTTGGGGCAACGATAAACATGGATGGTACGGCTATCATGCAGGGTGTTGCGACTGTTTTTATTGCTAATGTCTATGGCTTGGACTTAGGGGTGATTGATTACCTTATTGTTATCGTGATGTCAGTCTTAGCTTCAATAGGGACAGCAGGCGTTCCCGGCGTTGGTTTAATTATGCTTTCAATGGTATTTAGTCAGGTTGGATTACCGATAGAAGGGATTGGTTTAGTGTTAGGTATCGATCGCTTAATGGATATGCTGAGGACTGTCGTTAATATTTCAGGCGATGCTGTTGTGACTACGATTGTGGCTAAAAGTGAAAATAAATTAGACAGCACTGTTTATAACGATGTCAGAGCGGGTTCTTTAGAAAGCTACGTTCACATAGATGAGCAGGCGGAACAGCGCATTGCGGATAAAGTTAGGCAAACACACGGACAGAAATGACATTTTATTGTCAGCACTCATCAGAAGTGCCATCATAAGTATTGAAACAATGTGTTTTAAAAAATTAAATTAAAGCATTGACGGTTTGATTTAATCTATAGCCTTTACGGGCTCCCTTTCACAAGTCAAAAAGGACATGCATATGAAATTTATGACGTCAGCCATTCTGGGACTGGTTTTTGCTTTTGCTCTGTCAGCCTGTAACACTATCGAAGGCGCAGGTGAAGACGTAGAGGCAGCGGGCAGTGCCATTGAGGAAAGCGCAGAAAGAAATACTAATTACTAATATTTTAATCTATAACGATAAAAGCCCCAACACTTTTCAGTATTGGGGCTTTTATATATCTGGAGCCGGAGATAGGACTTGAACCTACGACCCTCTGATTACAAATCAGATGCTCTACCAACTGAGCTACACCGGCTAAGAAGTGCGAAATTATACGTATGCTGTTTGAGCATAGCAAGAGGAAAAGTGAATTTTTCTTGCTGGAAAGTGTCCAACAGATAATTCGCCGCTTAATTGAAGTCTGACTAATTGGAAACGGTGTGCCTAATAAATGAAAGGTTCTAAACCCTTGCATAAAAGTAAGGATGGATGCACACTTAGTATATATGAAGGTAGTTTATCATAAGGTGTAATCAGTATGATCAACCAGGATTATCAAGCCATTGAGATTATCAATGATGAAGGTTGTAATTGTTTCTTGTCCCAATATGCTGGGAAGAAGCTTTTATTGCAAGAATATCTTGGTATCGTAAATGTTAACCAATCCTATAACTGCCGCTGCAAGATTAAACGTCATGCAGACAGAAGAAGTAATAAAGATAGAAGAACCTTCGATATTATGTCTATGGCGGGCAACTTATACCGTCGAACCAGACCCTTTGGTAGACGTCAGACTGATGAGGAAAAAAGGCGTCAGTTTGAGGCGGAACTCAGGGAGTTCGAATTCGCTGTTTAGCCGCTATAAATCAAAACCGCGAGACCTTCAACAAGGCAGCAAATAGTTTAAAACTATCTTGCCAAAATATGCTATGAGCGAGGAACAACATACCTTTTATCTCCTTTTCGCCGCATTGGCCATCGGACTTTTAATCGGTATTGAGCGTGGCTGGAAGGATCGGGCATCGAAGGAAGGTGAACGCATCGCCGGCGTAAGGACTTATGGTCTGATTGGGTTACTGGGCGGCGGCTCGGCTTTACTCGCTGAATACCTTGGAACGCTACTTTCAGGTTTAGTATTTATTGGGTTGGCTGGCATGTTGACATCAGTATATATTGTCAATCTTCACCGCCAGGATGATGTTGGTATTACTAGTTTAGTTGCCGCTCTTTTAACCTTTATTCTTGGCGCATTAGCTGCGCTAGGTGAGGTGGTTATTGCAGCCGCCTCAGCAGTCGTCACAGCACTCTTGTTGAGCTACAAGCCAGTATTACATCATTGGCTGAATGGTTTAGAAAGTAATGAATTGCGTGCCGGGATCCAGTTACTGCTAATTTCAGTGGTCTTATTGCCTGTGCTTCCCAACCAGGGATATGGGCCATGGCAGGCATTGAATCCTTATGCTATCTGGTGGATGGTGGTATTGATTGCGACGATTTCTTTTGTGGGCTATTTTGCTATCAAGATTGGCGGTGCACGTAAAGGGATTGTTTTTACGGGACTGTTCGGCGGGCTGGCCTCGTCAACTGCATTAACGCTTCAGTTTTCTAGAATGTCAAGAAGAAGTGGTGCGCTGGTACCGATTCTGGCTACAGGAATTTTGCTCGCTTGTGGCACAATGTTTCCCCGGGTGTTATTAGTCGTCAGTGTACTTAATCCTGACTTATTCCAACCACTGTTACTGCCAGCAGTAATAATGGGTGGCTTGATTTATCTACCTGCTATTGTCTTCTGGCTTAACAAAACGCATGAAGATACTGACACATATTCTTTTTTGAAAAATCCTCTGGAACTGAAATCTGCATTGATATTTGGACTGTTTCTGGCCTTGGTGATGTTGCTTGGAAATGCACTGCAACAATGGTTTGGTGAGTCAGGCGTGTTGGCACTATCTGCCGCATCAGGTGTGGCAGATGTCGATGCTATTACGCTTTCTCTAGCAAGCATGAGTCTTGACACGATGACACCGCAGCTTGCTGTCACGGGGATAGTGATTGCTGCAGCAGTTAATAATCTTGTTAAGGGTGGCATAGCAACATTCATCGGTGGCAGTCAGGTCGGGTATAGAGTTGGGTTGCCATTAACAATGAGTGCTATTGGTGGCCTGTTATCAATCTGGTTATGGGTTTGGTGATATACCGGTAGCTAAATCAACGGATATCATGCTGAAGATAAAGCCTGATAACTTTCACAAGCACTTCGGTTGTTCACTTTACACGGTCAGGTTTATCTATAGTCTCAAATTTGTTTCGTGAGGAGTTTAATCAATACAACAGCAATCAGATCAATATTTCTGCTTGAAGTTGTTAACGTTGACTTCCAACACAATCTAAATTTAAACTTCAGCATTACTTTCCGTTACATGGATGTACCGAAATGTCTTGCCCAGCTAATTGCGCTATTGTCTTTCAGTCTCGTTCTATGATTACTCATGGTAATAACCATGAACTAATGACATTGCCGTCACCTCTATACCCGCTTTTGAAACAGCTCTTATTCAAGACTCAAATTAGATTTTCAATAAACCTCAGACCGCTGCTCAACGTAACACCTTCCCCGAAACGTTCACATTACAGCTTTAGAAAATATCCTTTTTCAACCCCGTCAGGGGGAAACAATGCTTTTAACTTATGTATGGGAAAGCCTGGCAACTGCTTGGTATGAGTTTTTAGTATTGAAGGTGAAACATTTTTCTTATCACATGCTCAGTTTCACCAACACCGCGCTGGTATGTCTTTCTTACGACGGTAAAAAAGCACATGCCAAACATGCTGTTATAGCACCACATTGACAATGATTTTATTTATGGAGAAGTTAATCATGCCACATGAACAAAAAGATAGTTTAAATAGACAGTATAAAATAGCAAAGACGAATAAGGACGACTTAGGGCCATTGAGTTTACTGCCTGGAAAATGGCAAGGTGTGGGTACGGGATGGAATATGATCGCGCTGCCTTTTGATGGTGGTGCTTTTGATTTTCGTCTATTGATGAATCAATACGACGAAACTTTAGAGTTTACTTTTGTTGATGATAATGTCCCTAATCGTGGGCTTCCTGACGTTATTCAGGACTGTCATTACCAACAAGGTAACAAGAAAGAGTTCGACCAATTTGCAGTCACCTTGGATTATCAACAAGCTATTCAACAACAAATCGCAGAAGACTTTCCTGTTAGTGGCCTGGCAGGGAATGCGGGCCTTGCTATTCATCATGAACCCGGTTTATGGCTCTATATGAAAAACCTGCAGACCATTGGTAAGGATTTTTCAGCCACAGAAGGTATTATTGATGCCAAACTAGACGTTGCTCGCCTTGCAAGCATTCCACATGGAAACTCCGTGCTGGCACTCGGTACTGCTTCTCGACAAAAAGGGATGCCAGACATTGGCCCCATCAGTGGCTTGCCTATTGGACGATTTGAGGATTTATCAACGCCTGGTTATGACGTTAATGATGATCCCTACCTTGAGCCTTATAAACATTTTATTGATAACCCTTTTATGGGTAACGTAACAGCGGCCGGCTTTCCAGGTTTTAACCCCAGAGATATGAATGAAATCCTGCGATTTGCTAATAAAAATGTTGATATCCATCAAACAACGACGCTGACCGTTGATTCAACACGACAAGATGCTGGTATTGCTAATATTCCGTTTGTTACAAAACAAGCCGAACCTACTAGTATGAAATCAACATTTTGGATACAAGAGCTAAAAGAAAAAGACAAAAATGGCCACCGGAAACTGCGTATGCAGTATTCACAGGTTGTCATGTTAGACTTTTTCCGGCCACGGGGTGACGGCTTACCTAGCAGGGCACAGTGGCCACATATCAGTATTAATACTTTGGAAAAAGTCACTGATTCTTGTGATCGAGACGACGACTGAGAATTAAAACAAGTCTAATTTTATGAAAACGGAATCGCCCAGCATGGTACACATGTTGGGTGATTCAATATAAGAGCGACGTTATTTTCTCTAAGCAACAGATAAAAATATATAACTGCACCGTACTTCAATGTTGCCATCGCTCCAAGAGCTGGATGCAAGTCTGCGATAAATCATATTTCTAGTTAGCAAGAAATTAACGCTAGTAGAAAAAGTAGTAATGGTCTGCAATTAAGTTTTTAGATTCAACTATTTTAGTTGCCAATTGAAACTTTATTATATAAAGTCATCAATGAGTAGTTAGGTTTTGCGGTTTTTTGTTTCACTTTTATTGTGTTAAACAGGCGTATTGCTCATGTGGTTTAGAAAAAAGCACCATCAGGACAAGCTTGAAACAAAAAAAAGCGAGACTACCTTCCATGCTGTCAAAATTTCCCCCTGTGACAATGCGTGTAACTCAGCACATCGGCTTACATCAAAAATATTTCTCAAATTAGAGGCGTTTACGCTACCGTTAGAAGACTGTGATCGTATTGATACATGTCGATGTCAGTACGAGCATTTTGATGATAGAAGGCAAAATGAAGACAGGCGTACTGGCAGTGTTGCGCTTCAAGATGTTTATACAGGTGATGAGAATAGAGATACTATAAAAAAGGGCAGGCGTGAGGATGACTGAGATTCTTATTCGACTACATTAGCAACAAAGATCCAGATAAACGAATAATCGCCACCTATGTCGACTAAGCTATATTGGCTAGAATAGCTCAGTCTTCTACTGATAACAGTACCTAACCACATTAACGGTTTTTTTATGGATGAGTAAAACTGGGCTAGCGTTTATTAACTATACTGTGGTTTTTAATCTGTATTTTCAGCTGTGTTTTCATTGTTGAGTAAAAAGGTCGCAGAAGGGTCAACAAGCACTTTATTACCCATACCTTCACGGCCAAATAACATCAAATTGCTCATATCTTCGCGGTTAGTTAATGTGATTTCGATAGGCCAGGTAGCGGTGGCTACTTTCACCAGCGTTTTGATAACATAGCGTTCTTCAGATTTACCATTGGACGATTTAACTAACCTAATATCTTGTATTGGTGACTTACATTCGATGATGTCATCCACATTATGAATATTAGGGTGGATATGATATTTGATCCAGGGCTTTCCCGCTTTAGTGAAGCGTGACATGTTATCGACATGTAATGAGGATGTTTTTGCGCCAGTGTCTACCCGTACTTGGATGCCAAAAATGCCGAGTTCTGGCAAGTCAAAATTCTCTAAATTTCCAAGAATTATTCTATTGTCATTGTCCATAGTTTTTGGCCTATATTTTCGGCGATATTATTTTAGCCATCATGATGTTTTTACGTTACGTGACGTCTGATTCCTGAAATTCCGGACTGATATTAAATGTTTCATGCATAGCTTCTATATTTTTCGCGACCAGAGTTGATGATTCTGAAAAAAATGCAATATGAAACAAAGCATCACCTTCCTGAGCCAGTGGGATATTTTGTTTACCAATAATAATACCCGTTTTATTTGCTATCACTGTATCAAGAACCTCACCAAATGGGCTACCAATTTCAGCTAATATATTGCCTTTTTGAACTCTGTCGCCGAGCCTTTTCAAATCACGAACTATGCCACTCGAATTTGCCCTGACCCACGAACTATCATTGGCAATATAAGGTTGGAATACTTTGTATTTCTTTTTCCGTCGTAATAAACCTAAATGTGTGATGACGTTAATCACGCCGCGTAAACCAACACGAATTGATAGCTCATCGAAACGCAAAGCTTGCCCAGCTTCATAAAGTAAAATTCGCGTGCCTGATTCAACACTGGTTTGGCGCAGTGAGCCATCCCTTAAATTAGAATTTAAAATAACAGAGGCGCCAAATACGTTGGCAAGTTCTGCTGTTTGCGGATCACTCAAATCAGCACGTATTTGAGGCAAGTTTGAGCGATGTATTGCTCCAGTATGGAGATCAATGCCATAGTCACAGTGTTTGACAATTTCTTCTAAAAAGATATTTGCTACACGACCTGCAAGTGACCCTTTATTAGAACCCGGGAAACTTCTATTAAGGTCACGCCGATCTGGCATATAACGGCTTTGATTGAGCACACCGTAGACATTAATCATGGGTACCAAAATTAATGAGCCATTGGTGATTTTTAGCGATTTAAGCTGAATTAAGCGTCTGACAATTTCAATGCCATTAAGCTCATCACCATGCACTGCTGCGGATACAAAAACAATTGGGCCGGGTTTTTTACTTCGAATAACATGTACAGGTATAAAGACATCTGAATCGATATAGAGCTTTGCTACGGGCATCTCAATCTGCCGTGTCTCACCTGGCTTTATTATATGTTCGCCAATGACCAAATCCTGAGCTTCCATTAAGGCTTCCTTTATCCAGCCCCTTTGGTCCGTGTTTTGTAGGGTTTAGCATTTTTTTCTATAAACTCGAAAATCAAACCAGCAACATCTTTATGGGTTGCTAACTCAATGCCTTCCAGGCCAGGTGATGAATTGACTTCCATAACAACGGGCCCATTACTTGATTGTAGAATATCTACACCGCAAAGGTTTAATCCCATTACTTTAGCCGCATTAACAGCAGTGGCTCTTTCTTCCTTACTGAGTCGGATTAATTTTGCTGATCCGCCTCGATGTAAGTTTGATCTGAATTCACCTTCAGCTCCTTGGCGTTTCATGGATGCGACGACTCTATTACCGACAACAAAACACCTAATGTCAGCACCATTAGATTCTTTAATATATTCTTGAACCAGTATATCGGCTTTTAAGCCCATAAACGCTTCAATAATAGCTTCTGCAGCCTTCGTCGTTTCAGCCAGTACAACACCAATACCTTGTGTACCTTCAAGTAATTTTATGACGACAGGGGCACCGCCTACATTTTTGATTAAATCTTTAACGTTGTCGGCTTTATTTGCAAACCCGGTGCGAGGCAAACCAATATCTTTACGTGATAATAACTGTAATGAGCGCAGTTTATCCCGCGAACGACTAATGGCGACAGATTCATTCACGCAAAAGGTACCCATCATTTCAAATTGACGGACAACAGCCGTGCCATAGAACGTAATTGATGAACCAATACGAGGGATAACTGCGTCGTAGTAGGGTAGTTGTTCACCATGGTACCGAACTGCCGGACGGCTTCGTGTAACATCCATATAGCAATGCAATGTGTCTATCACATCAACCTGGTGACCGCGAGCTTCACCGGCCTCTTTTAAACGACGCGTTGAGTATAGGTTCTCATTGCGAGAAAGGATTGCGACCTTCATATTTACCCCCAAAAAAACAGTGGTTTTAGTATGTCACCTTTCTGAGCGTACATCTATAGGAATTTGTTATCAAACGCATCACCAATGATAGTTCGTTCCCAAGATCTAATTACAAACGGTTCATACAAGAGGACAAAGTTATACTTAATGGTGAGCGGAAACCGAAAAAGCCAGAAAGGAAAACAAGTTATCTGACGTCGAACTATTATGGCCGCCTGTTAAAATGCTCAGCCATTGTCCCAGTTGCTCACCTGATTAGAGCGTCCGCCTCCCCATCCAAAAGTCAGGCACTGAAAAAAACTGACAAATTTGGGAAAATCCGGGCTGGCTGTTGTTCATCATAAGATAGCTGTAAGCTGATGAAATTGGCCGAGTGCATCTGCTTCGCTAGTCAAACGGCTTCATGTTAGGCTCTTAATATAAAGAAAACAGGGGTGAAGTATGAGCTATACACTGAAAATTCAAGATATTCGTAATGTTACTCACAACGTCAGACAAATACGTCTGGACAAGCCTGAAGGCTACAGATTTACACCCGGGCAAGCGACTGGAGTGGCTGTCGATCGTGAGGGCTGGACCGACGAAAAACGGCCATTTACCTTCACCTCGCTTAACACGGATCCGTATCTGGAGTTTGTGATCAAAATCTATCCGGATCATGAGGGTGTAACCGATCAAATTGGGCAACTCAAAAAAGGCGATGCACTGATCCTGGGCGATCCTTGGGGCGCTATTGAATACAAGGGTGAGGGCGTGTTTTTTGCGGGCGGCGCTGGTGTCACGCCGTTTATTGCCATTCTGCGGGATCTGCATCACCAGGGTGAGATCGGCAACAATCGGTTGATCTTCTCCAACAAGACCGAACGCGACATTATCCTTAAAGATGAGTTTGAGACCATTCTGGGTGACCAGTTTGTCAATGTGATCACTAGGGAGAAACCTTCTGGCGATCATATCTTCCTTGATGGCGTCATTAATAAGGACTGGTTGAAATCGCATATTGAAGATTTCAGTCAGTCTTTTTACGTGTGCGGTCCTGAGGCATTTAACAAGAGCATAATGGCTGCTCTTAAGGAGCTTGGCGCGCGTCCAGAGGCGCTGATCTTCGAAAACTAGGCCGTTATGCAAAAGCTTCAATTTCAAAGATACATATATTAAGGAATAATACGTTGCCTGGCTTTCAGACTATCCCCGGAACTGACGCAATTTTAACGTTGATATTGATGATAAGTGTCGAAGCCAGGTCATCCCTACGCTAATGTTCTGTCTTATCGTTACGTACAGGTTACAGGGGTGGATGGCCTGGACTACAGTTACTTTTATGTTGAGCCGATGGTGATCTTATTCAGATCGGCACGATATTAGGCGTGGTGCAAGATATTGGTAAACGTTATAAAGGGATAACTCCGTATATCCCTTTTGAAGTGAAAGCCGGAAATGTGTACTTAGATCTTAACGACTACCTGTAAGTCAGTGTCATTTGTTCCCATGCAATACCGCAATATCCCATTATTCTTAATCCATCTGTCTCCATTCAGGGAAAGATCGTTTGAAAGCTACACCAACAAAAAAGCCCCAGCAGTGTTAACGTGCTAAGCTTTGTATTCTTTGGCTCCCCGAGCTGGACTCGAACCAGCGCCACAAGGATTAACAGCTATGGGTATTTGTTTTTAAAAACAAATTGTTAGAGTGTTTCGTTGCATGGGAAACGGCTACTTTACCCCTTAAAGTTTCTACTTTTGCCGACTTATTGTATGGGGTTTTTATAGGTAAAATAGTCATTATTCGCTCGTTGGTTTTACCTCTGCCACAGAATGATCGTAAACAGCTATCATGGCCTTACTCCAGAGGCTTTTCTTAGAGTAAATCTCCTCTAGAAAAACATCAAGATAGACGACTGCTTTCGACCCATAGCAAACATGTTTAGTTAAATTAAGACTGATGTCATATGAATTAGCGGAATTAAATAGAGTTACTTTTTTCGCTATTTTATCTTTATGTTAAGACTTTTGCCCTCGTGCCCAAGCCTCCATTAAGCGTGCAGTAACTAAATCCCCAGTAACATTGATAGCTGTTCGAGACATATCCAATATCCTATCCACACCCATGATCAAAGCAATACCGCTGGGAGGTATGCCCACTGTAGTCAGCACCATGGATAAGATGACTATGCCGACTCCTGGCGTAGCAGGTGAACCAATGGATGCACCTATAGCCATTGTGACAACTAAAACCATGTTGGCGAGGCTTAAGTCTATTCCATAAACTTGTGCCAGAAACACAGTTGCCACACTTTGATATAAGGCGGTGCCATTCATATTAATTGTAGCCCCGAGAGGAATGACAAACTGAGCGATAGAAGGACGAACGGCGAGTTTTTCTTGAGCTGTGCGAATTGATAAAGGCATGACGGCTGCTGAACTGGATGTGGAGAACGCTAATAAAATCACGTCTCTTGTATGCTTAAGAAATACCAGCGGATGTTGGCCTGGCAAGAAACTGAGGATCAGTAAATAAAAACCAAACATTATCAACAAACCTAACAGCACGGTAGCTATATAATAAGCCATGCCTAGCATAGCGCTAAAGCCGATACTGGCTGTGAGTTGTGCCATTAATCCAAATACTGCGTATGGCGCAATACGCATAGCCCAATTTACAATAGCCATACAAATTTGTTGCAATGAACGCAGTAAGTCGAGCATTGGCCGGGATTGTTCTGGCGCTATACTGACTAAAGCAATACCCACAATAACTGAAAATATCACCACCTGAAGCATCTGTCCCTGAACCATTGCGGCCAAAGGATTTCCTGGCAGTAAGCCAAGCAAAGTATCAGGAAGGCTATCTAAATTAGGTACGGACACCTCACTCTCAGTAACGGGAGGGGTTGCTTCTGGTAAGGTGATTCCTTTGATTAAGTGTCCGGGTTTCAATAGGTTACCCAACCAGAGACCTATTGTTGCTGCCAAAGTAGTAGTCGCTAAAAAAAATAGGACAACACGTACGCCTACTTTGCGGAGTTGTTCCATATCTTCAGTGCTTGTCAGTCCACGGATGATGGACGCAATCACCAACGGAATGACGACCATTTGAATAGTGGCGATAAAAAGACGCCCTGGAAATGCAAGCCAATTACCGATAGTGGCGCCAGTGTCGCGTGCAACCCAACCGACAGAAGGACCTAATAAGATGCCGACAACAAGTCCTAAAAACAAACCAATCAGGACTTTCAGCCACAATCGACCTTCAACCAGTGAGGATAAATAACTGCTTAAAATTCGTTTATTGGCTAATGACGGGGTAGTAACCTTTTGAGTGTCAGACTGCTCTTCCATTTGAACGACCTCATTGCTTATTTAAAAATAGTTTACTACATTAGAAAGGGCAAAATTTGATTGCTGCTCAATGAGACTATTTGCTTTAAATTAAGCTTCACTGATCTGGGGAAGTATTGAAAATGTATGTTTTTAGCTAGGGACGAATATAATAAGCTATACGGTAGCGACTGCTTTTGGCACTAAGCAGCCTAGCGGGTTATATTTAATTTAAATGTGCTGTGTGCGGAAATAGATATAACAAAGCCTAGAAGCAGCCTAAAAGGCTATTCAAACATGACCCTACCATGACGCAATAAAAAAGCCCCAGCAGTGTTAACGTGCTGAGGCTTTGTATTCTTTGGCTCCCCGAGCTGGACTCGAACCAGCGACCCAATGATTAACAGTCATTTGCTCTACCAACTGAGCTATCGGGGAACAGAAAGGTGGCTATGATAGAGACTTGCCTTTATCAGGTCAAGCTCGATTTACAATTTCTATTATGCAAGAAACTCGGCAATACGCTGTAAGGCATTTTCAAGGTTTGTTTCGCTGGTAGCAATTGATAAACGGATATGGTTTTTAAGTCCGAAAGCAGAGCCGGGTACGACGGCAACTCCTTTTTCTACCAGTAATGCTTCGGCAAATTCAAGATCATCATTGATAGCGGGCATACGTGCTATCGCACCACTAATGTCGGGAAAGACATAGAAGGTGCCGTCCGTATGCAAGGCATTAATGCCATCAATCATATTCAGTTTTTTGACCACAAGATCATGACGCTTTTTAAATTCAACCAACATATCCTGAACGCATTGTTGATCACCGTTTAAAGCGGCAATTGAAGCTGCTTGCGAGATAGACGCTGGGTTAGAAGTACTTTGTGATTGGATTTTTTTCATAGCCGCAATTAATGGTGCCGGTCCTGCGGCATAACCAATCCGCCAGCCTGTCATTGAGTAAGCTTTAGAGACACCATTTAATACCATAGTACGGTCGTATAGCTGTGGGCAGGCAGTGACAATATTATGAAAGCCTTCAGACCACAGGATATGCTCGTACATATCATCGGTAGCAATGATAATATCAGGATGTTGTAGAAGAACGTCAGCTAATGCTTGTAGTTCCTCTTTACTATAAGCCATGCCTGATGGGTTAGAGGGGCTATTTATCACAAACATTCTTGTTTTGTCAGTGATGGCAGCTTCTAACTGTTCGGGTGTGATTTTATACGCTTGATCCTGTTCCGCTTCAATGATGACGGGCACACCTTCTGCCAGCAGGACCATATCAGGGTATGATACCCAATAGGGAGCGGGTATGATGACTTCATCACCTTTGTTTAATAAGGCCTGCGCCAGATTGAAAAAACTTTGTTTGCCACCAACAGACACCAAAATTTGGTTCAGCTCATAGTTGAGCCCATTGTCGTTTGCAAACTTATCGATCACAGCCTGTTTTAATTCGACAGTACCATCAACGGCCGTATATTTAGTAGCGCCACTATTGATGGCATCAATAGCTGCCTGTTTAATATGTTGGGGAGTATCAAAGTCAGGTTCACCGGCGCCAAGACCAATTACATCTTTTCCTTCGGCTCGTAGCGCGGCAGCTCGAGCAGTGATGGCAAGTGTTGGCGAGGGCTTGATACTTTGAACGCGTTGTGAGAGCTGAATATCCAAAACTTTTTCCTTCATAAAACACAAATCATTTAGATGTCAGGTAATATACGCCAAACAGAAATAATCCAGAAGATTTATGGCCAAACAATTTGAATTAGTAAGCGATTTTGAACCTGCAGGTGATCAGCCCGCGGCAATTAATGCCTTGGTTGAGGGCATTGAGAACGGTGAAATGTGGCAAACCCTACTTGGGGTCACAGGTTCTGGTAAAACGTTTACAGTCGCTAATGTTGCGCAGCAGATCCAACGACCACTTATGATTTTAGCGCCGAACAAAACCTTAGCAGCACAGCTTTATAGTGAAATGAAAGAGTTTTTCCCCAATAACGCGGTGGAATATTTCGTTTCCTATTATGACTATTATCAGCCTGAGGCTTATGTACCGTCCTCCGATACGTTTATTGATAAGGATGCCTCGGTGAATGAGCAGATTGAACAAATGCGTTTGTCTGCAACCAAAGCCATGTTAGAACGACGTGATGCCATTGTTGTATCGAGTGTGTCCTGTATTTATGGTTTGGGTGATAAAGACTTATATATCAAGATGGTTTTACATCTGGTTAAAGGTGAAACTATTAACCAACGTGATATTTTGCGGCGTTTAACCGAGCTGCAATATTCTCGCAATGACGTTGAACTTCACCGTGGTACTTACCGGGTTCGAGGTGAAGTTATTGACATATTTCCTGCTGAATCTGAGCGTGATGCTGTCCGAATTGAACTGTTTGATGATGAAATTGAACAGATCAGCTATTTCGATCCGTTAACAGGTGAAATCTTCCAACGTCTCAGCCGTGTCACTATCTACCCCAAAACACACTATGTCACGCCACGTGATCAGTTATTGGCAGCTGTAGAAGGCATTAAAGAAGAACTCAGCACACGATTAGCCGAGTTGACAGAGCAGCATAAGCTGGTCGAGGCTCAACGGCTTGAGCAGCGAACACGCTTTGATATAGAAATGATGCTCGAACTGGGCTATTGTTCGGGCATTGAAAACTATTCGCGTCATTTATCAGGTCGTAAGCCTGGAGAGTGTCCTCCGACTTTATTTGATTATCTGCCAGATGATGCGTTGTTGGTGTTAGATGAAAGTCATGTCATGGTGCCGCAAATTGGGGCTATGTATAAGGGAGATCGTTCGCGAAAACAAACGCTTGTCGATTATGGCTTTCGTTTGCCTTCGGCATTAGATAACAGACCTTTGATGTTTGATGAATGGGAAAGATTGGCACCACAAACAATTTTTGTGTCAGCGACACCTGCAGATTATGAGAAAACACATGCAAGCTCAGTTGTTGAACAAGTTGTAAGACCGACAGGTCTTATCGATCCTGTAATTGAAATTCGGCCCGTAGCCAGCCAAGTTGATGATTTATTATCTGAAGCGAAAAAACGTGCCGCCGTTGATCAACGTGTGCTTGTCACTACCTTGACGAAAAGGATGGCAGAGGATTTGACTGAATATCTAAATGATCATGGTGTAAGAGTACGTTATCTGCATTCTGATATAGATACTGTTGAGCGTGTTGAGATAATCCGTGATCTACGTTTGGGTGAGTTCGATGTACTGGTGGGTATTAATTTACTTCGGGAAGGGTTGGATATTCCTGAAGTATCATTAGTTGCTATTTTGGATGCTGATAAAGAAGGGTTCCTACGTTCTGAACGCTCTCTCATCCAGACGATGGGTAGGGCGGCACGTAATTTAGAGGGAAAAGCAATTCTCTATGCTGATGAAATTACCGGCTCGATGAAACGGGCAATTGATGAGACCGAACGTCGTCGTAATAAGCAGAAAGAGTTCAATGAAGAACATGGCATCACACCACAAGGTGTAAAAAAAGCCATTCGTAATAGTATTGATGATAGTAAATTCGATACACAAGATGAGAAACGCTATATTGCTAAAGTTGCCGAAGAACAAGCCAAATATGCCAGCTTATCACCACAACAGCTCGCCAAACGTATTCAACAAATGGAACAGCAGATGTATCGTCATGCTCAAAATCTTGAGTTTGAAGAAGCTGCTGAGTTACGAAATGAAATACAGCATATTAGATCTGTGGCAATAGGGCCTGAATCGCTTTAACTTTTTAGGTTAAGCGTGAATTAAAAAAGATTGCAACGGAATGGTAAAGCCCTTTTCAAAAATAAATTGATTATTCCCGTCATATCTTATCAACCCGGACACAGAGATTATTGATTGATTACTACTTGCCTTATTAACAGATAAAGGTATAATTCCACCGCTTACGGCAGGCGCGTAGCTCAGTTGGTTAGAGCACTACCTTGACATGGTAGGGGTCGGTGGTTCGAATCCACTCGTGCCTACCAGTTAAACTCGGATCAAGCGGTTTAACTGGCCAAGTAAATATCTCATCTAAGTAACGCTCCCCGAACTTCAAACCATCAGCATGTGACCTGTCAGGTACCTCTTACTGCTTGATAAGCAGGTTCATGTCATTTCGTTTTCAGATTAAATATCCCGACGCAAACAACAGGAAAAATCAGTTTTCGTTACAATGGAAATAAGGCTTATTTTCGGGCTTTAAAATATGATTTTTTTGCTCGAAAAACAGCATGGATTATTTTGAGTCGGGTGACTATTAGCGAACTGGTAAGGTCAGAGAGATAAAAGTGAGAAACACAATAGAGAAAATCGATTTTGATCGTGATGGTTTTGAGCAGTGGCTTCACAGTTTTGCATTAAACGCTGATGAAAAAAAACAATTAAAACAAGCTGCGGAAAGTTGCCAACAACTTGCTAGCCACACCAAGGAAGGTGAACAACTGTTACAGGCAGGGCGGCAGATTATCGATATTCTTCGACCGCTCTCTATGGACTGTGAAACCTTTATTGCAGCGATGCTGCTGCCGTTTTATTTGCACAAAAAAACGTTAGCTGAACAAATAACGGAACAAGTTTCAGCAACGACATTATTGTTATTGCAAAACGTTCAGCAAATGCAGGTGTTCAGTGTATTACAAGACCATAATCGACAACTGACTTCTGAGCAGGCTGACAACCTGAGACGGATGCTCTTAACGATGGTAGAAGATGTGCGAGCTGTGGTGATCAAATTAGCAGAGCGCGTCTATTACCTACAGGCGATTAAAGAAAAAAGCGAAGCCAGCCTTGTGATAGCGGCACGCGAAGTGGCCGATATTTATGCGCCTTTAGCGAATCGACTGGGCATTGGTCAGTTAAAATGGCTTCTTGAAGACGCTGCTTTTCGTATTTTGCACCCAGATGCTTATCAAAAGATCGCCAGCTTATTAGCAGAAAAACGCAGTCATCGCGAGCAGTACATTGAGAACTTCGTACAACAGCTTCAGCAGGCACTGCAACAACACAGTATTCAGGCAGAAGTCTACGGCAGGCCTAAGCATATTCACTCTATCTGGAAGAAAATGAATAAAAAGTCTGTTGATTTTTCAGGCTTGCATGATGTTAGAGCCGTTCGAGTTGTCGTTGAGCATTTGCAGGATTGTTATGGGGCTTTAGGTATTGTGCATACACTTTGGCACCATATTCCGAGTGAATTTGATGATTATGTTGCTAATCCCAAACCCAATGGCTATCAGTCTCTCCACACTGTTGTATTAGGTTCGGATGGTAAAAGTGTAGAAATTCAGATCCGAACGAAACAGATGCATCAAGACGCTGAGCTTGGTGTTGCTGCACATTGGAAATATAAAGAAGGCACTAAAAAGCTAGCTCGTGGCTTTGAAGAAAAGGTTGTTTGGCTCAGAAAGCTACTCAGTTGGCAAGATGATGTGAAAGACAACAGCTCTCTGGCTGCCGATATCCGTAGCCAGGTGTTTGAAGATAGGGTTTATGTGTTTACCCCTAAAGGTGATGTTATTGATCTACCCGCTGGCTGTACACCGCTCGATTTTGCTTATTATATTCATAGTGAGGTTGGTAATCGCTGCATCGGTGCCAAAGTTGATGGCCGGATCGCGCCTTTCAATTACCGCCTGCAAAATGGTGAACAAGTTGAAATCATTGTTGCTAAACAGGCTAACCCCAAACGTGACTGGTTAAATCCGCATCTTGGCTATTTGCACTCTCCGCGTTCTCGCGCCAAGGTACAGCATTATTTCAGGCAACTGGATAAAGACAAGCATCAGCAATTGGGACGAGAACAACTGGAGACTGAGTTAGTAGCCAGAGACATGAAGTTAGCCGATGCGCGAAAAGTGGTAAAAGATTTTAATGTTCATCATTTTGATGATTTGTTGACCGCCATTGGTGCCGGTGACATCAAAGTCAGGCAAGTGATAAAGGCATTGCAAGGCAAGCAGGTTAAACAAACACCGACAAAATTTATTGCTAAACAGCCGTCAGTGGCAAGAGGGGATAAGCAAAGTGAAATCTGCGTTGAGGGTGTGGGTAACTTATTGACCCATATTGCCGGGTGTTGCCAACCCATTCCGGGTGACAAAATCATGGGCTTTATAACGCACGGGCGAGGTATTTCAGTACATCGTCGTGATTGCGAACAATTAGAACATTTATTAATGCAGCACGGCGAACGAGCTGTTGAAGTGAGTTGGGGCAGTGGCGTAGCGTCAGGCTATGCCTTGGATCTGCAGTTGTATTGCTTGGAACACAGCAGCTTGATGAATGAGATCACCAGTATATTGCTGACCGAAAAGACCAAGTTGTTAAATATGGCGAGTCAATGGAATAAATCGACACAATTAATGAAAGTATCGTTGAAAATTGAAGTAGAAAGTCTGGATAAAGTTGATCGATTATTACAACAATTACAGCAATTATCTGCCGTGGTTTCTGCTCGGCGTAGTGGCAACTAAGTAACAGTATTTGCCATTAGATGGCGATCAGCTGGACTAATCTTAAGCAAAACCATTATCAGAATTGCGCGCAATAAAACAAATCATAAAGTGTTTGTCATGTGGTCTAAAGTGATTGTTTTGACATGGATTATAGATAGTGTATAGTGCTGCGCTTCACTGGCATGCATGGATTCGAAAGTCTTTATGACATGTTGATAAGACAAAAGCACTTGCATAAAGTGCTTTTTTGGTTTTTAAGGCTCTTTGTATCGGCCACAACCAGAGAGAATTTCTATGATTTCTTTAACACTTCCAGATGGCAGTCAACGCCAATTTGATCACCCAGTTTCCATCCATGATGTTGCCAATGATATCGGCACAGGGTTAGCGCGGGCTGCACTTGCCGGTAAGGTTAATGGCACATTAGTTGATACTAATTACGTTATTGAAAATGATGCCGATGTTGCGATTATTACTGACCGCGATGAAGAAGGGCTTGATATTATTCGTCATTCAACCTCGCATTTGATGGCACAAGCGGTTAAGCAACTGTTTCCAGAAGCACAAGTCACTATAGGCCCTGTGATCGACGATGGCTTTTATTATGACTTTTCCTATGAGCCGGGCTTTACGCCAGAAGATTTGACTAAAATCGAGAAGCGAATGGAAGAGCTGGTTAAACAAGATATACCGGTGGTTCGCGAAGAAATTTCTCGTGAAGCAGGAATTGAAAAGTTCCGCTCAATGGGCGAAGAGTATAAAGCTGAAATTTTAGAAGATATTCCAAAGGGCGAAACACTGTCACTTTATGCGCAAGGTGATTTTATCGATTTATGTCGTGGACCTCATGTTCCGAGTACCGGAAAGCTAAAAGCGTTTAAATTGATGAAGCTGGCGGGCGCCTATTGGCGTGGTAACTCTGATAATGAGATGTTACAACGGGTCTATGGCACAGCGTGGCCAGACAAAAAAGCATTAAAAGCCTATTTACACCGTCTTGAAGAAGCCGAAAAGCGTGATCATCGTAAGATTGCTAAAAATCTTGACCTATTCCATCATCAGGAAGAAGCGTCAGGGATGGTGTTTTGGCATGATAATGGTTGGCGTATTTATCGCGAAGTTGAAAACTATATTCGTGATGTATTGCAAGTACATGGTTACCAGGAAGTTCGCACACCGCAAGTGGTTGATCGGAGCTTATGGGAGAAGTCAGGCCACTGGGATAAATTTGGTGACATGATTTTTACCACGCACTCAGAAAATCGCGACTATGCCGTGAAACCAATGAACTGTCCGTGCCATGTGCAGATCTTTAATCAGGGGCTTAAAAGCTACCGGGATTTGCCATTACGGATGGCGGAATTTGGCTCGTGTCACCGTAACGAACCATCAGGCACCTTACACGGCTTGATGCGTTTGCGCAGCTTTACCCAGGATGATGCCCATATTTTCTGCACTGAAGATCAAATTCAGAGTGAAGTATCTGATTTTATGGACTTGCTGCAAAAAGTCTATGCTGACTTTGGTTTTAACGACATTATTGTCAAGCTTTCAACAAGACCAGAGAACCGTGTTGGTAGTAATGAAGTCTGGGATAAAGCAGAGCATGCATTGGAACAGGCGCTCAATGACAAAGGTTTAGCGTGGGACTTACAGCCGGGTGAAGGTGCTTTTTATGGTCCGAAAATTGAGTTTTCATTGAAAGATTGTCTAGAGCGGGTATGGCAGTGCGGTACCATTCAGGTTGATTTTTCAATGCCAGGCCGTTTGGATGCAACATATATCGCTGATGATGGCAGTAAACAAGTTCCGGTCATGTTACATCGTGCTATTTTGGGATCGTTAGAACGCTTCATTGGTATTTTGATTGAAGAGTATGCCGGAGCGTTCCCAACATGGCTGGCACCAAGGCAAGTTGTCGTTATGGGTATCAGCGAACATCAGGCCGAATACGCTAAAAAAGTCACAAAAGAATTACAAGACAAGGGCTTTAGAGCAGATATAGACTTGAGAAATGAAAAAATAGGCTTTAAAATACGCGAACACACATTGCGTCGGGTTCCTTACCTTGTAGTAGTTGGGGATCGCGAGGCCCATGATAATGCCGTGGCGGTGCGTACTCGTAAGGGTGAAGATTTAGGTGTGATGACACTTGAGGCTTTCGTGACTACCTTGCAAACAGACGTTGCCGGTCGCGGTCGAATTATTTTAGAGGATTAAAAATATCGCTACTGATGATAAAAGGCTGAATGGTGAAATTACAGCCAGAGAAGTGCGCCTGACAGGCGTTGATGGTGAGCAGCTTGGCATAGTACAGCTAGCTAAAGCCACAGAACTTGCAGAAGAAGCAGGATTGGATTTGGTGGAAATTGCCCCACAGGCAACCCCGCCGGTTTGTCGTATCATGGATTACGGCAAGTTTTTGTTTGAAGCCAATAAGCAAAAGCAATTGGCGAAGAAAAAACAAAAACAAATACAGGTCAAGGAAGTCAAATTTAGACCAGGGACTGAGGAAGGGGATTATCAGGTAAAACTACGCAACCTGACACGTTTCCTAGAAGAGGGTAATAAAACTAAAGTGAGTCTTCGTTTTCGTGGACGCGAAATGGCACATCAGGATTTGGGATTGAAGTTACTTGAACGAGTAGCTGAAGATCTCGATGATATTTCTGTTGTTGAACAACGCCCCAAAAAAGAAGGAAGACAAATGATTATGGTTTTAGCACCTAGTAAAAAATAATTAATTTACGAATGCGGAGTTCGAAATGCCAAAATTAAAAACACATAGTGGTGCTGCAAAGCGCTTCAAAAAAACCGGTAGTGGTAAATTTAAGCGTTCACAAGCGTTTACTAGTCACATCCTTACTAAAAAAAGCACAAAGCGGAAACGCCAGTTGCGTTCAACATTGATGATCTGCAAAGCCGATCACATGTCAGTTCGTAAAATGTTGCCTAATCTTTAATTAAGGAGTGAATAATGCCTAGAGTAAAACGTGGCGTCACTGCGCATGCCAGACACAAAAAAGTTATCAATCAAGCAAAAGGTTACAGCGGTCGTCGTAAAAACGTATATCGCGTAGCTGTCCAAGCTGTCACTAAAGCAGGTCAATATGCTTACCGTGATCGTCGCCAGAAAAAACGTCAATTCCGCACATTGTGGATTGCGCGTATTAATGCTGGTGCACGTGAATGTGGTTTGTCATATAGCCGCTTAATTGCCGGTTTGAAAAAAGCGTCGATTGAAATTGATCGTAAACTGCTAGCCGATTTAGCCATGAATGATATGGCTGCGTTTTCTGTTGTAGCAGAAAAGGCAAAGGCTGCACTAGCTGACTAAAGCTATTGCTCATTACGAGTGATAACCTAAGTATTGCTATATAAGGGGCCGTTAGACGGCCCCTTTTTATTTCCGAATATATTTTTGATGGGTGAAAGAGATGGCTGAGCTGGATGATAAGTTACAAGCCTTGAATGAGATTGTTGCCGCTGCTAAAACAGCGATCAACGATGCTAAGAAAAATACTGAGTTAGAACACGTTCGTGTTGAATATCTTGGTAAAAAAGGCTTGATAACGGCTTATTTAAAACAGTTAGGTAATGTAAGTGTTGAGCAGCGCCCCGTTATCGGTAAATCTGTCAACTTAGCAAAGCAAGAAGTCGCCGGTCTTATTGATGTGCAGGCTAAAGCACTTGCTGAGGCTGCAATGAATGCGGCGCTTGAAGCAGAGACTATTGATGTTACATTACCCGGCCGTGGCGAGCAGACAGGTGGTTTACATCCAATTACACGTACTTTGCAGCGTATTGAAAGTTATTTTCAGAAAATTGGTTTTGATGTAGCTGAAGGGCCAGAAATCGAAGACGGTCATCATAATTTCACAGCGTTGAATATTCCCGAGCATCATCCTGCGCGTGCCATGCATGATACATTTTATTTTGATGCTGATAAGCTGCTACGTACACATACGTCGCCCGTTCAGGTTCGTGTCATGGAACAGCAACAGCCGCCATTGCGTTTGATAGCGCCGGGCCGAGTTTATCGTTGTGATTCCGATTTAACGCATACCCCGATGTTTCATCAGGTCGAGGGCTTGATGGTTGATGAAAATATCAGTTTTACCGATTTAAAAGGGATTTTGTCGGACTTTTTACAGGCCTTTTTCGAAAAAGACTTAAAAGTACGCTTCCGGCCTTCTTATTTTCCTTTTACAGAGCCGTCTGCAGAAGCAGATATTGAATGTGTGATGTGTAATGGCGATGGTTGTCGAGTCTGTAGTCATACTGGTTGGCTTGAAATCCTTGGCTGCGGTATGGTCCACCCCAATGTGTTTAAACATGTCGATATCGATAGTGAAAAATACCTCGGTTTTGCTTTCGGCCTGGGTGTCGAGCGTATGGCAATGTTACGTTACGGTGTGAATGATTTACGCCTGTTTTTTGATAATGATCTGCGATTCTTACGTCAGTTTAATTAAACCTGAGATAACACAATGAAATTTAGTGAAAAATGGTTACGTGAATGGGTTAACCCTGCACTTACAAGTGAGCAACTGGTTGAAAAATTAACGCAAGCAGGTTTAGAAGTCGATGGTACTGAAGCAGTAGCAGGTGAGTTTAAAGGTGTTCTTGTAGGGCAAGTTGTTTCTGTCGAGCCACATCCGGATGCTGACAAACTGCGTCTTTGCCAAGTTGATGTGGCTGGTGATGAATTATTGTCGATTGTGTGTGGTGCTCCTAATGTCCGCCAAGACTTGAAAATCCCTGTTGCGGTTGTGGGTGCTGTTTTACCTGGCAACTTCAAAATTAAAAAAGCCAAACTACGAGGTGTGGCTTCTTTTGGCATGTTATGTTCGGCAAAAGAGCTGGGCATGGTAGATAATACTGATGGCTTGATGGAACTGGCTCAAGATGCTCCTGTTGGAGAGGATTTTAGAGACTATCTGGAATTAGACGATATCAGCATTGACATTGACTTAACGCCTAACCGTAGTGATTGCCTTAGTGTTGCTGGTATTGCACGTGAAGTAGGTGTATTAACAGGCTGTGATCTGACAGCTTGGCCACAAGATACTGTTACGCCTGCCATTGATAGTCAGTTTACTGTGAATGTAACCGCAACTAATGCCTGTCCCCGTTATCTGGGTCGTGTTATTGAAGGTGTTGATGTTAAGGCGGCAACGCCAGTCTGGATGCGAGAAAAGTTACGTCGAAGTGGTCTGCGAAGCCTGGGCCCTGTGGTCGATGTCACTAACTATGTCATGCTGGAACTCGGTCAGCCGATGCATGCCTTTGATTTAGATACGTTACAAGGCAGTATCCATGTTCGCCTCGCTGAACAAGGTGAAGTATTGACCTTGTTGGATGGTCAGGAAATGACGATTAATGATGACACCTTGGTCATTGCTGACGATAGTAAGGCATTAGCGTTGGCAGGTATCATGGGGGGAGAGGCGACAAGTGTCAGTGATGACACCCAAAATTTATTTTTAGAGTCTGCTTTCTTTACGCCAACAGCGATTGCAGGTCGAGCACGTAGCTACGGTTTGCACACAGATTCGTCACACCGTTTTGAACGTGGTGTTGATCCGGATCTGGCAGTAAAAGCAATGGAACGGGCTACTGCTTTATTATTATCGATCACCGGTGGACAAGCTGGCCCTGTAACAGAAGTGCTGTCTAAAGCTGATATAGCAGAGAATAATGTTATTGAATTGCGAGCTGCTCGTATTAAACGAGTATTAGGTATCGAGATCCCTTCAGAACAAGTTGAAGATCAATTGACCCGTCTAGGTTTAGGCGTGTCACAAACTGAGCAAGGATGGCAAGCGACTGTACCGAGTTTCCGGTTTGATCTGGCGATTGAAGTTGATTTGATTGAGGAGTTAGGTCGTCTTTATGGCTATGATAAATTGCCTGAGACAAGGCCACAGGGAACAGTTTTAACAACGAATATATCTGAACACAGCCTAGCAACACAGCGACTACAATCTTTATTGGTTGATCGTGGCTATCAAGAAGCAATTACATATAGTTTTGTTGATCCTGATATGCAGCGCCACCTGGCTTTAGCCGATGAACAAACGATTGCTCTTGCCAATCCGATTTCGGCTGATTTATCAGTGATGCGTACCTCACTATGGTCAGGCCTGATCCAGGCGCTGGTCTATAATTTAAACCGACAACATGAACGGGTCAGACTGTTTGAAGTTGGCCGTGTTTTCTCCGGTACGACTGATAATATAGAACAACGCCGTCATATTGGTGGCGCAGTGTGCGGTACACGCTATGCTGAACAATGGTCTGAAAATAATCGTGCTATTGATTTTTATGATGTTAAAGCTGATGTTGAAGCATTATTAACACTTGGTGGTCACACCGATATTGAGTTCAAGGCAGAACAGCACCCTGCCTTGCATAATGGTCAATCGGCGCGTATTTACCAGGGTGATGATGCGATTGGTTGGTTAGGTGCCATTCATCCCCGTCTTAATAAGCAATTAGGCTTAAATACGCGCGTGTATGTGTTTGAATTCGTTTTAACAGCCGCTTTAAAAGCACAAGTTCCCGAGTTTGAGCCATTGTCTAAGTTTCCAGCAATTAGACGCGACCTTGCTTTACTGGTTTCTGATACCGTGACAGTTGGTGAAATAAACCATTGCTTGCAAGATATAAAATCTGATATTCTTAAACGAATTCAACTATTTGACGTGTATAGTGGAGATGGTGTTGAAAAAGATCATAAGAGTCTTGCCATCGCATTTCACATACAGCACACAGACAGAACGTTAACCGATGATGAGGTGAATAATCTCATGCAACAGATAGCATCAAAACTGGAAGAGCAAATTGGTGCTACGATTCGGTCGTAATTTAACAAGTGACAATAACGGTTTATAGGGGTATACATGGCACTGACTAAAGCCAATATGACTGAACAACTCTACGATGAGTTAGGGTTTAATAAGCGTGAAGCAAAAGAGCTTGTCGAAATGTTTTTTGAGGAAGTTCGCTCTGCGTTAGAAGCGGGTGAACAAGTCAAATTATCTGGCTTTGGTAACTTTGAATTGCGTGATAAAAGTGAAAGACCAGGCAGAAACCCTAAAACGGGCGAAGAAATTCCAATTTCAGCTCGTCGTGTGGTAACGTTCAGACCCGGTCAAAAATTAAAAGCAAGGGTGGATGGCTATGTTAGAAGCGAGCAATAATAACGAACTGCCGGCGATCCCGGGCAAGCGCTACTTTACGATCGGTGAAGTCAGTGAACTTTGTGGTGTTAAGCCGCATGTATTACGTTATTGGGAACAAGAGTTCGCTCAGCTTAAGCCTGTTAAGCGTCGTGGCAATAGACGCTATTATCAGCGTCATGATGTTGTACTTATCCGTGAGATAAGAGGACTGCTCTACGAAGAAGGTTTCACCATTGGCGGTGCCAGACAACGTCTTGAAAATGAAGCGAAACCAGGTGAAAAAACGGTCAATAAAAAACAAGTTATTCAAGAGATTATTACAGAACTTGAAGACATTCGCTTACTACTTGCATAAGAAGATAGATTAGCGATAAAAGAGTAGCGAAAAGCCTGTTTAAATTCGCTACTCTTTTTTTATGCAAGGCGATAAAAGCATTCATTGTCAATCTAAAATATTAGAAACATTGATGTTAAATCGTTGGGACATGGCGCTGCGCTGGTAACGGAATAAATTGGCAAAGATAAAATTCTTATTGTGGCATATGTCATTTTGCAGAATGGGCAGTCCGTATCGGCAGATGAGTTGCATGCTTTTGGAAAACATCATTCGGCAGCGTATAAAACGCCCAGAATTATCTCCATCGCCAAAGATTTTCCCACCGAACAAAGAACGGAAAGATTTTAAGACGAGAGATCGAGTCTTAATATTCCAATAAAAAAGTTAAATAATTAAATTTTTTGTTGATCTTAAATGGTGTTTCAGGACATGATTGCACAATGACATTACCTGAACAGCATAATAAGGAACAATACCGAAAGGTATTTTTCGTTTCTGATCGCACCGGTCTCACAGCAGAGTCTTATGGCAAATGCCTATTGGCACAATTTCCCGATTTCGAGTTTGAAGCCATCACGCTCGCTTTTGTTGATACGAGCGAAAAAGCATTAGGTGCACGTGAACAGATTAATCAGGAAAGTTTTAAGTATAATATCAAGCCCGTTGTCTTCAGCACGCTGGTGAATGATGACGAACAGTACATTATTGAAAGTTCCAATGCTCATGTCATTAGTCTTTTTCATAGTTTTATAGGCAATCTTGAGAATTTGTTCGGGACAGAATCTACGCACAAACAAGGAGTCTCTCGAATCTCATTTAGCGATCAGACTTATACGAAGCGTCTGGATGCGATTGATTTTGCCTTGACTCATGATGATGGAGTCCGCCCAGATCATTACGACGATGCAGATATCATCTTGGTGGGGGTGTCGCGTTGCGGAAAGACGCCAACAAGTTTGTATCTGGCTATGAACTTTTCGTTGAAAGTGGCAAATTATCCTCTGACACCTGAGGACTTGAGCTCAAGTTCTTTACCAAAATGTTTGACGGATAATGCCGATAAATTGATCGGGCTGACCATTAAACCGGTTCCATTGAGTCGAATTCGTAGGCAACGACGACCTAACAGTGACTATTCCTCACTTGAAATCTGTCAGCAAGAGCTTGCAATTGCAAAGTCTATGTTTGAAAAAGTCGGTGTTACTGTATTTGATACCACCGACACCTCAATTGAAGAAATATCAAGCAAAGTTGTGCGTGCCCTAGGGCTCGGTAGAGAGCGCGTGCGAGAGTCTACATTAATGTTTAATAAACCTACAAAAGCAAGGTAGTAACTATGTCTGAATACGTTGTCCCACTGGATAAGCTGTGTATGGGAGATGTTCCCAGAGTTGGAGGCAAAAATGCCTCTTTAGGTGAAATGCTCCAAAATCTGGCTCCTCTTGGTGTGGCTGTTCCTGGCGGTTTTGCCACAACATCGGATGCATACAGAGAATTTCTCAAGCATGATGGTCTGCAGGATCAAATCAACGAACGTCTACGTGAGTTGGATGTAGATGATGTAACTGAACTGCAAAAAACCGGGCGCGAAATTCGTGAATGGATTATGACCATTCCTTATCCACCGGCGATGGAAAAAGCGATTGAAGAAGCCTACACAGCGCTGGAAAAAGAATACGGTCCGGAAACGACCTATGCAGTGCGTTCATCCGCAACGGCAGAAGATTTACCTGACGCCTCATTTGCGGGCCAACAGGAAACGTTTTTAAACGTTTCAGGTCTTGCCAATATCAAGAAGCAAATCCGTGAAGTGTTCGCCTCACTTTTTAACGACCGGGCTATTGCTTACCGCGAACATCAGGGTTTTGATCACAGTGAAGTTGCATTGTCAGCTGGTATCCAAAAAATGGTGCGCTCTGACATCGCTTCTGCAGGTGTCGCGTTCTCTCTGGATACTGAAAGTGGTTTTCGTGATGTTGTTTTTATTACAGGTAGTTATGGTCTAGGTGAAATGGTTGTACAAGGCGCCGTTAACCCTGACGAATTTTATGTCCATAAAAAAACGTTAGCTGATGGCCGCCCTGCAGTGCTTCGTCGAACTGTCGGACAAAAAGCGATTAAGATGGTTTATTCAGGTGAACCAGCTGATCCGGTAAAAACTATTGATGTTGATGAAGAACAACGTTTGCTCTTCTGTATGACAGATGAAGAAGTCGAAGCTTTATCAAAAATGGTTGTTACCATTGAGGAACATTACAAATGCCCTATGGATGTTGAGTGGGCGAAAGATGGTAATGATGGTCGTATCTATATCGTTCAGGCGCGTCCTGAAACTGTTCAAAGCCGCACCAAGAAAAATGTTCGTGAATCATTTATTTTGAATGAAAAAAGTGATTTGCTGGCAGTCGGCCGCGCTATCGGCAGCAAGATTGGTCAGGGTAAAGTGCGTTTGTTAGACAGCCTGGATCAAATGGATAAATTTGAAGTTGGTGATGTATTGCTGACAGATATGACGGACCCTGATTGGGAACCTATCATGAAACGCGCATCTGCGATTATCACTAATCGTGGGGGGCGTACATGTCATGCTGCCATTATTGCCCGAGAATTGGGTATTCCTGCTGTTGTGGGCTGTGGTGATGCCACTGAGAAAGTAGCCGAGGGTGCCAATGTTACTGTTTCCTGTGCTGAAGGTGATGAAGGTAATATTTACACCGGTCTGTTGAAATTTGACCATCGTGTCGAAGAACTCGATAACATGGCCGAATTACCCGTTAAAATCATGATGAACGTCGGTAATCCTGATCGCGCATTTAGCTTTGCCCAACTGCCAAATAAAGGCGTGGGTCTGGCTCGTCTGGAATTCATCATCAACAACATGATCGGTATCCATCCAAAAGCATTGATGAATGCAGATAAAATGGAAGGAGAGGTCAAAAAAGCTATTAAAGAACGTACCACTGCCTATGGCGATCCGGTTGAGTTCTATATCAGCCGCATTACTGAGGGTGTCTCTACCATCGCAGCAGCGTTCTATCCGGAAACAGTTATTGTGCGTATGTCCGATTTTAAATCGAATGAATATGCCAATCTGATCGGAGGAACCTTGTTTGAACCACATGAAGAAAACCCGATGCTTGGTTTCCGTGGTGCGTCACGTTATAGCTCTGAGGATTTCGCAGAGTGTTTCAAACTTGAAATTGAAGCCATGAAGCGTGTCCGTGATGGTATGGGCTTGACCAATGTTGAATTGATGATCCCATTTGTACGGACTACAAAAGAAGCCGAATCAGTCGTCAAGCTGATGAAAGAAAATGGTCTGGAACGAGGCAAAAATGGTCTGCGTTTGATCATGATGTGTGAGTTACCATCGAATGCCATCCTGGCAAAAGAGTTTTTAGAATACTTTGATGGATTCTCAATCGGTTCAAATGATATGACTCAGCTGACGCTAGGTATTGATCGTGACTCATCATTGGTTGCAGAATCATTTGATGAACGTAACCCCGCGGTATTAGCGATGCTTGATATGGCGATTACAGCCTGTCATGATGCAGGGAAATACGTTGGTATCTGTGGTCAGGGCCCGTCAGATCATCTTGATCTAGCTGAATGGTTATTAGAGCGTAAAATTAGCAGTATTTCGTTGAATCCGGACACCGTTGTCAGCACGTGGCAGGCACTGTCGGAGATGGAAGCTAACAAATAAATAGTCTAATTTAGCAGGAACTGGTCCCTTATTTGGTATCGGTTCCTGCTAATATTTTACCTTCATTGGCGAGTGTTCCAAACCGTTAACTTGTTCGACGGTCATCGGGCATGACAAAATCTAAGGCGCATACCGAGATTTATTAACAAGGTAATTCACTCATCCTTGAATGGTGATCCGGAAATTGAATACCTTGATAAGGATATATAAGGACAAGATAGTTTATTGGTATTTCTTATTTCTGCGTTGGGTGCTATTATTTGCACCCTGTTAAGGCGATATGTTTTCCTCACAACACTTAACTTTATGCGGAAACACAATCTGTAAACCTTACACACTAACGGTTCGGGGCATGGCGCAGCCTGGTAGCGCACTTGCATGGGGTGCAAGGGGTCGAAGGTTCAAATCCTTCTGTCCCGACCAATTTTCTCAGTTTAAAAAAGCCTGTAAAGCTGCATTTTAAAAGGCTTTACAGGCTTTTTTTGTTACTATCTCTCACGATTCGAATCTTCAAAAATTGGCACCAAATGGCACTTTTAGCGCCAATCTGCCAATCTGGATCCAATTTTTTGCTTATATGTGGTTCATGACGTCACTGATATAAACGGTATTTACTAAAAATAAATGAGCTTTAAGTCTTTGATTAAAGCTTGAGAGGTATTAATCTGAGTGGTATCTGGATGGGGAGCATAGGACTGTTTGAAATGAAAAGGGAATATTCGATATATCGGACACTTAAACGATTATCAAAACAAAGAGTAGGAATGATCTTACAACCTGGAAACGTTTGGGTGATTGAGAAGGCCTTGCCTCGTACTGATGAGAACGAAGAAAACCTGCAAACTTGTTTGATGCGTGGATGGATAGAAATACTTCACGAGTCAGTCCCAATGGGTGTCTTAGGACCGAATGCTGAGCTACCTGATGGTCAATCATTAACCAGTAAAGAACATATTTACAGACTAACTGAGGGTGGATGGAATGCTCTCCATCGAACGCATGTTATAGGAATTTTGAGTATCATAACTGCACTTATAGGACTAGTGTTGGCATAGGAAATACCTCATGAATGATATCAGTGATGATTACTTAAAAGGATTGAATGCAGAGTTTAGTAGTATGGGAATGGAACACAGGAAAAGGCCATGGGAGGCTCTCAGAAGGTACTCAAGTGATAAAGGTGTGCCTGTAGGATTATCGTCCAGTGCGGCTAACAAGATATTTGCTTGGTTTGACGTTCATTCAAAACCGGGGGTGCATCTCATTGGATGTTTGTTTGAGTCTGTTTACTTTTATGATGGTGAGTTTTGGAAATTATCTATTCCAGTCTCTTATGGAAGGGTTTCTCTAAACGCCTTAGATAGTATTATTGATATGCCTGAATCAACTCAAGAGCAGATGATGGCAGATAACACTGCTGCATGGAAATATGCAATTTTCTGGGCTGACTGCCTCGATTATGCACATGGTTTAGAAGACATCTCGAAAGATCAGAAACTACATAAATTTGGTAAAGAACTGCTTTTTGCCGGAAGCCAGGAATTAAAGTCTGCAATACAGCTTTTAGGCCAATCCAGTCCTGAATCAAGAGCAATCTTAAATAGTAGAATGGCAGTTGAAATTTTCATCAAATCTTTCATTGCTCTGAAGGCTGGTCTCGATAAAAAAGAAGCTAAGAAAATTGGCCATAATTTATCTGCAGGGCTAGAAGAATTTATAAAAGTATCTGGATTCTCACACCTCAAAGATATTGAGGATGAATTTAGTATCTTTCCAGATATTCATGAGAGATATAGTAAGCAATCTCTAAGTAGAGAAAGTTTGTGGAAAGGATTCTCTATTGCACAGTCATTTGGAACTCTCGTGGCTAGAGAGTTCACAGGGAGAAACACCCTAGAACAGGTTTTTTCACAACCTTAATTGGTGATACTTTTGAACTAATTACATGGGACAATAGGTGTCTCTGTATGTATATTTTTAGTGTCAAGCCTATTTTAATGTTTTGATAAATAACTGAAATAATTGCATTAACTTTATTGGGTTGTAATTTCAAATCCTTCTGTCCCGACCAATTAAATTTTTACGAATATTTTTATTAGAATCCGATAAAACGCAATAGCGGAAAGTGGTCTAGGCATCCATGCCTCACCAATGTTTTCGATTTTTTCGCTATTTATAATTTTTTAAAGTGTATTTATTTTACACGTGCCTTCTTCGCTGCAGAAACAAATAATTCTTTGCCGTTTACGGCTGCAGTTCCGTTGATGGTTATTTCTCTCAAAATAGTGTCCATTACGGGGCAATGATCCTCTACAGCTTCAATGAGATCCAATAGTGCTTCTTCATCAGCATCACTTTCAAGATCGGTTTTGAAAGTAATCTTGTTATAGCCAGATGGTATGCTTTCGTCGATACCAAGCATACCTCTTAAGTCAATATCTCCCTTGAGTGTAACCTTAACTGACTCTAGGTTAATTCCCATGACTGAAGCATAGGCTGAATACATAATTTCTTGACATGTACCCAAAGCTACCAATAAAAGCTCAACAGGATTTGGCCCAGCATTTTTGCCACCTAATTCCGGCATTTCATCTATTATTATTGGGGGATGGTCTCTAACCTGGGCTGAACATCGAACATCCTCCAGCCACTCTGTATTTGCCTTAAAAAAAACATTGGCTGCTTTTGGATTTTCTTTGATAGCGTCAATGGATTTTATCACTGCTGCTTTTACATCTTCTTTCGCCATAATATTGCTCCCTAATTACCTGATTTTTTTGTCAATAAGCTTTCAGCTTGGTTGGTTGATAATAAACTGCATAACTATATAGTAATTGTTATTCTTTGTGTGAGTTAGAATTAACTGATAGCTCCTGTAATCATTTGCGTCTTTCGCATAAGCCACATTTCCACCATACCTAGAATCGTAAAGACTCACAACTTGTAGTGTTTATTGACAAGTTTTAACAAACGCTTTTTTCGTGGTTAAATTCATTAGTAAACCAAAGGTTAAATAGCATTAATAGGCTCAGATTTAATTGATTTTTGCTTTTATAACTAGTTCGTAATCATCTCAATTTATTCGAGACCAATGGATGTCTGTTTTGACTGGGATATCCCTTTGCCGATAATGTGCAAAAAGCAGTCGTTTGTTTACGGGCAATTATGTTTTAGATAGTAAGCATCGACGTGTTTTATTATGTCCGTTCCTCATCGACATGTTCTTCATCTTCTAATTCCCAACTGTATTTTTTTTCTGGCTGTTTGGGATCTGTATTACGATAAATAAAGGCACAGATCGTTCCGGCCAAGGCCCCGAACAAATGAGATTCAAATGAAATACGCTCTTCTGTTGGCAATACCGTCCAAATCATATTGCCGTACAGGAAGAATACGATCATTGAAATAGCCATCGCTGGTCTATCTCGCCGTAAAATACCAATGATAAATAAAAAAAACATCATGCCATGCGTCAGTCCGCTAGCACCTAGATGGTATGATTCTCTGGCGAACAACCACACACCAAGTCCCGAACCAAAGTAGATAATCAGCGTTACCTGTTTTGCCGATTTAGGGTATTCGTAAAATAATGCGGTAGCTAAAACTAATAAGGCAGATGTGTTGTAAAACAGATGTTCAAAAGAGCTATGTAGCAGTGGGCCGAATAGAAGCCCTGTTAAGCCAGAAAGATCTCGTGGAAAAATGCTATAGATACTGAAATCCCATCCCATGATAATTTCTGTTATTTTAATTACCCATAGCAGGGTAATAGCCATGATTACTTTATGGAGCACAGATTTGAAGGAGTTATCTTGCTCTATATCCATCTATATTTCCTCTATATAGCTCACTGTATACTTGTGCTATTACACGCACCTTATTAAAAAACGGCTTAAAGAATAAACCAAAACCATTAGGTAGTTTGTCTGTCATCTGTAACTTTTACTAGTAAGTAAATAACAATTGACTGACAGGTTAGTGTCTCAGTTTTATTTTGTTGTATTTTTACTTGGCAATAAAATTATCAATCATTGTTTTTGAACGACGAGTTATTCTTATGATTTAAGTGTATTGGTGAACAGTTTGATGAATAGAATTAAGTGTTTTTACTATGTTGACAGTTGATCGTTATCAGCAGACTATCAGTTAGATTCAAAAAGGCTAGGTTAAACATCAATTTAAGCTTGTTTTAGCTTTTATCAAGTGGTCTTTCACTGAATGTAAGATGATCGACTGCATTTTTAAACTAAACGGAAGCCCCAATGATCAATAACGAATATTATTCACAAGAAAATCAAGGCCCATACGAGTTTTTTGAGATCAAGGATTTTGACCTTGAAAATGGCAGCAAGATAGCCGATTTGCGTATAGCCTATTCAACGCACGGCACATTAAATGAAGCGAAAGATAATGTTATTTTGTTCCCTCACATGTTCTCAGGAACCAGTAAAAGCCTGGAAGCCTATGTAGGTGAAGGCCAAGCACTTGATCCGTCAAAATATTTTATTATTTTCCCTAACCAAATTGGTAATGGTATTTCAACATCGCCACACAATACTGAGGATGCATCTATTGCGATGTGTGATTTTCCTCAAGTATCTATTGCTGATGATGTGCGTGCACAACACGCCTTATTAACTGAAGTATTTGGTATCACTGAAATTGCTTTAGTTCTTGGCTGGTCCATGGGGGCGCAACAAACATATGAATGGGCTGTACGTTACCCGGAGATGGTTAAACGTGCCGCACCGATTGGCGGTACTGCTAAAACATCAGATCATAATGCGATTATGGTGGAAGGCTTTATTGGTGCCTTACGTACAGCGGTAAATTTCAACGAGGGTAATTATTCTTGTTGTGAAGACCTGGATCAGGGCCTGTGCCATTTAGCTGTTATGTTTGCTGCAGTGGGGGCAAGTCGTGAGTTTTATGCCAAAAAGCATTGGCGAGAGGCCGGTTTTGAGTCTGTTGAAAATTTCTTAATTGACTTTTGGAAAGCATGGTTCAGACCGATGGATCCTAATGCGTTAGTGACAATGTTAGATAAATGGCAGCACGCCGATGTTTCTATACATACGAGCGGTGATTTGCCTGCAGCATTGGGACGTATTACAGCACTGGTTCATAATATGCCCTTTGAGCAGGATATGATGTTTACTGAAGCAGAATGTCATGATGATTCAGTATTGATTGCTAATTGTGAACATAAGCCCATTCCTTCAACATGGGGCCACTTTACGATGTTTGGTATTTTCCCACAGGACTTTGCTTTTATTGATAACCAACTCAAAGAATTATTGGCTCAAGCTGTTTAATTTAACGATGAGTTAACTAAAAAGCCTGACAGAACATGTAATTGCTGTCAGGCTTTTTTTGTCTAAGCAAAGCAATTAGCGTGCAGTCACCTCAAGTTTGCCGTTGTTTGCTCGATTGAGATCGATTAATAAACGTTGTTTTGCCCACCCATGCACAGTGTCATGCGCTTCGATAAACACAATCTTACTGTTAGTCGGAATCTCGACATTAGATAAACCACGGGTAAAAGGTTGTTCATTGACATGCGGGTGTAACAAAGTACGGTGAGCTAACACTTGACCTTGTTCATCGACTACACGCCAGCCATCGGCATAATGTTGCCATCCTGTGTCATCATGAGAAAGTGTGACCGTTATCCGCCATTGCTTTGGGTGTTGTTGATAAAAAGAAGCGGCATCGATGTGGACTTCATTGGCATGACTTACAGAATTTAAAAATAATAAAGCAAACGCTATCAAACTAGTGGGTGTTTTCATAATAAGTCTGTGTTGTTAAGTGGATTTAGTCGCTATTGCACAATAAGCGTCAAACGGCACACCATTTTTCTTTTCAATGCCAGCGTTATTAAAACCAGCCTCTAACAGTATGTGCTGTATCTCTTTAGGTGAATACAAGGTAAAAATGTCGCTACTTAGATTAAGTTGCGACAATTGTTTCGCACTGCGAAAACCAAGGACAAAGCGGCCTCCAGGTTTCATGACACGGTAGATTTCTCTCAGGTTGTCAACGGGTGACGACCAAAAATAAATGACATTGACACAACACACCTTATCAAATGTTGCATCAGCAAAGGGCATGGTCAAGCAATCGCCGATATGTAACTCGACGTGGCCACTCATTAGCCCTTTTGCATTGACACTGCAGGCTTGGTTATACATCGTGGGAGAATAATCCAGACCAATAACTTTACCCTCAACAGTTTCCTCGGCTATTTGTTTAATAAGGTGACCGGGTCCATAGCCGATTTCTAAGACATGGTCGGTGTTTTTGAGGGAGAGTGAGTGTTGAACAAGCTTATTGATAGCTCTGTTAGCCCTTATCAGCATAGGGCCTACAATATAACGACCAAATAAGCCGCTGGGCTTGCTAGCCTGTTGAGCTAAAAACTTGCTAGGCAGTAATTTGGCGAACCTTTTAGTCATGTTTTTCTGTCTATTAAATAGCTTGTTGTTATTAATACGTACTCTATCATTATTGTTTGTGTAAAATCATTGCATGACAAATGGTAAGATTATCGAAAGTGACTTTAAACAGGCATGGTGGCTTCCTGAAAAACATAGCCAAACCTTATTCTCTACCGTTTTTAAACGCAAATCACCCATCCATTTAACAACAGATGAAGTGGATCTGCCAGACGGTGATTTTGTAGAAATAGCGTGGACAGAACCGCGTCACCAAGGTCCGATTATTGTGTTATTTCATGGCATGGAAGGATCTGTTAAGTCCAGTTATGCTCAAGGCATACTGCATACAATTGAACAGCTAGGCTGGCAGGGTGTGTTAATGCATTTTCGTGGGTGCGGTAGCAGGGACAATCGTTTACCACGCTGGTATCACTCCGGCGATAGTCCCGATATTGATTTCTTTATTCGCTATTTACAAGAACGTTATCCAAACAGGCCGCTAGGTGCTATTGGTGTGTCATTGGGTGGTAATGCTTTATTAAAATACTTAGGTGAACAAGGTGCAGCCAGTCCATTAACCGCTGCAATGGCAATTTCAGTGCCTTTTGATTTGGCCAATACATCACAACACTTAACAAGCGGCTTTTCCCGTATTTATCAACGACACTTAATCAAGCTAGTGCAAAAAAAGGTGTTGCAGAAATATAAAAAAATGCCGCTCGCTATTGATATAGAAGCCTTTAAACAAGCTAAAACCTTTTATCAAGTAGATAATGCTGCGGCAAAAATGCACGGTTTTGCCAGTGCAGATGACTATTATAAGCGAGCGAGTGCACGGCAGTTTTTGAAAACAATCACAGTACCTACGTGGGTGTTGCATAGTGAAAATGATCCTTTTATGACCCGCGATGCAATTCCGCAAGAATATGAGTTGGCTAGAAACGTGACAATGGAATTAACAAAGAAAGGTGGCCATGTTGGTTTTATTTATGGCAGTAATCCCTTTAAAGCCAATTATTGGATAGACCACCGCGTTAAGACCTTCTTTCAAAGCCAGTTTATTCAACAGAACCATTGCAATTAGTTTGCTGTCTATAGTTATAGGATTCGCAGACACAAAAACAGTGTGTCGTTCATTCAATTGAAGGAGGGTGACTATCATGAACATTCGATTTTTACCACCTAGTATTCATAATATTCTTGACTATATGGCGGCTTTTGTCTTGGTGGTAGCACCTGTCATTTTAAAATTTGATCAGGTATCACCATTTGCTTACTGGCTGTCATTTGTTGCTGGTATAGCATTGATTTTATATAGTTTGGTGACTGATTATGAATTTAGCATAAAAAAATGGATTCCATTTGAAACACATCTTATTTCAGATTTATCTATTGGTGTGATATTTCTTGTTTGGCCATTTATATTTGGCTTTTCTGGTTTAGCCTTTACGTATTATATTGTGATGGGCTTATCGTTGTTACTGGCTGTCGCTGTGACCAAGCCAGAAGAACAACATCACCATCATCAACATACAGTTTGACCTGATCACTAAATAGATTGATGATAGTAGCCCTGTTTGTTTGTCGACAAGCAGGGCTTATTTAATTGGGCATTATTTATCTGTTCATACTGCTAGGAATTTCTTTTACATGTTGCTGTTGACTATCTCAATCGCAAGACAAGATTGCCAATTATACGAAGGTGAGCATTGTTTATTTGAAGCTAGAGTGTCGACCGCATTAAAAGGGACTGGGCAGCAAAAAAATAGTGGATGTACGCCAACCGGGTTACATCAGATTCGTGCATGTATCGGCGCTGGGCAACCTGTTAACACTGTGTTTGTTGGCCGTCGACCTACCGGGGAAATCTATAATCAACAACTTGCTAGTCAGTTTCCACAACGTGACTGGATATTGACCCGTATTCTATGGCTGAGTGGCTTAGAGCCCGGTCACAATCGCCTTGGAAATGTTGATACAATGCAGCGGTATATTTATATTCACGGTTGCCCGAGTAGCGAACTGCTAGGGGTGCCGTTATCGCATGGTTGTGTTCGCATGCACAATGACGATTTACTTGAGTTATTTGATCTGGTTAGCACCGGTACTCAAGTTTTGATCACAGAATAAGGTAATGACGCTATGACATTAGGGCCGTTGATGGTCGATGTTGCAGGTCTCGAATTGAGTCCTGAAGAACGTGATATTTTGCGCCACCCGCTAGTAGGTGGGGTCATTTTATTTAGTCGCAACTATGAATCGCCGGAACAAGTCACTGAACTGACCGCATCAATTCGTGCGTTACGTGATCCACATTTATTGATTGCCGTTGATCATGAAGGTGGACGGGTTCAGCGGTTTAGGAAAGGGTTTACCCGCTTGCCACCCGTGGCCGCTATGGGTAAGCATTTTATGCAACATCCCTCATTAACACTGCAGCGTGCAGAGACAACGGGCTGGCTAATGGCCGCTGAGTTGCGAGCCGTTGGTGTCGATTTCAGTTTTGCACCAGTGTTGGATTTAGATTATGGCGTTAGTGAGGTCATTGGTGATCGCGCGTTTCATCGCGATCCTGAGGCAGTAACTCAAATCGCAAGAGCTTATATTGAGGGTATGAAAAAAGCTTGGATGCCAGCTGTGGGTAAACATTTTCCAGGTCATGGTGCTGTCGAACTTGATTCACACATGGATTTACCGGTCGATCACCGTCACCTTGAGGATATGTGGTTGTCAGATATATTGCCATTCAGTCAACTTTGCCAGTCGGCGTTGGCTGGGATTATGCCAGCACATATCGTTTATTCAAAAAGTGACGAGTTACCTGCCGGTTTTTCACCTTTTTGGCTACAAGAAATTTTGCGGAATCGTCTCGGTTTTCAGGGGGCAATACTCAGTGATGATTTGAGTATGGAAGGGGCTGCCGTGATTGGTGATAGTCTGGCGCGAGCAGAAGCAGCGCTGGAGGCAGGATGCGATATGATCTTGGTTTGTAATAAACCAGACAGTGTTGTGCAGGTTATTGATGGCTTAAAGAATGTTGATAATCCGGTGCGGCATATGCGCCTGGTTCGTCTGCATGGCCGTCATGCTGTGAATCGAGATGAGTTATTAGCCAGTCAGGACTGGAAGTCAGCAGCAGAAACAGTTTTAAGCTACGCCCCAGATCCAGAGTTGGAGTTTGATTTAGCATGAAAAAGTGGTTTTTTCCATTTCTGATAGTAATTAGTCTGTTTAGCTATGCAGCTATAGCTAATGCCGAACAATCATCAGTGATAGAGGATTCTGAAACTGACGTAGTCGAGGCTATTCCAAAAAGCTTGGCAAATCCGCGTGCCACCATGGAAACCTTTATTACAGCAATGTCGTCAGTGGAACAAGGACAAAGTGACCAGATAGAGGAAGCAATATCAACACTCAATCTTAGTGACACTGCTAATGTTATTAGAAAGGAAAAAGGTGAAGAATTAGCCCACGCCTTGTTTTCAGTCATAGAACGCAGTAAAAAAGTCAAGCTGGACTCGATTCCTGTCAACCCGAAAACTGGCCGTTATGTGTTTGGCAGATATTCACAAGGGTCGGTGGCAATTGTTCGGCAAGCAGATGGCCGTTGGTTGTTTGGTAAAGAAAGCGTGAGTGCTTTACCCGCTATTCTGCAAGGCCTAATAGAAGAGCCAGCAATAGATGGCGCGAAAGATCCGAAAGTTTCTGTTCCTTTTTATATACAAGTTCGCTCACAATTACCGGATGTGTTGAAGAAAAGTTTTTTGCTGGAGTATTGGCAATGGCTTGGTATTTTTATCACCATTCTAATTGGTTCAGTAGCGGATAAAGTATTAGCCTGGTTTTTATCACGTAATGTTGGACGCTGGAAGAAAAAGCATCTGGCCTTTCAGCACATGGATGTCAATATTTTAAGGCCACTAGGTTTAATGGCAATGGCTGTTATTTGGTGGTTCTTAATCGGCCTTTTGGGCCTACCAGATACTGCATTAATAATCCTGTCAGTCGCCGTAAAATTATTAGTCAGTCTTTCTGCTATATGGAGTGCTTTCCGTCTGGTGGACGTGGTCGATGCAATATTGATTAGAAAGGCGAGGGGTACCAGTAACCGTTTTGATGATTTGCTAGTACCGATGATCACTAAAAGCCTTAAGGTCTTTGTGGTTATTATCGGTGTTCTGTTCTCAGCCGATAACTTCAATGTCGATGTCACTAGTTTATTAGCAGGCCTTGGTCTTGGTGGTTTGGCATTTGCTTTGGCAGCTAGAGATTTGTTGGGTAACTTTTTCGGTTCACTGACGGTATTGCTTGATCGGCCTTTTCAAATTGGTGATTGGGTGGTGATAGCCGATGTCGAGGGATCTGTAGAGCAAGTAGGCTTCCGTAGTACACGGATACGTACTTTTTATAACTCACTTATTACCTTACCAAACTCGATTTTAACCAATACTAAAATTGATAATATGGGCGCACGTCGTTATAGGCGGATGAGTACGACCTTAGATGTGACTTATGACACACCGCCTGAGAAAATTGATGCTTTTTGTGAAGGAATACGAGCTTTAATTCACTTGCATCCATACATGCGTAAGGATTATTACCAAGTTTATTTCAACGAATATAAGGCCGCTTCACTGGGGATTCTGGTCTATGTTTTTTGGCAAACGCCTGATTGGAATACGGAGCTACGGGAACGTCATCGTTTTTTGCTAGATATATTGCGCCTGGCAAAACAATTGGATGTTGAATTTGCCTTTCCTACACAAACACTTTATTTGCGTCAGGCAACAGAAGATGGAGAAGTGGCGGAACACTTCAACCCAGGTATGTCAGAGTCAGACGCCTTTGCCATCGGCCAAAAACAGGCTAAGGCAATTGTTGAAGCAACCACTGGGCTGGATGTCAAACCTGGCCCAGTTCAGTTTCCAAAATAATACCCGTAGCCAAGAGTTAACTTAAACTATGCCAGCACCATTTGTTCATCTTCATATTCATAGTGATTATTCCCTGGTTGACGGACTAGTTCGAATTAAACCGTTAGTTAATGCGATTGCAGAGGCAGGTATGCCGGCTGTTGCACTAACTGATCAACATAATCTGTTTGCAGCAGTAAAATTTTACAGTGCAGCCAGACAAGCTGGAATTAAGCCAATTTTGGGCGCTGATTTACGTCTGCGTGATACCAGTGATGCTAAGAGAAGTAATCGTTTCATTGTGCTTTGTCAGAATATGACAGGTTATTTGAATCTGTCTCGCTTGTTATCACGTGCTTATATCGAAGGTCAGCACCTGGGCGTGCCTATGCTGGAGCAGTCATGGCTTGATGGTTTTACCGAAGGGTTGATCTGTATCTCAAGCAGCCGTGAAGGGCTATTATCTCGTGCTTTGCTTAATGGTCAGCAAGAAGATGTCGAAGTTATCGTCAACCATTGGAAAGCCTTATTTCCGGATCGTTTTTATTTGGAGTTGATTCGAACCGACCGGGAAGATGATGAACGCTATATTGATTTAGCACTCGATGTTGCAATGAATTTTGATTTACCCGTTGTTGCCAGCAATGATGTACGTTTTATTGAGCAAGAGCAGTTTGAGGCGCATGAAGCAAAGGTATGCATCAACGAAGGTCGATTACTCGATGATCCAAGGCGGCCGCGTCATTACTCGGCGCAGCAATATCTTAAAACAGCAGAAGAAATGGCTGAGTTATTCAGCGATATTCCTGAAGCCCTAGAGAATACAGTTGAGATAGCCAAGCGGTGTAATGTTGAGCTGACCCTGGACCAACACTTTTTACCAGACTTTCCTGTACCGCAGGGGATGACAATTGAGCAGTTTCTAACACAAGAGTCTTATCAGGGACTGGATAAGCGATTGGAGGTATTATTTTCAGACAAGGCATTGCGTGACGAAAAACGGGAACGTTATCAACAGCGCTTGCAGAGAGAACTGGACGTGATTAATGAAATGGGCTTTCCGGGCTATTTTTTGATCGTTGCCGATTTTATTCGTTGGGCTAAAAATAATGCTGTCCCTGTTGGGCCTGGGCGGGGTTCAGGTGCAGGATCACTTGTCGCGTTTGCCTTAGAAATAACGGATCTTGATCCTCTGCAATATGATCTATTATTCGAGCGCTTTCTTAATCCTGAAAGGGTGTCATTACCTGACTTTGATGTCGATTTTTGTATGGAAGGCCGTGATCGCGTTATCGACTATGTCTCTGAACATTATGGTCGTGATCATGTATCGCAAATAATTACTTATGGAACGATGGCCGCCAAAGCTGTTTTACGCGATGTTGGACGGGTTCTTGGCTTTCCCTATGGTTTTGTCGATCAGCTTGCCAAGCTAGTGCCATTTGAGTTGAAAATGACACTGACAAAAGCACTAGAGCAAGAACCACTGCTTAAAGAACGTTATGAGAATGAAGAAGATGTTAAATTCTTAATCGACTTAGCGTTGCAGTTGGAAGGCTTGACCAGAAATGTCGGTAAACACGCTGGTGGTGTTGTCATTGCACCGAAAACGCTGACAGAGTATACACCGCTTTATTGTGAGCACAATGGTTCAAGTCTGGTGTCGCAATATGACAAAGATGATGTTGAACGTGTTGGTTTGGTGAAGTTTGACTTTCTAGGCCTCAGAACGCTCACCATCATCGACTGGGCTATTAAGAACCTGTCAGCGATTTTGCCTGCAGAGGAGATTGCCAAAATAGATATTACCAACTTACCGTTGGATGATAAGCCGAGTTATGACTTGTTAAAACGTTGTGAAACAACCGCGGTTTTTCAGTTAGAGTCTCGGGGCATGAAAGAACTGGTTAAACGACTTCAACCTGATAACTTTGAAGAAATTGTAGCTCTGGTAGCATTGTTTCGTCCGGGTCCATTACAGTCGGGCATGGTGGATGACTTTGTCAATCGTAAGCACGGGCGTTCCAGAGTTGATTATCCTCATCCGGATCTAGAACCGATTCTCAAACCGACGTATGGGGTTATTGTCTACCAAGAACAGGTTATGCAGATCGCCCAGGTGCTAGCGGGGTATAGCTTGGGTGAGGCTGATATGTTACGTCGGGCCATGGGTAAGAAAAAGCCTGAAGAAATGGCGAAGCAGCGGCAAATATTCCTTGAAGGGGCTGCGAATAAAGGTATAGCAGAAAAAACAGCCGGTCCTATTTTTGATTTGATGGAAAAATTTGCCGAATATGGTTTCAATAAATCACACTCAGCCGCTTATGCACTCGTTGCTTATCAAACTGCCTGGTTAAAAGCACATTATCCGGCAGCATTCATGGCAGCAGTATTATCGGCAGATATGGATAATACGGATAAAGTAGTCAGTTTGATTGATGAATGCCGCGATATGTCATTGAGCGTGATGCCACCAGATGTTAACTACAGTGATATCCGCTTTACTGTCGAAGATGAACACACTATACGCTATGGGATGGGTGCGATTAAAGGCGTCGGAGAGTCAGCCCTTGCGGGTATCGTACAAGAAAGAAATAAAGGCGAACCTTTTAATAGTCTGTTTGATTTTTGTCGCCGGGTTGATATGAAAAAAATCAATCGTAGAGTAATGGATTCATTAGTCAGAGCTGGTGCGCTTGATTCATTAGGAGGGCATCGTGCGAGCCTTGAAGCCAGTTTACCTAAGGCATTGCAAGTTGCCGAACAATTTCGACGTGATGCCGATAGTGGACAAAATGATATGTTTGGTCTGCTGGCAGCGCCTTCGTCAGAACAAGTGGTCGATGAACCGTTAGTGGTTGTACCTGAATGGTCAAAAGAACAGTTGTTGGCAGCTGAAAAACAGACATTAGGACTTTATTTAAGTGGTCATCCGATTGATCGCTACGCCGATGAATTAGCATTGTTTATCCCCAAAAAAATTACTGAGCTTGAGGCACCGGAGTCAAAAGGCTACCAGCGTAAAGAGATTCCCGTGATTACGGCTGGGTTGATTGTGGCAATTCGCACGATAAAAAATAAAAATGGTAGCCGTATGGCTTTCATAACACTGGATGATCAGACTGCTCGCCTTGAGGTTCGTGTTTTTGCTGAGGTTTATGAGCAATATCAATCGATGTTGCAGCCTGATAAGCTAGTGGTTATTCAAGGTAAAATTGGTCAGGATAATTTTACCGGTGGTCTGGCTGCGACAGCAGATACAATTTACGATATAGCCAGAGCCAGAGAAATGTGTGGCCGTGCTTTGCTTGTCTGTATTGAGAATAAAACAGGCGGTCATGAATGGTTGACGCCACTTCAAACTGCTATCAAAGCATGCACGGATGGTATGACACCATTGGAAGTTGAGTATACTAATCAGAATGCACGTACATTACTGACATTGGGAGAGCAGTGGAAAGTCACTCCTACAGACACTTTATTTACAGAGCTGGCATCTCTGCCGGCTGTCAGTGCTGTGCGGATGAAATATAATTAAATAAGTTGTTTTGTCAGGGTGCTGGCAATTAAGATTACAATGAGCTAACCACTCAATTTAGGGAGTTTTATCATGGATATGACGCCGTATATGAAGTTGATGGCAGAGAAGGAAGCTTCTGATCTGTTTTTTTGTACGGGTACTGAGCCACGCATCAAGATTGAAGGTGTGATTCGTCCTGTTGGATCAAAAAAACTCGGACCGGGTGAAGTGGCCGAAATGGCGAAGTCATTGATGAATGAGGCACAAGCCGACGAGTTTGCAAAAGCGCTTGAAATGAACTTTGCCATTCCACTTAAAGGTATCGGGCGATTCCGTGTCAATATTTTCCGACAACGTGGTGAAGTATCGGTTGTTATTCGTTATATCAAATCTGAAATTCCACGTTTTGAAGAAATGAACCTGCCACCGGTATTAGGTGACATTATTATGGAAAAGCGAGGCCTTGTTTTAGTGGTCGGTGCAACCGGCTCTGGTAAATCAACAACGCTCGCCGCTATGATTGGACACCGCAACCGTAATTCCAATTCGCATATCTTAACGATTGAGGATCCACTGGAATTTATTCATCATCACGAACAATCGATAGTACAGCAACGCGAAGTGGGTATTGATACCTTAAATTATGAAAATGCCTTGAAAAATGCATTGCGTGAGGCGCCGGATGTGATTTTAATTGGTGAGGTTCGTGATATGGAGACCATGAAGCATGCTATTGCCTACGCTGAGACAGGTCATTTATGTCTGGCGACACTTCACTCCAATAATGCAAATCAGACAATGGACCGTATTCTTAATTTCTTTCCGGAAGTTGCGCATCGACAGTTATTAATGGACTTATCTTTGAACTTAAGAGCGATCGTTTCACAACGGTTATTGGCTACAGAACAAGGTGTACGTATTCCAGCGGTTGAAGTCATGCTGAATTCTCCTTTTATCGCAGAATTGATTACTAAAGGTGATATTGGTGCTATCAAAGACGCGATGAAAGAGAGCACGGATGACGGTACAGTAACCTTTGATCAGGCCTTGCTAACATTATATCGGCAAGGGAAAATCTCTTTTGAAGAGGCGTTACGTAATGCTGATTCCAAAAATGATCTTAATCTGGCTATTCGTATGGGAAGTAGTCCTGATCCTTCCGCTCAAGATGAAGATAACGAATTAATCATGGGTTAATTTTGTAACTGTAATAGCACGTGTATAATTCTTTCCCAATCTCAAATATTAAGGTAGACACTAATGCAACAAACGTTCCTAGACTATGAGCAACCCATTGCAGAACTAGAAGCAAAAATTGATGAGTTGCGCCATATGACAAGTGATACTGACCTCAATATCACTGAGGAAATTGGCAAACTACAGGATAAAAGTGTTGAGCTGACACGTTCTATCTTTGCATCGCTGACACCGTGGCAGATTACTAAAATGGCACGCCATCCTGAACGTCCTTATACCTTGGATTATATTGAACGTATTCTTACAGATTTTGAGGAGTTACACGGTGATCGAGCTTATGCCGATGATCCAGCGCTTGTAACGGGTATTGGTCGGCTAAATGGCCGCCCTGTAGCGGTGATTGGCCATCAAAAAGGACGCGATACAAAAGAAAAGGTGGCTCGTAACTTTGGTATGCCGCGACCTGAGGGTTACCGTAAAGCGTTGCGTATTATGAAAATGGCTGAGCGATTTTCCATGCCTGTTCTTACCTTTATTGATACGCCAGGTGCTTATCCAGGTATTGGTGCTGAAGAACGCGGCCAAAGTGAAGCTATTGCACGTAACTTGTTTGAAATGGCAAAACTCAAAACACCTATTATCAGTACTGTTATCGGTGAAGGTGGTTCAGGTGGTGCCCTGGCAGTTGGCGTTGCTGATCATCTGATGATGTTGGAATATAGTATCTATTCTGTGATTTCGCCAGAAGGTTGTGCGTCTATTTTGTGGAAAAGTGCAGAAAAAGCACCGGATGCTGCAGAAACACTAGGCGTTACTTCAAAAAGGCTAAAAGAACTGGGTCTAGTCGACACTGTGATTGCTGAACCACTGGGTGGTGCTCATCGTGATCTTGATGAGATGGCTCAGCGGGTTAAAGATGAAATCGAAAAAAAACTTAGCGAAATAGATAATATTTCTGCCGAGGGTTTGGCTGAGTACCGATTGAAACGATTAATGAGTTACGGTGAGTTTGAGGGCTAAAGCCTAGGGTGCTAGAGAAACCACAAGCATTAGTTGACCATATCGCCCAGCTTTGCAGAGGTAAACGGATATGGGTCGCCTATAGTGGTGGTGTTGACTCACACGTTTTATTGCATTTACTTGCGACATCAAACCATCCTGATTTAAGCCAGATCTACGCTGTTCATATTGACCATGGCCTGCATGATGATTCTGTTATGTGGCAACAACATTGCAAATCTGTTGCTGAAAATTTGGCTGTGGATTTCTATTCTCTTCGTGTTAACGTTGAAGCCATTGCTGAACTGGGCTTGGAAGCGGCCGCCAGGAAGGCTAGATATGCGGCTTTTTCTAAGTTGTTAACTAACACCGACGTATTGTTAACAGCGCAACACCAACGCGATCAGGCTGAGACAGTTTTGTTACAACTATTGCGAGGTGCTGGGCCGTATGGATTATCAGCAATGGCTGAACAGCGTCATATGGCAGAACTGGACGTAGTAAGACCATTATTGACAACTCCCAAATCGGTGATCATGGCTTATGCTGCCCAATATCAATTGCACTGGCTTGATGACCCGAGCAATTTAGATGTCAGTCTAAACCGCAATTATTTAAGGCATATTATCTGGCCTGAAATTCAGCGACGATGGCCCTCTGCTGATACGACATTGAGTAGAAGTGCACAACACTGTGCTGATGCAAGCAGTGTGATGACTGAAATAGCGGTCGACGATGCGTCACTGATTGGCTTTTCAGCAACCGAGGGTACTTTCGCTATTCCTGCTTTATTGAGCTTGTCACAAGCACGTCAGCGCAATGTACTGCGTTACCTTATTTCCAAGCTTGGATTTAGTATGCCATCAACCATTGTCTTACAGCGCGTGCTTGAAGAGCTTTGTCTTGCTCAACAAGATGCTCAGCCATTAGTCTCTTGGCCTAGCGTTGAAGTTCGACGGTTTCATGATAAGGCCTATTTGATGGTACCAATCGTTGATCAGGTGCCTTTACAGCCTCTAATAATAGACACTATCTCAGATATTGAAGTGAGTGATGGTTGTATTCTGCATTGGCAACAAAGCGACACGAGTGGCATCCGTCTGTCGTCAATAGAAAAGGGGCTACAGCTCAGATATCGTCAAGGTGGTGAGAAATTGTCTTTCCATGGTCAGCATCACAGTTTAAAAAAGCTTTTTCAACAATGGGAAATACCACCATGGCAACGGGATCGCGTTCCATTATTATTTCAAGATGATGAGTTAATAGCTGTTGTTGGTTATTCAATTAGCGATAAATTGTTAAAACCTGATTCCGAAGCTTGCTATATACCAATGATAAAAATGCTGGGTTAACGTAGAATTCCGTTGAGAGAAAGTTGCATTTCTGTTAATTTATATAGCTAATTTAGGTGCAGCTATTCTAGCCGTGCCGGATAAACCGAACTCTCCAAACTATGTCGAAATTTATATTTGTCACTGGTGGTGTTGTCTCTTCCTTAGGTAAAGGAATTGCAGCAGCGTCACTAGCTGCTATTCTTGAAGCACGTGGCCTAAAAGTCACACTGGTTAAACTCGATCCGTATATTAATGTCGATCCGGGAACGATGAGCCCATTGCAGCACGGGGAAGTTTTCGTGACTGATGATGGGGCCGAAACGGATCTTGATCTGGGGCATTATGAGCGTTTTGTTGATGTCAAAATGACGCAACATAATAATTATACGACGGGCCAAATTTATGAAAATGTTATTCGCAAAGAGCGCCGAGGCGAATACTTAGGTAATACAGTACAGGTAATCCCACATATTACTGACGAGATTAAGCGCTGTATTTACGAAGGTGCGAATGACGCCGATGTGGCATTGATCGAAATTGGCGGTACAGTGGGTGACATTGAGTCTCTGCCTTTCTTGGAGACAATTCGTCAATTAGCGACAGAGTTGGGGCGAGATCGCGCTTTATTTTTACACTTGACCTTGGTGCCGTATATCCCCTCAGCCGGTGAAATTAAGACTAAACCGACACAACATTCAGTGAAAGAATTGCGCACGATAGGGATTCAGCCAGATATTTTATTGTGTCGCATGGATAGACCACTGCCTGAATCTGAGCGTCGTAAAATAGCCTTGTTTACCAATGTTCAGGAAAAAGCAGTAATCTCAGCTGTTGATGTTGATAGTATTTATAAAATCCCTATGGAACTGCATAGTCAGGGGCTTGATGACATTGTTGTTAAACAATTGCAACTCGATGGCAAGGCTGCTGATTTAAGTGAATGGCAACAAGTGGTTGATAATTTGAACAACCCGCAAGGTCACGTTGACATTGCTATGGTTGGCAAATATATGGATTTGACGGAGGCATATAAGTCTTTATCAGAATCATTGATTCATTCCAGTATCCACACCCGTACGAAAGTTAATGTGCATTACGTCGACTCCGAAACAATAGAACAGGATGGTACAACTGCGCTTGAAAACATGGATGCAATCTTAGTGCCCGGTGGTTTTGGTGAACGCGGTGTCGAAGGCATGGTTTTAACAGCACAGTACGCCCGTGAGAATAAAGTGCCTTATTTAGGGATTTGTCTGGGCATGCAGGTCGCTGTGATTGAGTATGCAAGAAATAAAGCAGGTCTAGTAGGGGCTTATAGCACAGAGTTTGATACCTCAACGGCTCATCCAGTTATAGGACTTATCACCGAGTGGCAAAAAGAAGACGGCAGTATAGAACAGCGTGATCATGCCTCTGATTTAGGTGGCACTATGCGTTTAGGTGGTTATTCTTGTGCCTTATTAGAAGGTAGTCTGGCTCAACAAGTTTATGGTGCCAGCGAAGTGGTGGAACGCCATCGTCATCGTTATGAGTTTAATAATAATTATAAGCAAGTATTGGCAGACGCCGGTTTACGTTTTTCTGGGCTGTCTAAAGATAAAAATTTAGTGGAGATAATCGAAATACCAGATCATCCATGGTTTATCGCCTGTCAATCACATCCGGAATTCACATCAACGCCTAGACGAGGCCATCCATTATTCGATGGCTTTATTAATGCGGCTAAACAAAACAGAGCCGAAAGAGGAGAAAGTTAATGCAATTATGTGGTTATGACGTTGGCAATACGTCGCCTTTGTTTTTGATTGCGGGTACTTGTGTCATTGAAAATGAGCAAATGACTATGGACGTGGCTGGAAAACTAAAAGAAATCACTGATCGTTTAGGTATCCCCCTCATCTACAAATCTTCTTTCGATAAAGCCAATAGAACCTCAGCAAACAGCTACCGCGGTCCGGGCATGGAAAAAGGCTTGGCTATTCTCGAGAAGGTGAAAAAAGAATACGGTGTACCGGTGTTGACTGATGTTCATGAAGATACGCCGTTAGCCGAAGTTGCCAGTGTCGTGGATGTATTACAAACCCCTGCGTTTTTATGTCGTCAGACCAACTTTATTTTACAAGTGGCAAAGCAGGGGTTACCCGTCAATATCAAAAAAGGCCAATTTTTGGCGCCATGGGATATGAAACACGTTGCAGATAAAGCTAAGTCAACGGGTAATGATAAAATTATGTTGTGTGATCGAGGCACATCGTTTGGCTATAACACCTTAATTTCGGATATGCGTGGATTGCCAGTGATGCGAAGCATGGATTGTCCAGTTGTTTTTGATGCCACCCACTCTGTACAACAGCCCGGTGGACAAGGGGGCTCATCAGGTGGTCAACGTGAGTTTGTACCGGTACTTGCTCGGGCAGCAGTGGCTGTCGGCATAGCTGGTGTGTTCATGGAGACGCATCCGGATCCAGAAAAAGCATTAAGTGATGGTGCTAACTCATGGCCGCTCAGCAAAATGGAAAACTTATTAGAAACCTTGATGCAACTCGACAGTACGGTTAAACGGCAAGCATATATAGAGGATGCTTTGATCTAATTGATAGTTCGTTACTAAAATTTTAAAGGAGCCGTACTGAGGTTCCAGAGGAGAAGAGTGAACGTGAATAAAATTGTTGATATTAAAGGACGTGAAATTCTTGATTCACGTGGCAACCCAACGGTTGAAGCCGATGTGATTCTTGATTCCGGCGTGATTGGGCGAGCGGCAGTTCCTTCTGGTGCTTCAACAGGTCAGCGAGAGGCGGTAGAGCTGCGTGATGATGACCAGTTACGCTTTCTAGGCAAAGGTGTTCTTCGCGCTTTGGCATCAGTCAATGGTAAACTTCGTGACGCATTATTAGGTATGGATGTGACCGAGCAGCAAGCCATTGATGAAAAAATGATTGCACTTGATGGCACAGACAATAAGAGTCGACTGGGTGCCAATGCATTATTGGCCGTATCTATGGCCTGTGCTCGCGCAGCAGCAAATGAAGCAGGTATGCCATTATATCGTTATCTTGGCGGTGAAGAGGCACATGTGATGCCTGTACCGATGATGAATATTATTAACGGTGGCTCGCATGCGGATAATAGTGTCGATTTACAGGAGTTTATGATTGTTCCCGTCGGTGCCAGCAGTGTGACCGAGGCTATCCGTTATGGTGCTGAGGTGTTCCATGCTTTGAAACAGGTTTTAACATCATTGGGCCTCAGTACTGCAGTCGGTGACGAAGGTGGTTTTGCACCTAACTTACCGTCAAACGAAGCAGCGATTGACGTCATTATGCAAGCTATTTCAAATGCAGGTTATACAGCAGGCGAAGACATTATGATAGCGCTTGATGTTGCTAGTTCCGAGTTTTATAAAGATGGTTTTTATGTTCTTGAATCTGAAAACCGATCGCTGACATCTGCTGAATTTGTTGATCTCCTGGCCGTTTGGGTCAAAAAGTATCCAATTATCAGTATTGAAGATGGTATGGATGAAAACGATTGGGAAGGCTGGAAGCTATTAACAGAAAAACTTGGTGATAGTGTGCAGTTAGTGGGTGATGATGTGTTTGTTACTAATACGACTCTGTTAGAGAAAGGTATTGAACAGGGCGTAGCAAACTCCATTTTGATAAAAATTAATCAAATTGGCACCCTGACAGAAACTTTGGCGGCTATTGATATGGCAAAAAAAGCTGGTTATACAGCTGTAGTATCACATCGAAGCGGTGAAACTGAAGATACGGCAATTGCTGATCTGGCGGTTGCAACAAACGCGGGACAGATAAAAACGGGGTCATTATCGCGCTCAGATCGCGTGGCTAAATACAACCAACTTATTCGTATAGAAGCTGAATTGGTGGGTAAAGCCACCTATCCTGGTATCAAGGCTTTTCATCAGCTCTGAGCTTGTTATGAAGCCCATCATGATTTTATTAACGGTGATTTTACTGCTGTTGCAATATCGCCTGTGGTTTAGTCATGATGGTTTGCCCTCAGTATTGCATCTAAAACGATCGGTAGAAATTCAAAAACAGGATAATGCTGTTTTAGCAGAGCGTAATCAGGTGCTGGCTGCTGAGGTGCAGGATCTTAAAAGTGGTCTGGATGCAATAGAAGAACGGGCAAGAAGCGAACTGGGTATGATTAAACCGGGTGAAACGTTCTTTCAGATCATCGATGAGAAAGGCGATGAGTGATGATGTCTGGGCGATAGTCCCGGCGGCTGGTATTGGTACTCGCATGCAATCATCACGACCCAAGCAATACTTGGCTTTAGAAGATAAAACGGTGATTGAACATACCTTGGCACGACTAGCCAGTCACCCCAGAATTATCGGTATTGTAGTGGCTATTGCCAGTGATGACAGCTGGTGGTCTGAATTGACGTTTGATCTCAACTGCCCTCTTCATGTAGCAGAGGGGGGAGAACATCGTGCCGACTCGGTGCTTAGTGCGATAAAAACGTTGGCAATGAAAGTCGATAACGATCCATGGTTATTAGTTCACGATGCGGCAAGACCTTGTCTTCGTCACGAAGATATTGATGCAATGCTCGATAGCCTTTGCGAGCATCAAGTGGGAGGCATTTTGGGCATGCCCATTACCGATACAGTGAAACGTTGTGATGATATGAATACAATTTTGCACACCGTCGAGCGTGCCAATTTATGGCGAGCCGTTACTCCTCAGATGTTTCGCTTACAGATGTTAAAAAAAGCATTGCAAAAGGCAAAACAACTAGGTGCTACCGTCACCGATGAAGCAAGTGCAATGGAGCTGTGTGGCTTACCAGCTAGTATGGTAGAGGGCCATGCTGACAATATAAAAATTACGCTACCTCAGGATTTAGCGCTGGCTGCGATGTACCTCCGACAGCAAAAAGAGGGACTATGATGCGTATTGGTCATGGTTATGATGTGCATAAATTCTGTACGGGTCGTCCGTTGATATTAGGTGGTGTGACAGTGCCTTATGACTATGGCTTGGAAGCTCATTCTGATGGTGATGTACTGATCCATGCACTATGTGATGCTTTATTGGGTGCTGCCGGATGTTGGGATATTGGTCATCACTTTCCAGATAGTGATGTAACATTTAAAAATATCGATAGTCGTGAATTACTCCGCCATGTCATTGCAGATTTGTCGAAAATGGGTTGGCGGATTGGTAATATTGATAGCACTATTATTGCTCAGAGCCCTAAACTTGCCCCCTTTATTCCTGAGATGCGTCAGCGTTTAGCTGCTGATTGTGCCGTTGGTGTAACGAGCCTGAACATTAAGGCGACTACAACAGAAAACTTAGGTTTTACTGGGCGTAAAGAAGGCATTGCGGCCCATGCTGTTGCACTTTTATTGCCGATCGAGCACTGATTCGTGGTGATCGCTTTCAAAGATTTAGCGCATTATAATGAGAACGCATTCGCTTGTAGTGCCAGCATCCGTAAACAAAATAGCTATTTTCTAGTCGATGAGGTACTGCCTTTTCAACCTGAAGGCACGGGTGGTCATGTCTGGTTAAAAATCCGTAAACAGAATACAAATACAGAGTGGTTGTCCAGAGCATTGGCCAAACTTGCCCAAGTCCCCTTGGTAGATATTGGTTATGCTGGCTTGAAAGATCGTTATGCAGTGACAACCCAGTGGTTCAGTATCAAAACTGAAGGAATTATCGAACCTGATTGGTCAGACATAGAAAATGATGATATTAAAATTATTGAACAAACTCGCCATACTAAAAAACTAAAACGTGGTGTATTGTCAGGCAATCAATTTACATTGCGCTTAACTGATTTGGCAGGGGCAAAGGGAGATTGGCAGCATAATCTTGAACAGATTAAGTCACATGGTGTGCCTAACTATTTTGCCGAACAACGATTTGGTCATAACGGTAACAATTTGTTGGCTGTCCAACGTTGGTTTACTGAGGGAAAGGCACCGAAAAAACGACAGCAAAAAAGTCTCTATTTATCAGCTGCCCGTTCTTGGCTATTTAATTTAGTGCTAGATCAACGTGTTCAACAGCAGAACTGGGATAAGGTTGTGGCAGGCGATATGATGCTGTTGGCAGGCACCAAAGCCAGTCTGTTTGCTGCTGAACATGAAACGAGTGAACTTCAGCAACGCTTGGCGAGTATGGATATTCATCCCACCGGCCCATTATGGGGTAGAGGAAAAGTGATGACACAAGGAGCAAGCCAAATTTTGGAACAAAATGTATTAGCAGATTGGCAAGTCTGGCAGATGGGATTAGAGAAAGCAGGTCTGAAGCAGGATCGCCGTGCACTGCGTGTTTACCCAGAATCATTATCATGGCAATTTCTATCAAGCGAGCAGTTAGAATTAACATTTTTTCTGCCTGCAGGGTGTTATGCTACAGCAGTGATGCGTGAACTTGCTATTATAGAAAATAGCAGTCATGCCACCAGAGCAGCGTCCACTATAGATAAAGTATAGGGCTTATGGATTTTTTACCTATTTTTGTTGATATAAAGCAGAAACCGTGTTTAGTTGTTGGTGGTGGTGATATTGCAGCTAGAAAAGCAAGTCTGCTGTTGAAAGCACAGGCTGATGTCACTATTGTCTCACCCGAATTGGCTACAACTACTCAAGCGCTCATCGATACGGGGGATGTCTCATGGTTGGGTGCGCCATTTTCTGACGATCTGTTGATGAAATATACCTTGGTTATTGCAGCCACCGATAATGACCAAGTCAATGAGCAGGTTTATCTCCATGCTAAAATGCACGATGTTCTAGTCAATGTCGCTGATAAGCCAGAACTTTGTGACTTTATCCTGCCTTCTATTTTGGATCGCTCACCAATTGTGGTGGCAGTTTCTAGCGGTGGTCAATCGCCTATTTTAGCGCGGCAACTGCGTGCCCGCTTAGAAACGCTAATTCCGCCAACATATGGACGATTAGCCGGTCTGGTAGGACGTTATCGTGACGCCGTGAAAGCGAAAATGTCGAGTATTGCTCAGCGTCGCCGGTTCTGGGAATCAATATTACAGGGCAGTGTGGCTGAACATATGTTTGCAGGCCGGGATGAACTGGCTGAAAAAACATTGCAATCAGCTATCACTGAACAAACGCCGGAAACATTATCCACTGGCGAAGTCTATCTAGTGGGAGCAGGCCCTGGTGACCCAGAGTTATTGACATTTAAAGCACTGCGACTGATGCAACAAGCCGATATTGTGTTTTATGATCGCTTAGTCAGTCAGCAAGTATTGGCATTGGTACGCCGTGAGGCTGAGCAAGTCTATGTCGGTAAACGCCGTGCTTGGCATAGTGTGCGCCAGGAAGAAATTAACCAGTTATTATTAGAACATGCCAAGCAAGGTAAGCGTGTCTTGCGTTTAAAAGGTGGCGATCCCTTCATTTTCGGTCGTGGTGGGGAAGAGATTGCAACCTTAGCAACAGAACGCATTCCTTTCCAAGTTGTGCCTGGTATTACAGCAGCATCTGGCTGTGCCAGCTATGCAGGCATTCCGTTAACGCACCGTGATTATTCTCAGAGTTGTATTTTTGTTACTGGACAATTGAAAGACGGTGAACTTGATTTGAATTGGTCTGCGTTGGTGCAACCAAGACAAACTGTCGTTGTTTATATGGGACTTGCTGGTCTTGAAATATTGAGCCAGCAACTACAAATACATGGCATGGCTGCTGATAAGCCCGCTGCATTGATTCAACAGGGCACGACCAGTGACCAGCGTGTCTGGATCAGTACAATTGCAGATTTACCTCAATTAGCTAAACAAGAACACCCTGTCGCGCCTACTATGGTTATCATTGGAGATGTGGTGGCATTGCATGACAGTTTGATGTGGTTTAAGCCGAAAAAGACTGGCTAAATCTCATCGATAGATCAATCGCCTTAATATCTTTGGTTAATGCACCTATAGAGATACGTTCAACACCAGTTTGTGCAATCTCATGAACATTATCAAGGTCAATACCACCCGAGGCCTCTAATTTGGCTTGGCCGTGATTAATGTTTACGGCCTGTTCTAAATCAACAAGCGTAAAGTTATCAAGTAAGATTATATCGGCTTTTGCGGTGAGCGCCTGTTCCAGTTCAATAAGATTTTCTACTTCAATCTCAACCGCTATTGTTGGGTGTAACCGTTTGGCCAGAGTAATGGCAGCATTGATCGACCCTGTGGCTTCAATGTGATTTTCCTTAATTAAAATTCCATCATATAGACCGATGCGATGGTTATAACAGCCACCGCAACGAACAGCATACTTTTGAGCATGACGATAACCGGGAATCGTTTTTCGAGTATCAAGCAGTTGTACAGGCAAATCTTTTACGCTATCAGCATAGCGACGACATAGTGTTGCCGTGGCTGATAAAGTTTGTATGAAATTCATCGCCGTACGTTCGCCGGTTAATAACATGCGGGCTGAACCATGCAGCTGACATAATGTGCTATTTGCACTGATCTTATCGCCGTCGTTGCTATGCCACATAATGGTAATGTTAGGATCAAGTTGTTTGAATACCTCATTGACCCAGGCTTGTCCACATAGCGTCATGTCTTCTCGCGTAATAATGGTGGCGGTGGTTTGTGTTGCGACATCAATCAAATCTGCTGTCAGATCGCCTTGACCAACGTCTTCAACGAGGGCCAGTTTGACTTGAGAGCTGATAAGTTGTTGAGGGGGTATGTTTAGTGCTGTCATTGGTGGGCTTTAGTATTACGATGCGCGTAGGGTAACGTGTGGAGGAGTATTTTTCTATCTTTTTCATTTTTTCGCTACTGTCATTAAACAATTTAAATGATTGTCAACATTATTGCATTCTATAATAGGACGGATGATGAAGGGGGAACTGTGAATATTGATAGCCAATCTGGCCTGCTCAATGGATGTGAATACTGTCATTCACCAAATCAGGACGAACGGCCTGAGAATATGGAGATATCTGGTGTTGTTATCCATAATATTAGCCTACCACCCGGTAAATTTGGTGGGCAATGGATCACTGATTTATTTTTGAATCAACTTGACCCAACAGCTCATCCATATTTTGCTGATATTGCCAAATTACGTGTATCAAGTCATATCTTGATTAGGCGAAATGGGGAGCTGAAGCAGTATGTACCATTTAATAAACGTGCCTGGCATGCTGGGGCCTCAAGCTGGGATGGTCGAGAACGTTGTAATGATTTTACTATTGGAATTGAGCTAGAGGGTACGGATGAGCAAGGATTTGAAGCTATTCAATATCAGCAGTTAAGCAAGTTAATTAGCGCACTGTGTAAGACATATCCGAGCCTTGAGAAAAATGCACTTAAAGGGCATTGTGATATTGCCCCTGGACGTAAGACTGACCCCGGTCCTTTTTTTGATTGGTCTTTACTGAGATCTTTACTTAAAACGGACAGCTAATTGAGGCTAATGCCTTAAATGACATCCTATTATAAATGCATTGCACCAATATATTATTATCTTGCACATTTATGGTGCTTAAGTAGCGATTGATAACACATGTTTGATATAAAAATAGTTAAATAACAATCAGTTAAATTTTAGGCATGATGTGTGCTTTGGCTCTGCTTTAAATAGTAAATTGCAATGAGGCATACATGAGTAAGAAACAAACATTGGTTGTTATCGGTAATGGTATGGTGGGTCATTACTTTTTAACTGCAATGGCAACAAGTGATATAAAAGCTGATTTTGATCTTGTTACTTTTTGCGAAGAACCACTGCCAGCTTACGATAGAGTTCACCTCAGCGAATATTTTTCCGGCAAGTCAGCAGATGAGTTATCGTTAGTTGATCCCGGCTTTTTCGATGATAATGACATTACTGTTCACATTGGCGATAAAGCTGTAGCTATTGATTTAAAGGAAAAAGTTGTACGGTCACAAAAAGGCCAGGTTGTACAATATGACAAGCTCGTATTAGCGACAGGCTCGAACGCCTTTGTTCCTCCTATACCTGGTCACGATAGAGAAAATTGTATTGCTTATCGTACAGTTGCGGATCTTGATAAAATGCTGGAAGCAGCAAAAACAGCTAAGGTCGGCGCGGTAGTTGGTGGTGGCTTGTTAGGACTGGAAGCGGCTAAAGCCCTACGTGACTTGGGCTTACAAACACATGTCGTCCAATTTTCCCCTAGGTTAATGGCAGCACAACTTGATGATGGTGGTGCATTACTGTTAAAACAAAAGATAGAGGCGTTAGGTGTTGAAGTACATGCGAGTAAAAACACCACGCTTATTACAGATGGTGAACAATGCCAACATAAAATGGTGTTTGCTGATGGTGATGAGCTTGAGACAGACATGGTTCTCTACTCTGCCGGTATTCGCCCTCGTGATGATTTGGCAGCAGCTAGTGGTTTAAAAATAGCAGATCGAGGTGGCGTAGCCGTTGATCATCATTGTTTGACCTCTAATTCTGATGTTTATGCGATTGGTGAGTGTGCTTCATGGCAGGATAAAACGTTTGGCTTAGTGGCTCCAGGTTACAATATGGCTAGGGTGGTAGTTGATCATCTTGCTGGTGGTGAAGAGACATTCACCGGTGCTGATCTGAGTACTAAACTTAAACTCAATGGCGTTGACGTCGCCAGTATCGGTGATGCGCATGCAAAAACACCCGGTTCACTCATATATACCTATCAAAATGGTGTAGAAGGCGTCTATAAACGTATTGTTGTCAGCCAAGACAATAAACATCTATTAGGGGCAGTTTTAGTTGGTGATGCTTCTGGCTACCCGACGCTCTCACAATATTATCTTAATACAATTGATTTACCTGAGCATCCCGATTCCTTGATTTTGCCTTCTCGGTCAGATGAATCTGTGGGATTGGGACCTGATGCCTTGCCCATGGCAGCACAGATTTGTTCATGTTACGACGTATCGAAGGGACAAATCTGTGCTGCTATTGAAGGCGGTTGTACCACCATTGGCGCATTAAAGTCCGATACGCAGGCTGGCACAGGTTGTGGGGGCTGCGTGCCATTACTAAAATCTGTACTTGATTGTGAGTTGGAAAAAGCAGGGATCGAGGTCAATACCGATATCTGTGAACATTTCCACTATACACGGCAAGATTTATACAACTTGGTGATGGTGGAAGAAATCAAAACGTTCTATGAGTTGATAACCAAACACGGCCAAGGTAAGGGCTGTGAAATTTGTAAACAGGCTGTGGGATCTATTTTAGCCTCCTATTGGAACGAGTATGTGTTGAAAGATGAACATCTTGGCCTGCAGGATACAAACGATACCTATCTGGCAAATATGCAAAAAGACGGGACGTACTCAGTTGTGCCAAGAATGACTGGGGGGGAAGTAACACCAGAGCGGCTGATAGTGCTGGGTGAAGTAGCCAAGAAATTTAATCTATATACCAAAGTGACCGGAGGGCAGCGTGTGGATCTGTTCGGTGCGCGTGTTGATCAGCTACCGAACATCTGGAAAGAGCTGATCGATGCTGGTTTTGAAAGTGGTCATGCCTATGGTAAATCTTTACGGACGGTCAAATCATGTGTGGGTAGTTCATGGTGTCGATTTGGTATTGATGACAGTGTGGGTTTGGCGGTTGAATTAGAGAATCGTTACAAAGGATTGAGAGCGCCTCATAAAATTAAGTTTGCAGTTTCAGGTTGCACCCGTGAGTGTGCAGAAGCGCAGAGTAAAGATATCGGAGTTATTGCTGTTGAGGGTGGATGGAACCTTTATGTTTGCGGTAATGGTGGTATGAAACCACGCCATGGTGATTTATTTGCGACAAACCTTGATAAACAAACATTGATTAAATACATAGATCGCATTCTTATTTTTTATGTACAGACGGCAGATCGCCTACAACGAACATCGGTTTGGATGGAAAATATGGAAGGTGGGCTGGATTATCTTCGCTCTGTTGTAATAGATGACAAACTGAACGTTGCTGAACAATTAGAAACACAAATGCAGCATGTGGTTGATACCTATCAATGTGAGTGGAAAACGACCATTGCAGATGAAAGCAAACTCAAACGTTTCCGAACCTTTGTGAACAGCGATAAAAAAGATGACAATATCATTTTTGTTGAAGAGAGGGGGCAGGTTAGACCTGCAAATAAAGAAGAAAAAGAACATTTGAGAATTGCGGAGACAGCATAATGAGTGATAATTGGATGGATGTCTGTGCTGTGACTGATTTACAACCTAATTCCGGGGTGTGTGCACTAATCAATGATGCACAAGTGGCTATTTTTTATATGCCAGAAGACAGTGCTGTTTATGCAATTAGTAACTATGATCCCTTTGGTGATGTTCATGTGTTATCTCGCGGTTTGCTAGGTGATATTAATGGCCGTCCTATGGTGTCATCACCGTTGTATAAACAACACTTTGATTTGGAAACAGGTCAGTGTTTTGAAGATGAAGAAGTGTGTGTGAAAGCTTATAACATTCGCTTAAATGATGGCCGAGTAGAAGTAGCTTTAAATGGAGAGACGGCATGAGTCTGAATTATTATATAGCTGATGTCTTTACGGACAAGGTATTTTCCGGTGCTCAGATCGCCGTTTTCCCACAAGCAGGAGAGCTTGATAACGCGCATATGCAATTAATTGCCCGCGAGCTAAATTTATCAGAAACAGTGTTTGTTTCTAATCCACAAAAAAATGATACGCATCGTCGTTTACGTATTTTTTCGCCATTAACAGAAATAGATTTTGCCGGACACCCGATTATTGCTGCTGCTTTTGTTCTAGCTCAATCTGGTGAAGTGGCTTTGCAAGAGCCGAATACACGCCTCTATTTCACGCAAAACAGTGGTGATTATGAGGTGAATATTTCAGTTACAAACGGTGACGTATCATTGGTTCAGTTCAGTCAGAAAGTGTCTCCGGTTATTGATCGTTTTACACCATCAAATGCTGAGTTGGCTGAGTTCCTTTCGTTGGATGAACGAGAAATAGATCATAAAAAATACAGTACGCGTCTTGTTTCTTGTGGTTTTCCTTATCTTATCGTTCCTGTATGGAGTTATGAGTCAGTTCGTAAAGCAAAATTTAATTTTTCTTCCTGGAGTCAATCGGCAGCGCCGCAAACAGCAGCTGAAGAAATTCTTTTATTTTCCCCAAAAACACCCTTTACGGATGTCAATTTTAATGCTCGTTTATTAGGGCCTAATATAGGTCCGTTGGCAGATCCTCCTGTTGGATCTGCTATGCCAGCTTTTGTCAGCTATTTGTGTTCATTTGATTTTACTCAGCATGGCACCCATACCTTTGCAGTTGATCGGGGTGATGCTGTAAATCGTCGCAGTGTGATTAATATTGAAATGGATAATAAAGCCCAAGCTGAAGTGACCATGCGTATTGGCGGTAAAGCAGTGCTGGTAGCAGAAGGTCAGTTGTTCTGCTAATTCATTTTAGATAACAAGCATAGTAATGAAAGAAAGATTGGTTCTTATTGGTAACGGCATGGCTGGCATGCGTACGATTGATGAATTACTTAAGCTGGCCCCGGAAAAATATCATATTACTGTTTTCGGTAGTGAGCCAGTGGGTAATTATAATCGGATTATGCTGTCACCCGTATTAGCGGGTGATAAGACGATTGATGACATTATCACGCATGATTTTCAGTGGTATCAGGATAATCATATTACGCTTCATACAGGAGCAACAGTAACTAATATAGATCGCCATAAAAAGCAGGTAATAGCCGATGATGGTTCAGCCACGCCATATGACAAGTTGGTTATCGCGACAGGCTCGAAGCCATTTATCTTACCTGTTCAAGGTAACGATTTGCCGGGCGTGATTAGTTTTCGCGATATTAATGATGTTAATACCATGATTGAAACGGCAAAAACGCACCATAAAGCAGTGGTCATTGGCGGTGGTTTATTAGGCCTCGAAGCCGCTAATGGACTGATGCAACAAGGCATGGATGTGACAGTCGTTCATATCAGTGCAAATTTAATGAATCAACAACTTGATGAAACAGCTGCCCAACTGATGCGTGCTGAATTGGAAGCCAAAGGGTTGAAATTTTTAATGTCTCATCGAACAGATGTTTTGTCGGGTGAACAACGTGTTGAAAAAGTTCGTTTTACCGATGGTTCTGAAATTGACGCTGATTTGGTTGTGATGGCCGCTGGTGTCAGGCCGAATATTGAGCTGGCAAAAAGGTCAGGTATTCAATGTGACCGCGGAATTTTAGTCACTGACACTTTACAAACCTTTACGCCCAATATCTATGCTGTGGGTGAATGTGTGCAGCATCGTGAGCAAACGTTTGGTCTGGTCGCCCCATTGTTTGATCAGGCTAAAGTGTGTGCTAATCATCTTGCTGAACATGGTATTGCCATATACATGACCAAGGTGACAGCTACTCAATTAAAGGTGACAGGCATTGATTTATTTTCTGCGGGTGATTTTAAGGGAGACGAAGAGAGTGAATTTTTGCTTTATAAAGATCCAAGCTGTTATATATACAAAAAATTAGTGATTAAGAAAAACATGATTATTGGTGTTGTTCTTTACGGTGATACCTATGATGGGCAGTGGTACTTTAACAAGCTAATCGAGCAAGACGATATTTCGGCTATTCGTGATGATCTTTTGTTTGGGCAACAGTATGTCGATGACACAGAGGCATTATCAGCTTAATGACAATACTAGAGACAATGACAAAGACAACGTGCCCGTATTGTGGTGTCGGCTGTGGCGTACTAATTAACCATGCTGATGATGGTAGTGTGACAGTGAAAGGGGATCCAGAACATCCTGCTAATTACGGTCGCCTATGTTCTAAAGGTTCTGCTTTGGGGGATACCCTTAGTTATGATGGTCGTTTGTTAGAACCTTCAGTGAATGGGCAAAGCGTGTCTTGGGATAATGCTTTGAATACAGTCAGTGACAAGCTGACAGATATTATTAAACAATATGGATCACAAGCGGTTGCCTTTTATGTTTCAGGGCAGTTATTAACGGAAGATTATTATGTTGCCAATAAGCTGATGAAAGGGTTTATTGGTAGTGCCAATATCGATACTAACTCCCGACTATGTATGTCTTCTGCTGTGGCCGGTTACAAACGCGCTTTTGGATCTGACACTGTACCTGGTAACTATCAGGATTTAGAGCAGGCAGAACTTATTGTCTTAGTAGGATCAAATTTGGCCTGGTGTCATCCGATTCTTTATCAGCGTATCAGTCAGGCAAAAGAGAAAGGCAAGCTGAAAGTGATTGTCATTGACCCACGTAAAACAGCGAGTTGTGACATTGCCGATCTTCACCTTGCTATCAAACCTGGTAGCGATGCAATGTTGTTCAATGGCTTATTACTTTATCTAGATAAGCACGATAAATTTGATGCTGACTTTATAGCGCATCATACAGAAGGGATGAACGAAGCTTTAGCTACGGCAAAATCGGCGGCAGTCGATGAGGCTTCTTTAGCTGACCATTGTGGCATTTCACAAACGGATTTGATTAGTTTTTTTGCCAGCTTTGCCAATACTGAAAAAACAGTCACGATCTATTCACAGGGAATAAATCAGTCTTCTTCAGGCACCGATAAATCAAACAGTATCATTAATTGTTATCTTGCTACAGGTCGTATTGGTCAACCTGCAATGGGCCCTTTTTCAGTTACCGGCCAACCGAATGCCATGGGCGGACGGGAAGTAGGCGGCTTAAGTAATCAGCTTGCAGCTCATATGGAATTAACGAATCCAGAGCACCATGATTTGGTCTCACGCTTTTGGCATAGTGAGCAACTGGCCAATCATTCAGGTAGTAAAGCGGTGGATATGTTTGATGATATTGCCAGCGGTAAAATTAAAGCTATTTGGATTATGGCAACTAATCCGGTCGTAAGCATGCCTGAAGCAGATAAGGTCAAGGCCGCGATCGAGCAGTGTGAGCTAGTGATAGTGTCCGATTGTGAAGCAAATACGGATACCACTGCTTGTGCGGATGTTTTGTTGCCAGCATTAGCCTGGGGAGAGAAGTCAGGTACGGTGACTAATTCTGAACGTCGTATTTCTAGACAGCGTACTTTTTTAGAGGTACCGGAAGGGCCCAAAGCTGATTGGTGGATCTTGACACAAGTCGCTCACAGAATGGGGTTTGCAGAGGAATTTCCTTATCAAAGTAGTGCTGATATTTTTCGCGAACATGCTGCACTCTCTGGTTTTGAGAATAATGGCTCACGTGACTTTGATATTAGTGGCCTGAGTCAGCTTACCGATGAACACTATGATGCGTTACTGCCTATTCAATGGCCAGTGAATGCAATAGCACCTGATGGTAGTGAGCGGATGTTTGAAAATAAGCATTTTTTTACCCCATCAGGAAGAGCAAACCTGGTTCCAGTTAGCCCCCGGCAACCACAATCCAAAGTGTCTGCTGAATATCCATTGGTTTTAAATACCGGCCGTGTACGTGATCAGTGGCATACCATGACCCGTACCGCTCGAAGCAGTAAGTTAAATAGCCATATTGCTGAGCCTATGATTGAAGTTCATCCCATTGATGCAATAGCTTTTGGACTAAAAAATGGTATGTTGGCACAGGTGAGCAGTCCATTAGCCTCTATTATTGTCCGTGTCGTTATCAGTGAAGGACAACAAGAAGGGAATGTTTTTATTCCGATTCATTGGAATCAACAATATGCATCGAATGCACGTGTTGATACGTTAATTGCTGCTAATGTAGATCCTATCTCCGGACAACCGGAGTTCAAGTATACCCCTGTGAGTATAAAACCGTATAAAGCAGCCTGGTATGGTTTTATTCTATCTCGAATGCCGTTATCAGTTGAAAAACCGGCGTATTGGTTAAAAATAAAAGGACAACATTTCTGGCGTTATGAATTGGCAGGAAACAGTGCTTTGGCAGAGCCGATTATCTGGGCGCACCAACAATTAGGTGAAGATGTCGGCGGTGACTGGCTTGAATATGAAGATAAGGCGTTGTCACGTTATCGTGTAGCTAATGTAGTTGATGATCAGTTACAAAAGGTACTGTTTATCAATGAACAATATGATCTGCCAAGTCGTGCTTGGTTAAGTCAGTTATTTTCCCAACCCGCTATAAATCGGGAAGAGAGAATGAGTTTACTGGCAGGTCGTCCGGGTAGTGGTTTACCAGATGTTGGATCGTTAGTTTGCGCTTGTTTCGGTGTTGGTGAAAATACCATTATCGATACTATCAAAAATCAACAATTAAATTCGGTGGGTCAGATTGGTGAGTGTTTAAAAGCAGGCACCAATTGTGGGTCTTGTATTCCTGAATTAAAAACGCTATTAGCCAATAACCGTTGACACTATCTAAATGAGTGCACAGTGTGCTGTTAACGTCTCAGCTTGGTGCAATCACTCCCGATTTTCACTTCAAAGTATTAAAAAAAGCAATAAAATCACTGGGTTAAAAGTTGGCAAGCTCATTGCTAGAATAAATTAAAGGTTTTCTGCAACGAAGCGGCAAATAATTTTTTAATGGTAATGGGGCCATACTCTTAACATGATGAGTATGGCTTTTTGTTTTTATATTGAAGGAAAGCAACATATGTCTTGTACAAAAAAACCGTTGACACTGACTCTATTGGCTTCAGGGGTATCTGCATTATTAACCGCAATGCCTGTAATAGCTGAGGAAACAACATTAGCAGAGGCTGTGACTGGGGGGAAGGTTAGTTTTTCTGCACGTGCACGCTATGAGTCGGTCAGTGAAGACAATGCAAAAAAAGATGCTGATGCAGTTACTTTGCGCACTACATTGGGTTATCAAACGGGTATGTTTAAAGGGGTCAGCGGTTTTATTGAGTTTGAAGATGTCTCTGAGCTCAACTCTGATAGTTATAACAGTACAAACAATGGACAAACTCTTTATTCGACAGTGGCAGATCCTGATGGCACTGAGGTGAATCAGGCCTATTTACAATATAACGGTTTTGATACGGAATTTAAATTTGGCCGTCAGGAATTGACATACCGCCAAGCACCTTTCCATCGTTTTATCGGTACAGTACTTTGGCGTCAAAATCATCAGTCATTGGATGCCTTTAGCTTGAGTAATACTTCATTAGCAGATACTACATTAAATTATGCTTATGTTAGTAAGGTTAATACCATTTTTGGCGATGACTTTAATAATGCCGTCATTAAGGATGGTGTTATCGATATGGACAGTCATTTAGTTAATATCCAATATTCAGCCTTACCTATTGGTAAAGTGGAAGCATATGGTTATTTTCTAGATTACGATGATAGCGATGCTTTATCACGTCAAACCATAGGTGCTAGATTGAGCGGAGCTCAGGCTTTGAACGAGTCAGTTAAGCTTGTCTATACAGGGGAATTTGCTAATCAGGATGAATATAAAGATGGCATCATGGATGAGCAGGATTACTACCTTTTTGAACTTGGAGCTAAATACAAGGGATGGTTAGCCAAAGTATCCCATGAGGTGCAAGAAGGTGACGGCACATGGAGCTTTAGAACACCACTGGGTACAAACCATGCTTATCAAGGCTGGGCAGATAAATTCTTAGCGACACCGGAAGAAGGTTTAAAAGATACCTATTTCACTGTTGTTGGCAAGGTTATGGGCGCTAAATTAGTTGTTGTATATCATGACTTTGAAACAGATGAAGGTAATTTGGATGCCGGTGATGAGTTTGATGTGTTAGTGCAAAAAACGTTTGCTAAGCATTATACCTTGGGTATCAAATTTGCTGACTACAATGCAGATGATGAATATGCTGCTATAGATAGTTCTTCAGTAGATACAGAGAAATTCTGGCTCTATGGGCAGGTCAATTTCTAGATTTTAATCGGTGTTTCAGCCAATCAGGTTTCAGTTTGACTGGAACCTGATTGGCTTATGCAAAGAATTTCTAACAGAATCATTGGGTAACTAAATTCTTAGCAAGCAAGGGCATGATAGTGAATATATTTAACAGAATGGGTAAGTCACTTTAAGGTGTAATGCATTATGACGATCAACACTGTACTCATAACTGAGTCTGAGCAGTCAAGTGCCACCATTCATAGTGTGATGGCAGGCAATGACTACCAGATCATTTATGAGGCAAGTAATTTTAGTGATTTAATGGCAATAGATCTGCAGCAGCCTGAACTTATTGTTTTTTGTTTGTCAGTGCCGAATGATACGTTATTAGCACAATTGAAATTTGTGACAACAAAATACCCCATACCGATCGTTATATTTACAGATGCCGGCGGTGATCATGCTATTGAGCAAGCCATACAGGCTGGTGTTAGTGCTTATGTTGTTGACGGCCTTGTTGAGAGGCGGGTGTTATCTATTATTCGCGCTGCCTTAGCACGGTTTAATCACAACCAATCATTATTTGAAGAAGTATCACAACTCCGTCGTAATCTGGCAGACAGGAAAACGATTGATCGTGCAAAAGGGATTATTATGGAACAACGGCAATGTAGTGAAAATGAAGCCTACACATTGTTGCGTAGTCAAGCAATGAGTCAAAATATGAAGCTGGCAGCCCTGGCTGAAACAGTTGTGAGTACTGCGAATATTTTCACTGCTCGCAGGCATTAATCACTATCAGGTTGTCTGTATGATTTTTCTGCATTGATTTGGTATACGCTGCACAAACATCGTGCAAGTCGTATTCCAGATACTACAGAAATTATTCAGATACAAATAATAAGCCACTGATATATAAGTAAAAATAAAGTTACAGAGAAGCTGGCACAATCTCTGCAGAGTAATAACGTAACAATAGCCCAAAGGCGGGTTGTTAATAATAAACCGATAACAGAAAAAATGGATAAAGACGTCCTTTAAGTGGGGTAACACCCCTCTTGGAGTACGTCTTTTTTTTGTAAAAAATTAACTTTTGGAGCACATAATGAACACCCCAGATACAGCTTTTAGTCGCCGAAAACTTATCAAAACATTGGCTGCGGCAACAGTGGCTGCTGTGACAAGTTTTTCAGTTATCACTAGTGTCAACGCAGCCCCTGGAGAACTTGAGAAAGAAGAACTACGCTTTGGCTTTATTAAGCTGACTGATATGGCGCCACTAGCAATAGCCTATGAAAAAAGATTTTTTGAAGATGAGGGGCTTTATGTCACTTTGGAAGCACAGGCAAACTGGAAAGTATTATTAGATGGTGTTATCGATGGTCAATTAGATGGTGCCCACATGTTGGCAGGCCAGCCGTTAGGTGCCACGATTGGTTTTGGTACCAAGGCAGATATCATCACAGCATTCAGTATGGATCTAAATGGTAATGCGATCACTGTCTCGAATGCCGTGTGGGATGAGATGAAATTACATGTCCCTATTGTTGATGGTAAGCCTCAACATCCTATTAGTGCATCATCTTTAAAACCAGTTGTTGATCAATATAAAAAAGAAGGTAAATCCTTCAATATGGGGATGGTCTTCCCTGTATCAACGCATAACTATGAATTAAGGTATTGGCTGGCGGCGGGTGGTCTTCATCCTGGTTACTATGCTCCGCACAACGGTGATGTTAGCGGCCAAATAAAGGCTGATACTTTATTATCAGTAACGCCACCACCGCAGATGCCTTCCACCATGGAGGCGGGCACAATTGATGGTTATTGTGTGGGTGAACCATGGAATCAGCAGGCTGTTTTCAAGGGTATTGGTGTACCTGTTATAACTGACTATGAAATCTGGAAAGATAATCCGGAAAAAGTATTTGGTGTCAGTAAACAATGGGCAGACGAAAACCCTAATACCCATATCGCTGTTGTTAAAGCACTTATCCGAGCAGCAGCATGGCTGGATGAGAATGATAATGCTAACCGACCCGAAGCTGTAAAGATTTTATCGCAAAGTAATTATGTCGGGGCTGATTATGACGTTATAGCAAACAGTATGACAGGTACTTTCGAATACGAAAAAGGCGATAAACGCTTGGTACCTGATTTTAATGTCTTCTACCGTTACAACGCTACTTATCCATATTACAGCGATGCCATATGGTATCTGACACAAATGCGTCGTTGGGGACAAATCAGCGAATACAAACCAGATAGTTGGTATATGGATGTCGCTAAAAAGGTTTATCGTCCTGATATTTATGCGATTGCGGCTAAAGAGCTGCTTAGCGAAGGAAAGCTCGATGTTAAAGACTTTCCTGATTTTAGTACAGAAACAGGATTTAAACCGCCACAAACTGAGTTTATTGATGGTGTCACCTATGATGGTACACAGCCTAATGCGTATTTAGACAAGTTTTCTATTGGCCTAAAAGGTGAAGAGGTCGTTGAATAACGAGTTGGCTATTTTTCTATTCGCTGGTCGTACGTGTTATTAAACGGCCAGCTTTTTTTTACCGTTATATTGTGAACATTATGAAAGACAAGTTAATCCATTTTTTTGAAGTCAGTGGTCTAAATTGGTTTATTCCAGTGGTTAGATTAACGACTGGCGAGTCGCCGAAGCGGCAATTAACGGCTTTATCCACCATGGTGGGTATTCCATTGTTAGCGTTTATGACCTTTTTAGTATTGTGGCATATTGGTGCAGCAAAAGTGGTGACGAGTTTGGGACAAGTGCCTGGTCCAGTGCAAGTCTATGAGCAGGCAAATGTTTTGATTACAGAACATTATCAAGAACGTGAGAAAGCACAAGCTTTTTATCAACGTCAGCATGATCGTAACGAAATAAAACTGGCTAAAAACCCTGATGCAGAGGTTAAAATTCGTCCGTATACAGGACCTGATACCTATTTCGATCAGATCCTGACAAGTTTATACACGGTATTTGTTGGTTTCTTGATTGCCAGTCTCATAGCGATTCCTATTGGAATTGTTAGTGGCTTAAGTGACACGCTGTATTCAGCGCTTAACCCTTTAATACAGCTATTCAAGCCCGTGTCTCCACTAGCATGGTTACCTATTGTCACCATGGTGGTGAGTTCAGTTTATGTTTCCCAAGATCCAATGTTTGAAAAATCGTTTATCACATCCGCTATTACGGTGACATTATGTTCCTTATGGCCAACATTGATTAACACTGCAGTAGGTGTGTCATCAATTGATCGTGATTTAATTAATGTGGGTAAGGTACTACGTTTAAGTTATCTGACGACGGTTTTCAAAATTGTCATTCCCGCTTCTCTTCCAATGATTTTTACTGGATTACGCATTTCGCTGGGTATTGGCTGGATGGTATTGATTGCGGCAGAGATGTTAGCCCAGAACCCAGGTCTTGGAAAATTTGTCTGGGATGAGTTTCAAAATGGCAGTTCATCATCGCTCGGCCGTATCATGGTCGCTGTGTTAACAATCGGTATCATTGGTTTTTTGCTTGATCGTATTATGCTCACACTGCAAAAAGCCTTTTCTTATGACAAAAATGCGGTAGTGCGCTAGGAAAAAATGATGGAAAAGTATTTAAATATTGATCACGTTAGTATCGAATTCCCGACTGTTAATGGCCCATTCAAGGCGCTCGATAATATCAACCTAAAGATAGATAAAGGTGAGTTTGTCAGTATTATTGGACATTCTGGTTGTGGTAAATCAACGGTGATGAACATTGTTGGCGGTTTATATAAAGCTAGCCAAGGCGGTGTAATACTGGAAGGACGGGAGGTAGATGAACCTGGTCCAGACAGGGCAATTGTATTTCAAAACCACTCCTTATTCCCATGGTTAACGGCTTATCAAAATGTCGAATTAGCCGTCAAATCGGTGTTTAAAGGCCAAAAAACACAAAAAGAAATCCGCGAGTGGACAGAGCATAATATCGAGCTGGTTCAAATGACTCACGCGAAAGACAAACTACCCGCTGAAATTTCAGGGGGAATGAAACAGCGGATTGGTATTGCCCGTGCGTTATCTATGGAGCCTAAGGTTTTACTGATGGATGAGCCTTTTGGTGCACTTGATGCACTAACGCGTGCTCATTTACAAGATTCTTTGATGGATATACAGGCAGATCTGAATAATACCGTGATTATGATTACCCATGATGTCGATGAAGCTGTACTGTTATCTGACAAGATAGTCATGATGACCAACGGACCAGCAGCGACAATCGGAGAGGTGATGCCAGTCACTTTAGAAAGGCCAAGGAAACGCCTTGATCTGGCTCATGATCAACATTATAACTATTTCCGCTCAGAAGTGATTCATTTCCTACACGAACGACATGCTCGGAAAGTAGCTTAGTTTCAGGGCATATGGTGCTTAAGCTCAAACTAATAAGCTGTTTTGTGACTTGATATAGTATGCACAGCATTAGTGCGGCTATGACGTGTTTGCAACATTGTGGTGCCTGTATTAGGTGTTTTTGATCATTATATTTACTTCTAAAACAATGACATAAAGTTTGGCATGATTCCAGCATTAAGGTGGCGACCAATGTTGGTAGCAACTCTAAAGAAAGAGAATCACCCTATGTCAGCGCATAAACTAAACCTGTTTTCATTTAGTGAGAACACCCGCATTTTACATTTAACTTGGATTGCTTTTTTTATTAGTTTTGTCGTCTGGTTTAATCATGCGCCGCTTCTTATTTCAATTCGTGACACGCTGGGGTTAACGGATCAGCAAATCAAAACTATCTTAATACTTAATGTCGCCCTGACGATTCCTGCCAGGATAGTGGTTGGCATATTAGTTGATAAATATGGCCCTAAGATTATGTTCTCCTTGTTATTGGGCATATCCAGTTTTATTTGTTTCTTTTTTGCCATGGCAGATAGCTTTGAACAACTTGCAGCAGCTCGCTTCATGTTGGGGTTTGTCGGTGCTGGCTTTGTTATTGGTATCAGAATGATCTCCGAATGGTTTCCTGCTAAACAAGTTGGTTTGGCAGAAGGCATTTACGGTGGTTGGGGTAATTTTGGTTCCGCAGCAGCAGCTATGAGTCTGCCAACGATTGCATTACTTTTCGGTGGTGATGATGGTTGGCGCTACGCTATTGGTTTAACAGGAGCAATAGCATTGGTTTATGCATTTATTTACTATAATAGCGTGCATGATACACCCAAAGGTTCAACCTACTTTAAGCCAAAAAAATCAGGTGGAATGGAGGTCAGCAGTAAGGGTGATTTTATTCTTTACTTGATCATGAATATACCAATGTATGCTGCACTTGCATTATTAGCCTGGAAGCTATCACCAAATGGTGTTTCTTTACTTTCGCATGATGTGGTTGAAATGATTTATCTTGGGCTAATAGCTCTCTATGGATACCAGGTACATAAGATTTATCAAGTTAATAAAGATATTTTCGTAAAGCCAGTTCCTGAGATTTATCGCTATAAATTCAAACAGGTGGCTGTGTTGGATCTTGCCTATTTGGCAACGTTTGGTTCCGAGTTAGCCGTAGTGTCAATGCTACCATTATTTTTTAGTGACACTTTTGATATCACTGCAGTTCAGGCAGGTTTATTAGCGTCAGGTTTTGCCTTTATGAATTTGGTTTCACGTCCTGTCGGCGGTTTATTCAGCGATCGCCTTGGACGCAAAAAAACACTGACTATTTGTATTTCTGGTTTAGCTGCCGGCTATTTGTTGATGAGCCAGATTAACGCTGATTGGTATATTTGGTTGGCTGTGATAGCGACAATGCTCTGCTCATTTTTTGTGCAGGCTGGCGAAGGCGCTGTGTTTGCTGTCGTACCTTTGGTTCAACGACGTTTGACTGGTCAGGTAGCCGGTATGGCTGGTGCCTATGGTAATGTCGGCGCTGTGGTTTTTTTAACAGTGTTGTCATTTGTTTCTGCTCAAACTTTCTTTCTTGTCATTGCGGCAACCGCAGTATTAGCACTGGTTGCAGTACAGTTTATGGATGAGCCCCAAGGTCAGATGGCAGAAGTTTTACCGGATGGTACTGTACAAATGATAGATGTCCATTAAATATGTTTTGTTGAGTTAAACTTAAGGCCTGCGTTTTCTGCCAGCGTGGGTCTTTTTTTATTGAGAAAAGTCGTTATGACAACAAAACTAAAAGTTCTTATTGGTTCTTGTACTGATAAAGGTGTGAAGGAAGAAAATCAAGACTCATTGGGTCATAGTATTCCGGGATCACCTTCGCTTCTGAAAGCAAAAGGAGTGGCCCTGGCACTTGCAGATGGTGTCAGCAGTAGTAGTGAAGCCAAGCAAGCAAGCCAATGTTGTGTAACTGGGTTTTTGGCAGATTATTTCAGTACCCCTGATTCTTGGTCCGTTAAAAAGTCGGGTGGCAAGGTGTTGACAGCTATTAACACTTGGCTTTATGGCCAGAGTAATCAATATAGGGATAGTAGCCGAGGTTTTGTCAGTACTTTTTGTGGCTTGGTTATCAAGGCGACAACGGCACACTTATTTCATGTCGGCGATTCTCGTATTTACCTTATCAGGAAAGGCGATTTTGAACAGTTAACGACCGATCACCGTATTCGTATTGCGGACGATAAAGACTATTTATCGCGTGCAATGGGTATTGATTACCGTCTCGACATAGATTATAAAACTGTTGATGTTGAGCTGGGTGATCAATTCTTGATCAGCACAGATGGTATTCATGACTACCTCAGTTATAAACAGATCAATTCGATTGTTAATGTCGAAGACGTCAATCCGAACGAGGTGTGTCAAAAGCTGGTTAATGAAGCCTTGGCGAAAGGTAGCTTGGATAATGTCAGTTGCCAGTTATTACGTATCACGGAATTACCCACGCTCGATCCCAATGAAGTCTTTTCTAAGCTGACAGAGTTACCTTTTCCACCAGAACTTTACGAAGGCATGATTCTCGATGGTTATCAAATAACACGCGAGTTACATGCCAGCTCAACCAGTCAAATTTATCTGGCAGTGGACACGGAAACCCAACAAAAAGTAGTGATAAAAACCCCGTCTGTTAATTTTGAAGATGATCCTGCGTATCTTGAGCGATTTCAACTGGAAGAATGGGTGGGTCGGCGGATAAACAGTCCCCATGTCATTAAAGTAGTTGAACAAAGTCGACCACGTTGTTTTCTCTATTATGTGATGGAGTATATTGAGGGTAAAACGCTAGAACAATGGATGGCTGATCAAGAAAAGCCAAGTTTAACAGTGATCCGGAATATTGTGTCGCAGACGGTGTCGGGGCTGCGGGCTTTCCATCGTCTCGATATGCTTCATCAGGATATTAAACCGGGTAATATCATGGTGACAGCTGAAGGCTTGATTAAAATTGTCGATTTCGGCTCTACAAAAATCGCCGGTATTGCTGATATAGCAACACCTATTGAACGAAAAGAATTGTTAGGCACAAAATACTATACAGCTCCAGAATATTTGTTAGAACAACCGGGTAGTAACCGTTCAGACCTGTTTTCCTTAGCATGTATTGTTTATCAGCTGTTGACGGCGGGGCATTTGCCGTATGGTGAAGCTATTACTAAAGCTAATGATCAACGTAGCCTACATAAATTATCTTACACACCCATCAACCGATTTAATAATGCAATCCCACATTGGGTAGACAGTGCCGTTAAAAAGGCAGTACAACTTCGACCAGAAAACCGGTATGAAAAGCTATCAGAATTTGAAAGTGATCTTAGAAAGCCCAATCCGGAGTATTTAAAAGAGCAACAAGCGCCGTTACTTGAACGCAATCCAGTGGGGTTCTGGCGGGGTAGTGCAATACTGCTTATGGTTACTAATTTGGTATTACTTTATTTATTAAGCCGGTAAGAAAAAAGGCCTTGTCATCTGGACAAGGCCTTCGTTTTATTTGCTATTTAGTTGTTTCGGCTTGTGCGACCGAAATGAGCTCAATATCAAAAATCAACGTTTCATTTGGTCCGATAAGCTTACCAGCACCACGTTGGCCATAGGCTAGTTTAGCTGGTACAACAATTTGCCATTTACCACCTTCTTTCATTAATGGTAACGCTTCTTGCCAGCCAGGGATGACACCAGATACAGGGAATGTAGCAGGTTCATCACGCTCATATGAACTGTCAAAAACGGTACCATCGACTAGCGTGCCTTTGTAATGAGCAACCACTTTATCTTCAGCGGTAGGTGATTTTCCGCTACCTTCTTCGATAACTTTGTATTGCAGTCCTGTGGCTGTAACGTGAACATCTTCAGCTTTAGCGTTTTCAGCCAAAAATGCGTTGCCTTCCTGTTGTTTTAGCTGGGCTTGTTTGGCATGTTCTTCTTGCTTCTTTTCACGGTAAGCTGCCGCTAGTTTTTGAGCGGTTTCCATGTCAATTTTTGGCTCGTTGCCTTCTAACATATCTGCAATACCGGCAGAAAACGCATCAATTTCGACATCTACCCCTTCAGCAACAAGGCCTTGTCCAACCTGTATACCAAAGATATAGCTTAATTTTTGTTGTTCAGTTTCCAATTCACTTGCGTGTGACAGCATAGGTAGTGTTAACGCGAACGGGACGGCGAGCAATGTTTTGAGTTTCATATAAAAATGGTTCCTTTTGTGACTAGTTTATTCTACAAATTGTGCCTTGCATTGTTCTTAGTATCTGTGGCACTTAAAAAGTTCATAGACATTGCATTGTCTCATAAAACGATCATGTAATTTAACCCTATAACCTAGCTTTACACTTGGTTATTAAGTTAAATAGTACTATAATGGTCCTAATTAGGAGGGTATGACATGTTGCGTATGGGAAAACTAACAGATTACGGCATTGTGTTAATGAGTTATATGGCTGAGCATAGCGAGCGGCAACACAATGCACATACCATATCTGATGCTGTGCTTGTGCCTTTACCCACAGTCAGGAAAGTGCTGAAAGCTCTTCTGCAGGGTAATTTACTGCTTTCTGAACGTGGGGCCCACGGCGGATACAGTTTGAAATGTGATGCCAGCGAAATTTCAATCGCTGACATTATTACTGCGGTTGAAGGGCCTATTGCCCTGACAGAGTGTGTGAGTACGGAAAGCCAGTGTGACCAAGAAGTTCATTGTGCGGTTCAGACGAACTGGGAACGCATTAATCGCGCTGTATATCACGCTTTAGACGAGGTAAAACTTTCTGATATGTTAGTGCCTAAAGGACAAAGAGAGGGTGTAAGCCCAATTACTTTTTATCATTCCGCCAAACAGGTGGAGACTGAAACTAGATGTGATGGTGATATCCATGGCTGAACAAAAGCAAGAAATTGAACGATTGGTAGCAAGCGAATATTCTGCTGGCTTTATTACAGATATTGAAGCAGACAGTTTGCCCCCCGGTCTGAGTGAAGATGTTATAAGACAGATTTCTGCAATTAAAGATGAACCAGAGTTTATGCTCGAGTGGCGACTGAAAGCTTACCGTCACTGGTTGACAATGGATACCCCAAAATGGGCTCATGTTCATTATCCAGAGATTGATTATCAGACTATCAGTTATTACTCAGCACCTAAGAAAAAGAATGATGGACCCAAAAGTCTGGATGAAGTTGATCCGGAGTTATTACGGACCTATGAAAAACTTGGTGTTCCACTGGAAGAAAGAGCTAGATTAGCGGGTGTTGCCGTTGATGCTGTTTTTGATAGTGTTTCTGTGGCGAATACTTTTCAAGATACCTTAGCTGAGAAAGGGATTATTTTTATGCCTTTTTCCAAGGCTGTGAAAGAACACCCTGAACTGGTTAAGCAGTATTTAGGAAGTGTGGTGCCATACCGTGATAATTTTTATGCCGCATTGAATTCAGCGGTCTTTAGTGACGGTTCTTTCGTTTACATCCCTAAAGGTGTGCGTTGTCCAATGGAGTTATCGACTTATTTCCGGATCAACGCGGCTAATACGGGTCAGTTTGAACGAACGTTGATTATTGCCGACGATGACGCTTATGTCAGTTATCTGGAAGGCTGTACAGCGCCGATGCGTGATGAAAACCAACTTCACGCCGCAGTGGTAGAGTTGGTGGCTTTGGATCGAGCTGAAATTAAATATTCAACGGTACAGAATTGGTATCCCGGCGATGAAAATGGTAAAGGTGGTATTTATAACTTTGTTACCAAGCGGGCCGCATGTCGTGGTGAGAAATCCAAAGTATCTTGGACACAAGTAGAAACCGGATCGGCTATTACCTGGAAATATCCGAGTGTTATTTTGCAGGGTGATAACTCTGTTGGTGAGTTTTATTCAGTTGCAGTGACCAATAATATGCAGCAGGCTGATACTGGTACTAAGATGATTCATCTGGGTAAAAATACCAGCTCGACTATTGTTTCGAAAGGTATTTCAGCTGGTCGTTCTGAAAATGCCTATCGTGGCCTCGTTCGTGTCGGGCCAACAGCTGAAAATGCTCGAAATCGTACAGAATGTGATTCTCTGCTCATGGGCGATCAATGCGGTGCCCATACTTTCCCTTATGTTGAAGTTAAAAATCCGACAGCACAAATTGAGCATGAGGCATCAACATCAAAAATTAGCGAAGATCAGCTTTTTTACTGCCGACAGCGTGGGATGGATACCGAAGATGCTGTATCAATGATCGTTAATGGGTTCTGTAAGGAAGTCATTCGTCAATTGCCGATGGAGTTTGCGGTTGAAGCACAAAACTTACTCGGTCTATCCCTGGAAGGCTCAGTGGGCTAAACGTCCTGAGTTAAGAAGCTGAACGCCCATAAGATTAATTCAAAGAGATAAAATATGTTAGAAATTAAAAACCTTCATGCCACAGTCGATGGTAAAGAAATTTTAAGAGGTATTAACCTGACGGTAAAACCAGGTGAAGTCCATGCAATTATGGGCCCCAATGGTGCCGGTAAAAGTACGTTGTCAAATGTACTTGCTGGTCGCGATGGCTATGAAATAACGGCTGGTGAGGTGATTTACCAAGGTCAAGATTTGCTTGAACTGGAACCTGAAGAGCGTGCCCAGCGTGGTATTTTCCTTGCTTTCCAATATCCTGTCGAAATTCCGGGTGTGAGCAATATTTATTTGCTTAAGGCTGCATTGAATGCAGTAAGGCAATACCAAGGGTTAGATGAGCTGGATGCGATGGACTTTTTAAGCTTGGTTCGCGATAAGTTACAACTTGTCAAAATGAACGAAGAGTTTTTATATCGTGGGGTTAACGAAGGGTTCTCCGGTGGTGAGAAGAAGCGTAATGAAATTCTACAAATGGCTTTGCTGGAGCCCACATTAGCAATTCTTGATGAAACAGATTCTGGCTTGGATATTGATGCATTACGCACTGTCTCAGAAGGGGTTAATGCATTACGTGCAAAAGACCGTTCTATTGTGATGATCACCCATTACCAACGCTTATTAGATTATATCGTGCCTGATTTTGTTCATGTTCTCTCAGATGGCCGTATCGTGAAATCAGGCGACAAAGAACTGGCTAAAGAACTTGAAAGCAAAGGCTACACTTGGGTACATGATGAGCCTGAAGGTACAACCGCATGAAACAATTCACTGACTTAACAACTTCTTTTGCCAGTGTGGCAGATAGTAGCCAGCTTCCCGGCGAAGAATTGCCATGGCTGGTGTCTTTGCGTAAAAAAGCATTGGAACAGTTTAAACAAGCAGGTTTGCCTACTAAGAAAGTTGAAGACTGGAAATACACCAGTTTGTGGGAACTGACGCAACAAAGCTTTAATCATTTAGTGAATCCTGTAACGTTATCTGAGGATCAGCAGCAACAAATGAGATTGCTGGATGATGCTTATCGTATCGTTATTCTGGATGGTGTTTTTTCTGAGCAATTGTCAGAGCTCGGCGACTTACAAAATGGCGTCACTATCCAACCATTTTCAAACTCGTTAGATGGTCTTGAACCCGTTTTAGGGCAACAGGTTGCTATAGAAAAAGCTGGCCTCAATGCATTAAATACCTTGTTGATGAAAGAAGGTGCGATGGTGCATGTAGCTGCTAACACAATCGTTGACAAGCCGATTGAGATTGTTGTGGTCAACAGCGGTCAAACCGATAGTTTGGCAGTGCACTTGCGAAATATGATTCAGTTGGATCAAAGTGCAGAAGCGACAGTGATTGAACATTATATTGGGTTTGATGATGTCGCTGGTTTGACCAATGTTGTGACTGAAGTAGTGTTGGCGGAAAAGGCTGAGTTATTTCACTATAAAATGCAACGCGAGTCGATGAATAACTATCACATTGCAACGCTTGCTGCTAAACAAGCTGCTGACAGCCAATGGCACACCAATCTGATTTCATTAGGTGGTAAATTGGCGCGCCATGATGTTCATACTCGATTAGAGGGCCAGCAATCGCATACAACAATGGATGGCCTTTATATACTGACAGCTGATCAGCATTGTGATTTTCATACCCGCATTGATCACCTTGTTCCACATACCACCAGTGATGAGATCTTTAAAGGTGTCCTGGATGGTAAGAGTCACGCGGTGTTCAACGGTAAGGTCCTGGTTCACAAAGATGCCCAGAAGACGGATTCAAACCAGAGTAATCATAATCTGCTCTTGTCACGTAATTGTGAGATTGATACCAAGCCTGAGATGGAAATCTATGCCGATGATGTGAAGTGTGGTCATGGTAGTACTGTTGGTCAGTTGAACCCCGATCATTTGTTTTTCTTGCGTGCACGTGGCTTGGATGAGGTAAGTGCTCGGAGTTTACTTACGTATGCCTTTGCAATCGAGATTTTAGAACGTATTCCGTCTCAAATTATTCGTGATGCATTGTTGGCTGTGATTGAACAACGATTACCCAAAGGTGGTTTGACTCAATGAGTACATTCGATATAAATGCAATCAGGGCCGATTTCCCAATCCTTGACCAACGGGTTCATGATCAACCTTTAGTTTACCTCGATAATGCGGCCAGTAGTCAAAAACCGGTGCAGGTTATAGATGCGGTGTCTAATTATTACCTGCATGATCACTCTAATGTACATCGTGGGGTGCATAAACTCAGTCAGCGGGCAACAGATGCTTATGAAGGCGCTCGCAGTAAAGTACGCGATTTTGTCAATGCACAATCGGATAAAGAAATTGTCTTCGTTAGAGGGACAACAGAAGCGATTAATCTGGTTGCACAAAGTTTTGTCAGGCCGAGCTTGCTACCCGATGATGAAATACTGATTAGTTATATGGAGCATCACGCCAACATTGTGCCTTGGCAAATGTTGTGTGAGCAAACAGGTGCTAATTTACGGGTGATCCCGATGACAGATAAAGGGGAGCTCGATTTAACGGATTTCGATAATTTACTGACAGATCGCACTAAGATAATGGCGATTGGTCATGTTTCTAATGCACTTGGTTCGGTCAATCCTGTGAAAATGATGACCGAGAAAGCACAGGCTAAAGGTATCCCTGTGTTAGTCGATGGCGCGCAGGCCGTGCCACATTTGAAGGTGGATGTGCAAGATTTAGCCTGCGACTTTTATGTCTTTTCGGGTCATAAAATGTTCGCGCCCACGGGTATCGGGGCCTTGTACGGAAAAGAACAACATTTGGCAGTTATGCCACCCTGGCAAGGCGGCGGTGACATGATTTTATCAGTGAGTTTTGAACACACTGAATACAATGAGTTGCCTTATAAATTTGAAGCCGGCACACCGAATATTTCTGGTGCTATTGGCCTTGGTGCTGCAATAGACTATATGAACAAAATTGGTATTGATGCCTTGGCGGCGTATGAGCATGACCTGTTGGTGTATGCGACCAGTGAATTACAAGCTATGGAAGGTGTTAGGATAATTGGTAATGCTGATGTTAAGGCCAGCGTTTTATCATTTATGATTGAAGGGGTTCATCCACACGATATTGGAACCATTTTTGATCAGCAGGGAGTGGCGATAAGAACAGGTCATCATTGTGCCCAACCCGTCATGCAATTCTTTGGCGTTCCTGCTACTGCCCGAGCTTCTTTTGCTTTTTATAACACCAGAGAAGAAGTCGATGCATTAGTGGCTGCCATTATAAAAGTACAGGAGCTGTTTGCCTAATGAGTGCTAGTGATTTACGAGATTTATATCAACAAGTGATTATGGATCACAATAAAAAGCCGAGAAATTTCCGTGAAATGTTGGATGCCAATCATTTAGCTCACGGCAATAATCCATTATGTGGTGATGCACTGATTGTCTATGTCAAGATGAACGGTGATGTGATTGAAGACGTGAGCTTTCAGGGAAGTGGCTGCGCTATTTCCGTGGCTTCTGCATCATTAATGACAGAGGCCTTAAAAGGTAAAACGATTGCTGAGGCAGAGGAAATTTATCAGCAAGTACATCAACAAATGACCAGTTCAGATGCAGACTCTGCTGTATTAGGTAAGTTGGAAGTGTTGGGCGGTGTCCGAGAATTTCCGACGCGTGTTAAATGTGCCACTTTATCATGGCATACAGTCAATACCGCGATGAACAGTGAACATGATATTTCGGTGACAACCGAATAGGACCAAGTCAATGAGTGAACAGTTAACCAAACCGAATTTGCAAGAGCTAAAAGATGATGTGATCGAGATGCTTAAAACCATTTACGATCCTGAGATCCCAGTGAACATCTATGAGTTGGGACTGATATATGAGGTTGAAATCAGTGATAGTTTTATTGTTGATATAAAAATGACGCTCACTGCGCCAGGCTGTCCTGTTGCACAATCGTTCCCAGGTGAGATTGAAGAAAAAGTACGTGCAGTACCCGGCGTGGCAGATGCGCACGTTGAACTCGTTTGGGAGCCGATGTGGACTAAAGACATGATGAGTGAGGCGGCCCAACTACAATTAGGCATGTTCTAGCATCATCGTCTCACCACACGAAGGGGGTGAGAAACATGATTCATCAACTGCTTGGCAGTATCTTGCTATTAGGAGGGATTATGCCCGTATCAGCAACGGATATTGATGCAAAACTAAAGCAGGCCTACCTCAACAAGGGACCAGAATATCAAGCCCGAACACAGCATATTGATCAACAGGGCCAGCCGCATTATATCAACCGTCTCATTTTAGAATCGTCTCCTTATCTTCTTCAACATGCCCATAATCCAGTTAATTGGTATCCATGGGGTCAAGAGGCTTTTGAACAAGCCAAACTGCAAGACAAACCCATATTTTTATCTATCGGCTATTCAACCTGTCATTGGTGTCACGTCATGGAAGAGGAAAGTTTTGATAATGAGCAGACCGCTGATTTAATGAATGCCTCTTTTATTAATATTAAGGTGGATCGAGAGCAACGTCCGGAGATAGATGAACTCTATATGACAGCAGTCAGTTTGATGACGGGTCACGGCGGTTGGCCGATGTCGAGTTTTTTAAATCATGAAGGTAAAACATTCTGGGCTGGCACATATCTACCTCCGGCACCTTTTAAAGAGTTGTTGGGTAAGGTTGATCAGGCGTGGCAACAGCATCGTGATGAGATTGAAAAACAAGCCGATGAGGTGGCCGATGCAGTTCAAACGTTGTCACAGAGTCAACAGCAAAGTGAGCAAATTGATCTGACAGTCAGTCGACAAGCCGTCGAACAGATGATGGCGAGTTATGATGACTTTCAGGGTGGCTTTAGTCAGGCACCTAAATTTCCGAATGAACCGGGTCTGATTCTGTTACTGGATCATTTTAAACGAACGGGTGACTCGAAGGTACTGGCAGCGATAGAGACAACGCTGAAAGCCATGGCTCAAGGCGGGTTATATGACCAGATCGGCGGTGGTTTTCATCGCTATTCCACGGATAATGAATGGCTAGTGCCACATTTTGAAAAAATGTTGTATAACCAGTCTCAGTTAGTCAGAGTCTATTTGCAGGCTTATACGCTAACCAAAAACCCACTATATGCACGTGTTGCCCAGCAGACACTGGACTATGTGCTACGTGACATGACATCACCTGAGGGCGGTTTTTATTCTGCTACCGATGCCGATAGTGAAGGAGAAGAGGGTACGTATTTTGTATGGACGAAAGAACAGATCTCCAACGCGTTGACAGACAGTGAGACCAAATTAGCCATTGATTTGTTTGGCGTAACTGATGACGGCAATTTTGAAGGTAAGAACATCCTGTATCTAACGGATAGTTTAGCCAGTTATGCTGACGAACATCAGTATCAATTAGACGATTTACTTAACGATTTAGATATCATTATTACTAAATTACGAAAGGTTCGGGAACAACGTATTGCGCCATTACGTGATGAAAAAATCATTACTGCATGGAATGCGATGATGATGACGGCTTTAGTTGAAGCTAGTGAGGTATTACAACAACCCCACTATCGACGGGCGGCCGAGAGAAACCTTGCCTTTTTATTGCGCCATAACCAGATAAGTATAGGCGAGTTATGGCGTATTCATCTTAATGATCATTCTTCTATTGCAGCCACGCAGGAAGATTATGCGTTTCTGATTGAGGCGCTGATAACACTTTACGATCAAAGTCAGAATGAACAACACCTGGATTGGGCACAAACGCTGGCAGACAGCATGATAAGACAATTTTGGGATGATAACGCCGGCGGTTTTTATATGGACGTCAGCAGTGATACACCGACCATGGCTAGAGTTAAGCAAAGTAGTGATGGCGCAATCCCATCAGGTAATGCAGTGGCCTTTAATGATCTGGTCATGCTGGCAAAGCGCACTGATGAACTGCTGTTTGCTACCAAGGCGAGTGAAACATTGGCAGCATTTTCTCAGTTTATAAGGGCAATGCCAGCCGCCTATAGTTATTTCCTTTATGGTGTGAATAAACAACGTGCAGGTGAAATAACCTCTCGGCGCTATGCTGCCCACGGGGCAGTATCAGTTTCTGTGGATAAAGAACCACTGGGTGAGAAACAGCGACTTATTTTGACCATTAAGATTAAAGATAAGTGGCATATCAATGCTCATCAACCGTTAGATAAAGACTTAATTGCAACCTCTGTGGAACTGTCAGATATAATAGGGTGGCAAATTGATCAGGTCGTTTATCCCAACGCTGTCAAAAAGCAGTTCGGTTTTAGTAAAAGCACGCTCGCTGTTTATCAAGGTGATATCCAGATTGAAGTGGTATTGTCAGCAAAAAGCGGTGTTGAACACAATGTGATTCCACTGGTAGTTAAATTGCAGGCATGTAGTGATCAAATTTGTTTAGCACCTGAAACCATAAATTTTAAGCTGGCGGAATAACCTGCCGGTCATTGAACAAAAAATCCGAAGCCTACTTAACAAAAAGACTAGATAGATTAGCCATGCAGACTCAGCAAGAACATAATAAACCGGTATTTATTCCATATTCAGGACCAACCCTTCTTAGCACCCCGATCCTTAATAAAGGTTGTGCTTTTACAGAACAGGAAAGACAAGAATTTAACTTAGTCGGTTTGTTACCCCAGCGCTTTGAAACCATCGAACAACAAGTTGCTCGTGCTTATAAGCAATATTCAAGTTTTGATAAGCCAATTAATAAACATATTTATTTACGGGCAACGCAGGATAGTAATGAAACATTGTTTTACCGCTTGCTGCAGGATCATTTAGAAGAAATGATGCCTATTATTTATACGCCAATTGTTGGTGAAGCTTGCGTTCGTTTTTCTGAAATCTATCGACGGACACGTGGTGTCTTCATTTCCTACCCAGATCGACACCGCATTGATGAAATACTGGCAAATGTGACCAAACAAAATATCAAGGTTATCGTTGTGACAGATGGCAGCCGGATCCTGGGGTTGGGAGATCAAGGTATTGGCGGTATGGGAATTCCAATTGGTAAATTATCATTGTATACCGCTTGTGGCGGCATTAGCCCTGCTTATACATTGCCTATCATGCTTGATGTAGGTACCAATAATAAGGTGTTATTAGATGATCCGCTGTATATGGGGTGGCAGCATCATCGGATTGAACAACAGCAATATGACGAGTTTTTGGATTTATTTATTGAAGCAGTTAAACGGCAATGGCCTGATGTGTTATTGCAATTTGAAGATTTTAACCAAACCAATGCCTTACCTTTACTTAAGCGTTATCGCAATGATATCTGCTGTTTTAATGATGATATTCAGGGTACAGCTGTTGTCACCGTCGGCACATTATTAGCTGCATGCCAACTGAAAAATGAAAAGCTCAGTGAACAAACCATTGTTTTTGCTGGTTCTGGTTCTGCTGGCTGTGGCATTGCTGAACATATTGTGGCACAAATGTGTAGTGAAGGTCTGTCACAACAACAGGCAAGGGATCGGATCTTTATGGTCGATCGTGATGGTTTATTAGTGGATGATATGCCTTCATTACCAAGCTTTCAGCAGGCGTTGGCTACAGCAAGAACAAGTGTTAACCATTGGTCATATGACGATGACGCACCATCGCTACAGGCTGTAGTCGATAATGCGAGGCCAACCGTGTTGATTGGCGTGTCTGGTCAAGCAGGTTTATTTACTTACGATGTTATTAGCAGCATGACTCACAATGCGGAAAGACCCATTGTGTTGCCATTAAGTAACCCATCTAATCATATAGAAGCCACACCGAGTCAAATTATTGAGTGGTCAAAAGGACAAGCGATTATTGCCACTGGCAGTCCATTTGAGCCGGTGGAGTATCGAGATGATAGCTACATTATTCCTCAATGTAACAATAGTTATATCTTTCCTGGATTTGGTCTGGCTGTAGTAGCAGCAAAAATACGTTTAATTAGTGATGAAATGTTATTAGTTGCTGGCGAAGTGCTGGCTGAGTCTTCACCTATTGTGAAAACAGGTATGGGCGGTTTGCTACCCAAGTTGACAGAGATTGGCGAATTGAGCAAAAAGATTGCATTTGCCGTAGCTAAACGAGCACAGCAACAGGGATTGGCTGATGAGATGGATGATGAAGCATTAATGGCAGCTATCGATGATAATTTCTGGCGGCCGCAATATCGGACGTATAAGCTTAACGCCTAATATACATGGCTCGGGCGAGGTATTATCTTGGATATTGCACTTGTTGAGAACAAAATCAAACGGGGCTGGACTAACAATGATAGGCATACTCCTTTTACTGGATTTGGTGTAGGCTGTATGTACATATCAATGTAAGGTGGTATAGATATGAAAAAAATTTATCAAAAAATTATATTTTTATTGTTTAGTGTGACGACTTCGGTGTGTTTTGCTGACAACGTATCCAATGAATCATTGGACAAAATCCTTGAACTTTCAGGTGTCAGTGTTCAGGTAAAAGAATTCCCGAATCAGATAAAAGTCGGTGTCGCATCTAGTCAGCAGCAAGCATCACAAATAGAGCAAGATAAATTAGATTTGATGCTGAAAATGATCGATAGTGCGATTTTGCCGAGTAATATGCTATCAGGTATAAAAACATCATTGCAGCAGACAATGACGGAGCAAGATATCCAAAAATTATTGCTTTGGTATGAATCGGAACTCGGCAAAGAAATCACGCAGGCTGAAGAACGCTTATCAACAGAAGAAGGTTTTAATGAGATGATTGAAGCCGGTGACAGCTTATTTGAAGATGAAGCCCGTGTGGCGTTTGCTAAGCGCTTGGATGATTTATTGGGCCTGACTAAATCAACCCTGGACTATCAGGAAGCGACCAGTCTGGCTATTTATACTGCAATGATGACATCATTACGCCCAGAAGAAGATCTTGATTTAGCAGGATTTCAGGCACAAAAGGCGATGCAAAGACGTCAACTTTATCCTGCAACACAGCAAATTGTATTAACGTCACTGCTCTATAGCTATCAAAATGTCGACATGGCGAAATTACAAAAGTATGAAGCCTTTTTAAAAACACCACATGCTTTGGAGTTCAACAAGAATGCGATGATGAGTATGAGCAATGAATTTATTAACTCAACATCACGTTTTGCCCGAGGAATGGCGGCCATAGTACAACGTCAAGAAACTGGGGCGTAAAAAAGCAAGCATATAGCGTTGTTATGAGCGATGTTCATCTTGATGAACCAGTGTGACATTATGGCTAAAGCACTTGCTTGCTATTCCTTGACGAATCAACTAGTCTTATCGCTATTGGTCTTAATTTGGTGATCAATTTTTTATAACTACAACCGTATTAAATGTTAGGGGAAGAAACTATGTACGACATGTCAAACCTGGATAAATTAGCTAAACTAAAAGAGAATTCACCAGAAGCCCTTGCGGCATTCCAAGCGCTTGATAAAGCGGCTTTAGGCGATGGTGCAATTCCTAAAAAATATAAAGAGCTAATGGCTTTGGCGGTTGCATTGACCACACAATGTCCTTACTGCTTGGAAATTCACCAAGCTGCAGCGAAAGATGCCGGTGCTACAGAGCAAGAACTCTCTGAAACAGTATTTATTGCGACTGCATTACGTGCAGGTGCTGCATTAACTCACGGTACACACCTTCTATAAAGGTATTGAGTTTTCGGACTAAAAAAGGGGCTTTAAAGCCCCTTTTTTTATGTTTGATGATTTAAAATGTGATTTATTATCCTTGATTTAAGGATTCCGCCTGCTTTTGCAATTGTGAAAGTGCTTGTTCCATTTCAGCTAATTTACCACGTTCTTTTTGCACAACATCAGCAGGTGCTTTTGCTACATAATTTTCATTAGCCAGCTTGCTCGTGGATTGAGTAATTACTTTTTGTATTTTGCCGATTTCCTTATCTAAGCGGTGTAGCTCAGCTTCTTTGTCGATGAGACCTGCTAATGGAATCAAGATTTCCATTTTACCGACCAATGCAGTAGCAGCAGCTGGTGCCTTACCATTTAGCAATGTGATCGATTCTAAATTAGCCAAACGGCTTAAAAAAGAGCGATTGCTTTCAACGCGGTCCTGGTCTATTTGCTCACTATCTTTAAGTAAAACGGGCAGTTGTTTTTTAGGCGGAACATTCATTTGTGAACGTATAGACCGAACACCGCTGATAAATTCCATTAGCCATTCCATATCAGCTACCGCCTGAATGTCGATCAGGCTTTCATCAGCAACTGGATATGGTTGATTCATAATGGTATCGCCAGATTTACCGGCTAATGGCGCGATAGTTTGCCAAATTTCTTCGGTAATAAATGGCATGATAGGATGGCTCAGGCGAAGCGTTTTTTCCAGAACACGAACTAATGTTTGACGAGTCCCTCGCTTGGCAGCCGCTGATGCAGATTCATTATTTAATACTGGTTTGGAAAGCTCCAGATACCAATCACAGTAGTTATTCCAGATGAAGTCATACAAGCTTTGCGCTGCCAAATCAAAACGATAATTTTCAATAGATTTTGTGACTGTTTTTGCTGTGGTTTGCAATTGTGAAATGATCCAACGATCTGCCAGGCTAAGTTCAACATCATCGTTATCAATGCCGGTATCCTGACCCTCTGTGTTCATCAATACATAACGGGCTGCATTCCACAATTTATTGCAAAAATTACGGTAGCCAGCGATACGGTTCATGTCAAAATTGATATCACGGCCTGTCGAGGCCAATGAGGCAAAAGTAAAACGTAAAGCATCTGTACCATGGGCACTAATACCATCAGGAAACTCTTTGCGAGTGGCTTTTTCAATTTTAGCCGCCAGTGCAGGTTGCATCATACCTGATGTGCGTTTCTTGATAAGATCGTTTAATTCAATACCGTCAATAATATCAATGGGATCGAGGACATTGCCTTTTGATTTTGACATTTTCTGGCCATGTGAATCCCGAACCAGACCATGAATGTATACTTCTTTAAAAGGCACATCATCCATAAAATGAATGCCCATCATCATCATTCTGGCGACCCAGAAAAATATAATATCAAAACCAGTAACAAGCACACTGCTTGGATACCAGGTGTTAACGGCTTCGGTATTTTCAGGCCAACCGAGTGTAGAAAATGGCCATAACGCCGAAGAAAACCAGGTATCCAGAACATCTTCATCCTGATGCAGGATCACACCCTGTGCTAAGTTGTTTTCTTGTCGTATAGTCGCTTCATCTTTGCCGACATAGATGTGACCTTGCTGATCATACCAGGCCGGAATACGATGCCCCCACCAGATCTGACGTGAGATACACCAGTCCTGAATACCATCCATCCAATTGTAAAACGTTTTATCCCAATTAGCGGGTACAAATTTTACTTTGCCTTCTTTGACTGCTTTTACAGCAGGCTCGGCCAGCACGTCTGCTTTGACATACCATTGATCTGTCAAGAAGGGTTCAATGACAGCGCCACTGCGATCACCACGAGGGACCATTAATCTGTGGTCTTTAATGTCTTCTAATAAACCCAGCTCTTTTAGATCATGAACGATGACATCTCGTGCTTCATAACGATCAAGACCTCGGTATTTTTCCGGCGCATTGCTATTGATGGCAGCGTCTATGGTGAGGATATTAATTTGTTCAAGCTGATGACGTTGCCCCATTTCAGCATCATTAAAATCATGGGCTGGCGTGATTTTTACACAACCTGTTCCAAATTCACGGTCAACATAATCATCAGCAATGATTGGAATTTCACGACCAACGAGGGGCAGGGTAATCGTTTTACCAATAATATCTCTATAACGTTCATCATCAGGATGGACCGCAACAGCGGTATCACCCAGCATGGTTTCAGGACGAGTAGTTGCTACAACGAGGTAGCCACTGCCATCAGTCAATGGATAACGGAAATGCCATAAATGACCGGATTCTTCTTCTGAAATAACTTCGAGGTCAGAAACAGCCGTGTGTAAAACTGGATCCCAGTTAACAAGGCGCTTGCCTCGGTAAATAAGGCCTTGCTTATATAAATCAATAAATACATGCTGTACGGCTTGAGAAAGGCCTTCATCCATAGTGAAGCGATCACGTGACCAATCGAGCGATGAGCCAAGGCGGCGTAATTGACGGGTAATATTATTGCCAGATTCTTGTTTCCAGTCCCAGATACGGTCAATGAACTGGTCACGACCTAGATCATGACGGGTTTTACCTTCAGCATTCAGTTGTCGTTCTACAACCATCTGAGTGGCGATACCTGCATGATCTGTCCCTGGTTGCCACAATGTGTTATCACCTTTCATTCGGTGATACCGCGTCAGCGTATCCATAATGGTGTTATTAAAACCATGACCCATATGTAAGCTACCGGTCACGTTTGGTGGTGGCAGCATTATGCTATATGGTTTGCCAGTTCCTGTTGGGCTAAACTCGCCGTTTTGTTCCCAGGTTTGATACCAGTTCTGTTCTATTTGTTCAGGGTTGTAGGTTTTTTCCATTTTGCTTTTACAGATCAAGTTTGAAATAAGTTTCGCATTATAGCGTAGTGTTCACATGCTGAGTGGGAATGTTGAGTATTTGCTGTCTGCTTACCTTAGATAATATGGTTTTCCAAGTCATAGCCGCGTTGTTGATAAAAGCGATAACGCTCTCGCCCTGGGACTTTGATCGTTTCATCATTGTTGATGAGTTCGGCCACACGTTCAAACTGGCTAAAAAACATAGGCTGTGATGTGCTGAGGTTAACGAGAAGATTCATTAGTCTGGGTGGCGAGCCATTATGACCTATCAGGACTGGGCAGTTTGGTTGGGTTTGCAGATTGACTAATTCATGGGGGACAAAGCTGTCTTCCCGGAATGACCAGAGCAACCGGTCAAGTTGCTCTGCCTGTTCCGCATTTTCTACATGGACATAGATATCATTGCCTTGCCTGTAGGCTTTCTCAATTAACCGACAGGCAAAAATGTGGCGATCATACTCTTTTTGTCCTTTGAGAATGTAAAAGCTAATCCGTGTCATAAACTTAACAAGCTTAGTTTTTTTCAGCCAAACGGTTCAGAATATATTGCATCAGTAAAGGCACTGGGCGACCTGTTGCGCCTTTATCTTTGCCGCCACTTTTCCATGCTGTGCCTGCAATATCAAGGTGTGCCCAAGTGAATTTTTCAGTAAAGCGTGATAGGAAACACGCAGCAGTAATGCTGCCAGCTTCTTTACCACCGATATTGGCGATGTCGGCAAAATTACTGTCTAATTGTTCCTGATATTCATCCCAAAGAGGGAGCTGCCAAGCCTTGTCACTACTTTCCTGCCCTGCTTTTAATAGACTATCAGCCAAGCTTTGATCATTGGCGAGTACCCCCGTTGTTTTACTGCCTAGGGCGACAATAATCGCTCCTGTGAGGGTGGCGATATCAATTACAACATCAGGGTTAAAGCGTTCACTATAGGTGAGGGCGTCGCAAAGAATCAGCCGACCTTCAGCATCTGTATTGAGAATTTCAATTGTTTTACCGGCCATGCTTGTCACAATATCGCCCGGCTTATTGGCATCACCATCCGGCATGTTTTCTGAGCTAGGGATAACACCAATAACATTAATAGGCAGGTTTAACTCAGCGACAGCTGATAGTGTTCCGAAGACGCTGGCACTACCACACATATCGTACTTCATTTCATCCATAGCAGCTGCAGGTTTAAGAGAAATACCACCGGCATCAAAGGTTAAGCCTTTACCGACTAGTACTATAGGCTTGTCGTTGCCAGCACCTTGATAATTCATTGTGATCAATTTTGCCGGCTGACGACTCCCCCGGGAGACAGACAATAATGATCCCATTCCAAGTTCCTGCATTTCTGCTTCATCGAGGATAGAGGTGGTCATAGCGTCATATTGTTGATCCAGCTTAAGCGCTTCTTCTGCCAGATAACTCGGGGTACAGATATTACCAGGAAGATTACCTAACTCTTTAGCCAGTTGCATACCATTAGCGATTGCAAAACCAGTCTGGATAGCGGCGTCAGCATTTTTGGCATCAGCTGCGTGAAAATATATTGTTGCTAACGTTTTAGCTGTAATGTCACTGTCACTTTTAGTGGCAGTGTATTGATAGCGTGCCGCTTGTATTGTGATAATGGCCTGACGTAGTTTCCACTCCTCGGACCGTTCTTTCACCTTGACTTCAGCCAAATAACAACATGCATTTGATGAACCTGAGCTATCGAGACTCGTCATCATTGCGGTGATAGCGTTTGAGAATGCGTTTTCATCTGTACCGTTCTGCTCACCACAACCAACCACTAATACACGCGGACTGTTGATGCCGGATAGATTATGCAGTAACTGTGTCTGACCCGCTTTACCGGTGATATCTCCACTCTCGATTAGCTGCGTAAGGGCCTGGTTACTGCTGTCATCAATCTGTTGTGCACTCGGGCTTAATTTTCCCTCTTCAAAAGCGGCTACGACAATACAATCGGTTTTTTCTGTTGTTGATTTTGATGTTGTGACAAAATACTGCATTAATTTCTCCTACTGGGCGAGAATGATTTAGACTGTTGTGAATATTCTTGATGCCAACTCGGATAAGAATTATTTACAATGCCATTGCTATTAGATATTTGCGTTTATAGATGTGGTAATGTTGAATTCAATTCTACTATTGTAACTAAGACCATTAAATAATGCCTGCACTTCGTCAATTTTTTCACAGCTATTTTTCAGTCATTGACCGTTATTTACTACGTGAGTTTGCTGTTAACTTGTTGGCTGTGACTGCTGTTTTGTGGCTGATTTACGTTGCCACCCGCTTTGCACGCTATTTGGCTCAGGCAGCTGTTGGTAGTTTACCAAGTGACGTTATTTTTACTTTATTGGGCTACAGTTCATTAGGCGCTTTATCAGTGCTGCTACCCATTGGTGCTTTTCTGGCGGTGATGTTGGCATTGGGCAGGATGAACTCTGATAGTGAGCTGACTGTGATTTCAGCATGTGGTATATCGGATAGTCGTATTGTACGAAACGTCGTTATATTTGCCGGTGCTGTTGCCGTTTCGGTTGCTGTGCTAGCCCTGCACACTGTGCCGGACGTATTATCAGGTCGTTATGAGATTGAACAAAAGGCGAAAATGGCTGCTGAAACCAGTGGTCTAATTGCGGGTCGTTTTAAGGAAAGCCGTGATGGGGATTGGACATTTTATGCTGAAAGTCTAGCCGATGACGCACAGACAATGGAAAATGTGTTCATAGAAATTGAGCGTGAAGATCGGCCAATGATATTTCGTGCCCAACAGGGTCGTTTTGACATTGAAGATGAGACAGGCAATAAATATCTGGTATTAGAAAATGGTTTTCGGTATCAAGGTGATGCGGGTGATAAGGACTTTGTGATAGCTGAGTTTGTAACGCATAGTCTGTTGATTGAGAAAGGACAACAAAATCAAATCAGTGAAAAACATAAATCGTTACCGACAAGTGTATTGTGGGAGCGAGGCCAAGCTAAGGATATTGCTGAAGTGCAGTGGCGTGTAGCTAATGCCTTGATGACGTTGGTGCTCTGTCTATTTGCTATTACGATGTCTAAAACGGGTCCTCGATCAGGCCGTTATGCAGGATTTCTTCCGGCTATCGTTTTGTATATTATTTATAGTAATTTGCTTGCTGTTAATAAGGTATGGGTTACAAAAGGAACGGTCGCTCCTTGGTTAGGTGGTTTTTGGGTACACGGTATGATGATTGTACTGCTACTCGTATTGATGAATCGTCACACATTTTGTCGTCAGTGGCGACAATATAGGCAACGGCGGGCTTAACTCGATGACAATTTTGCAGCGTTACATTGCTAAAACGATATTTAGCAGTACTGTTCTTGTTTTGGTGATATTGCTCAGTCTTTATACCTTCATGGACTTTATTGCTGAAATGGATGATGTGGGTAAGGGACAGTACCAATTGGCGGAGGTTATAACTTACCTTGCCTTATCAATGCCTAAGCGAATTTATGAGTTATTACCCGTTGCTGCGTTATTAGGTAGTGTTCTCGGCCTGGGAACCTTGGCGAGTCAGAGTGAACTGGTTGTTATGAGGGCTGCAGGACAGTCTATCGCAAGGATAAGTCGTGCTGTTTTAATTGTTGCACTGACATTAACGGTTGTTGCTTTTTTAGTGGGTGAATTGATCCGCCCTCCGGCTGAACAAAAAGCGCGTGAAGTTCAATCGATGGCACAGACCGGGACTGTTGGCTCACGTTCCAGACACGGCTTTTGGACACGGGATGGTCAACATTTTAATCATATCAGTCAGGTTTTGCCTGACGGGCGATTTGCTGATGTCTCAATCTATGAGTTTGATAATAATAATCAACTGCGGACCGTGACCCGGGCCGAAAATGCAGAATATCAAGAAGATAATTGGCTATTATCGAATGTTGTGCAAAGCACAATCGATAGTGAAGGGGTAGTGGTGAACGCGGAGGAGTACGCACAGTGGACCTCACAACTTAACCCCGGCATGGTGAATGTTGTTATTGTGCCCCCTGAATTTTTACCATTATGGGGCCTGGTCGAATACATTGATTATCTGGAAGCTAATCACCAGTCAGTGGGACAATATTCGATTGCGCTTTGGTCTAAGCTGATGATGCCACTGAGTTCAGCGGTGATGGTATTTCTAGCTGTTCCTTTTATTTTTGGTCCCTTACGATCCGCACCTATGGGTGGTCGTATTGTCGTGGGCGCTTTGGTAGGTATCGGCTTTCACTTGATTAATCAAAGCTTCCAACACATGGGTCTGGTTTTTGGCATCTTACCCTGGCTGGCAGCGTCATTGCCGACAGTGTTATTTGCTATGCTAGGCTACTATTGGATGCGACGGCTTTATTAAACGATCTTAAGTCCGGGAATTACCTTTTATTGATCATGAATCCTTGTCCATAGTTAGTTAATTGATAAGGTGTCTTCTTCATAGAGGCACAAAATTATGGATAACTATGGTTGATTCATTAATGGGGCAAAGGTAATGTGTTTTTTATCAAGTATTTTAAACAGCGATCTAAGTTAAAGGAATCGAATGTAACTGACAAGGAGGTTTAAATGGACTTAATAACAGCTGGAGCTGGTGATGTTTTGTTGGGTGATAATGGCGTTAAAGTATCTATTATCGCGGTCAAGGGTGAACAAGTAAGCCTAAAAATTGAGGTGCCAGAGGGTGTTGATATTATAAGGGAGGAAGTCTTGAGCCGTTTGAATGAGGGGCTTAATTAAACAGAAATACTCAGGCTAAGCTACTGGATGTAGAGGCTCTAAGTTAAGTAACTCAGGTGACGTGATTTTATTCACTGTCACCTGAGACTTAATAATGGCGTCCCCTAGGGGGTTCGAACCCCTGTTACCGCCGTGAAAGGGCGGTGTCCTAGGCCTCTAGACGAAGGGGACCTAAAACGGTTTGCTTTTACTGGTGGAGCTAGGCGGGATCGAACCGCCGACCTCTTGCATGCCATGCAAGCGCTCTCCCAGCTGAGCTATAGCCCCGAAAGCAAGCGCATACTATAGGGATTTCACATTTCGCTGTCAACAAATAGTTTTAAAAAGTCTTAGTGATTGTTGGTGTGGTGACGGACCCGGTTTTATTTATTTATTCAATTGCAGCTTAGGAAATGATGCTAAGTGTTTGATATATATTGTCTCTAGCTAAGATGGTAAAACTATATATATAAGCATATTTGATGAAATGTGATTTCTGTGCGATAAATTGTGAATTATTTTTTGATACCGATAAGCCAGAACTAAGTTCTGGTGCAACTTAGAGGATGGCCATGCGCAAACTTATTGCTTTTTATACGGTGACATTGTCGTGTTTTAGTTCTATGGCTATGGCTGAGTCGTCCATGTGGCAACAATGTGCACCGACCAGTGATAAAGATTTTTTGCCCATGATTGAAATTGCTAATCCTGGAATGGTGGATGTGCAGGCTGATGAAGCCCAGTTAGTGGAGGGAGGGACGTCAATATTTACAGGCAATGTTCTTGTTACCCGTGATGATCAAGAATTGACGGCAGATAGAGCAACCTATAATAGGTACACGGGTAACATAACTGCTAGTGGCAATATGCAGATGCGCGATCCTGAAATCATCCTCAATGCCGGACGTGCTGAATGGTCGGTAAATAAAGATGAAGGTGCTTTGATTGATGCCACATATCGTCTCAGAGAGATGCATGCCCGTGGTGCATCCAGTCATGTTTTTCGACAAGGTCAATTGTCGACAAACTTAAAAAATGCCACTTACACTACATGTTCTGAAGGTAACGATTTTTGGTTTCTTGAAGCTTCTGAAGTGACACTTGATCATGAGGAAGCCGTGGGTGAGGCAGCGAATGTGGTGATAAGAGTGGCCGATATGCCAGTATTCTATACACCCTATATCAATTTTCCGCTTAATGATAAGCGCAAATCCGGTTTTTTGATTCCATCAATCGGTAGTAGTGACGAAACTGGATTTGATGTCCGCACGCCTTATTACTGGAATATTGGCCCAAACCGAGATGCTACACTTACGCCACGCTACATGTCTGATCGTGGCCTACTCCTTGACGGTGAATATAGATATTTATATCAACGTGGAGAAGGACAGATTAATGCCGGCTTTTTATCAAGTGATAATCTGAAGAAAAATGGCGATGACCTTAATCCTTATTATCAAGAAGATCGTCAATACTTTTCTTTGCAGCACGAGGGCAATTTTGCCAAACGTTGGTATAACAATGTTGATTATAATTATTTATCAGATGATGATTATCTAGAAGACTTTGGATCAAGTTTAAGTCTGAGCAGTACAACGCATATCAACCGTCGTTTAGATGTCGGTTACAGTGGTGATAATTGGCGCTTTGTAGGGCGCTTGCAGGGCTATCAGACCTTAACAGATGTAACCAAGCCTTACCAACGTTTACCGCAATTATTACTTACTGGTGATTTGCCGGATCAAGCTTATGGCCTCACGTATGGTATGAGAGCGGAGTATGTAGACTTTGACCATAACGATAAAATTGCAGGGCAACGGATAGACTTAGAGCCTTCAATCAGTTTACCTGTGCAATCTGCTGCTGCCTTTTTCACGCCGAGAGTGGCACTCAAGCATACACGCTATGACTTGGATGATAATGCCACCACCACTATTGATAAGACACCGAGTCGAACATTGCCAATCACCAGTGTTGATAGTGGTTTGTTTTTTGAACGCGAACTGAACTTCAGCGATAATAACTATATCCAAACGCTTGAGCCAAGGGCGTATTATCTTTATATACCAGAGCGGGATCAGCAGGATCTGCCTGATTTTGATACCAGTTTGCGAACGTTTAATATGGGACAACTGTTTGCCTATAACCGTTTCTCTGGTACTGACCGACTTGGCGATGCCAACCAATTATCATTGGCATTGACTTCGCGTTTTATTGACACGCAAACGGGGCGAGAAAACTTCCGGGCCAGCATAGGACAAATTCAATATTTCCGCGATCGCGAAGTGACCTTGCCTACGGGATCTGAGGCTACACGGTCAGAGTCAGATATGATTGCTGAAGTTGCGGCTTCTATCACCGAGAATTGGACCGCTCGTGGTGAAATACAGTGGGATACTGATAGCAATATGAGTAATATGTCCTCGGCACAATTGCGTTATCGTGCGGATAATGGCGTTTTGCTTAATCTGTCGCACCGCTATCGTCGTGATGGTGTGACAATACTGGAAGGGTTAGAACAGGCTGATATTTCAGCCAGAGTACCAATCAACAAACAATGGAGTATGGTAGGGCGGTACTACCATTCATTCAAACAAAGTCGTACGTTAGAAGGTTTGGCGGGCATTGAATACGATAGTTGCTGTTGGGCATCACGCCTGGTTGTGCGTAATTATATTAATGATGCATCCGATGACGATCGTAATCTCGCGATCATGTTTCAGATAGAGTTAAAAGGTTTGGGTAATTTCGGCCAAAAAGCAGAGAGAGTGCTTGAACGCAGTATCCTTGGTTATGAGAGTCTGAATGCACAGAACTAATTTCGCTAAGATGGGTCTCTAACTAACAGTACACAAATTGGTAATAGTAACTATATTCTCAATGTTCGATAACAATTACGTTTAGCTGAGCAGCAACGTTTATTCTTAGGTTTTTCAATGATTAGAATTGTATTTTTTTCGCTTTTATTAATGAGTTCAGCTTGGGCTCAGACATTGGACCGTATTATTGCGGTTATTAATGATGAGGTTGTGCTGGAAAGTGAACTGGTTGAAATGGAAACAATGGTCAGGCAACAATTACGGCAAAAAGACGTTGCTTTACCGCCACCAGATGTTTTTCGAACGCAAGTGCTTGAGCGCCTGATTATGCAGAAATTACAGTTGCAAAAAGCAGCTGATATAGGAATACGGCTAGGCGATGATGCACTGAACACAGCGATAAAACAAATAGCTGATCAGAATAATTTATCCTTGAGTGAATTTCGTGATGTTCTTGAACGGGATGGTTATGATTACGCTGCTTTTCGTGATTCTATTCGTCAAGACATGATTATCAGTCGGCTGCATAAAAAACAAATAGCAGACAGGATCGTTGTATCAGATCGTGAAATTGATACTTTTTTAGCGACTCAAGATGCCCAGGGCGGTGTTCAGGATGCATATCATTTATTACATCTATTAATCAGTGTTCCTCAAGCTGCATCACCGGAGCAGGTACAAAAAGCGAACAAGCGATTAGCTAAAGTTCAAGAATTGCTGGATCAAGGTGCGAATTTCTCAGAGGTTGCATCTGGCTATTCGGACGGTCAAAATGCGCTTGAAGGTGGTGATCTAGGTTGGCGTTTAAAAGGTGAGTTACCCAGTTTGTTTTCTGACGTCGTGCCTGAAATGGATGTTTCTGACGTAAGCGATGTTTTAAGAAGTGGCAGTGGATTTCATCTGGTTAAATTAGTAGATAAAAAAACCCAGGAAAAGCATCTGGTAAAACAAACATTGGCCAGCCATATTCTTATTAAAACGAATGAGCTGGTTTCGGATGAAGATGCCAAAGATCGGCTTCAACAGATTAAACAACGTGTGTTGAATGGTGAGAGCTTTGCTGAACTGGCCAGGGCGCATTCAGATGATACTGTGTCAGCACTCAAAGGAGGGAGTCTTGGCTGGGTAACAAGTGGCATGATGGTTCCTGAGTTTGAAGAGCAAATGAATTCACTCGACAATGGTGAAATGAGCCCCGTTTTTAAAAGTCGTTTTGGCTGGCACTTAATTTTGCTTGAAAACCGGCGTGAACAAAATATGGCTGAAGAGTACAAGCGTAAAAAAGCTCGGGAACAAATCCATAATCGTAAGGCAACGGAAGAAATCGATAATTGGTTAAGAGCATTGCGGGATGAGTCTTACGTTGAGTACCGAGAGCTTTGAACCATTGCCCGCGTATTGCCTTAACAGCGGGTGAACCCGCTGGGATAGGCCCCGACCTTTGTGTCCAACTTGCACAACAGGCACACAATGCAGATATTGTTGTCATCGCTGATCCTGAGTTGTTGCAGCAACGCGCGAGCTTACTCAAACTTAAGATAAAGCTGGAAGAAGCCGATTTAACACAGGATCCCACACCAACACCGGCGGGGGTATTACGCTACTTACCTGTGACACTGACAGTTGCTGTTAGCGCTGGTAAATTAGATAGCCGTAATGCTAATTATGTCCTTGCTTCACTACAAAAGGCGTTGGACGGCTGTTTGACTAAGCAATTTGATGCGTTGGTTACCGGGCCTGTTCATAAAGGTATTATCAACGATGCTGGTATCATGTTCAGCGGCCACACTGAATTTTTTGCACAAGGCGCCGGTGTGCAAAAAGTAGTTATGATGCTGGCAACGCCATCCTTGCGGGTTGCCCTGGCTACAACACATATACCGTTGACTCAGGTCAGCTCTGCTATTACACGGGAATCACTTAGTCAGGTTATTTATATCCTAAATGACAGTTTGCAACACCAGTTTGCAATCCCTCAACCCCGAATCGCAGTATGTGGTTTGAACCCTCATGCAGGTGAAGACGGCCATTTAGGTGATGAGGAAATCACAACAATTAGCCCCGTTATTCAGCATTTTCAACAACAAGGTATGGGAGTATCAGGGCCATGGCCAGCGGATACGATATTTGTCAAAGACAGATTAGCGGATTTTGACGTAGTGCTGGCAATGTATCACGATCAGGGACTACCAGTATTAAAACACTCGGGATTCTCACAAGCAGTGAATATTACCCTTGGCTTGCCCTTTGTGAGAACGTCGGTTGATCACGGAACAGCATTAGAACTTGCAGGTTCAGGGAATGTGAAGATAGGCAGCTTGCAAGCAGCACTGCTAATGGCAATAGACTCCCAATCTCAACTGTAAGAACAATCTGGTAATGACTCAGCATACTTTAAAAGCAAGAAAACGGTTCGGGCAAAACTTTTTGCAAGATCCGATGATTATAGGTGAAATCATTGAAGCGATTGATCCCAAAGAGGATCAGCACATTGTTGAAATTGGTCCTGGCCATGCAGCATTAACTGAACACTTGATAAAAAAGTGCCAAACATTAGATGTTATAGAAATTGATCGGGATCTGGTGCCACTTATACGAGCACGTTTTGCCAATCAATCGCATTTTAAAATCTATCAGGCTGATGCTCTTAACTTTGATTACACTCAGCTTGTAAGGTCTAGTAATAAACTACGGATAGTGGGGAACCTACCTTATAACATTACAACGCCATTACTTTTCCACTTGTTGTCACAAGCAGAAGTGGTTTCAGATATGTGTTTTATGCTTCAGCAGGAAGTGGTAGAAAGGATTTGCGCGCAACCCGGTACAAAAATTTACGGTAAGCTGAGTATCATGATTCAATACCAGTGTGAGGCGATGCAACTATTTAGCGTGCCACCGGAAGCTTTTTTCCCCAAGCCAAAAGTTGATTCAGCCATTGTCTATCTTAGGCCTTTAGCAACAACAGAAAAGGGACCAGTTGCTGTGGCTGCGTTGAATACGATTGTTTCAAAAGCCTTTTCTCAACGTCGAAAAACCATTTCTAACACATTGAAAAATATGGTTTCTCCCGATCAGTTAATTGATCTTGGCATTGATCCTAAACTAAGACCAGAAGTTCTTTCTATTACTGATTATGTTGCTATAACACAAGCTTGGCTAGACAAGATGCCTGAACAGTAAAGCGTTTCTGTGTTGTAAGGCAGAACATGACGAATCGTTATATTCGATAAGGTTTAAGGGACTTTTGTCAAATGAGCGGTAAAATCTCTAAGCACTTCCTTGACACACTGTTTTTGCTGTAGTTAGATACACACTTCCCGCATGTATTGTGGGTGACGCGATGCTGTTGAATATAATTACTACTAACTATTAAAGAGGAAATAAGTTGTGAATAAATCTGAATTGATTGATGCAATTGCAAGTGCTGCCGATATTTCTAAAGCTAAGGCTGCATTAGCAGTTGATGGAATGACTTCTGCTGTCACATCTGCTCTAAGTAAGGGTGATCAAGTTACATTAGTAGGCTTTGGAACCTTCTCTGTCCGCGACCGCGCTGCACGCACAGGACGTAACCCTCGTACCGGTGAAGAAATTAAAATTGCAGCTGCTAAGATTCCTGCCTTTAAGGCTGGTAAAGCATTAAAGGATGCTGTAAACTAGCGTTTTTTTCTTGCAGGGTGCTTAGCTCAGCTGGGAGAGCATCGCCCTTACAAGGCGAGGGTCGGGGGTTCGATCCCCTCAGCACCCACCAAGAAAAATGGAGCGGTAGTTCAGCTGGTTAGAATGCTGGCCTGTCACGCCGGAGGTCGCGGGTTCGAGTCCCGTCCGCTCCGCCAAAATTAAGGAAAGGCGCATTATTATGCGTCTTTTTTTTTGCTTATTCTTTGCTCTCTAACTACTCGGAAATTTTCCTTAGGTTTTCATTATGTTGCACTTTATTCGTGAACGAGCCCAAGGTTGGGTTGCTTGGCTTATCGTTGGTTTAATTACTATCCCCTTTGCCCTCTGGGGTGTTAATTCCTACATCACTGGTGCATCAGATATTGTTGTAGCAACAGTTGATGGTGATGATATCAAACAGACTGAGTTTCAACGTGCGATGCAAAAATACCGTGATCGTATGCGTCAGGCAATGGCTGGAAATTTTGACCCCAACTTATTTGATAACCCAGAAACAAAACGCCGTATATTGAATAGTCTTATTGAAGAAAAGTTGCTGCTATCAGCGGCTCAATCACTTGGTCAAACAGTCAGTGATTCTCATATAAATCAAATTATACGTGGTACAGAAGCTTTTCAGACAGATGGTACGTTTGATAGTGAACGTTACCGAATGCAATTGGCTCGAGCCGGTTTTTCTCCAGCTTCCTATGAAAATCAACTTCGGATTGATCTCATGACGCAGCAGTTGACGGGATCTGTTCGAGATACGGCGCTTGTCACTGAAGTGATGGTTGAGAATTTGTTACGATTGGAGAAGCAAAAGCGAATTGTTGATTATGGTACTGTTGCAACAGAGCCTCTAGCGGCTGATATCACTGTCACAGAAGACGATAAAGTATTGTATTACCAAGATCACAAACATGAATATGTGTCGCCGGAACGTATGTCGGTTAATTTCGTTGAACTATCAGTCGAGGCGCTGGCAAAAGAGATTGATGTTAATGAAGCCGAGCTTAAACAGTATTACATGGATAATAAAAGACAATTCATGACGCCGGAACAACGTCAGTTGAGTCACATTCTGATTGCAAGTGATAATGAAAGCGCCTTATCAACGATAAACGAAATTCAACAACGGCTTGAGCAAGGTGAAACATTTTCGGTTTTAGCAAAAGAGTATTCTGCTGATACTGAATCTGCTCAAAAAGGTGGCGATTTAGGTGTTATTGAACCTGGTGTTATGGAGTCCAGTTTTGAGGATGCGGCATATAACTTAGAGAAAGTGGGTGATGTTTCTGAGCCTGTGAAAACTGAGTTTGGTTATCATCTTATTAAGCTAACAGGGATTGTAGAACCAGAAGGTCAAGCTTTTGCTGATGTACGCGATGAAATTATTGAATTATATAAAAAACAACGTGCCGAGAAGCTTTTTTATGACCAAGCTGAAACCTTGGCGGATATGAGTTATGAAAACCCTGAAAGCCTGGATGTGGTCGCTCATGCACTAGATTTGACGATTAAAACAACAGATTTTTTTAACCGAGATGGTGGGGAAGGGATTGCTGCCAACAGCGAAGTGATAGAAGCCGCATACAGCGATGAAGTGCTTAACGATGATTTAAATAGTCCCGTTATAGAGTTAACCAAAACACGCCTTGTTGTGCTGCACAAGAAACAATATGTGGCAGAAAGTCAGCTTCCATATGATGTCGTATCAACCGCTATCGAAAAGCGGATAAAGGCGCAGCGTGCCCGTTCTAAAGCACGTGAAAATGGAGAAAAGCTGATTGAAAAACTTAAGTCTGGTGCTTCAGCGGAAAAACTATTTGCCGGAGAAAACTGGCAACAAAATCAAGTGCTATCCCGCACAGATGAAAAAGTTAATAGTGAATTACGGGCACATGCTTACGCAATGGCAAGGCCTGATAATGGGCCTGTATATAGCGGTTTTACCGCAAGTAATGGTAATTATATTGTTGTGCGACTCAATAAAGTTATTGATGGTGATGTGTCAGAAGCCGATGAAAGTGATAAAACAAGTTTAGCTGCCTATTTGTCACGATATAATGGCGATAATGAATTCTCTGCTTTCATTGCGAGTTTGCGTGAGCAGGCAGATATTAAGATCATGGACAAGCGATTATAATTCCCTGTCTGCAGACATAAAAAAAGCGCTTTTAAGCGCTTTTTTTATGTCTAATGCTAGATGATTATTTATCACCAATACCAATAATATTATAACCGGCATCGACATAGGTGATTTCACCCGTTATGCCAGAAGCAAGATCAGAGCATAAGAAAGCGGCTACATTGCCTACTTCTTCTATAGTGACATTACGGCGTAAAGGTGAGTTACGTTCTCCATAAGCAAGCATTTTGCCAAAATCACCGATACCTGCTGATGCCAGTGTTTTTATGGGACCAGCAGAAATAGCATTAACGCGGATACCTTGTTCGCCGAGTGAATAAGCCATATAACGGACATTCGCTTCTAAACTGGCCTTGGCGACACCCATGACATTGTAATTTTCTATAGCTCGAACCGCACCAAGATAACTCAGTGTTAATAAAGAACCGTTACGTTCAGCCATCATGTCTTTGCCTGCCTTGGCTAATGCGGCAAAGCTATAGGCACTGATATCATGAGCAATGGCAAAACCTTCACGCGTTACACTATCAACATAACTCCCTTGCAACTGTTCACGGGGCGCAAAACCAACAGAATGGATAATACTATCTAAGCCATCCCAATGCTGGTTTAGCTGTTTAAAGACCTGAGTTATTTCATCATCTTTGGCCACATCACAGGGAAAAATAAGTGCTGGATTAGAGCCACATTGTTCTGCAATTTTCTCAACACGCGATTTAAGTTTTTCATTCTGGTAGGTAAAAGCTATTTCAGCGCCTTCCCGTGCCATGGCAAGTGCAATGCCAGCAGCAATAGAACGTGGACTGGCAACGCCAACAATTAATACGCGTTTGCCTTGTAAAAAGCCCATAGTTGTCTCCTGAGTTATCAAATAAACATATAAAGTTACCGTAATTTAGTTGTTTCTGGAAGAGCGGTCTAGTGACGAACCCGTTATAATGGGTCCCGTTAAAAACTTGTTGTTGGAGCTTTATGCGCTATTTAGTGTCATTTTTTCTAGTTTTCGGTATATATCTAACTGGCTGTGAGCAGACTCCTATTAACTCTCCATATGCCACAGACAATATAGATAAAAGCATTCTCTATACGTCATTTTCATTACGGCCTAAACATCTAGATCCTGCTCGGTCATATAGTTCAAATGAAGTGAGTTTTACCGGACAGATATATGAGCCACCGCTTCAGTATCATTATCTTAAACGTCCTTATACGCTGGAACCTTTGACAGCCGACCAAATGCCAGTGGTCGAATATTTTAATCAAACTGGCGATAAATTATCAGCTAACTCAAGCAATGATGAGATCGCCTATAGTGTTTACACGGTTACCATCAAGCCAAATATTATGTTTCAGCCTCATCCGGCATTCGCTCGGGACGAACAGGGCCAATTTCTTTATCATAACCTTGACCAGGTTCAGCTAGATGAAATATCCAAGTTGGCTGACTTTGACGTAACAGGCAGTCGAGAGTTAACGGCTGCTGACTATGTCTATCAAATCAAGCGACTTGCTCATCCAGAGGTACATTCGCCAATACTGGGCTTGATGAGTGATTATATTGTTGGTTTGGGTGAGTTTGCGGCTACGTTACGTGCTCAGCTAAAATCCGATGCTGATATCGATATCCGTCAAGGAAACATAAGTGGCGTACGTATTCTGGATCGTTATCGATACGAAATAAAAGTGCAAGGTAAATACCCACAGTTACGTTATTGGCTGGCTATGCCCTTTTTCGCGGCAGTTCCCTGGGAAGCGGATGTCTTCTATCAACAACCCGGTCTGATTAAAAAGAACATCACCTTAGATTGGTTTCCAGTTGGTACGGGTCCCTATTTTTTGACTGAAAATGACCCAAATAGCCGGATGGTGTTAACTCGAAACCCTAATTACCGTGATGACTTCTATCCTACTGAAGGCGAGGCGGAAGATGCCGAGCAAGGATTACTGGATGATGCCGGTAAGCGGATGCCGTTTGTCGATAAGGTTGTGTTTTTACTAGAGAAGGAAAACACCTCATATTGGAACAAATTTCTACAAGGCTATTATGATGTTAGCGGAATTAATTCAGATAGTTTTGAACAGGCAATACAGGTGGGAAGCAGTGGTGATTTTGGTTTAAGTGATGCGATGAAAGCCAAAGGTATAGCGCTAAGAACGGCTGTCGGCACCTCAACTTATTATATGGGGTTTAATATGGAAGACCCCGTCGTAGGAGGATTGTCTGATAAAGCAAAAAAATTACGTCAAGCAATATCAATCGCAATTGATTATGAAGAATATATCTCGATATTTTTAAATGGTCGGGGCATTGCGGCTCAGGGACCAATACCGCCAGGTATTTTTGGTTACCAACAAGGTGAGAAAGGGATTAACCGAGAGGTATATCAATGGAAGGACGGTGAGGCCCAACGTTATCCAATAGACAAAGCAAGACGGTTATTAGCGGAAGCAGGCTACCCTAATGGTCGAGATGAAAATAGCGGTGAGCCACTAACACTTTATCTCGATGTTCCTGCCAGCGGACCTGAGGCGAGGGCGGAATTTGACTGGTTAAGGAAGCAGTTCCAAAAGTTAGGTATACAACTGGTGGTGCGCAACACAGATTACAATCGTTTTCAGGATAAAATGCGCAATGGGCAAGCACAGATTTTTCGTTGGGGTTGGAATGCTGATTACCCTGATCCAGAAAACTTCCTGTTTTTGCTTTATGGACCAAATAGTAAAGTAAGTACTGGCGGTGAAAATGCAGCCAATTATCAAAACGAAGACTTCGATAGGTTATTTGAAAAAATGCGTGTGATGAAAAACTCACCACAAAGACAGCATTTGATTGATAAAATGTTGGCTATTTTGGCTGAAGATTCACCCTGGATATGGGGATTTCACCCTAAGCAATTCATGCTTTATCATGCCTGGAATGAAAATATAAAACCTAATTTGATGGCTAATAACACGATGAAGTATCGACGTATTGATGCCAAACAACGATTTGAGCTACAGCAAAAGTGGAATCAGCCGATACTATGGCCATTGCTATTTATTTTTATGGCGATGGTGGTGATGGTATTGCCAGCAGCTTGGTCTTATTATCATAGGAAACATTCAACAAAGATTTAACAAAATAATGGTTAAAGTCGTTTTAATCTTATTTTATAAAATTATCGGGATGACATTAATGCGAGTAAACAATACCGAATTGAGGGGATAGACGGGTGGATTTAGCAACATTAATAGGGTTTATAGCTGCATGGGCTTTGATCTTAGGTACGATAGCTTTAGGGTCTAGTGCGATAATTTTTGTCAACGCACCGTCATTTATGATCGTTCTTGGTGGTGCTTTCGCTGTTGTTATGATGCGATTTACCCTTGCTCAGTTTATAGGTTCGATTAAAACAGCCACTAAAGCATTTTTGTATAAATCTGAAAGCCCAGTTGAATTAATTGATACTGTTGTTGAATTGGCTGGTGTAGCACGTAAAGAAGGATTGCTAGCTTTAGAAAACCGTGAGATTAATAACCCGGTCTTAGCCAGAGGGATCAGTATGCTAGTGGATGGCCACGAGCCAGCCATTATAAAGACCTCCCTCACTACTGAAATGAATGAAACGGTGAGCCGACACAATATCGGACAGGATATTTTTAAACAAATCGGCGATGCCGGGCCGGCTATGGGCCTAATTGGCACCTTAGTAGGACTCGTTCAAATGTTATCGAATATGTCTGATCCAAAATCAATTGGTCCTGCAATGGCAATCGCTTTGCTAACGACATTGTATGGAGCAATGTTAGCTAATATGTTCGCGCTGCCAATTTCAGATAAATTATCTTTACGCAGTGCCGAGGAAACACTGAATAAAAACATCATCATTATGAGTATATTAGCTATTCAAGAAGGACAGAATCCTAAAGTGCTAGAAGAGCTGTTGAAAAATTTCTTGCCCGCGTCTAAACGTGAATCGGGCAATGAGATGACAATCGCTGAATAGTGGGTAAACGTCAATGAGTGACGCTAATAATCAGCGACCTAAAAAAGTCGTTAAAGAAGGTTTGCCAATATATATGGCAACCTTTGCTGATCTAATGGCAATATTAATGTCCTTTTTTGTGCTGCTGTTATCGTTTGCTGAAATGGATGCCTTAAAATACAAAATGGTTGTGAAATCACTAGACAACGCCTTCGGTGTACAACGTGAAGTCGCGGCTAATCAAATTCCTAAAGGCACAAGTATCATTGCACAAAATTTCAGCCCAGGTGAGCCGAGACCAACCCCTCTTAAACAGGTTCGACAAGACACTATAGATGAATCAAAAGATAATCTAAAAGTTCAGATGGATGCTAAGCAACTGGTTGAACAGCAGACTGACGAAATTGCTAAAGTGGCAGAAAAATTTAAAGAAGCGTTGGAAGGCGAGATTGCTGAAGGTCTGATTGATGTGGAAACGCAATTACAACGCATTATAATCCGTATTCGTGAAAAGGGGTCTTTTCCTTCTGGCGACGCTCGACTTAATCGTGAGTTTATCCCGATACTGGATAAGATACATGATGTTCTATTGATAACAGATGGCAAAATCGCTGTAGCGGGCCATACTGATAATGTACCAATCAACACGCCGCGTTATCGTTCGAACTGGGAGCTATCTACTTCGCGTGCGACATCCGTTGTTCATGAGCTATTGAAGTTCGGCAAAATTCCCGCAGATCGCTTTGTATTGGAAGGCTATGCAGAAACTCAGCCCCTAGTACCCAATGATACCGCCGCGCATCGAGCGAAGAACAGACGCGTTGAAATTATTGTTCTGAAATCGGCTATAAAAGACGAGCTGACGCGCTCTATCAGTGATTTGAACCGCATATCTAATGAGATAGAAGGGCATGTCTCAGACGTGAAGCGCAAATAAAACCGTTATTGAAGTTATGTGTTACAAAAGTTAGTTAGCTATAATAGTTCTTTTGCTGCAATTACTCTATTTCGTTTATTTGTAGCTGTTTAACGATATTACAATGATGAAAATCAACGCAGGCAATTAAATTAATGCAAGCATTTAATGTACATCAAGGCATTGTTATCCCATTGGATAGGGCTAATGTCGATACGGATGCCATCATCCCTAAACAATTTTTAAAATCAATACAGCGGAGTGGTTTTGGTCAAAACCTCTTTGATGAGTGGCGTTATTTAGATCATGGGGAGCCGGGTAAATCTTGTGAAGGCCGCGCTTTAAACGAAAACTTCGTACTTAATCAAGAGCCCTATAACCGTGGCAGTATTTTATTGGCCAGAGAAAACTTCGGTTGTGGTTCAAGCCGCGAGCATGCTGTGTGGGCTTTGGAAGATTTTGGTATCAAGGTAATTATAGCGCCGAGTTTCGCAGACATATTTTTTAGTAATTGCAGTAAAAATGGAATTTTAGCTATTCAACTCGATGAGAAAGAGGTGGATAAACTTTTCAAAATGGTTGCTACACAAGTTGGTTTTCAACTTACTGTCGATTTGTCAGAACAACGTATTAGCTTGCCTGATGGTACAACCTTGTCTTTTGAAATTGATTCCTTCAAAAAGCATTGTCTATTGAATGGGCTGGACGATATTGGTCTGACCTTGCAACATACGCAAGATATTGAAGCTTATGAGAAGCAGCGCCAACAACAAGCGCCTTGGTTGTTTGCTAAATCGTGAACGAAATTAAATTATTTGAAAGTTAACTAAACGATAATGACAAAAAAAATTGCAGTTTTACCGGGTGACGGAATAGGTCCAGAAATAATAGCTGAGGCCGTTAAAGTGTTAGCGACCCTCCAAAAAAGTGGCCTAGATGTCGAACTTGAATATGGTCTTATAGGTGGTGCGGCTTACGATGAAACAGGTATGCCCTTGCCACAAGAAACCATTGAATTGGCTAAACGAGCTGACGCTGTTTTATTAGGTGCCGTTGGTGGTTATAAATGGGAATCTTTAGATATCAGCCTTCGGCCTGAAAAAGGGTTGTTGGGGATAAGACAAGCGCTCAATTTATTTGCTAATTTAAGGCCTGCCATTCTATATCCGCAACTAGCTACGGCATCAACGCTTAAGGAAGAAGTTGTTTCTGGTCTTAACCTAATGATAGTCAGGGAGCTTACGGGAGGCATTTATTTTGGACAGCCTCGTGGCATTCGGTTGACGGAAAACGGTGAAAAAGAAGGCTATAACACGTTGGTCTATAGTCAGAGTGAAATCAAACGGATTGGTCAGGTTGCTTTTGACATAGCACGAAAACGTCAAGGTCGTCTCTGTTCTGTGGATAAAGCCAATGTTTTAGAGAGTACGGAGCTGTGGCGTGATACCATGGCGAGCATGGCGAGTACTTATCCAGATGTTGAATTAAGCCATATGTATGTTGATAATGCAGCGATGCAGCTTGTCCGTGCACCTAAACAGTTTGATGTGATGGTCACTACCAATATGTTTGGTGATATCTTATCAGACTGTGCCTCAATGCTAACCGGGTCTATCGGGATGCTCCCATCAGCTTCGCTCGATGAAAATAGTAAAGGAATGTATGAGCCGATTCATGGTTCCGCACCAGATATCGCAGGGCAAAATGTCGCTAACCCACTAGCAACTATTCTCTCTGTGGCGATGATGCTGCGTTATAGTTTGGATGAGCCTGCATTAGCTGATAGGGTTGAGAAAGCAGTAAGTGATGTGTTAGATAAAGGCTTAAGAACTGCGGATATATACTCTGAAGGTACTGAAAAAATCGGTACCTCTGAAATGGGCGATGCAATCATTGCAGCTCTGTCTTAATTATGAATAAAAATAGGTGGTAAAGTGAGTAAAAAGGTTGATGTAGCAGTTGTTGGCGCGACCGGTGCGGTTGGCGAAACTATGTTGGAAATCCTTCATCAGCGTAATTTTCCGGTTGGTAATGTTTATGCCTTAGCGAGTGAACGTTCTGCTGGTACTACGGTTAGTTTCGGTAATAAATCGCTTATCGTTGAAGATTTAGCTACCTTTGATTTTTCTAAAGTACAGGTGGGGTTGTTTTCACCGGGTGCCAGTGTGTCAAAAGTGTATGCGCCAAAAGCAGCCGCAGCGGGTTGCGTGGTGATAGATAATACGTCGGAATTTCGTTATGTCGATGATATCCCGTTAGTTGTGCCAGAGGTCAATCCAGAGGCAATAGCAGGCTATAAACAAAAAGGGATCATTGCCAACCCAAATTGCTCAACGATTCAAATGATGGTGGCACTTAAACCTATTTATGACGCAGCTGGCATTACACGAATCAATGTCTGTACCTATCAAGCTGTATCCGGTACAGGTAAACCTGCAATGGAAGAGCTGGTTCATCAAACAGCAGCATTGCTCAATGGCAGACCCATTGAAACTAAGGTTTACCCGAAACAAATTGCCTTCAATGTGCTTCCTCATATTGATGTGTTTGAAGATAATGGCTATACCAAAGAAGAAATGAAAATGGTATGGGAAACAAGAAAAATCATCGGCGACGAGAATATAGCTGTTAACCCAACAGCAGTACGCGTACCTGTTTTTTATGGTCACTCTGAAGCGATTCATATTGAAACAAAAGAAAAGTTGACCGCCGACGAGGCCAAAGCTTTATATGCAAATGCTCCGGGTATTGTTTTGTTGGATGAGCATCAAGATGGTGGTTATCCAACTGCGATCGATGCATCAGGTACTGATCCAGTATATATTGGCCGTATCCGGGAAGATATTTCACATGAAACCGGTTTAAATATTTGGGTTGTTGCTGATAATGTTCGTAAGGGTGCAGCACTTAATAGTATTCAAATTGCTGAGTTACTTGTTGAGCAGTATCTGTAATACTAAGTAAACAGGATAACTTGGGATTGCCAGGAGGAAAAACCGGATGAAAATACGTACATATGCTTGCGCTTCCGTATTAGCGACTTTAGGACTATTAGCTTCGGTACCTGCCAATGCTTTGGGGCTTGGTAATCTTACGTTATCATCTGCCTTGAACGAGCCTTTCAAGGCAGAAATAACCATCACCTCACTGACAGACCAAGAAGCGGGAAACTTACAAGTTGGCTTAGCGTCAAATGAAGAGTTTGAACGCGCGGGCTTGATTAAAAATGCGGTGTTGAGTCAGCTTAAGTTTGACGTGGTGGAAAAGGGGGGCGCAACTGTTGTTGTTATTAGCTCTCAACAAGCAGTCAAAGAACCACTAATGGATTTTTTAGTTTCTGCGACGACAGGTGATGGACAACTGCTCCGCGAATATACTGTTTTATTAGATCCCCCCAAAAGTGTGTATAAAGCACCAGTCGCGACAATGGAGCGTGTTGAAAAAGCGGCAGCGCCAACTGCTGCCCCGTCCCGGTTCTCAGAAGCAACAAGTTATCAAAATGCTCAATCTGGCTTGAGTAATAATCGTTATGGGCCTATCCGCAATAGTGAGACATTGTGGGAAGTAGCTTTAAAAACAAGACCACAACAAAGTATCACTGTTCAACAAATGATGATGGCGTTATTAGAAGAAAATAGTGACGCCTTTATTAAACGTAATATTAATGGACTTAAAGCCGGATATACGCTTGATATCCCTACGGTTGAACAAATAAAGAACCTTACAGCGAAACAAGCATTGGAAGCTGTAAAAGCTCAACATAGCAGTTGGGCAGACCGTAATAGCCAACCAGAGGTTGCTGTTGCGCAGCAGCAAGCAACGTCGAGTAAACAGGCCCAGACTGAGGACGAACAAAAACAAGAGTCATCGGCTACTACTGCGCAAGCGGATACGACAGAACCTAAAGCAAGACTGAAACTGTTAAGTCCAACAGAAGAGGGAGCTTTTGTAGAAGATGAACTGGCTGCGTTAGGTAACGAGCAAGTAAAAGAGTTGAGCGAGCAATTGACCCTGGCACAGCAAACGATTGAAGAACAGGCACAAGAAAATCAAGATATCAAAGCCCGCATGGAAGCGATGGAAGAGCAGATTCAAACGATGCGGAAATTGATGTCTATTCAAGATCCAGAATGGGCGAAGTTACAAAGTAAGCTGGAACAAGAAGGGACAACCACACCGGTTGATGACACACTTGAACAGCTGACAGAAAGTGCGACCGAGCTGCTAACCCCAGAAGAAGCAGCAACAGAGACAGATATATCAGCTGATGTAGCACAAGAGTCGTTAACGCCTGAAGAAAACGCTGCAGAAGAAAAGGTGGCGGAACAAACAAATCAGCAGACAGAACAACAAGCAAGCAGCGACACTGACTCGGCCGTTATGGCAGCGTCATCCACAGATGATGAACCTGCTTCTCTCTCTCAACAAATACTTGCCTTTTTATTGAAATATAAAATTGAAACCGCATCAGCTGGTCTTGTGTTGTTGATTGCACTGTTATTACTGTCAAGAAGAAGCGGCGGTACAAGCTTCCGTTCAGGCATGAAAACCTGGGATGAAGCCGTTAAAGAATTGGAAAAAGAGGGTGGGCCGTCAGAAGGTAACCATGCAAAAATAATTGCTACAGGTGCGGCTTCTGATTCAACCACAGCTGAAAATGAAGGGTTCAAATCTGTTGCTGAAATGACACAAGATGCAGATGTTTACGTCAGTTATGGTGATTTAGACAAAGCTAAAGATGCATTGCTGGCAGCGCATAATGAAGAGCCTAGTAATCAAGAGGTGATTCATAAACTCCTTTTTGTATTGTTTAAGCAGCAAAATAGCGATGAGTTTGTTGATATAGCCTCGAAGTTTGAAGCTGACAAAGACTCCTTATCGTGGAGTGAAGTCGCATCATGGGGACAAGAGTTAGCACCAGAGCATCCACTCTTTAAACAATCGCCTGATGAGCAAGAAACCCAGCAAGCTATGGCGGATGACGTTGATACTGAACATACTTCCATGCCCGTTGATGAAACAGCACAAAATGAGGATAGTGCCGGGCAAGCTGATATAACTGAACAACCGCCTAAGATTGAAGATGATGAGTTGTTAACATTCTATCCTGAGAGTGGTTTTGACGATCAAGAACAAGGAAGTGACGAGGACGAAACAACAAGCAAACAAGGCAGCGGAAACGAGGCAAAACAAACGGATGGTCTAGGGGATGACTTATTAGCATTTGATATCGGTGTTTCTGAGAACGATGCCGAAAAGACTGTCGAGCAATCTGATGTTGATGACGTGCACGAACTAAGCTTTGAGCTTGAAGACGCTAACATGGATGATGTACCCGAGCTAAAACTGGATATCGAAGATACCAGTTCTGATGATGTACCAGAATTAAATCTGGATATGACAGAGATTGATGAAAACGATCAAAGTGATACCGATGATACATTGACGATTGAGAATGAGGCTGAAACAGCAAAACAGAAGCAGGTACAGTCAGATGATAAAGCACAGGATGTCGAGTTTGATTTAGGTGATTTTGAACAAATAGACGAGTCTGAAACCAAGCTTGATCTTGCGCTGGCTTATATTGATATGGGTGATCCTGACGGCGCAAAAAGTATTCTGCAGGAAGTACTCAACGAAGGTGATGAGCAACAACAAGCTCGTGCTCAGGAAATGTTGAGTGACCTAACCTAACAGGGGTATGGGTGAGAATAGCATTAGGCCTTGAGTACGATGGCAGCAAGTTTGTGGGTTGGCAATACCAGCCGCAGCAGAGAACAGTCCAGCAGTCTTTAAACCAGGCAATTTCATTTGTTGCCAATGAAGCTGTGGAAACAACAGCGGCAGGCCGAACTGATTCTGGCGTACACGCATTGCAACAGGTTGTTCATTTTGATACCAATGCTGTTCGTAGTGAACGAAATTGGTTGTTAGGGCTTAACACCCATTTACCCAGTGATATTAACGTTGTCTGGGCGAAGCCAGTCACAGAAGAGTTTCATGCCCGTTTTTCTGCACAAAGTCGACGTTATCGTTATTTGGTGCTGAATCGAATGAGTCGCTCTGCTGTGTATCATCAACGCGCGTGGTGGGTGTTTCAGCCGATTGATATCGACCGTATGCAGGCCGCTGCTAATCAGTTAATTGGACACCATGATTTTTCAGCCTTTCGTGCCAAAGAATGTCAGGCGAAAAGTCCGATGAAAACATTAGATGAAATCAGCATCATTAAGCGCGGAGATTTTATTGCTATCGATGTAAAAGCAAAGTCTTTTTTACACCATATGGTGAGAAATCTTGTAGGTGTCTTAGTGCCTGTAGGCCAGGGCAAAAAACCAGATAATTGGCCTGAACAGGTATTACAAAGTCGCGAACGAATGCAAGGTGGTGTAACAGCACCTGCGGACGGCCTTTACTTTGTTAATGTCGATTACCCGCAAAAATATCAACTTCCTACAGTGTCGGCTTTTCCGGTGGTCTGGTAAAATAGACATTTGTCATTTTAACTCACAGTATGTACATGAGAACTCGGGTAAAAGTTTGTGGATTGACGCGGCCGCAAGATGCTGAATTTGCAGCAGAAATTGGTGTTGATGCCGTGGGTCTGGTTTTTTACGGCAAAAGCCCGAGAGCGGTCACTATTGCGCAAGCGGAACGTGTGGTGAATAATTTGCCGCCTTTTGTGTCAGTAGTTGCATTGTTTGTTGATGAAAATGTAGAGTTCGTAAGGCAATGTTTGCAACGGTTACCCATCGATATTTTACAATTCCATGGTAATGAGTCTGCTGATTACTGTGAGCAGTTCGCATTCCCTTACATTAAAGCAGTTAGAATGCGTGAAGGCGTTAACTTAACTGAATTAGCGGTAGAATATAACTCTTGTCGTGCATTATTACTGGACAGTTACCAACCAGGTATACCCGGTGGAACTGGTAAAACGTTTGATTGGTCAGTGATAGATAAAATAGGTAAGCCAATTATCTTGGCAGGTGGTTTAACTGCAGACAATGTGTCAGCGGCGATAAATCAGGTACATCCTTATGCGGTCGATGTGAGCGGTGGTGTTGAAAGTGATAAGGGTATAAAAGAGACTGGAAAGATGCGTGCTTTCATTCAAGGGGTTACAAATGGCGACACAAATGGAAAATAATTATTACGACATCTATCCAGATGTTCGGGGACATTTTGGTCCTTATGGTGGACGCTTTGTTGGTGAAACCCTAATGGGTGCAATTTACGAGCTGGAAGCCGCTTATAAACGATATAAAAATGACCCTGATTTTCAAGCAGAACTAGATAAGGATCTGGCTGATTTTGTAGGCCGGCCATCTCCGCTCTATCACGCCGAAAACTGGAGTAAGATTCTCGGCGGTGCGCAGATTTATCTTAAACGAGAAGATTTAAACCATACGGGCGCGCACAAGGTCAATAATACTATTGGTCAGGCTTTGCTTGCCAAACGCATGGGCAAAAAACGGATTATTGCTGAAACAGGTGCTGGTCAGCACGGCGTGGCGACTGCGACCGTTGCAGCACGGCTTGGTATGGAATGCGTTGTCTATATGGGTGCTGAGGATGTGAAACGCCAATCAACGAATGTGTACCGAATGAAGTTGTTGGGTGCTGAAGTTGTACCTGTTGAGTCGGGATCTAAAACACTTAAAGATGCCCTCAACGAAGCATTGCGAGATTGGGTTACCAATGTTGACGATACTTTTTACATTATCGGCACAGTAGCAGGCCCACACCCCTATCCAGAGATGGTGCGGGATTTTCAAACCATTATTGGTCGCGAAGCAAGACAACAAATCATTAATGCGACAGGTCGTTTGCCTGATACTTTAGTCGCTTGTATCGGTGGTGGTTCTAATGCTATTGGTCTATTCCACCCTTTCATTAATGATGAAGATGTCGCTATGTATGGCGTTGAAGGGGGAGGTCACGGTATAGAGACCGGTGAACACGCGGCACCATTATGTGCCGGCACTGCGGGTGTATTACATGGTAATCGAACTTATTTGATGCAGGATGAGCATGGTCAGTTAATTGAGACACACTCTATCTCTGCAGGTCTTGATTACCCCGGGGTTGGACCTGAGCATGCATGGTTAAAAGATATTGGTCGTGCTAATTATGTATCCGTAACAGATGATGAGGCTTTACAGGCATTCCATGATTTAACACGATTTGAGGGTATAATTCCTGCCCTAGAGTCCAGTCATGCTTTAGCCTATGTCACTAAAATCGCACCGACAATGTCAACAGATAAAGTCATTATAATTAATTTATCTGGTAGAGGTGATAAAGACATGCATACAGTGGCTGCACTGGCAGGTATAAACATTTAAGGGAATGAAATGAGTCGTATTAGTCAATGTTTTAAAAAATTAAAAGCAGATGGACAAACTGCACTGATTCCATATATCACTGCCGGTGACCCTGAGCGATGGGTGACAGTGCCTATTCTGCATGCATTAGTTGATTCTGGTGCTGACCTTATTGAATTGGGTATTCCTTTTTCAGATCCAATGTCCGATGGGCCTGTTATTCAAAAAGCCTGTGAACGTGCGTTGAAAAATGAAGTATCACTTGACCATGTATTGGCTATGGTTAGTCAGTTTCGTGAGAAGAACAATGAGACGCCAATCGTATTGATGGGTTATGCTAATCCGGTCGAGGCAATGGGGTATCAATCATTTGCTAAACAAGCTCAACAGGCAGGTGTCGACGGTGTGTTAATTGTTGATATGCCACCTGAGGAGGCAGATGAGCTGCTAACCGTATTAAATAAGCATGACATTGATACTATCTTCCTCGTGGCGCCAACCACCTCCGAAGAGCGAATGGCTAAAATAGCCGAGCATGCCAAAGGCTTTATTTACTATGTTTCAATCAAAGGTGTCACCGGAGCAGCAGTAGTCGATGTATCAGAAGTTGCCCATAAACTATCGCAGTTGAGAGAGAAAACAGATTTACCGCTTGGCGTCGGTTTCGGTATTAGAGATGGTAAGTCCGCGGCGGCAGTATCAGAGATTGCTGATGCTGTTGTGGTGGGAAGTACTTTGGTAAATTGTATTGCTGAACATCTTGATCGACCAGAAGGTATACCTTCTGCCGTTGCGGGTTTATTGGCAGAAATGCGACATGCCATCAATGCACGAGACATGGCGAAATAAAGCAATAATAGGCGTAGGATAAAATAATATGAGCTGGTTTGAAAAAATACTCCCTTCCAAAATCCGCACAACAGTACGAAGCCGTTCTGTTCCAGAAGGGGTGTGGTGTAAATGTCCAGCCTGTGAACAGGTATTGTATCGGGCTGAACTTGAACGAAACTTACACGTCTGCCCTAAATGTGGTCATCATCAACGTATTAATGCGAGAACTCGGCTAGATAGTTTTCTTGATGAAGAGGATCGCATTGAAATTGCAGCGGATGTTCATCCCGTTGATACCTTGAAGTTCAGAGATAGTAAAAAGTATAAGGATCGTCTAAATCAAGCACAAAGAGCGACGGGTGAAAAGGATGCGTTAGTTGTGATGGCTGGTAAAGTGAAAGATCAGCCTGTTGTAGCCATGTCATTTGATTTCGGCTTTATGGGCGGTTCAATGGGCTCTGTCGTGGGCGAGAAATTTGTTCGTGGTGCGCGTTATGCCTTAGAAAATAATATGGCCTTAGTCTGTTTCTCCGCAAGTGGGGGGGCTCGCATGCAGGAAGGATTATTGTCGTTAATGCAAATGGCCAAAACCAGTGCGGTGTTAACGCAGTTAAGCGCAGCAGGTGTGCCATTCATTTCGGTAATGACTGATCCTACTATGGGCGGGGTGTCAGCCAGCTTTGCAATGTTAGGTGATATTAATGTTGCAGAACCCAAAGCTTTAATAGGTTTTGCAGGCCCCCGTGTTATTGAACAGACGGTACGTGAGACATTGCCGGAAGGCTTTCAACGCAGTGAGTTCCTTCTTGACCATGGCGCTATTGATATGATTGTGGGCCGCCGTGAAATGCGTGACCGTATTGCTAATATCATCTCGCTATTAAATAAACCTAAGCTTGCGTAAGCATTAGCAAGACAATGCGGTTTGATAACCTGTCTGACTGGCTTCGCTGGCAGGAAAAGCTACATTTTACTGAGATTGATCCAGGGCTGGATAGAATCAGCCAAGTCTGGCAACGGTTAAATGGTGTTACGCAATTAGCGTACCCGGTTGTTACGATAGCGGGTACTAATGGTAAGGGCTCATCAGTGGCTATGCTTGATGCGATATTACGCTCGGCTGGTTACAAAACAGGCTGTTATACCTCACCACATTTGTTGGATTATAACGAACGTATATGCATAGCAGGTCAATGCTGTGACGATGATGCCATCTGTCAGGCCTTCCAACAGATCGATGACGTGCGAGGTGATATTTCACTGACTTATTTTGAGTTCGCAACGTTAGCGGCAATACTGATATTTAATCAGAAGCAGATCGATATTGCGATTTTAGAAGTGGGTATGGGGGGGCGCCTTGACGCAGTGAACCTGTTTGAGCCAGACATCAGCCTTATTACGCCGATAAGTCTTGATCATACAGCCTGGCTAGGTGAAGATAAGGAATCAATTGCTTATGAGAAAGCGGGAATTATTCGATCTGATAAGCCCGTTGTTTGTTCTGAACCTGAACCAGCTAATGCCATTATTAACAAAGCCAAGCAGTTAAACGCATCATTGTATTATAGCCAGCGTGACTATCATGTGGAAAATCACAGTAAGTCTTGGTCATGGTCAAATAATCAACACACTTATCATCACTTACCCAAACCTAATCTGGCCGGTCATTATCAGGTACAAAATGCAGCGGCTGTTTTGCAGGTCGTTTCGTTATTGGCCAAACAATTCACAATCTCTGAGTCTGATGTCAGGCTAGCATTAGAAACAGTGACACTAGCTGGACGTTTTCAGCAGTTTTCAGGTGATGTTGAGGTTATTCTTGATGTCACACACAATCAGCAAGGTGCAAAGAACCTAGCGCAATTACTGGCTGATACTGCGTATTCCGGTCAGACTTTTGCCGTACTCGCTATGTTGAAAGATAAGGATGTGTCAGCAGTCGTAGAGAGTCTGAGCACTCAGATAGACAGATGGTATCTTGCCAGTTTATTTGGCAGTCGTGGTTTAGCTGTGAGTGATTTAGCGGCCGAGTTTTACCAGCTTTCGCCTGTGCCACTATTAAATAAATATAATTCTGTTATCGAAGCATACCAACAAGCAAACTCAGACGCTAAGCCAGGAGATAGAATTATCGTTTTTGGTTCATTTCATACGGTAGAAGCGGTGATGCGTTTGTTACACAAAAAGGATAGACGATAACACCTTGAACGTTACCGATGCTCATTATAGATACTATTAATATCGTCCTGATAACGTTCAATCACTTTATTGCGTTTAATTTTCATAGTTGGGGTTAGCAAGCCATTTTCTATCGTCCATGGCTCTATGTAGAGTTTAATATGACGTATTCTGGCATACGCAGGAAATGCGGAAAGAGCAGGCTTAAGACGTTGCATAACCGTACTAATTAGTTGTTTATCCGCCAAACTTTCAGTTTTATTGGGATCGAGCTGGTGCTGTTTTGCTAACTCAGACCAAGCGTCAGGATTAAGCACGATGAGTGCTGATAAGAAGGCTTGTCCTTCACCAATCACCAATACCTGATCAAAGGTATCATCCAATAAAATGGCTGCTTCAATATCAGATGGCGGCACTTTCTCGCCATTGCTCATCACCAAGATGTCTTTGATTCGGCCAGTGATATAGATATGACCGCTGTCACTGATCTGTGCCTGGTCACCGGTATGTAACCAGCCATCTGGGTCTATAATTTCAGCAGTCGCTTTGGGTTTATTCCAGTACCCCAACATTGTACCGGGCCCGCGCGCCAATAATTCATCATTTTCTCCAATTTTGACAGATATACCTTGCAGGGATTTACCAACGCTTGCTGGGTAATTATGGTCCAGGCCATTGACACTGATGATTGGACTAGTTTCAGTCAGGCCATAACCTTGTAATACATCAAAACCAAGCCCAATAAACACATCAGAAATAGATTTATGAAGGGCTGCACCACCGCTGACAATAGCGCGAATATTGCCGCCAAATTGTTGGTGAACCTTCGCCGCTACTAACTTATACAATAGTGGCCACGCTAATAGACTAGGGTGCCAGTTAGCGCGATATTGCTGATATTGAAAACGTCGTAGGCCAATTTGCTTTGTGGTAGTAAATAGAAAGTTGGCAATTGCTGATTTTGTTTTCAACTGACTTTGTAAGCGGCTATATATGCGTTCAAATATTCTAGGCACAGAAATCATAATGCTTGGCTGTACCTGTCTCATATCATCTGCAAGCTGAGGGATGCCTCTGGAGAAAGCAACGGTAGACCCAGCCATCATCGGTAAATAATAACCCGCAGTGCGCTCAAGTGTATGTGATAGTGGTAAAAATGATAAAAACTTATCATCGGACAACAGGGGAACATATTGGTGTGCTGCGAAGGCAACGGACAACATGTTTTGATGACTTAACATAACACCTTTAGGTCGACCTGTTGTACCAGATGTATAAATGATAGTGGCAAGCTCATGCCCATCACCGTTTGGTGTCAGAAGTGGGTCGGCTTGTTTGGGCAGGTAGTTTTTACGATAAATGGCTGGCAAATCGACATCTTCGTCATCGCTGTGATTGATGATCACTGACTGCAATGTGTGTTTTTCTGGCAGAGCAGGCTGTAGTTGCTGCCATTGACGTTTGTTTTGTAAGAATAATAATTTTACATCTGCATCCTGCAAAATATAAGCAATATTGTCAGGACGGTCATCAGGATAAAGTGGAACAAGGATTAGACCTAGACTTGATGTGGCGAGATCAAAAACAACCCATTCGATACTATTTCGTAAATTAATAGCGATCCGATCGCCAGCAGATAGCGACTCTTGTTTGAGTGCGGTTTGCCAAAGAGAAATTTCGTCTGCTAGTGCTTGCCAGCTAATCGATAACCATGTTTTTGATGTAGCACAAAAATATTGATAGGCAGTTTTGTCGTAACTACGTCTGAGTCTTTCATAAAAAAGGCCGTATATAGTTCCTGCCTTTTCGTGGGATATGATATCGGCATAAGCCATGTTGCGTAAATTAGAGCGCCCAGCGAACCTGAACGCCTAATAAGTCAATATCAGCGTCATACTTACCAGATAGAACATAGCCACTGGCGTTAAGCTCATCAATATTAGGATCCTTAACAAACAGATGGCTATAGCCGGCATCAAAAGTCAGGTTATCAGAAGCAGCGTAAGAGGCACCGACAGAAAGCCACTTACGGTCAGCATCGGGAATACGTGCAGTCCGGTGTTCATTAGAAACAGGTGTTTCATCATGGGCTACTCCAGCACGGAAAGTCCATTTAGGGTTATATTGATAATCGACTCCTAATCCATAACGAATCGTATTTCGCCATTTTTCAGGTTTGTTGACATCAAATGTATCATTCGTAGAGTTGATCACTAAGTTTTGAAAGCGGTTCCAACGTGTCCAACTAACATCGGCCATCACAGCCCATTGTGCATTTAACTGATGGTGAAGGGCAACAGAAAGGCTTTCTGGCAGATCGATATCTGCTTTAATGTTCTCATCAGCTAGCTCGCTACCTGCGCCAGTCCATAATTTACCATCGCCTTCCAATGTATGAGATATTTTGGAGCGATAGGCCATGCCCAAGCGTGTGGCCTCAGTAAATTGATAGGTTAGACCGAGGTTATAGCCCCAGCTCCAGTCATCACCTTCAACACGTATCTTGCCATCAGCCGCTTGTGGTGTTCCGCCCAGCGCACCTAGATCGGCCATCTGAGTCAATTGTACCTCAATGTATTGTAGGTTTAAGCCAAAACCAACAGATAATTGCTCTGTTACCTGGTGGCCAACACTGGGATTAACATTTATCGTGATCATTTCCGAACGGACAGCATGATATCGTCCGGGCCACGTTTCGCTGTAATCCGTTACCAAGCCAAAAGGTGCGTTAATGCCCAAACCAACGACAGTAGTATCACTGATGGGTTGTACATAGTAAAAATTAGGAACAAACGCTTCTTTGCCACCTTCATTACCACTATTACTACCTGCGGTCAGCGCTTGACCGGTAAATGGAGGGCCGCCTAAATCAACGACGCTTGAGCCTTCATTTTTAAAGTCACTTGTCGGCAGGATGTAGTGGACAGCCATATCCATTTCAGCATGATCTAATTGGGTGAGTCCGGCAGGGTTGAAAAAAATGGTACTACCGTCATCAGCGACAGCAGCGCTACCGGCGAATGCACGTCCCAAGCCGGTTACACTTTGTTCTTGAATGGCAAAGCCTGATGCAAAACTTAAGCTGGCAGTAAAAGAAGCTGCAACCAATGTAAGGAATTGAAGACATGTTTTTGTTGTCATGGTGATTGGCCTAGTTAATGTTTTGCTAAAAATAACGTAGTTAAGGAATTGGTGCAAGTCTTTACTATAATCTATTGACAAATAAATAATAAATCCCAGACACCGTGACCTAATTGATGGCCTCGTTGCTCAAATTTCGTCAGGGGCCGATATGCCGGACGGGCTATGTAACTTTTGTCTTTGGACGCATTAATAAACAGTGGGGTGTTATTAAGTACATCAAGCATATGTTCTGCATAATCTTGCCAATCTGTTGCCAGATGAAGTTGACCGCCGGGCTTTAATTTTTTGGCCAGTAGTTCAACAAAAGCCGGTTGAATAATCCGCCGTTTATTATGTCGTTTTTTGTGCCAGGGATCAGGGAAGAATATTTGCACTTTATCGAGGCTATTATCAGCAATGCGCGTTTTCAATAACTCAACGGCATCACCACACTCAACACGTAAATTTGTTAATGCATATTGCTCAATCAAGCGGAGTAATTGACCAACCCCAGGTCGATGTACTTCTACACCAATAAAATCGTGGTCTGTTTGATTTTTAGCCATTTCAGCCAAGGTAGTGCCATTACCAAAACCAATTTCCAACACTTTTGGTGCATCGCGCTCAAAAATCGTATTGAGATCGAGCATAGTGTCATCTTGTGGTAAAGAAAAGAGAGGCCATAATTGTTCAAGAGCGCGTTGTTGACTGGCAGTCAGTCGACCTTCACGCCGCACAAAACTGCGAATGGTTCGCAGTGATTTATTTTCTGTCATAGTTGCTTAATAGAGTTGTTAGTCGAAAGTGATTTTCTGTAGCTGGCTAACCACGTAGAATAGATCATACCTCAATCAGACGAGAAGTTTTATGTCATCTTGTTGCCCGCCTCCAGAAATTGAGAGTGAAGATAGTTGTTGAGGCACTAGCTCGTCGACAAAGAAGCGTCCGGAGCTACTACTATGGTCGACACTGGTGCTAGTCACCTTAGCTTATAGTGGACATGTGCTGTTAGCGGATCGGTGGCAAAATCATCTACCACTAGCTGCAATGTTTATGCAATCTGTTCGTGCTCTGATGGATAGCATGTGGATTGGTTTTAGCATTTGGTATTTTATTTGTTGGTCTATTAGGTCGCGTACCTAAAGAGTTTGTGACTTCCTTATTAGGTAACGGTGATAGTAGTTGCTTTAATTGATTGGCAGTGGACACTGTTATTTATTGTTTTTACCGTTAGTCACCGTGCCTCAAATTGTTTTTATTTCCTGGCTAATGAACCTGGCTGGCAGTCAAAGAAACGTGTATAACAGGAACAACACATTCAATATAACCGTCTGATACTATAGGTTATTTTGAGATTTTTATTGAAAGCGTTATACGTAAATACACTATTCAGTTATACTGAAAAGGCACTATCAAGCCTAGCTCCACGTGATATCGTTTATTACTGAAATGATTTATTATGTGAAGCAGCTAAGTAAAAGAATATTTTAGAGAGAAGTTAAGTATGGTCCATCCAGTATTAGAATCAGTTACAAATGAAGTTATAGAACGCAGCCGTAAGTCCCGTAGTACCTATCTTGCGCGTGTCGATGATGCGCTGACGGAAGGTCCTCACCGTGGAATGTTAGGCTGTGGTAACTTAGCACATGGTTTTGCAGCCTGCCCGGCAAGTGAGAAAGCAGATCTGGCCGGCGATAAAGTGTCCAATATAGCGATCGTGTCAGCTTACAACGATATGCTATCTGCCCATGAGCCTTATCGTGTTGTACCAGACTTGGTTAAAGAAGCTGCAAGAGCAGCGGGCGGTGTTGCTCAGTTTGCTGGCGGTGTACCGGCTATGTGTGACGGTATCACGCAGGGTAACCCTGGTATGGAGTTATCTTTATTTAGTCGTGATGTGATAGCAATGTCAACCGCGATTGCACTTAGCCACAACATGTTCGATTCTGCGCTATATCTGGGCATCTGTGACAAGATTGTGCCAGGGTTATTGATTGGTGCATTGAGTTTTGGTCACTTGCCAGGGATATTTGTCCCAGCCGGACCGATGCCGAGTGGTTTGCCGAATAAAGAAAAAGGCCGCATACGACAATTGTATGCTGAAGGTAAAATTGGTCGTGAAGAGCTATTGAAAGCAGAGTCAGAGTCTTATCATAGCCCTGGTACTTGTACTTTCTATGGTACGGCCAACAGTAATCAAATGATGGTGGAAATGATGGGGCTGCATTTACCAGGCAGTTCATTTATTAACCCATATACACCATTACGTGATGAACTGACTAAGGAATGCGCTCGCCAGGCACTCAAGTTTACAGCACAAGGTGATGATTTTAGACCTATTGGTCATATGATCGATGAAAAAGCGATTATAAATGCCTTGGTTGGTCTGTTAACGACTGGTGGTTCAACAAACCATACTATGCATTTGGTGGCGATAGCTCGTGCTGCCGGTATTATTATTAATTGGAATGATTTTGATCGTTTATCCAAAATCATTCCATTGATTACACGTGTTTATCCAAATGGTCATGCAGATATTAACCATTTCCAAGCTGCTGGTGGTATGGGATTATTGATTAGAGAACTGCTATCAGCTGGTTTGATGCATGAAGATATCATGACAGTGGCCCCGCAAAGAGGGATGAGTAATTATACTAAAGAACCAAAACTGATTGATGATAAATTAGTGTGGCAAGAGGGTACTACGAAGTCACTCGATCCTGAAGTTATCACGACTGTTGATAAGCCCTTTGCAGCGAGTGGCGGTTTGCATTTGATTCAAGGTAATCTTGGACGCGGCATGTCTAAAATTTCAGCAGTTGATCCTGAGCATCAAGTTATTGAAGCACCTGCTATGGTGTTTGACTATCAAGACGAAGTGGTTGATGCGTTTAAACGTGGTGAAATGAATAAAGATGTTGTGGTTGTTCTGTGTTTCCAAGGGCCAAAATCCAATGGTATGCCTGAGTTACATAAACTGACTCCACCATTAGGCGTATTACAGGATAGAGGCTACAAAGTTGCGCTAGTCACTGATGGTCGTATGTCGGGTGCATCGGGTAAAGTCCCTTCAGCTATTCATATGTGTCCTGAGTGTGCTGATGGTAGCTTGCTAACCAAAATACGTGATGGTGATATCATCCGCCTTGATACTCAAACAGGTGAATTAAACGTGCTTGTTGATGACGAAGAACTCAACTCACGCGTTGCATGTGTGATGGCGAATACAGAGCATCATTATGGTATGGGTCGTGAATTGTTCGATAACTTCAGACGATGCGTTTCATCTGCAGAAACAGGTGCGATCAACCTGTTTAATGTTGAATAGCAGTCACGGTTGTTGAAAAGTAAGCAATATTAATCAGATTTGAGTTGGATAAAAAATAATAATGAGTAAAACAATAAAAGAAATTATGTCAATCTCGCCGATTGTACCGGTGATGGTGATCAATAATGTCGATCATGCCGTGCCATTAGCACGGGCGCTAGTCAAAGGTGGCTTAAAAGTATTAGAAATCACCTTACGTACGCCTGCAGCACTGGAATCAATTCGTCGTATTAAAGCAGAAGTACCGGATGCAGTTGTTGGAGCTGGTACCATTATCAATGTTGAAACACTCAATAAAGCGATTGATGCGGGTGCCGAGTTTATAGTCAGCCCTGGCACTACAGATACCATGATTGATGCTGCTTTAGCGACAGGGGTTCCGTTGTTACCGGGCATTGCTAATCCAAGTGAAGCAATGCGTTTGTTAGAAAAAGGGATTACTGAAATGAAATTTTTCCCGGCTGAAGCAGCGGGTGGCGTACCAATGTTGAAATCAATTGGTGCACCTATTCCACAAATTTCATTTTGTCCAACAGGTGGTATTAGTCAGAAAAATGTTAAAGATTATTTCAAATTGGCTAATGTGGCTTGTGTCGGTGGTTCATGGATGTGTGCTGCTAATCTGGTTGACAGTGAGAACTGGGATGAAATTACCCGTTTATCAGCAGAAGCTATTGAGTTAGCGAAAGGCTAGTAAAATAACATGTTGATAAAAAAGGCCGGTTTATCCGGCCTTTTTTTTAATCTGCTGAAATCAGGATTCCACGTTGCACCCAATCATTGATTAATGATCTGGCACCCTCAACAACAACGGATTCATCTGGATGTTGTAACTCATTACTGATCTGCTTGGCTGCTTCAAGGCCCGATAAGCCACTGTTTACTAGATCAATCAAGCGCGCACTGACCGGATTGAGCTCCATAAATACCACGCGATCGTCTGTATCACGATACACAAGCAGAAATATCGGAGTGTCACTTTCTTGTTCTGGCTGAAAGTCGGGTGAAATCTGATGGACAGGGAAAGCATAGCTCAATGGCCAGGCCAAGGGTGATGTAATAAGCGGCAGAGCAAGATAATCAATATCATCACTGTATTGAAGAAGTTGCGGTTCATCATCTGCTAAAGTCAGTGCTAATTCAACCCATTCATAATGACAGAGAGCTTTAATAAAGACGGGATCATTTTTACTGTCACGCTCATTATCCAGATAGGCTAAAAACTCACGTGAAATCTCATGGAATAGGGGAGATGTACAATGATGGTGAACAATAAAATCCCGAACCATCGCGTGCCAGCGTTCATCTGACGTGATTTGTCTTAAAATAGGAAAGCCAGAGGCAATAAACCCTTCAATATTGTTATAAAACAAATCACGGTAAATGGCCATACGCCGTTGTTCAATACCTTCTGGCATCGTGACATTTTCAGGATCACGAATATAACCAGAAAACTGGTATTGAACGTCAGTAAAGTGTTTTGAATCAGGCTGTGTGTGCAATGCGACTGTGTTCCTGTGCAATAGACTGGTAATGACGAATTTTTTCAACCTCGTTAACTAGCGAGGCTACCGATGGAATATTAAAATCACGTTCTAATAGGGTCGGTATAACACCATGGTGTTGATAGGTTTTTTCCAGCAGTTGCCAGACTGGGTCAATAACATCGGAGCCATGAGTATCAACAAGTAAGTCTTCTGCTTCATTATAGTGACCAGCGATATGCATATAAGCGATACGTTCCGTTGGTACGGCTTTAATGTAGTCTTCAGCTTTATAGCCATGATTGATGCTATTGACATAGACATTATTGACATCAAATAAAAGCTGGCAATCAGCTTCATCCAAAACGCTATTGAGAAAATCGATCTCATTCATTTCCTGACCAGGTGCAGCGTAATAGGATACATTTTCGATGATAAGCGGTCTTTCCAGTATTTCCTGCACACGTTTAATCCGCTTCGCTACATATGAAACGGCATCAGTTGTGAACGGTATCGGCATTAAGTCATATAAATGACCATCGTCGCTACAATAACTAAGATGCTCACTATAAGCGATGACATTATGCTTATCTAAAAACTTCTTGAGACGTATTAAAAACGGTTCGTCAAGTGGAGCAGGGCTACCAATTGATAATGATAAGCCATGACAGACCATAGGATAGCGTGATGTTATTTCTGAGAATTTTTTGCCAAAACGGCCGCCAAGTTCCATCCAGTTTTCTGGGGCAACTTCAAGAAAATCGGCAACGTTATCATCCATGGCTGCTAATTCATCTATAAAGTCACGGCGTAAACCAAGTCCTGCGCCAGCGAGTGGGTAAGACACTGTAGTCATTGTTCGTTCCTATTTCAAGAGCACGTATTTATGACAACTTATCATACAAAATGTTACAAGTGTTATGTGGTCTTTGCGTAGAAAGTCAGCAAAGAAATTAAGTGCCGACCGATAGTCGGCACTTAATTGCAGTCAGTTTGCTGCTTATTCACCGCTCCAAGCGATATAACCACCAGCCATAGAACATACATTATTGTAGCCTAGGCTTTCTAGTGACTTGGCAGCAAGTGCTGAACGACCACCACTGCGGCAGTAGATTACGATAGAGGCATCGCGATCCTGAAAATTTGGATCGTCGGTAATTTTGAACTCGAGAACGCCGCGAGGGATGTGGTGTGCATTAGGGATATGGCCTGCATCCCACTCAGCACCTTCGCGAATATCGAGTGCGATACTACCATTGGCAATCATGTCATTGGCTTCATCAACATTGACTTCTTTAATTGTTTTTTTAGCTTCTTGAACTAAATCGACAGCTGTTTTTGTCATTTTTATACCTTTTGGTTGGTTAAAACTATTATTCTATACCAATAAACAAATTTTGTATAAACCATTATAATGGTCAGTAATGCTTGCTTATATTGTTAGACGAATCTTATATGCATTCCCGATTTTGCTCGGAGTTAATGCGCTCACCTTTGCTTTGTTTTTTCTGGTTAATACACCAGATGATATGGCACGGATGCACTTAGGTGTGAAACACGTCACTCAAGCATCAATGGATGCCTGGAAACAAGAAAGGGGCTATGACAAGGCACTGCTCTGGAACGATGAGAGTGAGGGCATCATTGATAAAGCGACAGATACTATTTTCTTTGAAAAGTCACTGAGTTTATTTGCCTTTAACTTTGGCCGGGCAGATGATGGCCGCGATATTGGCCAAGATATTAAAACGCGCATGTGGCCAAGTCTGGCCGTTGCTATTCCTACCTTACTGATCGGCCTTGCCGTTAATATTACCTTTGCTTTTATTATGGTGTTTTTCCGCGCGACCTATGTCGATCTGACTGGCGTCATAATGTGCGTGATCATCATGTCCATTTCCAGTCTGTTTTATATTATCGCCGGCCAGTTTTTAGTTGGTAAAATAATGCAAATAGTGCCAATTTCCGGCTATGGGGAAGGGTTTAGCGCCTTCAAATTTGTTATTTTACCGGTATTGATAGGTGTTGTTGCGGGTATTGGCGCGGGTTCACGCTGGTATCGTACTCTGTTTCTTGAAGAAGCATCCAAAGACTACGTAAGAACAGCAAGGGCCAAAGGCTTTTCAGAATTACGAGTATTGTTTAAACATGTACTTAAAAATGCAATGATCCCGATTCTCACCGGTGTGGTCGTCATTTTGCCAACGTTATTTATGGGTAGCCTTATCATTGAATCCTTTTTTGGTATTCCCGGTCTTGGCAGTTATACCATTGATGCCATTCAGGCGCAGGACTTTGCCATTGTGCGTTCAATGGTCTTTTTGGGGTCTGTGCTCTATATAATAGGACTGGTGTTAACTGATTTGTCTTATACGCTGGTTGATCCACGCGTTCGTCTTGATAGTTAGGCTGACTGATGACAGAGAAAACTGATCTGCGCGCCGCCGCTTTCGATTGCCTATTACTCCATGATCCACAGGCTAAAGTAGAGCAAACGCAACAACTCTATCAACAGTGGCAGCAGGGTAATTGTTATATTTCGACACAGCAGTTCGCTGTACCAGATGTGGCCGGTTATCCTGATAAACCTGTTCTGGTCGCGCCGCGTGAATTGCCGAGACGACGAAATAGTCGCGAAACTGGTAATGCGACCTTAATCCATGCGATTACCCATATTGAGTTTAATGCTATCAATCTGGCGTGGGATGCCGTTGCCCGGTTTGAGGGTCTACCTGAGCAGTTTTATGATGATTGGGCGCGTGTGGCTTATGAAGAATCACAACATTTCGTTATGCTGCGTAATTATTTACTAGAACTGGGTTATGACTATGGCAGCTTTCCTGCACATAATGGTCTTTGGGAAATGGCACAAAAAACACACCATGATCCATTAAAAAGGATGGCTCTGGTACCCAGAGTGTTAGAGGCAAGGGGACTTGATGTGACACCAGCTATGATGGATAAACTACGTCAAAGTGGTGACGATGAGGCAGTGGCGATTTTAGACGTTATTTTGCGAGAAGAAATAGGTCATGTTGCTATCGGTACACATTGGTTTAACTACTTTTGCCAGCAACGCGGCGTTGATCCATTGCTGACATTCAAAGAGCTACTGGATAATTATTTTACCGGCCAATTGCGAGGGCCATTTCATACACAAGCACGCAAACAAGCCGGCTTTACAGATGCTGAAATGGCGATGCTTGAAGGACGCTGATTACTCAGCTGTATTAGCCTGTTGTTTACGCTGAGCTAGCTTT